>Ga0214473_10006202_pt1 | contig 14302 bp, 11 predicted proteins | sample RVTome_7_FD_203509 | JGI IMG/M metagenome (GOLD analysis project Ga0214473, IMG submission 203509) | Soil microbial communities from uranium-contaminated site in the Upper Colorado River Basin, Wyoming, United States - RVT98D197 | ecosystem: Environmental > Terrestrial > Soil > Contaminated >... | reverse complement strand
AAACTGTTAGCGGCGGCAAATGTGATGAGCGCCTACCCTGCGGCCATGCAACTTCGGTACCTGCAGACCTTATCGGGGATTTCAGTCGAGAATAACTCGACGGTCGTCGTTCCTCTCCCGATAGATCTACTCGCCGCCTTCTTCCGGAAGAAGGAGAAGGAATAACCCGCGCCACATATTTAAGAATCTTTGGGGGAGGGTTCATCCCGATGTGGCATGAGACGGGATGCCCTCTTTTTAATATTATCCTTCTGTAAGAAACGAGGCCGTAGTGATGAAACTTCTACTGCTTTCACCTTCTCACAAGTTCCGCAAAAGACTGAAAGCGATCAAGATACCCCAACTGAGTCTGCACATTCTGGCCTCACTGACGCCAAAAGATGTTGAGATAACCGTGGTAGATGAAGAAATCAGAGAGATCGATTTTTCTTTGGATTTCGACCTGGTTGGGATTTCTTGCATGACGGCAACGGCAAATAGAAGCTATCAATTATCCGACCGGTTCAGACAGATCGGGGCCAAAGTCGTTCTGGGTGGAATTCATCCTACGATCCTGCCGCATGAAGCCATACAGCACGCCGATGCCGTCGTCATCGGAGAGGCAGAAGGCTGTTGGGCAGATGTCGTGAACGATTTCAGAAGGGGAACGCCCCGGAAATTCTATCATGCGCCGGAACCCGATCTTTCAAAGGTTCCTTTCCCAAGGCGAGACTTCCATATTGACAAGGCGCTGTTTCGCTGTGTCGGGCTATTGACGACCAGGGGGTGTCCGTACGCCTGTGAATTTTGTTCCGTGACGGATTTTTATGGCAGGAAAATCAGGCATAGACCGGTTTCCATGGTGGTTGAGGATATCAAACGGTCGGGTTCAAATACGTTTCTGATCCTGGATGATAACGTCACCGGACACCCGGAATACTCCAAAGAATTATTCGGGGCGTTGAAACCCCTGGGCATCCGTTGGGTAGGACAAAGTTCCATCTCCTTGGCGAAAGATAGAGAGATGCTGAAATTGTGCCGCCTCTCCGGCTGTGCAGCCCTATTTTTTGGGCTGGAGTCGGTATCGCCTTCCAGCCTGGTGGGAATGAAAAAAACGCTTAAAACCATAAAAGAAACGGAAGAAGCGATCAAGAGGATCCAGGATGAGGGGATCGCCTTTCACCCCTCCATTATTTTGGGGTTTGACACGGATACGAAAGCCATTTTCGATGACACTCTGGAATTCTTGGCGAGGACGAAACTTCCCACAATGGCTTTACATGTTCTGACGCCCTATCCCGGAACGCAACTATACCGGCGCTTTAAAGATCAGGGACGAATCATATCTGATGACTGGAGCCATTACGACCACCATACCGTCGTATTTCAACCCAAGAACATGACTCCCCAGGAGCTTGCCGAAGGACACCACTATGTCCAAAGTGAATTTTATTCTTTCTCTTCGATCCTTCGGCATATTCCATCTCTTTTGAGCGTCTCCCCTCTCAACCTCAGACGGGCCTTTCTTTTCCTGTTACTGAATATCGCTGGCAGGAGTGTTGCCAATCAAATCGATACATCCCTTGATTGGGCTGATAACAATGAAACGTGGAACTCCCGGAAAATTCGGCCCGATGAAAAAGCCTTAAAAGGAAGCACCGTCCTTTCTTTAGATCAAGCCCCTCTTCCTGTTCAGGCTTTAAGAGAGGGTAGCCCCTACTAATAAAATGATGAACCCTGACTCGCCTTGATTCATTGGACCACTTTCAGGCCCAAATTCTTTGTCATGCGATGCCCCAGAACAGGGGCCCTTCAGGACCTTTCGAATCATTCATGAGAGAAGGAAATATGCCGTCCAACGGGAGAAAAAACCCCATAGAAGATTTGCGAAATAAGGTTCGATCCCTCTTCGGTTCCCGGGACCTCTCGAAAAAGAAGGATGCGTTGCCCCCCAAGACTCATTTCAGCATCTGGTATTTCCTGATCGCCTTCCTATTGTTTACCTATCTGCAACAATACTATCTTTCTCGAAAAGTGGAGACCATTTCTTACGGCCAATTCAAACAATACCTGACTGAAGGCAATGTAACTAAGTTGATCATTGGCCCGGAAAACATCACCGGAACGCTTAGAGAAAGGGAAAAAAAGCCGGGCCAGCAGTTCACTACAATTCGCGTGGACGATCCCAGCCTGGTCAAAGAACTGGATGAACACAAGGTCGATTATTCCGGACGCTATGAAAGCAAATTCCTGGGCAATATCCTCTCCTGGATCCTCCCTATCGGCATCATGCTGCTGATCTGGCGGTATGCCATGAAAAAAATGGGTCCGGGGGCGGGGGTCATGTCTTTTGGCAAGAGCAAAGCCAAGATTTTTGCCGAGAATGAGACCAGCGTCACTTTCATCGATGTCGCTGGAATCGATGAGGCCAAAGAAGAGCTCCAGGAAGTCGTGGAATTCCTGAGGAATCCGGGGAAATTCCGGAAACTGGGGGGAAGGATACCCAAAGGGGTTCTTCTGGTGGGTCCGCCGGGGACCGGCAAAACCCTTCTGGCCAAGGCCGTAGCCGGAGAGGCCAAAGTGCCTTTCTTCAGCATCAGCGGGTCTGAGTTTGTGGAGATGTTTGTCGGCGTGGGAGCAGCGCGCGTTCGCGATCTTTTCTCTCAGGCCACGAGTCAGGCCCCCTGCATCATCTTCATCGATGAACTGGACGCGCTGGGAAAAGCCCGGCGAATGAATGTCATGGGCGGGCATGACGAACAGGAACAAACGCTCAACCAGCTCCTGGTGGAGATGGATGGATTCGAAACGAACAAGGGGGTCATCATCATGGCCGCCACCAACCGGCCCGAGATCCTCGATCCTGCTTTGTTGCGACCGGGCCGGTTTGATCGGCAGGTCTTGGTAGACCGCCCGGACATCAATGGGCGGGAAGCCATCCTGAAAATCCACTCTAAGAATGTTCTCTTGGGTCCTGATGTGGACCTCCGCAAGGTGGCCGGCCGCACCCCGGGGTTTGTGGGGGCTGACCTGGCCAACCTCGTGAATGAGGCGGCCCTGCTGGCTGCGCGGAAGAATAAGGAGGGGGTAGAGCCGGCGGATTTCGACGAGGCCATCGACCGGGTGGTCGGGGGGCTGCAGAAAAAGAACCGGGTGATGAATCCCCAGGAGAAAGAAATCGTCGCCTTTCATGAATCCGGGCATGCGATTGTGGCTGAATCCGTCGAGCATGCCGACCCGGTGCACAAAATCTCCATTATCCCCCGGGGGATTGCCGCTCTCGGATATACCCAGCAGCAACCTACGGAGGACCGCTACTTAATGACTCGCTCGGAGCTGCTGGACCGGTTAGCCGTTCTATTAGGAGGCAGGGTCGCCGAGGAACAGGTTTTCGGAGAAATCTCCACAGGGGCCCAAAATGACTTGCAGCGGGCTACGGACATTGCCCGGTCCATGGTCACGGAATACGGCATGAGCGATTCCCTGGGACTGGCGACCTATGAACGTGCTCATCAGCCTGCGTTCTTTCCGGACGGTTTTGCTCCCAACAAGACCTACAGTGAAAAGAAAGCCTCCCAAATTGACGATGAGGTCACCCGGGTCATCGAGGAAGCCCATCAAAGAGTCCGGGGAATCTTGTCCACTCACCGAAGTGTATTGGATGACTTGGCCCGCCTTCTATCCCGGGAAGAAATTGTACAAGGGGAGACGCTTAGAGAGATGTTGTCCAGATCCACACCCGGACCGGCAATAACGTTGCCCGAGCACCCATCCTGACAATCCGGCGGCCTGCTTCCGGCGCGGTATCATTAAATATCTCTTTTGGTAATCGATACTCTTAGGGGTATGAAAGATGAAGGATAGGACTATTTCACACTTCCAAGAGGAGAAAAACAAGATGGCCATTATGACGTTGGAAATCCTTTGGGCGAAAAGAATACTCCAGGAGGAGATGATCGTTTTGGAACTCTGATGGAAGGATAAGTCTCCGGTGAGTAGAATTATACAGATTGTCTCCACAAGGATTTTGATTCAAGGGCTTCTTTGGAAGCCTGACATTAATCGATTCAGAGTGGCAGGGGAAGGTTAAAACAAATAGGAAGTGAGTTAGGGTGATAAAACCTAAGAGAAAACCTAAGGCAACTGAAAAGGTAAGGAAAACAGAGTTCAGCTTACCAGCACCGCAGGCACAAACTGTATCCATCGCTGGAGATTTTAATCAATGGAATCCGTCTTCGCATCTCCTGAAAATGGATGATGAGGGAATCTGGAGGATCTCGCTCGCTCTCAATCCGGGTCGATATGAGTATCGATTCTTTGTGGATGGAGAATGGCAGGATGATCCCAATAGCAGTTCTTTTGTTGAGAACCCTTTCGGCACGTCAAATAGTTTGAAAATTATAAAGTAGGGTTTGGGACATTTTGCAAGTTGAATCCAGAGATAACCCGCCAGTTGCAAAATGGGCCTGGACAAACCGCTCTCCAAGGCTTCGAATGGCGGTCTTTGGCAGATTGTGGTCGAGCCAGGAACAATGCCTGATACCGGATCGTTAGCGGTTGTATTCCGCTATTAACGTTCGACAATGTCCCCCACTCCCTGTGGGCCTCTACCCGAGCACCTTAAGAGCGAGGATGGCTAAGCTCGGGACCGTTTCTCCGGAGACAAAAGAACCAGATTAGACTGTCCACCTCAAAGTATCCCTCAACGTATTGAGGTTCCACCAAATATTGAGGTCAAACAAATCGTTTCATGCTTTCCTGCTGTTCCCTCCTATTAATGTAATCACTCGTTATTAAAGGATAATTCAAAACCTCTGCTTTTTACAGGTTTTGGCAAGCCACTTGCATTTACTGCTTGTATGATCCTGGTTATTAAGGGTTCCCAAAAGTAGATTGAAATGGATGGACGCATTCTGTCTTCGGAAAGGAGTCGAACATGCTTTGGACCCTATTGGTGATTCTCTTGATTCTGTGGCTCCTGGGATTGGTGAGTGGCTACACGATGGGTGGTGTCATTCATATCCTGCTGGTCGTTGCCATCATCGTGCTGGTGGTCCGCCTGATTCAGGGACGAAAAATATTGTAGCGATTTGGACTCGTAAACCCGCTAAGGAAGGAGCTCAGTTTTTATGAAACCGATCGTGCTTATCGGCGTCGCTTTAATTATCCTCGGGGTAGTGGCTTTTGCATACCAGGGCATTACTTCCACAAGCCGCGAGAAGATCATTGATATTGGCCCCATCCAAGCTACCCATGAGACCAGGAAGACCATCCCGTTGTCACCCATTTTGGGTGGCATTGCGCTTGCGGGTGGAATTGTGTTGGTCATCATTGGAGCCAAAAATAAACCGTAACAATTGAGATCTGATAAAGCATCAGAAAAGGATAAAGGAGGGATTTTTCAAAAGGACTTCTTACAACAGATATAAGACCGACCCTTCACTCCAGAGGAAAAAGGAGGTATTTCCAGCCGACTTGATTCACTTGAAAGGGATATAAACAGGATTTGGTAAAAGGGATAGGTTCCTAATCGCAGCCCATGAATTGGGGAAGTTTCGGTTCATACAGACCTTAGAAAGGAGGCCAGATGACATGCATTTCGGTATAATGGCACAGCCAGTAATTGCTCTAATCGCGGGGATATTGATTCTCCTTGTCCCGAGACTATTGAGTTATATCGTTGCCATCTATCTCATTGTATTTGGCATTCTCGGGTTGGTGCGATGATTGGTTTACGAATCTTCTGTGGCCAGAAAATTATCATCTCGGTGGCAAGGAGAATGAGGGGATATCGCTCGTAGTATGGGATTGAACTTCTCTCCGATAGAAGAAAATAAAGGGAAGAAAGGAGCGATTTAATATGACAGACCATGAAAATCAACGAGATCATTTCTTGATGGGATTTTTGATTGGAGGCTTTTTGGGTGCATTGGCAGGTATCTTATTTGCTCCAAAATCCGGAAAAGAACTGAGGTCTGATATCAAGGAGAAAGGGGGCGAGTTTTTAAAGGATGCAAAGGATATTTATGCCGATGCCGGTACGAAAGCAAAAGAGATCATAGAGGAAGCCAAGCATCAAGCGAAGGAGTTAAAGAAGGAAGCCGATCGACATCTCTCAGAGGCTCGCCAGAAGGCAAAAGATATATTGGTCCGTGGTGAGAAAAAGGAGGCCGAAGCCGGTGAATCGCAGGATTGAGTAACCTTTGCTTCAGCTTGCAGCAGTCTTCGGTGGCGTTAAACGAGGTGTTGAGGCCATTCCCAGCATTTTTTGCCGCTGAATGATATAACAAATAGGCAGATTATTTGGTTACGACGAAGGTGAAGGCAAAGCTCTTTGACGATAATATCCTGAGAGGAGAGAGAAACGATGAAGAGATGGATGGGGTTGGTGGTGTGTTTGTTTCTTGCTGCGGTGGTGATGGTTCCGCTGTCCTCGGCTGAAGAGGCGCCGGCCATGGTGGTAGGCCGCATATTTCATATCGAAGGGGATCTGCTCCGTTATGTTCCTGCGGAGAAAGACTGGGTGGCCGTGGTCAGGGACGCACCCTTCGGCACAGAGGATACACTCTTTTCGGGAAGCAGGGGGATGGCGGAGCTGATCGTCCCCAACGGGACCTGGATCAGGATGGGGAACAGCACACAGATCCAGTTCATCGCCCTTGACACGGACCTGTCCGAAATGGACGTGGCTTCGGGCGTGGCCCGGTTCTACAACAAAAGCTCCGACACGGTCATCAAGGTCACGAGTCCCTTCGGGTACGTCCTGGCCTATCCCGGAACGGTCTTCGACTTCTACGTGGGCGACGACTCCGTCGAAGTGGTCGCGGTGAGAGGGAAAGTGAGTTTCGTCCACTCGGCAACTGAGGCCAAATACGACGTGGCGGATGGATCCCCGTCGATCCTCGCCGACCCGCAGCAGGTGTCGTCAGGTGAGGGAACCGTCGATCCTGACTGGGGCCGGTGGAATACGGTCCGTGAAAATTTCTGGGCGGCGAAAGCCAGGGTGAAGGGGCGGTCGGTCGAATATCTTCCGCCCAGCCTCCAAGACGAGGCGTATGCCCTTGAAGAGAACGGAAGGTGGGAGAGGGTCCCCTATGACGGTACGGAGCGCTGGTTCTGGCGGCCAAGAGTCGTTGCAGGCTGGTCGCCTTTCACCGTGGGCCGCTGGACCGACTGGTACGGGGACCAGACCTGGATTCCGTCAGAACCCTTCGGTTACGTCACCCACCATTACGGCAACTGGGTCTTCGTGAGGAATTACTGGTACTGGGCCCCGCCTGTGGTGAGCGTGCGCGTCGGCGTGCCCCTCCTCGACGTGGGCTTCTACTGGTATCCCGGAAGGGTTTCATGGATTCACACTGGAACCTACGTGGGATGGGTGCCTCTGGCGCCGCGCGAGACGTACTACAGCTACCGCCACTGGGGAGGCCCTCATGTGGTGGTCGTGAACAACGTCAACATCACCCAGATCAACATCAACGTCCGGAATTATGCCTATGTAAACCGTGCCATCGTGGTCAACCGGAATAATTTCTACGGTGTGAACAATTACACGAAGGTCCGGGTGGCCAACATAAACCGCACCACAATCATCAACAACTACCATGCGGCTCCTGTCGTCAACAACACGGTGATCAACAATTACACGACGATCAAGCAGCGGTACAACTACACCAACGTAACGGTGAAGGAGAAGCCTCACAACACCGTGATCAACCGGATCCAACAGAATGAGACAATCATCCGTGAGGGCAGGAAAGAAAAGGGTTCCGTGGTCCAGGAACGAGTGAAAAGCATCCCGGAGGGGAGGGTCAGCCGCGAGGCCCGGATCGAAGCGCCCAGGGTCACCAACCATATCGTACCAGTCGGCGAGGTGAACCGGCCGAAATCGGAAATAAAGGTTCAGCAAAGGGAAATCAAAACCAGCGGAAAGCCGAGTCAGCAGGAGAAGCCCGCTGCACGGCCCGAGCGCGCGGCGCCGGCAAAGCCGGGTCAGCAGGAGAAACCCGGCCAACCCGCAAGACCGGAGCGAGTGAGTCCTGCAAAACCTGCTCAGCCTGAACAGCCTGCTGCACGACCGGAGCGCGTGACGCCGGCAAAGCCGAGCCAGCAGGAGAAACCCCGGGAGGCTAAACCGCCGGAAAGAACAATAGAAAAACCAAGAGAGCAGAGACCTGTAGAAAAACCGAAGGAACCGAGACCCTCTGAAAAAGATTTAGAACAGCGAAAAGAGCGGAAACCTCCTGAGAAAGAAGGGGAAAAACCGAAGGAGTGAAGCTCTCCGCCTTAAAGGGCGGGGCTTCCCGGTAAGGTAGATCCTTTTATATTGTGCCCCTTGACCCTGGCCTGAAGGCCGGGGCTTACGGGGCACGTGCCGGTAAACGGGTTTTCAATGGATGATAATGCGAGACGCACGGCCAAGGTGCCTGCACTATTGATCCTTGCCAGCTTTGAGTTTGACGGGGGAACCCTGGATCTGACGATCAGCTTGCATTACTGAGCGCCCCTTGTATGAATATCGTACCTAAACCTCTCCTTTTATCTTTTTGTCTTTTCTTTCTGCTCACTTTCAGCAGTTGCGCCTCCCTGCCGAGAATGGAAGATTACGACCCTTTACGGGCAGATACCCCCCCGAAGATCATCAGCCCCAAAGGACAGCTATCTCCTAAGATCAGCAAAGCCATTATGGAACGGCTGAAAGGGCAAGTGGAACCAACGGATATTCTCCAGCGGCATACTCTGCTCATGGAAGTGGTCAGCGGGAGCCCTCTGGTTACCGGGAATAAGGTGACCTTACTGATCGATGGACCGGCCACCTATGATGCCATGTTCAAAGCCATCCAAAGTGCCAAGGACCATATTAATCTCGAAACGTTTATCTTTGAAGATGATGAAGTGGGTCGTCGTTTTTCAGATGTGCTGTTACAGAAACAGGCGGAGGGGGTTCAGGTCAATCTCATTTACGATAGCGTTGGATGTTTGAATACGCCTGCTGCTTTCTTTCAGCGTTTGCGTGACGGGGGGATTCAGGCACGTGAATTTAATCCGATTAATCCTTTGAAAATGCAGGAAAAGAGGTGGATGTTAAACGAACGCGACCATCGGAAGATTTTGATCGTCGACGGAAAGGTTGCATTTACTGGGGGTGTCAACATTAGTAACGTTTATTCGTCAAGCTTATCGGGGAATCCATCCGGGAAACAGGAGGGAGATCCCATTCAACATTCCTGGCGTGATACCCATGTTCAAATCGAGGGGCCTGCCGTCGCAGAGTTCCAAAAGCTTTTTCTGGAGACCTGGGCAAGAGAGAAGGGGCCTGAATCCAACAGGAATTATTTCCCGCCCCTGAAGCAAGAGGGGAACGATTTGATGCGAGTGATAGGGAGTACTCCAGGACGGGAGAATCGAATCACTTATATGATGTATGTCTCTGCGTTCACCTATGCCGAAAAGTTCATTCATCTGACCACTCCCTATTTCGTGCCCGACGAGCAGATGATAAAAGCTCTTACCCAAGCTGCTGAACGTGGGGTGGATGTAAAGGTCATCCTTCCCGGGGCCAGCGATTCTGTATTGATTTTCTATGCTGGAAGGTCTTATTACACCCAGCTTTTGAAATCGGGGGGGAAGTTGTATGAACGCCGCACGGATTCCATGTTGCACGCTAAGACGGCTGTTATTGACAGTATCTGGTCCACGGTTGGATCAACCAATATGGACTTATTGAGCTTCCTGAATAATGATGAGGTCAACGCGGTCATTCTTAGCCGCGATTTCGCAACCAAAATGGAAGTCATGTTTGAGGAGGATCTCAGGGAATCCACTCAGATTCATTTAGAAGAGTGGAAGAAACGGCCATTCACCGATCGTGTGAAGGAATGGTTCATAAATTTGTTTGGCCATTGGTTATGATCAACCTTCTATTCAAGGTTATAAAGGATCTCTGGTGTGAATTCTGACCGCGCCGGAAAGATATTTTAACGCCTCAAACCCGCCTGTCCGTTGTTCCCTCGGTTGTCCACTAAGAGGCTGCTTAAAAACCTGCGAAGCCTATAATTTACCCGCCAGTTGCATGAACGGCCACGGCTAAACCGCTCTCCAAGGCTTCGAATGGCGGTTATTTAGAGATTTTGAGGGAACGAGGGGAGCCACCCAAAAGGAAGTCGGGAAAGTGCCGGGGATGTGGGTGCTCATCCGATTGAAGGATCGCCTCGAAGCCTTTCCGACCGGTTCAGCCATGTCCGTAAGGCAAAATGTTTTGTAGCCTTAGGGTTTATTTGCCGAACAGCTTATTGAATTCCTTGCCGGCGCCCTTGAGGACATCTCCGGCGCCCTCCGTGACCTTGCCAACAAAGCCTTTTTTCACCCTAACCCCTTTATTTGCGGCCTCAATGGCTGCAAGGCAAGAGTTTTCGTCACCCGAACTGCTACTAACCAGTACCGCGGCAATGCCGAGCGGTCCAAATAGCATGACTCCGCCGATCGCCCTCCCGAAGACAATTGCAGTTTGGGTCGGATCGATAGCGAGTGAGGGATGTGCAAGCGTGCCGCCCAGCTTGAAAGGTCTCGTTAACTCGCCTAAACCTACAGTGAGCCTGCCCGTAACACGGGTCCCGATACCTTCCTTCGGAACAGGCTTGAGGGATAGGTTGAGTCTTTCTGTCTTCAGATCGATCTCGCCCTCGCCAACCACAACCATATGATCCGTGTTCAATGCGAGCGCAGTCGTTCTTGCGACCCCGTCTTTTATATTGAAGCCGCTGACCAAACAATGAATTGAAGTGTATTCTGTCTCTTTGTGAAACGGATTGAGCAGACGAAAGAGACTGGAGCTGAGATCACCGCCAAGTATGTCGATATACTTGTTGTCAACCCTTCCCTTACCCAGCACAAAAACCGTCTTACCATTAAGGCCTCCCATCATTTCTGCTATTGAGGCGCCCTGGGCTCTGATGTCAATGTCGGCATCGAGGTTCCCTTCGAGGCCCCCGGTATTTTTAATCTCTTTCGTCAAATGGCGAATGTCAAGCTTATTGATTTTGAAGATCATTGTCAATGATGCGACTTTCCCCTTAGATTGGAGAGAAAAGTGGCCATCCATGGAACCTTTTTCAAAAACTGCCTTGAGGGGCTTCACTATAAGCGCCCCATCTTTGAGGGCCATGCCCATGTCAAAGCTGTTGAGTGGAAGATTCGGCAGCAGGACTTGAGCAACTTGGATCTTAACATCTGCATCGGCCTGTCTAAGGGTATCCAGGGGCAGAGGACGATCGGAAAAGATTCTGTCTTCCTTCCCGGCCTCTTTGCCTGAATCTTTTGTCGCCTTCTCAGTGTTGGGATTCACCTGAAAATAGGGTCGAAGGTCCAATTTCTGTGACGATAGCGCTGCTGTCACCTTCGGCCGGATTTCAGTCAAATTCAACTCAACCGAGCCACTGAGATCGTTTTCACCTTGTATGACCTTGAGGTTAGAAATCGAATAGGCATTACGGGCAGTATCCGCGATTCGACCGGAGATATCGAATGGCCCCCCGAGATGTAACCCCTCACCCGAAAGTTGTTTGAAGCTTGCCAGGTCCTTACCCTTCAGCGTGAAATTTAATTCGATTCCGTGCCGGACCAGGGGATCTGTAACCGTACCGTCAAGGGTGAGGGTGGCGTTCTCTGTCTTGACCGCAAGATTGACCGGCCAAACTTTGATAGGGTTGATGAAGGCTATCAGGGGGCACAGGGTGCCCGTGACTTCGAAAGACTTGTCATTATAGGCTCCCTTTAGCTTCAGCCTGGTCGGACTTTCAATGCTTGTAGCGGTTGCCATGAGGCTGCCTACCGTCGCACCATAAGTCTTTTTCAATTCATGATCGATGTAAGTGATACGGCCCTTCTCTATCTGCAGTTCGTTGAAAGTGAGTGCGGACAGCTTCCAATCGCCCCCGGCCTTCGTCTCGTCTTTTCCTTTTGTGAGGTCTTGTTTCTTCGTAGTTTCGAATGCGAGGTTTGACTTGCCTGAGATGTTCATTTCTAACAGGATCTCAGGCTCAATCAGGATCAACCGTTTGACCTCGATTCGGCGAGAAAGAAGTGGAAGAAGCCTCACTTTTATTTCGAAACGTTTGATTTTCGCCAGCTCGGGCCGCGACCCCCAGGATGCGTTCTGGAAGCTTACATCTTTAACAACAAGCGCCGGTGTAAAGCCTATTTTGAGACTTATGTCACCCCCTAAGGTTAACTCTCGCCCCGTGTCATCCTTGACTGCCCGTGTGATTTCCGGCTTGAGGCCATTATAATTGTAACTTAACAGGATCACGTAGACCGTCACAACCAGTAACACAATGGAGGCGGAAACAATCCCTAACACCCATCTCCACTTCACTGTAATCCCTTCTTTCTTGTACGACTCAATCTGATTAAAATATGTTTATTTCCCAGGACTTAATCAAGCGATAGTCCCGCCCGGGGCGGGATTTACCCATGACCGTTTCTGCAACTGGCGGGTTAACGCTCCCCGATCCTGCCAGAATCCGGGGAAACCGCTGACCAGAACAATCACGAGGATGATCGTGGCATCCATGGGATTACGGAGAAAGAAGAATAATTCTGCTGCAAAAACAAGAATGAGAATAATCGGACTCTTAAATTGGGCAAACAGAAGGGTCAGCGCGTCCGATTGCTTTTTAGACTTCAGGAGGTTCGATCCATAGCGCAGAATCCAAGAGCTACCTTATTTACTTCAAGTGCTACTTCTGGTATCATTTCTATGATAGCCTGCGTAGCGGTTCCCATCGGGAATAATCAGCTCCAGGAAAAACTCGTGACTGGACAGGAGGTGAAAGAAGATGAAATTGAGCGCACGAAATATTATAAAAGGGAAGGTGAAGAAGGTCAATCACGGAACAGTCACCTCGGAAGTGATTGTTGGGTTCCCAAATGAACTCGAGATTGTTTCCATCGTCACGAAGGCAGCTGTCGAGAACCTCGGCCTTAAAGAGGGGAAGGAGGTTTATGCAGTGATCAACGCGGCCGACGTGATTTTGGCTACGGATTATTGAGGTTACAACGTATCCAGGAAGGAATTGTGCCAAGGATTCCGCCTACGGGGGTTGGTCTTACTTACTTATTTCTTTGTTGCCTGCACCCTCTTCAGTCGCTTACTGCCGTTTACTGTTTCGAATGGGAAATCAGGTGGGGAAATATTCCGAAAGCAGCGGTCAGTATCCATATAATGCGGTGTCTATTACAAACCATGATCGACAAGGTTCGATCATTGAGGAAAATAGAGCGTCAGCATAAAATAGAATGTCGGGTGGACCTAATGGACACAGGAGAAATCAATGAGAACAAAAGTGGGTTTGTGGATTGACCATAGGAAGGCTCTGATCGTGGCCGTTACGGACAAAGGGGAAGAAATAAGACTGATCATATCAAGGGTTGAAAAACAGCCCGGACGCTCCGGGGGTATACGTTCAACGACGCCCTATGAATCCCAGCTCGTACCGCCAGATGATAGCCGCGAGAGAAGGTCTACCGGACTTCTCAACATTTACTACAATGCGGTCATTGCGTCTATTCGTGATGCAGAATCTATTCTGATATTGGGTCCGGGTGAAGCCAAGGGCGAGCTGAAAAAACGTCTCGTGAGAAACAAACTGGGTGGACGCATCGTCGGTATTGAAACCATTGACAGGATGACGGACCGTCAAATTGCAGCGAAAGTTCGACGGTACTTCCAGGAAAAGAGCACCCGATAATAGGATCGAGATAGAACCCCTTACCGTCAGGAGTGCAGACGACGTCGCTATCCACGCCGCACCTGACTCCTGAAATTATCCTCACTTGTAGGTGGAAGAGGTGCCCCCTTTTTTAACTCTCTCCCCGTACTAAAGGGTTTACGGAATTTGTAAAAAGGAGTATATTCCAATCAATAATCCACAGGGTGGGGACGAAGACATCTCTTCGTTTCCAGGGATGAAAAATATTGGTTAGTGCTCGGTCAACTTTCAATAAAGGTTCAATCCTGGTCGCTCTTCGTCAATGATGAAATAGGCATAAAATGGAGTGTGTGCTTCTTGGGTCAGGGGGCATGATGCCGATGCCCGGACGGTTTCTTACCTCGGTCGTGGTAAGGCTTCAAGGGCAGCTATATCTTTTCGATGCTGGCGAAGGGTGCCAGATCAATTTGAAAAAGACAAAGATCGGGATCAAGTCTCTCCGGCTTGTGGCTGTCAGTCATCTTCATGGAGATCACTGCCTCGGGTTGCCGGGACTTCTGATGATGCGGGCTCAGGTGCCGGAAGTGGGTCCACTCACGATCCTCGGGCCGCCC
>Ga0214473_10006201_pt1 | contig 14303 bp, 12 predicted proteins | sample RVTome_7_FD_203509 | JGI IMG/M metagenome (GOLD analysis project Ga0214473, IMG submission 203509) | Soil microbial communities from uranium-contaminated site in the Upper Colorado River Basin, Wyoming, United States - RVT98D197 | ecosystem: Environmental > Terrestrial > Soil > Contaminated >... | reverse complement strand
GCACGATATCGCTCATGTCCAAATGGGCGATTTTGCTTTGTATCTCTTGATTTGCATTGTACACTCCTGTGAAGGAGAGGTCAAGCGATTGTCAGGCTTGTCAATGAAATCCTGGTCTTCTGAATTCACAGTCGTAGCTTAGACTTACAAGTTACATTTGTGAGTTGAACCTGCTTCTTTATAAATTACTATTATGAAAGAATTTTGTATACCTTAAGTGATTCGAACTTGCTACTACTTCAGTGCGATTGATGAGGGAAGGGCTTTCCGCTACCTTCGATTGCTACTTATAGCGGTTTTACACCCGTATAAATCCGAAAAAAGGGGGTAAAACCGTCAAAAAGTTAATTTTTAACCATGACTAGCACTTCGCGTTGCACACAATTGCACACGGCATGAAGAAGGAACAACAGACCACAGCTCTATCGATAAGAAAAAATAATAATTCTACTTAGTGATCTTGCTTATAGAGGGTGTTTCTTAATGGAATTTTTAATAGCAAAGAATATCTTTTCTGAAGTCATCGGTATTTCAGTTAGATTTACTCCGATGGCATCCCGAATCGCATTGGCAATAGCTGGTGCAGGAGGCATTATCGGAGGTTCTCCAATTCCTTTAGCTCCAAAAGGTCCACTTTTTGACTCTGATTCGATGAAAGACTTACTCAATGGTGGTATGTCCAAAACTGTCGGGATCAAATAATTACTAAAGGTAGGGTTAATAATTCTCCCATGATCAATGACAAGATTCTCATAAAGTGCAAGACCTATTCCTTGAACGATTCCACCATCAATCTGACCTTCGATGCCAAGCGGATTGACAATAGTTCCAGCATCATGACATGCTATATAATTCACAATGTGGCATACGCCAGTCTCTGGATCAATTTCAACTTCAACAATGTGTGATGCAAATAGAAACTCACGGCAAGGAGACTCTGCGTAACCTTTACCTGGGGGAACTGCGTATGGGCGGGTGGAGAGGAGAGTACCTCGTCCAATCACCGGTCCGGTAGACAAATACAAGGCATGACTAATCAAATCAGAAATAGTCAATGATAGACTTTGTGCTGGAAGATAAACAGCATTGCCACATCGCCAAATCACCTCATTAATATCACAACTAAAAACTTGAGCAGCGATTTCGATCAATTGATCTCGAGCATCGATGCAAGCATTAAGAACTGCGGTACCAGAGTCAAAAATTGTTCGACTCGTAGTAGAGCCAGCATCATACGGTGAGCTGTCAGAATCAAGTGCAGCCATATGAACGGCTGCAACATCTATCTGGAAGACTTCTGCAGCGATTTGAGCTAGAGCTGTCCGGGTTCCGGTACCAATATCAACCACACCAGTTTGGAGATTAATCGTGCCATCTGCTAGCACATGGACAGTTGCTGAAGATGAGAATATACCAGTAGTAATTATCGAGTTTGCTATCCCAACCCCATGGTGCAAAGAACGATTCGCTTTTCTGTCACGATAATTAGATTGACGAATAACCGTTTCCATCAATTCATGTATAGTAACAGAGTGCATCGGTTGACCGGTTGCCATCGGATCACCTTCTTGCGCTATGTTTTGGAAGCGTATGTCAGCTGGATCCTTTCCGAGACGTTGCGCGATGCTATCCATATGACATTCATTTGCATAATTCATTTCTAAACCACCAAATCCACGCATACAACCAAAATCAGGATTGTTCGTATAAACAGCACGTGCCCTGGCAGTAAAATTTGGTATTTTATATACTCCTATCGACAAACCGAGCGCCGTCTGGGATGTACCAACCGCATAATCTGAATATGCACCTACATCCGTCAGAATATCCACTTCCCTTGCTAGAATTATTCCATCGCTTTTGACACCAGATTTTATATGGATAGTGAAGGGAGGGCGGAGATGGGTAGTAAAAAAATCTTGCTCGCGGTTTAGGCAAATCTTTACCGGTCTCTTCGCTGCTATTGCTAATAACGCGCAAATTTCCTCAAGATGGGCGGATAATTTACCTCCAAAACCTCCCCCTACTTCTAAAGGTAAAACTCTTACCTGGCTCATTGACAGGTGTAAAGCTGTGGCGATTTCTTCATGGATTGGGCTTAGTATTTGCTCTCCAGTCCAAAGGGTCAATCGTCCATTGTTGTCCACCTCAGCGAGACAGGCATGCGGTTCGAGATATGCTTGATATTGTGGTAGAGTACGATATGTGTCTTCAATAATGAAATCAGACTGATCAAAACCACCTATCGTGTCACCGATCGTCAAGCTGGCATACATACATTGCCATATCGTATGTAAAGATCTGGACATAAGTAAGCTGCAAATTCGGGATGCAAAATCGGGCTTTGATCCAGCAATGCTTCTTCAGCAGTAAATACCGGCTCAAAATCTTCATACTCCACGTCGATCAAATCAATTGCCTGACAGGCGAGCTCCTCATTTTCAGCAGCGACAGCAGCTATTGGCTCGCCGATATACCGAACCTTGTGTTTAGGCAAGATAAAGCGGTCTTTGATTATCAATCCATAACGAACATCAGGAACGTCTGCCCCACTTATTACTGCTTTCACACCTGGGAGGGACAGTGCCTTGACAGTGTTAATGGATAATATGCGTGCATGTGGACGATTGCTCAACAAAAGCCTGCCGATTAATGCCGTAGGATGTTGGATATCACTGGCATAAACGGCTTTACCAGTTACCTTGGAAATCCCATCCAATCGTTGGACAGATTTTCCCAGATTAGAATTCATGTCGTATCCCTGAGCCTTATTCACGAGCGTAAGGGACTCCGAGTGCAGCTGGTGCAATCGATTTAACACGGGTACTCATCATTGCTATGATGGCAGCTAAGTACGGAAATGCAAGCATAATTTGAAAAGGAATATTTACCCCTAAGCCTTGAGCCTGAAGTTGAAATGAATCTAAAAATGCAAATATCAGAGATGCAAGCATTACCTTCCACGGTATCCAGTTTCCTGCGATCACCAGAACAATTGCCAACCAACCGCGACCGGCGGTTATTTCGCTGACAAAAAGACCAGTGGAAGCGAGTGGGAGGAATGCTCCTCCGAGTCCAGCCAGTAAACCTCCAAACATTACTGCTGCATACTGATATCTCTTGATATTAATACCATGTGTATCCACGGCACGTGGATTCTCACCAATTCCTCTCAGACTCATCCCTTGCTTGGTTCGATATAAAAAAAACCATGTAAGTGGAACAGATATGAATGCGATATAGGTTAACAACCGTTGTGAAAAGAAAATATCTCCCAAGTAAGGTATATTACTAAGAAGTGGTATTCTCACTGCAGGAAATATATCAACTGTCGGAGTCGTGATGGCTCCACCGACCTCATACGTTATTCTATATAGATAAAAGGTTAACCCAGAAGCAAGTAGGTTCATAGCCAAACCGATCACGGTTTGATTCAGCCTGAGTGTTATAGCCATAACTGCCATTATCAGACTCATTCCCATGCCAGCTAACATACCAGCAATAATACCCAGCCAAAGAGATCCTGATTGATATGCAACATAAAAACCAGCGAAAGCCCCAGTTAGCATCATCCCTTCGACGCCCATATTCATAACCCCCGATTTTTCTGACACCAATTCACCTAATGCTGCAAAGAGCACAGGGGTAGCGATTCGGATGGTCGACGCCAGTATACTAATTATTATTACTGGTTGTAAAAAGTTAATGAGCATCTTCCACCTTTCGTATCGTATAACGAGTCAGAATTGAAGCGGTTAAAACAAAAAGGAGGATGATCGCCTGGATGGCAAAGGCAATTGACGTTGGAACACCAGTCTTTACCTGCATTGCAAATGAACCGTTGGTGAGTCCGCCAAATAAAATACCGGTAACAAGCACACCAAGAGGGTTGAGATCTGCCAGCATCGCAACAATGATTCCAGTAAAACCGTAATTAATCGAAATATCAAGTCTGAGCCGATGGGTAAGACCTATGAGTTCAACGGCTCCGCCGAGTGCTGCTAAACTACCACTGACCAGCAAGATCCACATTAAGGTCCGCTTTGGATTTATGCCTCTACTTTTTGCAGCAATAGGGTTAAATCCGAGGGCGCGTAGCTCGTAGCCTGCAGGTGTTTTTTCGACTAATAAAAAGGTGATAATCGCAAATAAGACTGCCAAAATGAATCCTGCATGGAAGCGGTATTTTTCAACCAACATTGGAAGATATGAATTTTCAGGAATGAATGGAGATTGTGGATAGAATGTACTTGAATCTCGCCAAGACGTGTATAACATAAGCGAAAGCGCGAATTTAATGATGTAGTTTATCATCACAGTTGAGACTATTACATCAACATTAAAACGGTTTTTGATGAAACTTGATATCCCTGCAATTGCCCCACCAGCAAGCAACGCAAACACTAGGATCACAATTATGAGAATAGAATTAGGTGATTTAGGAAATAGTGTGATTGCCAAATATGCAGCCATAGCGCCTGCTAAGAACTGACCCTCGCCTCCAATATTCCATATTTGAGCACGGAATGCAACAACAGTTGCGAGACCAGTGAAGATCAATGGGGTTGCTTTATTGAGCGTCTCAAAAATTGCTCTCCAGCTGCCAAAGCCTCCTATAAACAATGATCTATAAGCATCAAGTACGTTTGCTCCATCCATCCGAATTAATAATGCACTAATCAATAGAGCGGCCAGAATTGCTAGAATAATTGAAAGGATAGTTGCGAGTGTGCTTTCGTGTTCACGGCGCTCGATATGGTATTTTAGGACGGCTATTTTCACAGCTTTACCTTACTCCAGCCATCAACAGACCGATTTTTTCTAAAGTTGTATTCGCTGGATCCAATATAGCTTGGATTTCCCCTTGGAAAATTACTGCAATAAGGTCTGACAAAAGGAACAGTTCTTCCAATTCTTCTGAAGCTAGTAATATTGCCATACCTTCCTTCCGTTTCATAAGCAGCTGGCTATGGACATATTCCACGATTCCCACGTCAAGCCCGCGGGTAGGTTGAGCAGCAAGTAAGATTTTAGGTTGTTGTGTGAACTCCCGCGCTAGAATTACCTTTTGCTGGTTGCCTCCTGAAAGGTTCTTTGCAAGATGATTGACAGAAGGTGTTGTTATGTCAAATTGCGAAACTAATTCTTTTGAGTAATGCTGAATTGCACTTTCATCAATGAATAACCCTTTGCGAAATGGACGGAGACGCTGACGACCTAAATATAGATTTTCTGAAACTTTAAAATCTGAAATTATGCCTGATCTCAGCCGATCTTCAGGAATATATCCTATGCCTTTTAACATTAATTGATATGGATCAAAATTGATAACATTCTCTCCACTCAGGATGACCTCACCCTGCGTTGCCTTTCTGACTCCGGTCAATACCTCGAACAACTCTTTTTGGCCATTTCCTGTAACACCCGCAAGACCTAGAATCTGACCCCGATAGAGAGAAAAACTTACCCCTTTCAATGCATCAACCCCACGATCGTTTCGAGTCCAGATATTATTAACCGTGAGTACCTCTTCACCAGTAAAGCTCGCATCTTTTATGGCACGGAATAGGACTTCTCTCCCTACCATCATTCTTGCAAGTTCTTTTGGATTAGTTTCTGAAGTTGTTATTGTTGCAACTTTTTTCCCTTTTCGAAGAATGCTGATCCTATCTGCGACTGCCATTACTTCGCGTAATTTGTGCGTGATAAAGATGATTGAAAGCCCACTTTCTTTCATTGACTTTAGAACACTAAAAAGTTTATCGGTCTCTTGTGGGGTTAGGACAGCAGTAGGTTCGTCGAGGATCAATAAATCGATGCCTACATAGAGGGCCTTTAGGATTTCCACCCATTGCTGTTCACCGATGCTAAGTTTCCAGATCTCTGCATTTATATCGAAACTAAGCTCATATTGATCACACAACGCCTTGATTCTTTGACGAGCTTCATCTAAATTAAAAATAATATTTAGTGATTTAGTTCCTAGTACTATATTTTCTACCGATGAAAATGTATCGATCAGCTGGAAGTGCTGATGAACCATTCCAATGCGATAATCAATTGCATCACTTGGTGACGAGATATGTATCACTTGGTCAAGAAGACGGATTTCTCCAGAATCCGCCTGATAATATCCAAATAAGCATTCCGCCAGTGTACTTTTCCCAGCGCCATTTTCGCCTAACAAAGCATGAATTTCGCCTTTGTATAGTTCCAATGAGATTGCATCATTGGCTACAATCCCCGGGAATCGCTTGGTTAAGTTGGAAATTTCCAGAATTATCTCTGGTTTATACTCAGCGCTCATATAGTATCAAAGATATGATATCCATTCTTGATATCAGATAAAGGCATAAAAATAGGGTTAACCTGACTTGAAAGGTTTCTTTCAAGCCAGGATCGTTTGAATTAAAATAATACTTATTGATCGGCTTTGGGAGGCGTTTGATCCCAATCGACCACAAATGCTCCGGAAAGGATATCTGCTTTTTTGGCGTTAACCGCAGCAACTACATCTGCTGGTAAATTGTCAGCACTGAGCACAATATCACTTCCACCTTGGGCCATATAACCAAAAAATCCTTCAGTGGGAACGTTATATGGTTCACTTGTGGTCGCATGCTGCCACCACAAGTCTAGAAGATATTCAGATTGTGGATCCCATTTTAGTATTGTGCTGGCCAGGATTACATCGGGTGCCATTGCGGTTTGATCTGCATAATTACCAAAGCCTTTGATTTTTGCTTCGCTCATCGCTTCAAAAGCGCCATATATCGTTGGATAGATAAAATCAGCACCTGCAGCTATTTGAGCGACTGCAGCTTCTTTCGCCTTATCCGGATCCCACCAGCTATTAATAAATGTCATAGCAAATTTCATATCTGTATTTGCGTCTTTTGCTCCGCGTATATAGGCATTAGCTTCTGCATTAATTTCTTCGCTTGGGAAGCTACCCACCAGACCAAAAACATGCTTTTCTGACATCATCCCAGCAATCATTCCTAGCAGATATGCGGGTTCATGCACGACCCCCCAAACATGAGCTGAATTCTTTCCAAGAGCTGTTCCACCACCCCCAGAATGGGCGAAAAGAACATTCGGATATTGATCTTGTATCTGTGCGATGTAGTCCGAATCAGAGCCTGTAGTTGACCAAACGATATCATACCCAGCCTCGGCATACTCACGCATTACCCGCAAAGAGTCTTCTCCCCAAACGTTTTCGGTGTAGTCAATTTGTACAGCTACATTATATTTATTTGATGATTCGAGCTTCTTCAAGCTCTCTAAATGAGAGCTATACCACGGCTCTTCCAATGTTCCAGCTACGATTAGACCAATTTTCACCGAGGTCGGTGCAGTTACTGCTGGTACTGTAGTAGCCGTTGGTTCTATCACCGGTGGTTCAGTCACAGGTTGTGTAACTTCTGGTGTTGTGACAGGTTTCTCTGTGGATGCAGGTTGTGCGGGTGCACCACATGCACTTAACAACATAGCCAGAGCAAGCAAGGTAGTTAATGTGATGATCATTTTATTGTGTTTCATGCTATCTCTCCTTTTCCACTCAAAATTTACTCAAAAAGCACGTTATGATCCTCCATTATTTCCTATCAAATCATATGCCCTCCTTCCAAGTTCATCATTCACGAATATCTATATCCATCACCAATGAGTTTTAATTGATTTTATATGGATAGTCCAAAACGTCGCTGCACTTCTTCTATTGCATCTAAATACATCTGATTCCATGCTGGAATTGGTTCAAGTGTTGATAAGTTGTACAGGTCAAAGAATGGTTTACCAATCATCTTAGCAGTTTGGATATCCCGATATTGATCCACCATCCAATCAACAATAGGTAGGACATCGTTACGTGTCATACCCTCAACCGCATGGACAAGGCGGGCATTAAACAGCACTTCGAGGGGGGAGGCACCGCCTGTGTGTGTGCCTGCTGCTGACTGTGCAGAATCTACATATGAGCATCCAGATACTGCACTGGCGGCGGCCAACGCCCCTGTTTCGTAAAAAATCTCCCTCGTCCCAGGGCCGGTAGTAGGACGGATGAACGGCGAAGTCAATAATTTCGTATTTCGAGCGAGTGCCTGTATGCCAAGCTGGAGGGCTCGTAATACCTCTGGATGCGTACTTGCACTTATATGAATGTGAGTTGGGCCGATGTCATTTAAAGTGCCCTGATAACAAGCGCGCATCACGATCGATCCCGAAACACAAGCAAGCGCTACCCCAGAACCACCGCCAAAGTAGCCTCCGTACATCGGGTTGAAATATGATTCTGAAAATGCATCGACATGGGCAAAATGAACTGCTGCAATGAGATGATGGTAAGCTGTTTTTTGCTCACTGATGAAGTTGATCTTATGCACATCCGTGGGTCGATAGCCACCATAAGTTGTACCTGCCAGCTCACCGACCTCAGTCGTAGCAATTTCAACGCATCCTACCGGCATACCAGGGCGCCCGACCCGTTGTAATACCTCGAAAGTAAGCTCTTGTTCCTGCTTTGCAGCTACAGCTTCCCAAGGAGATCCGGCCCGAATAGAACGGCTATGGGTAGTTAGTAAGGTTCCCAAATTAAATATCTCTATGGATGGCTGGCATGCGAAAGCCTGGTGAAATAGAACAAAACGGGCTTCATCAATCGGAATACCAAATGGGCCTCCATAAATTACGACATGGCTGTTTTCATCCGGCTTACGGTGAGAAACAGTAACTTGATCATTGCCTGCACCTAATGTAATTTCGTCTGGTACTTGATTAAGGGCCGATAACAACTCTTCTTTAGTCCATTGCATCCATCGACCAGTGTCTTTGCAGTAGACACCGGACCTGGAAGCCATTTCTAATCCGGCGTCAAAAAGTCGGTCAGCAAACCCATTGTCTGCGTTGACCAACGGAGAGTCTATTTTTAAGTCAATATCATATTTTTCGAGAATTTCACGCGCAGTCTTGCCAATTACATCGCGGTCCCATACTTTTTCATCCATCAACATCCCATTCTCGGCTTTATCTAATGCACTCAAGAGCAAATCGTAGTTTTGTCCGTTTTTCATAAATACTCCGTCATCCTTTATTACCCATTGGTGAAATATAGATTAAAAAAGTTGTCTGCGTGTTAGTTTATTTTTTCTTTCATCAGCTTCTGCTGCAGAATTCCCAATACCATCTGCGAACAGGTTAAGAGCAAATTCAGGAGTAGTAGCAGCACCCCCGATAATGACAGCATACTTACCTCTACCCCCATTGGTATTGAGGTAGTCGATAAAATCCTTCATGTAGGGGACGCGTGTTGGAAGCAAAGAAGATGACCCGATAATGTCCACTTTTTCTTTTTCGGCCTGTATAATAATTTCAGAGGGCGATACAGTAATACCTTGGTCAATAACATTAAAGCCATTAGCCCTGAGCATCAGACCTACCATGTTTTTCCCAATTTCGCGTAAATCCCCTCGGACTGTAGCCAAGAGGACTTTTCCCGCTGAAGCGATTTTAGTGGAATGGGTTTCTTCAATTTTGGGTGTAATAACTTCGTTGGTAATTCGTTGAACTACATCAGCAGCGGTGACCATTTCTGGGAGAAAAATATCATGCATCTCAAATCACTTCCCGATTTCTTCCAGTGAAGGTGTAATACGTTTTTCAAAGAATTCCTTTGGATTTATACCTTGATCCAACGCGTTATGAGTTAATGCAATAGCGCTGTTTTCATCACCATCCAGCACAAAGTTCAGCAGGTCTTTCTGAATAGTATCGATGTTTGTCATGGGGTCCGTCTCTATTCTGCTGAATCTTTCTCCTAATGCTCTTATGACGGGAGGAAGGCTTTTTTCAATGGCAACTCGATGTCAAACTTGATCTTCAATGCTCTGCTTTGCTATATCCCTGGCTTTTCCAACATCACCCTGAAGCACAAGCTTCATAGAGTTCCTTGAGTATTACTTCACTATTACCCAGTAAACCTCCAATTACATTAGCAACAAAATGAAATATTAAATCTCAAGCTACGTGTCTATTCACAAAGAAATGAAATTGGTCGGTGAGTATGTATAAATACCCGATCCCCATTACGTTACCTTCACCAGTATAGTAGGTCTCTACCTGATATTGGATAGGCTTGCCCAGGGGGATATCTAATTTTTTCGCAACAACTTCATCTGCCCCAACCGCAAAAATCTCAGTCCGGGTGTTGGTAAGAGGTGGTTTCACATCTTTTGCTAAGTAAGTGATAACAGATCCTTCCCATTGTGCAAGTTTATCGAAATCACCATAAATGTCTTTTATATAATCAGTCAGATACATGGTGCGAACACCATTTATCGCTTCAATGATTTCTATCTTTATTAGCTTAGAATCTCTTTCAATGCCAATCCCACTTGCGAATTCCGCATCAGCTTTAATTTGGCTTACGTTTCGATCAATCACTTGCGACATTTTGCCTGCCCGGTGTGCTATTTCACGGAATGGTTCAATGCGCTCCAAACCTCCATGAAACCCTTTACCGACCGGGTGTGTAACGAAAGTACCTATTCCATGCCTCTTGTAAATTAATCCATTTGTTTCCAACTGACCAAGGGCCTCTCGCACGGTTGATCTGGATACGCCAAGCATCTTCGTTAGAGCTTCTTCGGATGGAAGTTGTTGATCGGGCTTGATTTTCCGCTCCTGGATCAATCTTTCTAATTTCTCCATTACTTGGGTGGAAAGATGTCGTCGGTTTCCAATTACAGTAATTAAATCAGATAATTCGTGCGTAGTTTCAATAGCCATATCCACTTCCTTTAGCTATAACGGTAATATAATTTGTAATTAATAAAAGGGTGACAGACGTCTGACGTCTTATGACTAATTATATCATCTATTGACCGTTAGTCAACTTATTTCTACTTGGGATTATATGGTGTCGAAAAATGGTGTTTGGGAAATTAAGATCTCAATGGCGATCTGAGTTGAGTATTTGGTTTGATGGAGGAGAGTCCATAAGCAATTATGAGGACATCGATTAATGAGTTATCTACAGATTTATTATGGACTATTCGTGGAGTCGCTTGAATAACCGAGGATGGGTATAGTAATTGTGTTGCGGTAAATATAATCGAGCTCCCATCTATAGATTTGAGAGTCGACTTGGATAAAATTGGATCTTCGGCCTCTTCAATATCTATGATATCGAGGCTCGAGAGCATCTCAACATAAGATTATTAACATCAATACATATTAAGGATGTGTGCGTACACCCACCCGAACTGTAAACCTAATGAACAAGAATTTTAGAACTGGCGTCCTATGCAGTACATATGGTGTTTCGTCAGTTATTGAATCCAATATGCGGGATGTGTTTTATCCAAGATGTCTATTGAATCCACTGCTTAATTCCCATCTGCCCCATAATTGCACCAAGGAAAAAAGTGGAATTCATATTATCAACAAGTAGAGGCTACCTGCAGCCCTGTCCGTAGGGGGATTTACAAAGACGATAAATAAAAAATCTCGTTACGAATGCTGGTGACAATTGGGAGCGGCTCGAACGCTCAACTAATGTCCTACTCTTTTGCCATAGTCCATTAGACATGTATTGAGCAATTACATTGGTTGTGTTATTAAAGTCCAGTCAACACTTAAGCAGGTCAAGTATGTTTTATTAGCTCGAAAAGCTTCTCAGGGGTAATGGGAAGTTCATCAATAGGAATACCTAGTGCATCGGATACAGCATTCGCGATGGCTGGAGCGGTCGGGTTTATCGGTGGCTCACCAATACCCTTTGCACCATAAGGACCATCAGGCTCATAGATTTCAACTAACTTGGTTCGAATTCGAGGAACATCTTTGGATGTTGGAATTAGATAGCTGTCTAGGGAAAGATTCTGCGTTTGTCCATTTTCCACAATTAATTCCTCCATCAAAGAATATCCAATACCTTGCGTGATACCACCCATGATCTGCCCACGGACAGACTGTGGATTTATAGCTTTTCCCACATCGTGAACAGCAACGAAATCTTCGATTGTTACCTCACAAGTCTCAAGGTCCACCAATACCTTAGCCATTTGTGTGCCATAACAAAAGACATGGTTTGCATAGGGATATCCGTCTACAGGAAATTCTCCTGGAAATCTCATGGCATAGTAACCATCACCGTGCATGGGCAAGTTCCGCTGGTGGGCTTTGCTTGCCAGAGCTGAAACTGTGTAGTTAAGTTGCTCGTCCTCGGCATGTAAATACCCTCCCCTAAGCGAGAGAGTTTCCGGTTTGAGACCCGTCTCTTCTGACGCAACTAATAATAGCGACTTGCGAATAGGTTGAGCAGCATTTATTACAGCGTTTCCAGAGATATAAGATTGTCTGGTAGCGACAGATGGGCCTGCATCAGGAGTTACGCTGGTGTCAGGTTTAAATACCTTTACTGACTCCACCTTGATGCCCAGCGTCTCGGCTGCAATTTGAGCGAGAATCGTATGAACTCCTTGTCCCATATCTGCTGCACCTGTTCTCAGGGTGATCGAGCCATCTGGTGCCATATCAATTGCTGCCCCTGCATGATCTTCCACATTATGTCCTAAACCTACTGGGTGAAGCGTACATGCGACGCCCCAACCACGGTATTGCGATGGTCGCGTGGGTTCACTTTCTTCTTTACGCCTATTCCATCCAAATGTTTTAGCGGCTTCTTCAATAGAAGCTTTTATCCCTCCGGCTTCTCTGATAACAATGCCGGTAGGTAAACGGTCGCCAGTTTTTAAGCAATTCTTCAATCGAAGCTCTACCGGATCCATGTTAAGCTTATTGGCTAAATGGTCCATCTGGCGTTCAATCGCAAATGTTATTTGTGGGACGCCAAAGCCACGAAACGCTCCACATATTGGGTTGTTGGTCAAGACAGTGTAGGCTTCCAGACGTGCATCGGGTACTTTATAAACTCCAAAACTTACAGATGCAATAGCGCCCATCACCTCTTCACCAGCACCTACATAGGGTCCCGTATCCCCAATTGAAACCACATGAATTGCGGTCAATTTTCCATCTTTCGTTGCGCCAGTCTGATAATGAATGGTTACTGGATGGCGCTTCACATGGGTCAGAAAGGATTCTTCACGAGATCGAATCAAGCTAACCGGGCGGTTTGTAGCTTGGGCAAGTAAGGCAGCATGGATCTGTACGTGCGCTTCATCTTTTCCCCCAAAGGCTCCCCCAATGAAAGGTGTAATGACCCGGACCATATTCTCTGGTAAATTGAGTGCGCGTGCAATCTGTTTCCGGTCTCGATGAGGGGTTTGACTGGATGTATATACCACCATGGATTTATCGTCTTCAGTATATGCAACCGCACCTTCCGTTTCCATGAATGCATGCTCAACCAGATGTGTCTGGTAAGTGTGATCAACCACCACATCGGCGTCCGCAAATCCCTTTTTAAGGTCCCCCCTCTCGATAACCAGATGTGAGTGTACGTTGTCACGATCAGGCCAGACACGCCTGGCGTTAGGTTTCATCGCATCATGAACATCAAATATGCCATCACATGGAGTGTAATCAACTTCGATAGCGTTTATGGCTGCAATGGCAGCTTCTTCCGTCTCTGCTGCCACCGCGGCAATAATGTCCCCTTGATAAACCACAGTATCAGAGACAAAGAGCGGATGGTCATCGTACCAGTATTTGTAACTGTTTTCTCCTGGTACATCTTTATGGGTAAGGACGGCAATCACCCCCGGGATTTCCAACGCATTAATCGTGTTTATATTGAGGATCTTCGCACACGGGTACCGTGTGTAGAGTAATTTACCAATAAGCATCCGGGGGAAATGGATGTCTGGACAGTATTTTGCTCTGCCAGTAGTTATCTCGCGAGATCCAATTGCGCTACTCGGATTACCTATTACAGCCATCTCATCAGTCATGATGCGTCCTTTCACCGAAGGATCTCTGCTTTTACAAGGAATCCTTGTCTATTCCGATATAAATCTTGATGATTTATACATAATACGGTTGTTGACGATTCTCGTTTCATTCTCTAAATGTGCTTTACATGGGCTCGTTGCCATAAAGCTTTCTTAGCTGTATTCCACCCGCGGGACAACGCCTCTTCATCCAGGAAAGTGATTTTCCTGTCCTCCATGAGGATGCGACCATCAACAATTACCGTGATTACATCCGATGAGCACGCGTAGTTCACGAAGGAAGAAATCACATCCTGGGCTGGAGAACATAAGCGGGAGTTTAAATAATCGACGATAACAATGTCAGCTCTTTTACCTACCTCCAGACTGCCAATGCGGTCAGACTGT
>Ga0214473_10006199_pt1 | contig 14304 bp, 11 predicted proteins | sample RVTome_7_FD_203509 | JGI IMG/M metagenome (GOLD analysis project Ga0214473, IMG submission 203509) | Soil microbial communities from uranium-contaminated site in the Upper Colorado River Basin, Wyoming, United States - RVT98D197 | ecosystem: Environmental > Terrestrial > Soil > Contaminated >... | reverse complement strand
TGACGATGGACGACATGGTCCGGCACACGCAGGCCGTGCGGCGCGGTGCTCCCACCGCCTGGCTCATCGGCGACATGCCGTACATGAGCTATCAACCGTCGGTGGAAACCGCCATCCGCAGCGCCGGGCGATTCATGGCGGAGACTGGCTGCGATTCGGTCAAGCTCGAAGGCGGGGTCGAGATGGCCGACCGCATGGCCGGCATCGTGGCCTGCGGCATCCCCGCCATGGGCCACCTCGGATTGACGCCGCAAAGCGCCACCGCCCTGGGCGGGTTCCGCGTTCAAGGCAAGGGGGCCGCCCAGGCCAAGAAGATCATTGACGACGCCAAGGCCCTGGAGCAGGCCGGCGCCTACGCCATCCTGCTCGAAATGGTGCCGGACCGCGTCTGCCAGCTGATCACCGAGCGCGCCGAGAAGTGCTTCATCATCAGCCTCGGATCGGGACCTCACGCGCACGGCCAGCTCCTCATCTACCACGACATGTTCGGGCTCTACCCGCGCTTCAAGCCGCGCATGGCCAAGGTCTTTGGCGACGCCGGGCGCGTCATCCTGGACGGCCTGAAACAGTACGCGGCCGAAGTCACCCAGCGCCAATTCCCACAACCCGAAAACTGGTTCGGGATGACGGACGACGAATACCGAGGGCTGCTCAGACTTCTGGGCTAGACCGGTACGGAGGTCACCGTGGCCGACGACCTGCGCGCCCGACTGCAAATCCCGCCTGAGCGTCTGGACGAGTTGAATCGAGTCTTGCTGGCGCCCGATCAGCAGGTAATCAACGATTTCTTCGAGGTCGTCGCCCGCTACGGGACGCCGGAGGAGATCAACCGCAAGGCGGCCGAGGCGTCGCACCTACCCAGCCTGCTTCGCCGCGTCGCCGCCGGTCATCCGGAGTTCGCCAAGGAGCTGGATTGGCTCGCCCAGCAGCGCGAACACGGCGCCTTCATTACGGTGGCCGACTACCGCCGACAGGTGCTCGGCGGCCGGGCCCAGTCGATGGAATTCCTCGACGAGTTCGCCGTCACCCTCGAAGTCAGCGCCGCCCAGTACTTCTCCTGGGTGATTCTCACCGCCCGACGGGCGATCGAGGAACGCAGCCTGGTACCCGGGCGCTTCATCCGGGTGCGCAAAATGAAGGAGCAGGAAGCCGACGGCGACCTGCCCGCCTTCGCCGCGGCGATGCAGATCCTCGGGGCCAGTTTCGTCGAGACGCTCGACACCAAGGGGACGGATGGCTCGAACGTCCATCTGGGCGGTCCCGAGACGATCACGGGCTACTTCGGCGGCATCGGGCAGCCCAACGAGCACGCCCTGCAGTGGCTCGACGAGTATCTCTACTACTACACGACCTACGGCGTACGCCAGGTTCTGAATGTCAATTCCGGAACCATCCTGCTCGGATATTTTCTGCACCGGCTGGGCGTCGACATCGAATTCAAGATCTCGGTCTTCGTCGGCAACGACAACCCCTACGCCGCGCTGTGGACCCTGATCGGCGCCAAGCTCTTCGCCCGCGCCGACGGCTCCTCGCCCCTGATCGGGTTCAACTGGAGCAACTCCATCGACAACCGGACGATGGAGATCACGGCCCAATTCCGCAAGGCCTTCGGATTCGAGGACGTCGTTCGCTTCGAGCACCATATCACCGAGACGTGGAAGAGCATCGTGCGCCAGCCCTACAACCGCCGGGCGGAGCTCGTCGCTATCGCCGACCACGTCGCCAACATCAGCGCCAAGCATGAAGGCGGAGACCCCGAGATCGAGCCGACCCGGGCGCACCCGTCCGATATCCTTGACTACTTCCGCGAACGCAAGGAGATCCTAGCGAGCGGGGACTGGGACCACCTCACCCAGAACTTCCTCGACAAGGTCGCCTCGACCAACGCCACCGCCCGCGCCCTGACCGAACACGGACTTTCGTTTGTGGCCGCTGCGGTTCACGGCTAAGCCTCCTTTCCCTTTGGAAGAGGGCCGGGGTGATATCAAGCGAACTGTCATTTCGGGCGCCGGCTGTTCTCCTCAACGGCGTATCTCCCCTCTACCTGCGCGAGAGGCCCACACGGCTGCTCACCCCGTCCGGGCCGCGAGCCCCCCGTCTGGGCCGGCGCCCTGCGGGCGCCAGCCGGCGGGGCGAACGGCCGGCCCGCCGCCCCTCCGGGATGCTCCGCGGGGGCGAGACGGCCGGCGTGCCGCCGGGCTTCGCGGCACGAACGGTGGCGGGCGGTGCCAGGGGGTGCAGGTGTCGCGAGGGATGGGGATGAGGGAGAGCCACTTGTCTTTCCGGCCGCCGGCGGCCTCCACAGTCAACCTACCCCCTGCCTCAAGGGGAGGGGTCGGGGGTGAGGGAGAGGACTACTCATGATCCCCAAGGTCATGCAGGCCTTCCTGCGCGAGCGCCTCCCGGAACGAACGTGGCAGAACCGTCTTCGCCGCGAAGACGGGAGCGCCTGTCTCGAGTTCGGTCCCCTCGACATCGAGCAGCTGGGCCGGCTGGGAATCGGGGTCGACAACCTGGGCCCATTCCTGGTGGCGTGTTTGTGGGACGAACAATCGCCGCTGGAAGTGGGCGGGTACCTGATCGTCGACAACCTGGCCATGGGCCGTCCCTCGATGGGCGGCATCCGCATGCTTCCCGCCATCACCCCGGCCGCCGTTCACAACCTGGCGCGGGGGATGACCCTCAAGAACGCCGCCGCCCAGCTTCCCTTCGGTGGAGGCAAGGCGGGCATCGTCGCCGGTCGAGAACTCGACCCTGAAGCCCACACCGAGGTCGTTCGGCGCTTCGCGCGCCTGCTGCGAAAGTATCGGGAGGTGTACATCCCGGGCCCGGACGTCGGGACGAACGATGCCGACATGAAGACCGTCGCCATCGAGAACGGCCTCGACAGCGCCCTTTCGAAGCCTTCGGACATGGGAGGCAACCGCATCGATCAGCTGGGCGCTGCCGGAGGCGGGACGATCATTGCCCTTCAGGCCCTGCTAGAAGAAATGCCGCGCTTGCGGACACTCCCGATGTTCTCGGCACTCGAAGTCCCGGCCCCGGATGCCGTGACCGTCCTGATCCAGGGCTTCGGAGCCGTCGGAGCGCACGCCGCGCGCATCCTTCAGGAGAGGCTGCCCGGAGCCCGCGTCCTGGGCGTGAGCGACGAACAGGGCTATGTCTTCGATCCGGCCGGCCTCCCTGTGGATGACCTCTTCAACCGCTGGCAGGAGCAAGGCCTCGTCTCACTGACCTTCGGTCGCCCACTGCTCGAAACGCCGGGGGCGCTGCGCAAGGTCAGCAACGCCCCCGACGACCTTCTGCGCGAGTCGGCCTTCTGTCTCATACCGGCCGCGCCGATCGCCAACTATCTCGACGTTGACGACTCGAGCGGACCCTCCACCACGGTCGACCGCATGGGGCGCTGGTCCGTGATCATCGAGGGCGCCAACACCTACTCCCCGGATCCGGCGCGGCGAAAGGCGCGCGCCCGGATGGAACGCGCCGTCTACCGCGAACGCGGCGCTCTGATCGCCACCGATTACCTGGTCAACTCCGGCGGTGTGATCTTCGCCGCGCAGGAACGCATCCTCAAGACGCCCCCCGAACTGCGTATTCCCACGGAGATGCTGGGCGACGCCGTTCGCGTTCAAGGCTGGCTCGATGGGCATCGGGCAGCGTTCGAAGGGCTGGCCGAGCAGCGGCGCGTTGCCGGCGAGGCCGCCCGCGAAACCGTGATCCGCCGCAACATGCGGGAGCTGGTGGACGCGCTGACGGCCGATGATGACGTCCTTCCCTGCCAGGCCGCCGAGCGGATCAGCATCCGCCGGATGGCCTCACGCGAGAGTGATCGCACGGCGGCCGACGTGCTCGAGCCTGTCCCGCTGATGGCGGCCTCGAGCACGATCGAAGAAGCCGCTCAGATCCTGATCGACTGCGGCTGCCCGATCCTGGCCGTCGTCGATGCCGATCGGGCGCTGGCCGGAGTCGTTACCGATTGGGATATCGTACGTGCCACGGCGGAGAAAGCTTCCCGCAAGACCTCCCTCGAGGCGATCATGACGCGCCAGGTGATCTCGGCCGGCCCGGGCGAGACGCTGCTCGAGATCTTGCGCAAGCTGGAGCTCAACCAGATTTCGGCGATGCCCGTGGTCGACGGCGGCCGCGCGATCGGGATGGTCAGCTCGGATTTGCTGGCGCGCAGGTCCCTCTTGCGGATGCTGCAGAGCCAGAGCGGTGAGTAGCTGTGCGCGCTCAGCAGTCAGCGGTCAGCTTAACTGATAGCTGACAGCTGACTGCTGACAGCTGATGGCTGATTTCCCTGTGCTAAACTGTCCCCCGCAATCCATCCCCCACGCGAGGTCCAGCGAGTGAAAGCCCTTCTCGAGAAACTGCACATCGATCCAATCAACCCCGGCGCCTGCAGCGGGCCGGATGGGTGGATACGAGATCCGCAGGGGAAAGAGCTGGTCTCCTTCAACCCCACGACCGGGCAGCCGATCGCCCGCGTGCTGCAATGCTCGGCCGCAGGCTATCAGCGCGTGGTCGAGCGGGCTCAGGCGGCCTTCCTCGAATGGCGCGAAACCCCGGCCCCGGCACGCGGACAACTGGTGCGGGACCTGGCCGGCCTCTTGCGGGAGTACAAAGAGCCCCTGGGTGAGTTGGTCAGCCTGGAAATGGGGAAGATCCGGGCCGAAGGACTCGGCGAAGTTCAAGAAATGATCGACATCTGCGACTTTGCCGTCGGACTGTCGCGCCAGCTGTACGGACTGACGATGCCCTCCGAACGGCCCCACCACCGGATGTTCGAACAGTGGCATCCGCTGGGTCCGGTTGGCGTGATCACCGCCTTCAACTTTCCGGTTGCAGTCTGGTCCTGGAACGCCGCCATCGCCAGCGTGTGCGGCGACCCGGTGATCTGGAAGCCGTCGTCCTACACCCCGCTGGCGGCGGTGGCCGTCCAGCACCTGGCCAACCGAGTGATGGCGGACCACGGACGGCAGGGGCTGTTCAACCTGGTGATCGGGACGGGGCGCGAGGTAGGCGATCTGCTCTTGAACGACCAACGGGTGCCGTTGATCTCCTTCACCGGCTCGACCGACATCGGCCGGCGAGTCTCGGAGAGTGTCGCCCGTCGATTCGGACGCAGCATCTTGGAGCTCGGCGGCAACAATGCAATCATCGTCGCCGACGACGCGAACCTCGACCTGGCCACGCGCGCCATCCTCTTCGGGGCGGTGGGGACGGCCGGTCAGCGATGTACGACGACCCGCCGCATCCTTGCCCAGCGTACAGTCTCCGACTCTCTCTCCCTCCGGCTGGTCAAGGCGTACGGGCAGGTTCGCATCGGTGATCCGCTGGATCCGAGCACGTTGATGGGACCGCTGGTAGCGCCAACGGCCGTCGAGGAAATGATGGCGGCTCTCGAAGAGGCCCAGCACGACGGGGGCCAAATCCTTTGCGGCGGGAAGATGCGCCCGGACCTCGGACCGAATTTTGTCGAGCCGGCTATCGTTCGCATGCCGTCGCAGACCGAGGTCGTCAAACGCGAGACGTTCGCCCCCATTCTCTACCTTCTGGACTACGACACCATGGACGACGCCATCCGAATCCATAACGATGTCCCTCAGGGGCTCTCGAGCGCCTTGTTCAGCGACGGACTGCGGAATGTGGAGCGGTACCTCTCGGCCAGCGGGTCGGACTGCGGCATCGCGAATGTCAACATCGGGACGTCCGGGGCCGAGATCGGCGGGGCCTTCGGGGGCGAGAAGGAAACCGGCGGGGGACGCGAGTCTGGGTCGGACGCGTGGAAGGCGTATATGCGCCGCCAGACCAACACGGTCAACTGGTCGTCCGACCTGCCGCTGGCGCAGGGTATTCGGTTTGGAGAAGCCTGACGGAAACCCGAGTCAGTGGTGAGTGGTCAGTGGTGAATGACTGTACTGGAAACTGGAAACTGGTGACTGGAAACGGGAAAGAGTCCGGCTCTAATCCTCTGGGGTCGGCGGTGCTTCCAGGACGGGCACACCGGCTACGTTCCCAAAAAGGTCCGTCGCCCCGCCCCATACCCAGCCGTTGATCCCCTGGCCGATGCGAATGATGTACCACCAGGTGCCGATGGGTGTGTCGTCCAGCCTCCCCGCCACCTGAGCCGTCTGCCCCTGCAAGAACAGATCGATGACGGGGTATTCCTCGCTGGGGCCGCCGCGAACGGCGACGTTGTACTTGGCCGTCACGACCGGGTAGTTGGGAGTGGAGGTCGCGGTGGGAGTCGCCGTGGGCGGCGCCACAGTCGAGGTCGGCGGGATCGGGGACACGGAAGGCGTGGCCGTAACCGCCTGCCGTGTTTCCTGAGCATAGGCCTCCGCCGTGCGCATTACGTCGTCACTACTTATCGTGGGAGTAGCCGGAGCGCCCCCCAAACCGCAACCTGAGGCCAGCAACGTTGCCAGGCTAAGGACCAGGCACAGACGCCTAAGACTCGGACTCATCCGGGCGCGCCTCCCAGGCTTCAGGTGGCCGGGGTTTACTCCATCCGACCCAGGCGGCGAGTATACCGCAGGGCCGGGAGGGAGCCCGAGACGCCTTCCTGCAGGCCCGGGGTGCGCTGGTACCAGCGTCCTCTCAACGCACCGGGCTTGAGCGTGTAGGATCAGATTATGGCAAGTACGGCAGGGAGCGTAGTGGACCAGCGCCCTGAGGCTTCACGCGGCCCGAGGCAGCGCCAGGCGATCGAGGACCCCGAAGCGCGCGCCAAGGTACTGGCCGAGGCCGAAGCCCGGGTCGACATGGCCCGCGCACGCCTGATCAATGCCGCCATTGCATTCTGTGATGGCGGGATCAGCGCCGGACAGCTTCGAGCCGTGCGTGAACTCTACCGGGAGCAGACGACGCGTCTGGAGAGTCTGACCCGCCAGGCCGTGTCTCCCTTTGTCGAGGCCAAGCCCGGCGCTCCCGAAACGCCACCCGGCAAAATACCGACAGCCCCGCTCCGCCCCAGGGGTGCGCAGGACACCCTCCTCACAGGGAACATCCTACTGCCCGAACTGGCCGAGATGCTCACTCTGCTCACCCAGAAGACGGGCCGCCTCGAGGAAGATTTCAAAGCCGGCCGGGTCAACGAGGCGCAGTTCAGGGCGATCAAGAAACACTACCTCGACCAGCGGGAAGTAGCGCTGCGATTGCAGCAGGCTCATCCGGAAAGCGACCGCTGGCGCGTGGTCTTGGAGGAAGGCAAGACCTCCTTCCTGCTGCAGCTGAACGAAGCGGTCTGCCGCAGCTTCTCGCTTTACGACCTGCAGACGCGCACGCGGCTCTTTGCTGAAGGTGATGTCCCCCAATCGGCCGAGGAAGCCATGGCATTGCTGCGCACCTTCGGACAGGCGGGAGAGGCGAATCCGGGACGGATGCTGGCCACCCAGGGAGAGGATGGCGCGGCGTTGCTCCTTGTCCCCGGCCAGTACACAGCCGCGTTGGTCGTGTTCTCACAAGACCCGCCGGCGTGGCAGGTGCGCGCGATGCGCGAACTCCACAGCAACTTCGAGGCGGCCAACCGATCGTCCTTGACTCGGGGCGAACGCCTGAGCCTCGTCTTTCCCGACGTACACCGCTACATCCGCGCCTGACCCGGTCCCCTTCCAACCATGGATGCCTTTCCTGGAACCTTCTTAGGCCTGATGGCCTTCTCATTGGCTTTGTCGGCGGCTGCCGTCGTGTCCCCCGGGCCGGTGACGGCGGCCATCGTCTCCGAGGCTCCGCGTCGCGGCTGGCGCGCCGGCGCCTTAATCGCTCTGGGCCACATCGGCCTCGAGCTCATTCTGGTGCTCTTGCTGGGATGGGGCCTGGCTGCCGCACTGGCCTCACCGGAGCTGCGGCGCGGGCTGGGGCTGGCCGGAGGGATCGTTCTCCTCCTCCTCGGTGGTTCCTACCTCCTCGGCGCGTGGAGTGGTTCGCTTCGCCTCCCCACACCGGGCGCCGAGTCGGGTCGCCGGCTGCTGGCCCTTCCACTCACCGGAATTCTGGCGACCGTCTCGAACCCCTTCTGGTACACCTGGTGGGTCACGGTCGCCGCCGGTTATCTGGCACAGGTACGCATCGCCGGCCTGGCTGGATGGGCAGCGTTCTATTTGGGCCACATCACGGCCGATGTGGCCTGGGACACAGGACTGGGAGCGGCGATCGGGGCTGGCGCGCGCTGGTTGACGCCCTCGCGCTACCAGTCGCTGCTCTACCTGACCGGGGGTTTCATGTTGTATCTGGGTACGCAATACCTGCGTCTGGCTTTGTTTCCAGGAGTAGGTTAACCCCCACTCCTCCCCTCCCCCTGAAAGGGGGAGGGCCGGGTGGGGGTTTTCCTGAAATCGCAAGGGGCCCGGCTATGCAGCCCGGGCCCCTTGGCATGTCGCCTCTCTGAGACCGCTACTTATCCGGGTTCGATTCCCCGAGGGCGGCTTGAGCAGCCGCCAGACGTGCAATGGGGACGCGGAACGGCGAGCACGAAACGTAGTTCAGCCCAATCTTGTGGCAGAACCAGATCGACTTCGGATCACCCCCGTGCTCTCCGCAGATGCCCACTTCCAACCCGGGCCGCGCCCGGCGCCCAAGCCGGACGGCCATTTCCATCAACTTGCCGACCCCCTCCTCGTCGATGCTGGCAAATGGATTCTCCGGCAGGATATCCTTCTCCAGGTATTCCATCAGGAAACCCGACTCGGCGTCATCGCGCGATATGCCGTAGGTGGTCTGGGTCAGGTCGTTCGTGCCGAATGAGAAGAACTCGGCATAGCGGGCGACCTCGTCCGCCGTCAACGCGGCACGCGGGATCTCGATCATGGTGCCGAACTTGTAGTCGATTTCTAGACTCTGTTCCTGCATGACTTTCCTGGCTTCGCCTTCGAGCGCCGTGCGCTGAACCTTGAGCTCGTTGACGTGGGAGGTCAGCGGGATCATCACTTCTGGATGAACGTCGATGCCGTCCTTGGCGCAGCGGCACGCCGCTTCGAAGATCGCCCGCACCTGCATCTTGGTCAATTCCGGAATGTGGATGCCCAGGCGGACCCCCCGCAGACCGAGCATCGGATTGGCTTCGCGCATCGACTCGACCGCGTTCAGCATATGTTCCTTTTCTTCGAGCTTGCGAGGGTCGTTACCTCGCACACGCAGCTCCGTGACTTCCTGGAGTAGCGCGTCGTGAGCCGGAAGAAACTCGTGCATGGGCGGGTCGATCAGCCGGATGATGACCGGCAGGCCGTCCATCGCCCGGAACAATCCCTCGAAGTCCGATCGCTGGAAGGGCAGTAGCGTATCCAGCGCCTCCTGGCGCTCCTGCGGAGTGGTTGCCAGGATCATCTTCTGGACGTGCGGCAGGCGGGTCGTTTCGAAGAACATGTGCTCGGTGCGGCACAGTCCGATTCCCTGGGCGCCGAAGCGGCGCGCGCGTTCGGCGTCGCGCGGATAATCGGCGTTGGCCCACACTTCGAGACGGCGGAACGAGTCGGCCCACGACAAGAGCTTGATCAGGTAGGGATCGGTGACATCGGGGAGGACCGTGGGCAGCTGGCCGGCATACACCTCGCCGGTCGTGCCGTCGATCGAAATCCAATCCCCCTCCTGGAACTCTTTGCCGTCCACCGACATCCGGCGCGACTCGAGATCGATGTCGAGCGCCGCCACACCCACGACCGCCGGCTTGCCGAACTGGCGGGCCACGAGAGCGGCGTGCGACGTTCGACCCCCCTTCGAGGTCAGGATGCCATTGGCGGCCAGCATGCCGTGAACATCGTCCGGTTTGGTCTCCGGGCGCACCATGATGACCTGCTGCTTGTCTTCCTTTGCCCACTTTTCGGCTTTGTCGGCATCGAAGGCGATCTTGCCGACGGCCGCTCCCGGGGAGACGTTCAGCCCCGTGGCGATGCGTTCGGCCTTCTTACGCGCCGCCGCCTCGAACTGCGGATGCAGATAGAAGTCGATCTGTTCCGGTTTGACGCGCAGCACGGCCTCCCGCCGCGTAATCAGCCGCTCCCCGGCCATGTCGACGGCGGCCCGCACCTCGGCCTGCGCCGTCCGTTTGGCGTCGCGCGTTTGCAGCATCCACAGCTTGCCGCGCTCGACGGTGAATTCGACGTCCTGTACGTTGCGATAGTGCTTCTCCAGACGCTTGGCCACCCTGGCGAATTGGGCGTAGACCTTCGGCATTTCCTTCTGGAGGTCCGCAATGGGCTTGGTAGCGCGGGTCCCGGCCACGACGTCTTCGCCCTGGGCGTTGGTCAGGAAGTCGCCCTCGATTTCCTTGTCCCCGGTCGTGGCGTTGCGCGTCATGGCGACGCCCGTCGCCGAAGCGGCGCCCATGTTCCCGAACACCATCGTCACGATGTTCACGCCCGTGCCCAGGGTGTGAGCAATGCCGGCGGCGTTGCGATAGTCCACGGCGCGCTTTCCATTCCACGACTTGAAGACCGCTTCGATGGCCAGGCGCAGCTGCTCGAGCGGGTCGGCGGGGAATTCGACCCCGGCTTTTTGGCGAACGATCCTCTCGAACTCATCCGTCATGGCCCGCAGGTCTTCGGCGGGCAGCTCCGAATCGGAGCTCACGCCGCGCCGCTTCCGGTACCTCGTAAGAACCTCCTCGAACGGCTCATCCGCCACGTCCAGCACGACCGAGCCGTACATTTGCACGAGCCGGCGAAAGGCGTCGTACACGAATCGTTCGTCGCCGGTCAGAGCCACCATCCCACGAGCGGTTTCATCGTTGAGACCGATGTTGAGAACGGTGTCCATCATGCCGGGCATCGAGAACTTGGCCCCCGAGCGGCATGAGACGAGGAGAGGCTTGGTGGGATCACCGAAGCGCTTGCCGGTCTTGCGCTCGACGGCCCGCAGCGCCTCAAGCGTTTGGGTCCACAGACCGGGCGGGAATGTACCGCCGCGCTTGAGGTAGGCGTTGCAGGCTTCGGTGGTGATGGTGAAGCCCGGCGGAACGGGGACCCCGATGCGGGTCATTTCCGCCAGATTGGCGCCCTTCCCACCAAGCAGGGCGCGCACGCCGTCCCACGAGCCGGCCTTCCGCTCGGCGGCTCGCACTTCGTCGAACAAAAACACCCACTTCTTGGCCATGAGGCCTCCAGCGATTCGCCTATGTGAATTAGGGAGCGCGGGGAGTGAACCGAGGCTCGCCGGCGGAATGATACCGCGGAATGGAAACCAGTCGTCAGTGGTCAGTCGTCGGCTGTCAGCTGTCAGATCTCAGCCGTCAGCCATCGGGAGTCTGGGTTGTGGCTAGTGGCGCATGGATTGTGTCTTGTGTCGTACGGCGAGAGCCGCTTCCCGGCGCTTGCAGCCTACTCCGCCGGAAATCCCACCTGGATCTCATCCCCTACGACGCGCACCGGATACGCCGGGATATCGACGACGGCCGGCAGGCTGAGAGCCTTTCCGGTCTCCAAGTCGAAATGCGCTCCATGGCGCGGGCATTCGATCTCGGTTCCCTGCAACACACCTTCGCCCACCGGCCCGTCGTCATGCGAACACACATCCCCGATGGCGAAGTATCGGCCGGCAATCTGAAAGACGGCAATGGCGTCGCCGCCGACATCCAGAAACAGACGCTGACCATCGCCAAGTTCGGACGTCTTGGCGACGGTGACGAACTCAAGCCGCTCCGGGCTTACCTGGCGATAGTTGTACGTGGCGACCATAGGGTGAGGCCCGCCTCCTCAGAACCGCCGGCCTCGGGCCGGCGGCAAGCCTTGGGGCGGCTTCGTCGATTTGACTTCAGGTCAGCTCTTCCTCGAGCGACTCGATCCCGTAGACTCCCGCCTTGAGCACTTTTAGAGATAACAGGGCGCATTTCAACCGTACCGGACCCAGCTCGATCCCGAGCAGGTCCAGGATGTCCCGCTTGGAGAGCGCTTTGACCTCATGCATCGACTTGCCGACGATCGACTCGGTCAGCAGGTCCGCCGATGCCTGAGAAATAGCGCACCCCGTTCCCGAGAAGGCCGCCCCGGTGACCTTGCCCTCGCCGTCCACCCTCACGTCGATCCGGATGCGGTCCCCGCACAGAGGGTTGTCGTCCTCGTAGCTGTAGTCGTGCGGATCGAGCATCCCGCGCATCCGGGGACTCTTGTAGCGGTCGATGATCTGCTCGCGGTATAGGTCGTCCACGGCTTGGTCTCAGGCGAAGCGGGCCTTGACTCGATACAGGCTTTCCACCAGCTTGTCGATTTCGCCGAGCGTATTGTACAAGTAGAACGAGGCGCGTGTGCTGGCGGGGATGCCGAACTTCTGATGGATCGGCATGGCGCAGTGGTGGCCGGCCCGCACGGCAATTCCGTCGGCGTCGAGAAGCTGGGCTACGTCATGAGGGTGAATACCCTCCAGGGTGAACGCCGCCACCCCGCCGCGTTCCTCGGCCGGCGGGCCATACACGCGCACCCCCGGCACTTCCTCCAGGCGCTCGATGGCGTAGGCCACCAGGGCCTGCTCGTGAGCGTGAATCGCCGGAGCGCCGACACGTTCAAGAAAGTCGACGGCGGCGTGCAGGCCGATCCCTTCGGCGATGGGCGGCGTGCCCGCCTCGAACTTGTAGGGCACGTCGTTGGGGACGAACGACCGCAGCTCGACGCGCTTGATCATGTCCCCGCCCCCCAGGAAAGGCGGCATCGCTTCCAGCAGCGCCTCGCGGGCGAAGAGAACCCCCATCCCGGTCGGCCCGCACATCTTGTGCGCCGAGAACACCAGGAAGTCGACATCGAGCGTCTGGACGTCCACGGGAAGATGCGGGACGGATTGGGCGGCATCCACCAGGACGAGGGCTCCGGCCTGGTGCGCCTGGCGGGCGATGTCGGCGACGGGATTGATCGTTCCCAGCATGTTCGACATCTGCGTGAGCGCGACCAGGCGCGGCCGCAATTCCAAAAGCGTAGGCAACACCGAAAGGTCGAGGCGGCCTTCCGGCGTGACCGGGATGAATTCCAGGCGCAGTTCGCGTTCGGCCGCCAGCATCTGCCACGGCACGAGATTGGAGTGATGTTCCATCTCGGTCAGCACGACCACATCGCCGCGGCGGAGGTTCGACACGCCCCACGAGCGGGCGACCAGATTAATGGCCTCGGTGGCGTTGCGGGTGAAGACGATGGTGCGCGGGGAAGGCGCATGGACGAAGCGGGCCACCGCCGCCCGCCCTTCTTCGAAGGCCGCCGTGGCCTCTTCCGCCAGGCGGTGAACCCCGCGGTGAATGTTGGCGTTGGTGAATTCGTAGAAGCGCGACATGGCGTCGATCACCGGCCGCGGTTTCTGGGAGGTCGCCGCCGAGTCCAGATAGACGAGGGGCACGCCGGGCGCCACCTCCCGCGCCAGGATGGGGAATTCCGATCGCAGGGATTCGACGTCCAGCGCCGTTCGCACACCCGCTTCGGCCATGCCGTCCGACCTCACCGACGCCGCGCGCGCACCCGGCGCACCCGCCGCCGGGTGGAGGCCCGGATGTTGTCCGCACCTTGCTGGCAGAAGAGGATCCGGTCGGGAACCATCCAGCCGTCGGTCAGGTAGACGTCCTGGGTAAATTGGACCGCCACAAGCTTGTGATCGGCCTGGACCACGACCCCCTGCATCCAGCCGCGCACGCGTTCGCCTTCCTCATTATGGTCGCACAGGACGTCGACCAGTTCACCCACTGCGAACGGCTTGACCACAAGATCGGACAAGCGGGCGTGGGCGGTAGGGGTGGCGAGGATCTTCTTCATGGGGTATCCGCCTGCGCCGCTTGCGGATGGGATTCGCCGGACAGGTACACGGCGCCTCCATCGGCGCGCGACATCTTCATGTCGATCATGCGGGCGAAGCGTTCCCGAACGCGCTCGAAGGGCACGCGCTCGAGCACCGGGGCGAAGAAACCGTCCACGACGAGGCGTTCCGCTTCGCGGCGGGGCAGCCCGCGCGACATGAGGTAGAAGATAGGCTCCTCATCGAGCCGGCCGACGGTTGCCCCGTGGGTGCAGCGCACGTCGTCGGCCAGGATCTCGAGGCCCGGGATCGAATCGGCGCGGGCGTGCGGGCTCAGTACCAGATTGCGGTTGGCCTGGTAACCGTCGGTCTTCTGGGCGCCCGGCGCGACATAGATCAACCCCTGCCACACCGAGCGGCTTCGATCGAGGAGGGCGCCCTTGAACAGCAGGTCACTCGTCCCGTTCGGGGCCAGGTGATTCTGCTGGGTGTCGTGGTCCAGGTGCTGGTCCCCGTCGGCGAAATAGAACCCCGACATGCGGCCTTCCGCCCCCTGCCCCGCCAGTTCAAGCTCGGTGAAGTTCTTCGTTCGATGACTCC
>Ga0214473_10006198_pt1 | contig 14307 bp, 9 predicted proteins | sample RVTome_7_FD_203509 | JGI IMG/M metagenome (GOLD analysis project Ga0214473, IMG submission 203509) | Soil microbial communities from uranium-contaminated site in the Upper Colorado River Basin, Wyoming, United States - RVT98D197 | ecosystem: Environmental > Terrestrial > Soil > Contaminated >... | reverse complement strand
TAAGCTCCTTCTTCCGGCCCGTAAAATGAAAATACCCGTCGGCGTCTTCGATTCCAAGGTCGCCCGTGAGAAACCAATCGTCCCGGAAGTGCGCCGGCCTCAGCCCGGGATTGATCGCATAGGCCGGGAAAACGTTGTTTCCCCGGATTGCGATTTCTCCGCTTTCGCCCGCCGGACATCGCCGGCCGTCTTTATCAAGAACGCGGACTTCATTGCAGTCCAGCGGCTTGCCGATCGTTCCCTTTTTCCAGCCCGGCGACCAGACGGCGTCGGCGTGGGTCGGCCCGGTCTCGGTCAAGCCGTATAGGTCGGCCACGGGAAGGCTGAATTCCCGCTCAAACTCTGTCCTGGTTTCGGGAGAAAGAGGCGCGGATCCGCACGGCATAAAAGGCAGGGATTCCAAACGACCCGGCCGCGCCCTTTGATGAAGAAGAACATAAAGCATGGTCGGGACGACTTCGACGTAGTTCACGCCATAATTCCGGACAATCTCCCAAAACTGTTCCCTCTCGGGCCAAAAATCCCGGGCCAGGACGACAGTCGCGCCGAGCCAGGCCGCCGGCAGAAGCGAATAATTCAGCGCCGCCGTATGGGCGAGCGGCAGAACGATGAGGTGGACATCCCTCGCGCTCAGCCGGAATCCGCGGATCACGGAAGGAATGAGGGTGGACATATTGCCCTGGGAATAGAGAACGCCCCGGGGATCCGCGCGCCGGCCCGCGGTCTGATAAAGACAGGCGAAATGCGCTGGGCTCGCCCCGATTTCAGGAAAATCCGGAGGAAAAGCCCGCAGCGTCTCGAAAAAACAGTCCGAGGGAATGGTCGGGAGGGCGGACTTTTGTTCACCCGCGTTCCGAAACTCCTCCTGGCGCGCTTCCGGAAGAAAGATAAATTTGGGCCGGATGAGATCCGCATCCCGCAGAATATCCCAGGCGCTGAAGATCGCCGGAAACGGGTTCAGGACGATGTTTGACCGAAGCGCGGCGAAAAAGAGAAGGCAGAACTCAGCCGAATTTTCAAGGACGGTCGAAACGATATCTCCGGGCCGCGCCCCTAAATTTTCCAGGTAGCGACAGGTTCGATTGACGAGGCCGTCGAACTCGCCGAAGGAAAGGGCCCGGCCCGAGCGCAAATCGATGAGAAATATTTTATCCCGATGGCGGACGGAGTGATCCGCCATCCGTTCGGTCACTTTTTCGAACATGGAACATCCTGCATGTGTGTTCGCCACGGCATCTGAGATGCCTCGCGACGACTTCGTCGGATTGCCACGCCACAAGGCTCGCAATGATCTTTACTGTATCACCGCCACGCAGAGGTCGTCCCGTTCTTTACATGCGCAGAAAGCGGTTGAAGAAGTCGTCCGAGGCGTTGAAGGTCGTGAGCCACTTCTTGAATACGAGAAAATCGTGGACCTCGTCGGGAAAAACGATCAGCTCGTGATAGACATTCCTCGCCCGGAGCAGCTGGACAAGCCCGGTCGTCTGGGAAAATGCCACATTTCGGTCGTCATCGCCCTGAACAAGCAGCACGGGCGACGTCCATTTATCGATCGTGGCAATGGAGGACGCTTTGAAACCGGCGTTCTGCGTGTCGAGCGAGTTGCCCCAGAGATGGACGCCGGCGATGTCCACGCCGGCCTTGAAGATATCGGAATTTCGCGACAAGCCCATGGCCGTCAGGAGCCCTCCATAGGACAGGCCCCACAACCCGATCCGGCCGGGGTCGACGTCGGGCCGGGATTGGAGGTATTTGGCCGCGGCGACGATGTCCTGGTATTCGGACGAACCCTGGGCGCCGCAATTGGGAGCCATCCGGAACTCGCGGCCGTAGCCGATCCCCGACCTGTAGTTTACCGAGATGACGACATGCCCTTTATTCGCAAAATACTGATTGATCGCGTAGGCCATGTGGTAGAAGTACATGTAATGATAGCCGAGGAGCATTTGCCGGCCGGGACCGCCGTGGGTGAAGAGAACGGCCGGCCGCTTTTCGCCGGGCTTGATATCTTTCGGGAGAAAAAGCTGATTGTTGAACTTGAGGCCGTCCTCGGCCGTGAGGATGATCTGTTCCGGGACGACATGGGCATCTAAGGGAAATCCCGCGGGCAGTTTGGTTATCACTTGGGCTTCGCCGCCCTTTGACGAAACGAGGGCGACGGAGCGCGGTCGTTTCGCGTCGGAAAAAAACACCGCGATTTTTTCTCCCGAAGCCAGCGGGGCCGGTTCGGTTTCGATGCCGTCGCCCTTGGTCAGCTGGACAGGACCGCCGCCCGAGGTCGGCGATTGCCACAGGTCGCGATGGTCGATATCGCCCGTATTTGAGGTATAGAAAAGGGTTTTCCCGTCGGCGGAATATCCGATGAATTCGGCCTCGCCCTCGCCCGGAGTGAGATTGACGGGGACGAAATCCACTCCTCCCGAAACAGGCAGGGAATAACGGTGGCGCCAGTTGTTGCGCTCCTGAAGAAAAACGAGATTGTCGCCCGCCCAGGTGATGGCGTTGATGTTGCGGAACGTTTCGTCGGCGAGCGGGTCGTGCCAGACTTTCTCGGCATTGCCGCTCTCGCTATCCGCCACCCAGAAGGTGAGGACATGGCCGTCGGCGAACTTCGCCGATTGAAAACCGGGCCCGGTCGCGAGCTGCGGCGGTTGAGACGGCGGGACTTGCGGCGCCGGTTGGGGAATAACCGTCGGCCGGAACGTCGGAAGACGGGAAGGCGCGGGAGTCTGGGGTTGAGTCGTGATCTGGCCGAAAGTCCAACCCGGACGGCGGATGAACGCGATTTTTGTTCCGTCGCCCGACCACGTCGGACTCGTGTCCCTATCCACGGAGGGCGCGAGATACAAGATTTTCCGGGTCGCAAGCTCATAGACTCCGATGAAGCTGTGATCGCGGCGGTCGCTGATAAAGGCGATCTTCGTGCTGTCCGGAGACCAGCGCGGCGCGCTTTGGGCGCCCCACGTCCGGAAAAGCGGTTTGAGGGTTTCCTCGTCTCCGATATTCGTTTTATCGCCGGCCGCCGGAATGACGACGCCGTAAATCTGGTCGTCCTTCACGAAAATGACCCATTTTCCGTCCGGGGCGAGCGTCACATTTTCGGCGGCGACAAGACGAAAAGGCTTGCCCTCGCGCGTCCGGACAGCCCAGATCGCCCGCTCGCTTCCGTCGGGAAATTGGGAGGGATTGGCGACCCACCCTTCCCGATTCAATTCATGACCGCGGATAAAGACGATCATGGAGCCGTCGTCCGAAATACGGAGGTTTGTCAAATCGGTCCCATCGTCATTCATGAAGCTCGTCAAGCGGACGGGTTTGAAATCGGGCGCCGCCGCGGTAAAGAGATTGCGTTTCCCCTGCTCGGCTTCGAGCCAGGCGATCCGGTCCGCCTTCTTCGCCGAGACAAGCTCATAACAAAACGAATAGCTCAGAACCTGCTCGATAGTGAAGGGCTGTTGAGCATTTACGGGTCCGCCGGAGGCCAGCAAAGTCAGTAAGCCGAGGCCCGCGCATAAAATGAATCTGAGATGTTTCATAACTCTCCTCCCGAAATTCAAGTCAGGGCCGGCGCCGAAGAAAGGCTAAGCTTCTTCGACGACTTTCCAGCCGATTGCGTCGGCAAGGGCCGCGACCGGCTCCTTGAGATCGCCGTAAAACGTCACCCGGTGCCATCCCCAGGTGTCCCACATCGTGAAGAGCTTCTCGATGTCGCCCAAGGGTTCGGCGATAAGCTTCGTCCGGCAGGCCCGGTCGTCGGGATCATTGCCGGTCGCCTTCCCCCGGTGAAAAAGGATTTCTTTGCGGGCATCCGAGATTTCGACTGTCGTCGTCATATAGCCCGGAGGGACGATCGACCGGACCGAGGCTCCCTGCCGGTCCTCGGAGTGGGTCAGGATCTGGTAAGGATTTGCCGCCCCCTTCGGCCCGAAAACCCTGTTCGAGGCGACGCAGTGGGCGTAGATGATCCGCCGCCGCGAGGTATCGATGACCGGGTCCGAGATGAAACCCGGGCGTCCCTGAGTCAAGATCGCCCCGGCGACCAAGGCCGCCGCCGAGGGAATATCGCATTCGCACCCGCCGACAAGCCCTTCGTTCAACAGTTCGAAGAAACCCAGGCAGGGATAGGCGTGGATGTGGCCGCCGTAAAATCCGCCCAGGCAGTTGATCGTGATCGCGTTCGCTCCGTATTTTTTAAGAACCGCTTTCTCCGCGAGGTACATCGCCGCGGAGTTTTCGACCTCGGCCCGGCTCACCCCTTCGACAAGCGCCGCCGATTTCAGCCATCGATCGGCAATGGCTCGAGATTCATCTTTATCCGCCGCCGCCCAGGCCTCATTGACCACGGCGAAGGGCACGTGTTCAACCGGAATGCCCATGACCGCGGCCGTCGGTCCGCTTTCCTGTCCGCGAACGGCCAGTATCTTCGACGCTTTCATCCGGCTCGCGGTCTCGGCCGCCGAAAGCGTTTTCAGCCCGTCGGGTTGGACGGAGAGGTCGCCGGGTCGCGGCGTCCGCGACATCCTAACCCGCGCCGTCGCCGCGGCGAAATCGAACCCGGGTCCTCCGGCTTTTGCCGCGGCGAAACAGCGGACAGCCTCGGCCAGGTCCTCGGGACGCGGCGACGCGACATATCCGACGTTGCGCGCCCCGGCGCGCAGAAATCCGGCCGTATACACGAGAAATCCGCCGCTTCCGGCGAAAGAAAAATCCGCATAAAGCACGGGCTTGCCGGTTGCGGCCATGGTCTGGACGACGCGGTTCCAGCAATTCATCTGATAGACGAGGTAGCCGTCGAAGGGCGCCTTGATATCCTCTTCGACGATCTTCTGAGCCTGCTCGGGGCCGTTTGCCAGCGACGGCGCGAAATCGCAATCCGGACACCGCCGCGAAAGCTCCAGATTGATCCGTTCCATGACCGGGCCGAAATCGAACCCTTTATTCGGCCAATCCGGGCCCTCCTGTTTCACGCCATGAAGGGAATAAATGGTCCGAATCCGGATCTTGCCGCTCTGCGGCGCCGGTCTCAGCCAAGCCGGCGCCCCCATCAATCCCGCCGCGCCGGCGCAGGCCGCGCAATTCGAGAGAAATCGCCGCCGGCTGATGCCTTTTACCGTCTTTCGTTTCCTGTCTGAATCCCGCATAGGCTTCTCCTTTCCGCGAAAGAGGTTCGCCTTTCCCCGCTCCATGAACATATCCCGCGCGGAAATCGTTGTCAAGAAAAACGGAGCCCTGAATTCGGGTTCGATTTCAGTGTCCGGTTGAGATTCAAGCGCGGCTCGGATATTATGTGCGGATGAATCATCGGATAAGGATTTTTCGGAAAAACCCTGCTGCCGGTCTCCTCTTTTGCCTCGTTTGCGCGTCCGTCTTTCTTCCGGGGAAAACGTCTTTGGACGGGCAGACTCCCCGCTATGCCGGATTCGCGGACATCGATCCCTCCAAGACGCGGGTCTGCCTTGTCGGAGACACGCAACAGACGGCGTTTTGGGAATTCTGGCGGGAAAGGAATAATCCGGAGCGAAAACTCGTCCTCCGCGCGATTCTAAGCCGCGACTCGGCGTTCGTCATCAACCTCGGCGACTTGACGGTCTGGGGAAGCTCAACGGCTCACTGGAGGGAGTTCGACCTGAACCACCGCCTCTTTCGCGAACGGCGGATCCCCTATTTTCCGATTCTCGGGAACCACGAATTCTACGGGGACGACCTAACGGCGCTTGCGAATTTCTTCGATCGCTTTCCGCATTTAGAGGGGCATCACTTCTACAGCTTCACCTGGAACCGCATCGCCTTCATACTCCTGGACTCCAAATTCGGGAAAATGGACGGGCGGGAGCGGAAGGCTCAGAACGACTGGTATCTGAACGAGCTCGAGCGGTTCGAGAAAGACAAGAATATCGATTTTATCATCGCCTGCTGCCACGAGGCTCCTTTCACCAACAGCACGGTCATCGAGGCCAACCTTGTCGCCCAGACCGAATTCGCCGAACCCTTCGCCCGTTTCTCCAAGGCAGCGCTCTTTTTCTCCGGCCACAGCCATGCCTACGAAAAGTTCAAGGTCCGGGAAAAGCTTTTTATCGTTTCGGGCGGAGGCGGAGGCCCCCGGCACAAGCTCGATACCGATCCCAAAACACGGCGTTATCATGATCTTTATCCCGGCGGCAAGATCAGGTTCTTCAACTTCTGCGAGATCGAACGGACCGAGGCCGGCCTCCTCTTCAAAGCGCATCGGCTCCAATCCGATGGAACGTTTGACATCGCCGATCAGTTTACCGTCGCCAAGCGGACGATTAGCTGAATGGGCCGGCACGGAGTTCCCGGTGCGCGTCTTAAAGACATAATTTCAACTCAGTGCCGGAATCTCCCTGAGGCCCATAGCGGAGGGGGGACCCGTCGGTTTTTCGACGGGGGGAACCGACGGGACTGGTTCCCGGGGGGCCGGGAGAGATTCCGGTACCGAGTTGACACGGTACAAGCCGATTTTCCGGCGTGTTGGAATTCGGACACAGAAGTGTATAATAGACGCCGATGGAACCGACACTGCGCATCACCCTCTTACCGAGGGATACCAACAGGCACGGTACTGTCTTCGGCGGCGTCATTCTCAGCCACCTCGACCTCGCCGGGGCCATCGAGGCCCGGCGGAGCTGCGGCTTCTACAACTTCGTCACCGTGGCGATGGACAAGGTCGTTTTTCACAAACCGGTCTTCGTCGGCGACGTTGTCAGTTTTTACGCCGAAACGCTGAGAATCGGCCGCTCTTCGGTAACGACGAAAGTCGTTGTCGAGGCCACGCGCGCCGAAAGCCAGGAAGTCGTCCGGGTCACCGAGGCCGAGGTCGTCTATGTCGCCGTGGACCAGGATTGGAATCCCATCCCCGTGGGGAGACCCCATGGATAGCCTTCGCCTTCGGCTTTGTCTCCTTCTTCTTTTTCTGGCCTTCATATTAGCGCCGGCGGTCGTGGGCGGGCAAGAGGCCGAAACGCCGAAGGAAGCCCCGCCCCAACAGAAGGTCGGGGTCGTCGTCATCCCCGTTCTCTTCTACATGCCCGAAACAAAGTGGGGCGGCGGCGTCGGCGGACTCCTCACCTTTCGCTCTCGGAAGAGCCTGCCTGAGGATCGTCCGTCCTCGCTCTACTTTTATTTGATCTACACCCAGCTCAAACAATTCGAGACGCAATTCCAGCCCGAATTTTATTTCCGGGGCGAAAATTATTTATTGAATGGAAAACTGACCTTGTCCAAATATCCCGATAAGACTTGGGGAATCGGGCCGGCGACTCCGGAAGAGGCCGAAGAAAATTACACGCCGCAGACGGCATCTCTGGAATTTTCTTACCAGAGAAAAGTCTGGCCCCGGCAAAAACTCTTTATCGGGTTCCAGGGTTTCCTCGAATCGTATAAAATCCTGGAAAAAGAGGCGGGGAAAGCATTGGACAGCGGCCAATGGCCCGGAAGCACGAAGGGGACCAGCGTCGGGCTTGGTTTCATCCTCAACCGCGACACGCGGGACAACATCTTCTATCCGACGCGAGGCGATTACTGGCAGCTGAGTACGACCTTTTATCAGAAATTTCTGGGAGGCGATTTCGATTTCACGTCTTTCAAATTAGACCTCAGGCGATTTTATTCCGTGTTAGGCTCGCACGTCCTGGGCTTCCAGGCGCTTCTCCAGGCGACGGGCGGGACTCCTCCTTTCAGAAGCTATCCCAAGCTCGGTGGCAGCGACAACATGCGCGGCTATTACCAGGGCCGATACAGAGATAAATGCCTAGCGACAATTCAAGCCGAATACCGGATGCCTCTCTGGTGGCGCTTCGGGCTTGTCGGTTTCGCCGGCCTGGGCAACGTCGCCGACAGTCCTGGACAGATCAAGTTCGATTCCTTTAAATTCGCGGCGGGATTCGGGATCCGTTTCAAGATCGTGCCGAAGGAAGGCACAAACCTCAGGCTCGATTTTGCCTGGGGAAAAGGAACCTCCGGCTTCTACTTCACCGCCAGGGAAGCTTTCTAGACTTCGGACCCGCCGCCGCATTCTTCTTATTCAAGTCCGGGGGGAAGTCTAGAGCCCGTCGATGATAAGGCGATGAAGCCTGCCGTCGCTCGGTTTCAAGGGGAGCCTAGAAAGCGCCAGCGCCGCTCCGTACGCGGCGCCCTCCCCGCCGACGGCATAGTCCCGAAAAGATTCGACGGCGACCATACCCTTGAAACCGAATAAACGGCAGATGGATTTGATCGGGCCCGGCAGCGCTTCCAAGCTTGTGATTTCAAGGACCCCGCTTTTTATCGGAATCGTCAGAAGCTCGTAGCCGATGGTCGACGCTTTCGATACCATGATTTCCTTGGCGATTCCCCACCAGCCGGGGCTTTTTTGTCCGAACGATCGGTTTAAAACCCCGGTTTTAAAATAGCGGGCCCGGTAGAGGTCGAAACAGACCAACCAGGCGTGCGAAAAAAAATGGTATGTCTCGAACGCCGCAAGAGGATTGGAGGCAGCCGGGTCCCGCCACGGAAGGGCCCCGGCATGGTACATCCAGGGGATCGATTCGCGCAACGGCTCCCAATAAATCTTGGGCAAGCCCCACATCGGCCGTTCGGGAGGATAGGGCCGCTCCGGATGCCGGATTTCCCATTCCGACAGATAATCTTCGGGAATGACCTGGTTTGCGACCGCGGCGATCTCGGCGAGCGCGAGCACATTCGCCAGCTCGGCCGTCTCCTCTTCGCTCAGCCGGACGTTTTCCTGCCGGAGCGAATCCGCCGCAAAAAACCGCGCTTCGTCCATGAGAGAATCCCAGGTCACGCCGAAAGTATTGCTCTTGACGTTCATCGTGCTTTTTCCGCCCATGGCCTCGATCGCCCGGGCGTAATACTCATGGCCGAGATTGGACGCTTCCGTTCGGAACCGCCCGCCGCCGGCGGCGTCCAAACGGGAATTCACCTGGTCCAGATACCGGAGAAAAGAGATGTACGCCCGCCGGAAGACGGGCGTTTGCCTGGCCATTCGGTCGAGGAGAGGACCGAGTCCCATCTTCGGGCCGGCATCGTGGCGTAGGTGGCGAGGCAGGGCGATGGCCCCGGGTGGACTGCCTTTATCTCCGGCCAGCAAACGGAGGAGGAAGTCGGCCTCGCTCGGATCGGGACGCGGGGGAGAAGCGATAGTCAGAGGACTCTTGGCCATATCGAGCAGAACATAAGGAACATGGCCCCGGTAACCGATGACCATCGGAGGGAGTTTGCTATCGTCCACCACGCCCTCGCTTTTTGAGTAGAACCGGCGGCCGCGGTTGAGCGGCATCGTCTCGGGAGCCAATTCGAGAATTTTGACCGAATACCCGTTCTTGCGAAAAACTTTTCCCGGAAGTATGCGCTTCTCGGCAAAAAGCCTCATCGTCCGTCCCGCGGGAGTCTGGAAATAGGAACGGCCCGCGCTTCGAATCCTGAACCCCGACCGGCCGAGCGGCGTCACCTGCGATGAGCTCGGATTATTTCCTCCCGGCCGGTCCGTGATGAATGCCATCGAACGCGGATCGCGGCCGGTGATTTCGGCCAACCGTTTGATGAAATGAAAATTAGCCGGCGGAAATTCGGCAGGGACGTCGACAAGAAGAACGTTGCGGTCGACGGCCGCTTTGTCCAGAAGGCGGGCCGTGGAAAAGAGCGCATCAGGGGAAATCTTGAAAAAATCTCCGAGCGAAGTCCAGCCGAGAATGATCATCGCTCCGGAATTGACGGCAATCAAGAGGCCGGCGAGAAAAAACCGCGCTTTCCGCCGCGGATTTTTTTGGGGCAGCGCCGTTTGTCGGCCGGCGGCAAGGCTTGCCCCGACGGCCAGGCTGAAAAAGAGAAACGGGGTGTAGAGATAAAACGGCAACGCCGCGGCGGGCAAGAACGGAATAAAGCTTGCGGCGGACATCGCCAGCAGCGCGCGGCCCGCCCTCTGTCTTCTTCCAGGCAGGTTGAAGACATAAGCGACGGCCGCGACGAGAGCCACGGCGAGAATGAAAAGAAGCGGGATATTGATCCACTGTTCGATGATGGTTTTGTCGATATAGGGCACGGACGTCGTCAGCGAGAACAGAAATAAAAGACATTTGAGGAATATCCGGGGAACGGATTCCTGAGACCAGGTCAGAGCCGAATAGGCCGAAACGGGAACGCTCGGGACATGGAAGACCAGCGCGCGGAGGACAAGATAGAAGAGAAGGACGCCGAAATAAAGGGCCCAGGACGGCCATTTCCGGAAGCCGGATCGGGCAGACTGCCGGTTTTCGACGGTCCTTTTTTCCCCGCCCATGACATCCCAGATGACGAACAGAAAGGGAAAGACCAAAGCTTGTTCGCCGCTTAAAAGCGCCCCGAAAAGGGCCAGCGCCGCCCAGACCGGCCTGGCCTTGATGTGGAGGAGGAAAGCCAGGACGAGCAAAAATCCGATCAATGGTTCTTTGCGACCGGAGATCCACTGGACGGAGAGGAGATGGTGGATGCTGACGGCAAACACCAGGGCAGCCAGAAACGCGCTCTTCGGGTCTTTCGTGATATGTCGGGCCGCGGCCAAGACCAGGAGGACCGTCCCGAGATGGAGGAGGATGTTGATCAGGTGCTGCCAAAAATCGGGTTTTTCGAAAAGCAGGCCGGGCAGCTTGTATGTCAGGAGAAGCAGCGGCCGGAAATAGCTGAAAAGATGTTCCTCCCCGATCCACCAAAAATCTCCCGCTTCCTCCCGGGTGACGGTCAGCCCCTCGGTGAGGAGCCGGCCGAAGCTCCTGTTTTGGGCCTTGTCGAGGATGAAATAGTCGTCCAGGAGCCGGCCGCGCCAGAGGCCCGTTGCATGAAGGGTCAGGACGATCAAGCCGAGAACGAGAATCTGAGCGCCGAGGCCGATCCGATATTTTTTTTGGTCAAGACGGGAGCCGCCGGTCATGGCGGAAATCATATCTTCGGCTGAAGAACACTGTCAAGGAAATCAGCCGCCCGGCTTCCCCCACATTTCCAGATGCGCGCGCAATTCGGCTAATCGGCTGATAAAAAGTTTCTTTTGCTCGGGCGTTAAGTTCACGAGGAGATGGAACACCGCTTTCCGCCAGCGTTGCCGGTTTCCCTCGCGCGCCCCCGACCCGTCGGCCGATTCTCCCTGAATCCAGCGTTTGAGCTGCGGACTGAGCAAGGCCTGGTTCTTTGTCCTCAGGAGCTTGTCCCAGTTTTTCTGGGAAAATGTCCGCTCCTCGACCTGCTTCGCGACAAACGGGCGGTCGATCTCCAAATCCGCGATGAACGCCTCCCTCTGTTCGGAGGTCAGAGGGCCGAGCCAGAACGCCATGCTTTCCATCTGCCCGAGGGCATAAGCCCGGCTTCGCTCCGCCCATTTTTTCGCGGATGTTTTAAGGAGCCTCTCCAAGGGCTTATTGTTTTTTTTGAGCTGCGCCCGAAAATACGCGATCTGGTCTTTATCCAACCCGAGCAAATATTCCGTGACCGGGGCGGTCAGACGCTCGGCGTAAGTCTTTCTCCATTCCACCCCTTTGAGAATCCAACCATCGTATAAATCAACGGTCAGATTCCCCTTGTCGACGGCCTGCTCGATTTCGGTTGACAGGGCTGAAGCTCCGGGGCCGATATCCCGAACCATGTTTTTCAACAGGATGGCTACGCCCGGTTGAAGCGCTCCCGCCTCCTGGACGGAAAGGTCGAAATAACGGGCAACCTCGGCGACGACCAGCCAATCCGGGTGCCGCGAGACGAGCCCTTGAAACTTGCACCCGCCGAGCGCGAGAAGAGCGGCGATGAGGATCCACCGGCTTCCTTTTTTCCGCATCATCTCTCCATCCCGGGCCGGCTTGCCGTTGAGATACATAAAGCTCCTCCTTTTCTTTTGGAGCAACGACGAGACGCCAATATATAAATAGGAATATGATTAGTCAAACACACGGACTCCCAAAGTTTTCCCGACGGACGTTGTCTAATTCGTTCGCCTATGTTAAGGTTATTAACTTGCTTCCGGAAGCCGCGGAAAGCCCTTCATGAATAAGCCGACTGTTCCCGTCACCGTCATCATACCCGCTTATAACGAAGCCGAGTCCGTAGCCGATACCATCAGGAGCCTGCGGGCGCAAACTGCGGCGCCTGCTTCGATCATCGTCGTGGACGACTGTTCGACCGACGACACCGGCCGCGTGGCCGGCTCTTTCGGCGTGACGGTCGTCCGCCCTCCGGCCAACACCGGATCGAAAGCCGGCGCGCAGACGTTCGCCCTGGCCTATGTCCGGACAGAATTCACGATCGCGATCGACGCCGACACGACGCTCGCGCCCGACGCCATCGAACGGCTTCTTCCCGCCTTCGATGACCCGAACGTGGCCGCGGCCTGCGGCAGCGTCCTTCCCCGGCGCATTAAGAGCGTCTGGGAACGGGGCCGCTACGTGGAATATCTCTTCGCCTTCACATTCTACAAACAGGTCCAAGACCAGTATGGCTCCCCCCTCATCAGCTCCGGGTGTTTTTCCATGTATCGCACTGAGGCGCTCCGCGCATTGGGAGGCTGGTCCACCCGGACGCTGGCCGAGGACATGGACCTCACCTGGACATTTTATCAACGGGGGTACGCCGTCCGGTTCGTGGCCGGCGCGGTCTGCTATCCTCTCGAACCGCGCAATTTTCGGTTTCTCCGTAAGCAGCTTCGGCGTTGGTCGCACGGATTCGTCCAGAACGTGCGCGTCCATTGGCGGAGACTGCTCGGCATCCCTTTCCTTCGCTCGGCGGTGGCCGTAGCCTGCTGGGACGCGATCGTGGCCTCCGTCGTCTACCTGCTGCTTTTGCCCGTGCTCGCTCTGCTTTTTCACAATCCCTATATCCTCCTCGGCTACATCATCGATATCCCGGCGATCGTCGTTCCGGTGCTCGTCGGAGCCATCCCCCGCCGCGAAGCGGGCCGGGCGCTCGTGAGTGTCCCCTGCTTTTTCATCCTCCGGACGGTGAACGCGATTTTCTTCCTGGCCGCAATTTGGAGTGAAGTCGTCCTCGGCCGAAAACTTCTCGCCTATGAAAAGGGGCATTAAATGACGGCCGGAGTCCCGGGGACGGGAATCGGCGGACTTTTCTATATCCTCTCAGCCGTTTTTTTGCCGATCCGCGCGATCTGGAAAATCCTGGGCGGCGCCCGCCTTTCCCTTCGGTCGGTGATCAAGCCGGCGGCGATCGCCGTCGGAGTGCTCGCCGGCATATGGGCGACGGGGTGGCTGCTTGGGCTCTTGTTCGAGCCCACGATCATGACCGTCAAGAAAATCTCGGACGCAACGATGTCCATTCGGGTCAAATATGAGAACATCATCCGCTGGGCGGCGCTTCTGGCCGGATTCGCGACTCTAGGCGCGGTCTTGCTTTCCGTCCAGGTGGCCCGGCTCCTCGTCAGGCAAAAAAAATAAGATGAAATGATAAAAACACGGCCCGCTCTCGGTTTCGTTGTTATTTTCATCGTCTTCGCCGCGCCGCTCGCCTCGCAGACTCAGATCCGCGCGGCCAAGCCAACTCAAGTCGCAGAGCTTCTCCGCCGGGCCGACGCCGCCTTCGTCGACGAAAACCGGGTGTTAGCCGAGAAGCTCTATCGCCAGGTGCTTGACCTCGATCCCTATCAATCGCGGGCGCTCTTCAAGATGGGTCAGCTCTCCCGGGATGACGAACTCGCCCTGGGCTGGTTCCTTCTCTATATCAATCAGGAGCCGGACGATGCCTGGGGCTGGCTCGCGGCCGGAGATAAGTATCTCAAGGTCGGGAAAACGGTCGAAGCTCAAAGGAGCTATGCGCGCGCGGCGAAGCTCGCTCCCAAAGCGAAAGATGTCTTGGAACGCCTGGCGAGAGGTCGTCTCCGGGCCGCCCCGACGATCGAGCCGCTCGTGGGCTACGCGGGAGACTCCGACCTGGACCGGACATGGCGCTCCGGATTGAGGGGAGATTTAGCGCTCCCGGGCGGACTTCGTCTCGGTCTGATGGCCGCTCATTCCAGGATCGGCGACGGGACCGCGGACGCGACTCTGGACGAAGGGATCCTCCGCCTCGAAGGCCGGCCGCGGCAGTCGCTCCGGTTGGATCTCTCCATCGGCGCGGCTCGCCTCCGATCTTTAGAAGCGGAAGGATGGACGACGGCCCAAGCCGAATTTCGACTTCGCTGGCGGGGACCCCGCGGCGGCCCGGCTCTCGAAGTCCGGGCCCAAAGACTGCCGCTCGGCACGACGCCGCTTCTCGTCGTAAATCGAGCGATGAAGAACGAAGCGAGGCTTGGGATGGACCTTCCCGCCGGACCATTCAGAATCCGAC
>Ga0214473_10006197_pt1 | contig 14309 bp, 25 predicted proteins | sample RVTome_7_FD_203509 | JGI IMG/M metagenome (GOLD analysis project Ga0214473, IMG submission 203509) | Soil microbial communities from uranium-contaminated site in the Upper Colorado River Basin, Wyoming, United States - RVT98D197 | ecosystem: Environmental > Terrestrial > Soil > Contaminated >... | reverse complement strand
CCCCTAGCGCCACCGCCCATAACCGCGAAAAGTGCAACCCCTCGCACGCACGCCGTCCGTCACGCACGCGTGCCGCACGTCACGCACACGCACATAAAACAGAACCGCCCCGCATAGGGCGGGGCGGCGTCGGGTCGGGTGGGAGGGGAGGTTAGGGGGAAGGGTCGGGCGGAATGACGACGGTGTCGTCATTGAAAAGGTCCGTGTTTTCCCCCAGAAGGTCTCGGATCGCGATAGCGTCCATAAGGCTGAAAACCAGGGCTATTGTCCGGCGCCCCTCTGGGATCCGGAACTCTTCGATCCGCCAACAGACGGCGCCGGGAGTGAAGGGGTCTTTCTCAACAATGGCCGTGACGTTTCTCACAGGTCAATGCCTTTGAAAATCGCCGCGTCGATTTCCTTTTCGGCCTTTATTCGGTTGTCGAGTTTTGCGCCCAGGTCAGACACAACGTCTTGTAGGTCCATGATATCGTCCAGCACGTGGGAGACCGCCTTCACAACCTTGTTGACGTTCTGGCAGTTTTTCGGACAGGAGAAGCCCTGGACCCGGCTCCCCGCCTGGTAGCCTAGCAGGAAGCCGACCGCTACGGGGATCGCGCCCAGGGCGGCACACACAAAGAAGGATAGAGGGGCGGTCATGGTGTGGCTACCCCTTTCGCGTCCAGGAGCCGCGCCAACTCCGGGATTGTTTCGTCGATCGTGAACATTTGCTGTAGCGCGTGTGACCGCATAATTATCCGGGTGTTGTAGTAGCGGGATTCCGGATCGTCTGGCTTCTGAACCATTGCCATGGCGTGTTCGATCGCGTCGGCGTTGACCAAAAACTCTACCGCGTGTTGGTGGAGGCGGAGCCAGGGTATCCCGGCCGATCCGTGCGCGTCATCGTTGCGTGAATGCGCGCAACAAGGAATGTGTGGGGCGTCGGACGCCAGGTGGTTGGCCAGGGTTGTGCAAGTAGGGTGGTTGCGGCACCACAACTGCAACTGGTCAACGTGCGCCTCCGGTGTTACAATCCGGGATTCGGGGTCAAGGCTCATGCTCGATCCTCCCACCGCTGGCGTGGCGCGTAATGGTCCGCCTGTAGGGGGATTGACCTTGCCGGTGGTGCGTTGCGGTCTCCGCCCGCGCGTCCCCAGGCTTCCTTTTCCATGTTGTCCTGTGTCGTCCGAACGGCAAGTTCCAAGAGCGCGGAGAATGCGGGGTTTTTTTGCGCCTCTCCGATGGTCGAGAGATTGTCTCGGTCTCTCGCCTGGGCGACGTCCTCCGCTTCGATCCTTGCCAGGAGCGCCCGCGCCGCCAGGTTACGCGCGGCAACTTCGATTACCTGGGCGTTGCGATAGACGTTATGGGCGATTGCTGGGTCCAGGTCCGCGCCCTGGATCGGCTCCAGGTTGTCGAAGGCGGTCTGGATCGCCGCGCGTGCGGCTTCCAGCGCCAGGCCGACGGCCAGGAGGCCGCGTGCTTCTACGATCCGAGTCTGTTCCATACTATCCCCTTTCGAGCATGGTTTGCCGACCCCTACGGGGTCGGAATGAAGCCGCCCGGTGCTGTTGCCCGTGCCGGGGTTGTCTCCACGGGTCGGTCGGGGCTTCCGGTCACATTCCGGAGGAGTAGACCACCCTTGCGGAGTGGTTTTCAACTACTCGCCACAAGCGACCTAGCATCACGGGGAGCGCTCCCCGAGTTGCGTCCGTGGCGCCGCTTCCGGCGGGCGCCCTGCCGTCTCGCTGGTCTCCCCTCCCGTGGGGTATGTGGTCCACGCCGGGGGCGTGGTAGTCACCGCGGGGACTGGATCGCGGGTTAGCATTCGGGGTTTCGGTCCGATGGGATTTTGAAACGGTCCCCGGCAGTCTACCAGGGCGTCATCGGCCGCCAGGAGGTCCGCTTTTCCCCCGACGTGCGGGTCGAGTGTCACGCGCCGGTACGCTTCCGCCAGGGCCTTACGGCGCCGCATTTCGCACGGTTCGCACCACGACGACTCGCGTCCGCGATAGGTCGCGTAGTAGACGGGTCCAGGCGGAACGTCGCTGTTGCAACACCAGCAACGCCAGGGCAGTAAGACGAGCGCGTCGTGGACGGCTGGATCAAAGCGGTAGGTCTGTTGAACGGGCATGGACGCCTCCCCTGGACCCCCGGATAGTATCACGCTTCCTGAAAAGCGCAAGCCCCGCCACGAGGAATCCGAAGCCCAGGGGATGGGGTCGGGCGTGGGGGGCTTGCGGTCCCAAGGTACGCGGAAATGGTTGACGGGTCAAGGTTTCCGGAGTAGTTTGTCGATAGTCCAGTGAGGAGGGGAACCATGACGACAACGAACGCCGCCCGCACGTGTCCGCTCTGGGGGATGCAAGCCGTAGCGCTTCCAGGTCCGACGCCACGCGGCCTGGTCCAGGCCGGGATGCAAAACGTGGACATCCGGATCATTGACCATCCGTGCGCCAAAGAGGGGTGCGTGTTTTGGGGACAGGCGCTCGACCCGGAGGATCGCAACGGGGAGGTTGTGGAGTCTGATGGGTGCGTCATCCTGCAGGCCGTCCGTACCTACATCCTGAAATCGTAGGGGCGCCAGACCTTGTCGGTCCGCTACCTCGATCGGTCGGGCCGGTGGGCTCGATACGACGGCCGCAAGTCCCTACGTCCGGTTGTGTTTGCACGCGACCCGTCCACGGGCAGAGAGAAGGCCGTCCACTACGGACGGGAACGCCGCGGGACGCCATACTCCGCGCCCGCCGTCCGGAGGGTCACGCGTGAGTACGCCGCCACCGTCGAAAAGAAGCGGGAGCCGGAGGTCGTGATACGCGGGCGCGGTCCTTACAACTATGTGGCCGTGCAGTACCAGGTCTCCCGTCACGACGCGCCCGCGAAGCTGGCGCGGAAAGGCTTCAAGCCGCGCGAAAAGGTGTGGGTTTCCGCTCGGATAGAGGAGCCGAGGCGTGACGTGGCCATCGAAAAGGGTCGCAGTCTCGCCGAATACTACCTGGACCTTATGGAACGCAAGGGATATAACCGGAGCCTGGCGCCGCTCCGCGTCGTCATCCGTCGGGTGAAGCCCGGTCGTTTCAAAGCTGCCGGTCCGCCTCCGCGCCGCAAGGGTCCGCCGACCTGGACGCGCAAGGTCTACGCCTACCAGAAGCGGGGCGGCCGGTGAAGCGCCCGTTGACCATCCCCCCCTATGTGCGCCAGGGTATTCGGCACCTTCGATCCGGCTTCCCAGGGCGGTATAAGACTTTTGGGTTTGACACGGAGACCGTCAACGGGGAGCCCTACACGTTGCAATTGTGCGACGGGGAGCGGGCGGAGTTGTGGTACGCCAACCGTCGGACGATCCTTCGGCGCTTTCTGACGTACCTGGACGAACACGCCAACCAGGGGCGCCCTAATGTGGTATGGGGGCACAACCTGGAGTTTGACCTTGCCGTTCTTTTCCGGGCGCACCTGGAGCGGTTCGTCTATGACCGCTGGACCGCTGATACCTGGGGATGGAAATGGGACGTCTTTTGTGGCGCCAGGCATTTCGCGTTTGTGACGAAGGGCAAGACGCGGGTCATGGTTCTGGACACCTTCGCTTTTTTTCCTACGTCGCTGGCGAAGGTTGCGAAAACCCTGGGATTGTCGGTCGGCAAGATGAACCCGCCCGCGGGTCTGGGGGAGCGGAGGTTGACCGGGCATGGTTTTGAGGAGTATGCCAAGCGTGACGCCGTCCTGGCGCGCGAGGTCGGGGAGCGCATTCTCGCCTTTCAACGGGACCTTGACGTGCCCATATCGGTGACGGGTCCACAGATGAGCGGGCGCGCGTTCCGGCGCCATTACTTGCACGCGGGGGAGTGTATCGGCTTCCCGCCGGACGCGGTCGAGATCGCCTCCCGGTTGTCGTACCACGGGGGAAAGAACGGTCTGTATTGCGTGCCGGGGTGGTACGATTGCACGGAGTTGGACATTTCATCGGCGTATCCCTACGCCATGACGCTGGTCCCGGGTCTCCTGGAGGGGTCGTACACCTTCACGCACCAATACGAAGGGGCGGAGGTTCCGGGCGTCTACCTGGTCCGGTGTCATGTGCGTGATTGTCGCTGGCCGTGTTTTCTGGACGAAGATGGGATCAAGGTCAAGCCCGGTCCCTGGCACGGGTGGGTGACGTCCTGGGAGTTGTCATCGGCCATCGCGAACGCGGAGGTTGACGTTGACAGCGTGCAAGGGTGGGTCCGTCGTGACTGGAGCCGGAGGCGTCCGCTCCGGGAGTACGTACAACACTACTACGGGTTGAAAAACCGGACCCCGAAGGCCGACCCCTATTACAGCTTCTACAAGGTGACGATGCTGAATAGTCTTTACGGAAAATTCATACAGGCCATTGACGAAGCGCCCCGGCTCCGGGTGGGGGAGGCGGACCCGCTCCCGCCTCGCGGTCCCGTGGTGACGGATTTCCTTTCGACGCCGTCCGGGTGGATGGAGGTAGAGGGGCGCCGTGCCAGGGCGGGGGGGCTCTATCACCCGTTCCTTGCGACGTTGATTACCGGCCATTGTCGCGCGTACCTTCACGACTTGGAACACTTATACCAGGCCCTTCACTCCGCGACTGACTCGATCAAGACACGGCTTCCCGTCCAGGAGTTGCCGGGCCTGGGGGGCCTGAAAGTCGAGCTGTCCGGTCCGTGTCTCCTGTTGCGCAACAAGCTTTACTTGCATCATGACGCGCAGATGGTCTTGCAAAAGTACGCGTTGCATGGCTACCAGGGAACGCCGGAAGAGTTGTATCTCTCCTGGCGGTCCGACCGGTGGGACTATGACCGCCGAAAAATATTGCGCCCGCGGGAGGCCGTGATACAGTCAAGGGTAGGAGACGCGCTCCGGATGGTAGTCGAGCGGGCCACCGTCCGGGGGGTGAAGGGGAAAGTCCAGGGAGGTCCAACCCCGCACAACAAAACAACGCCCAGTAGGGCAACGAAAGGAAAAGAAAAATGAGTAAGATGGACGCCGCACTAAAGGAGCTTTCGGAGGCTTCCGGCACGGAGGTCATTGACCGGGTCGATCCGGTCTGGATCAAGCTGACGGACACGCCGGGGGAGGCCCTGGTCGGGAAGCTGTTGCATGTCGAACAGCAACGTTTTGAGACGGGGGTCCGCAACGTCTACACCATGGCGAAGAAAGACGGGTCCAGGGTCCGGCTCCCTGGGCAAACGAACCTGGATGCCATCATGGCAACCATCGGGGTCGGAACCTGGGTCGCGATCCGGTTCGTCGGTTTTGAGAAGGCGAGAAACGGGCAGAAGGTCGGCAAGTGGGAGGTCTACGCGCCATCCAACTCTGCCGCTCCTGTGCCCGCGACCGCGTAGCCACTAGCTACACCCTCCCTGGACTAAGGGGCGCCGGAAACGGCGCCCCTTTTCTTTGACACTCCCCCTCCCGGTGTCTACCTTGTGACCATGCCACGGAAACGCACCATAGAAAGCCGCATCGAAGCCGAAACGGAGCCGGACGACCAGGGGGAAGAGATCGCAGACGACCGTGAGAAGGTGTCCGCGGAACGAATGTTTGACCTGGCGGGAGCGTTGCCGAATGGCAAGCTACACGTTTCCCGGCTAAACCCCCGAACCGGTGGTTACGCTATGGTCGGCACGTTGCCGACGAACCCGGAGAACCCGGTCTCCTGGGAACAGATCGCCCGACGGTGGGGAGGGGGTTGCTACCGCTGGGAGGCGCGGGTCGAGGGGCGGTATCATTCTTCCGGGTCTTTCGAGGTAGACCCTGGCACTTTCCCCAACCAGGAGGGGCGAGAAAACCTTCCGGAAGGCTTGACGTCTGGCGGGGATCGCAGTACGCTTGACGTTGTAATGCGGCGCCTGGACGGGATGGAGGCCCGACTCGCCGCTCCCGCGGCTCCGCCTTTCGGAATACGGGAGATCATGGAAATGGTGACAGGGCTTCTGGCCGTCACCCGCTCCCCGGAGCCACAAGGCATGGGAGCGGACAAGCTCCTGGAGGCGCTTCGCACGGGGATAGACCTTGGGAAAAGCGCCTCCGGGGAGGGTAAGGGGATCGCGGACGTCATCGCGGAGGTCGGTCCGCGACTGTTGGAGGTCGTCAAGCAAAGGAACGACATGGTCTTTCAACGGGATCGTCAACGAGGTTTCGCGCCGGGGGGCGCGGTTCGCAAACCGACCCCCGAAGAGATACAGAAAAGGGCAGTCATGGAAACGGTGAAGGTCATCATAGCACGGGCAAAAGCCGGAGCCGATCCGGCGGAGGTCGCCGATTACGCGGAGACCGCTTTCCCCGCCATTGTCCTAGAGACCCTGGTCCAGAATCCGCCGGAGGCCATCGTCAAGCGCCTGGCGGAAATGGTCCCCGGTGAAAGGGATTGGCTGGCAACTCCCGCCGCCCTGGAGTGGACCCGCCGGTTCGTGGCGCTTTTCTCCGAAACCCAGGGGGATCCGACCGAAGAGACTGACGACGCGACCGAGACCGAGACCGAAGGGGAACCGGAAGAGGAGCCGGGTGCTACGGGGACGGACGGTCCCCCATTTCCTACTCCCTAGCCGTTCTCCCTATTCGGCGCGGTGACGCCGGGATCAAAGACACCCTTGTTATCATGGCAAAGCTGGCGCGCCTCTATGCGCGTAACCCCGCGATCCGGGAGCTTGCCTTGTCCTGGACCCGTGGCCTTCCGGGGCGGGACTATCGCGCCGAAGCGGCCGTCATATGGCGAGAGGTCCGGAACCGGGTCCGGTTCGTCCAGGATATCGAAGGTCTTGAAACCGTCCAGACTCCCCTTGCCACCCTTCAAAACGGAGCCGGAGACTGCGACGATCAATCAACGCTTGTTGCGGCGCTTCTGTCTTCCATCGGTCACCGCCTATCCTTCAAGGCCGTGGACGTCGGCAAGGGCGGACTCTCGCACGTGTACGTCATCGATCACATTCCCGGCGTCGGGGCGTTCCCCCTGGACGCCGCGGAACCTAACTATCCCCCAGGGACCGAGGTCTCCCCCGTGGTTCGGTCCATGATGCAGGAGGTCTAACATGCCGTATGTCGTTTCCGGTCTCGGGGCGCGGCCGACCCCGAAAGAACGTCTCCGGTCCCTGGTCGCGAAACACGGTCGCACGGTCGCGTTGACCCTGTTTTTCGGACCCGCGGGCGCGGCTATCGGTCTTGCGCTAGCGGCGCGTGCCCGCAAGCGCGCCCAGGCGCGCGCCGGATCGCCCCGCCCGGCTCCACACAAGGCCCGGCGTGCCGGATCGAAGGCGGTCAAGCCCGCGGTCAAGGCGGGCTTCCGGTGAGTTACACTCTCTCCGGCTCCCGGCGTCGCAGGCTCCGGGCGCGGTCTGTTGTCCGGGCGGTCCCCCTGGAGTCCCTGGGGAACTTGCCTGACGCGTACATCGACCGCATCATGGGGATTGACGGCGGGAGCCTGGCGGGCCTGGGCGACGTGGACCTGGGAGACCTGGGGAGTTTCAAGTCGTTTCTTGCGAAGGTGAAAAAGGCCGTCACCCCTCCGGCGCGCATCATGGCGCAACTGAAAAAAAGCGGCGGACTGTTGAAGGCCGTCGGGTCGATCGTGAGGGTTGCCGCTACCGCCATCGCGACGATATACCCGCCCGCGGGGGTGATTATCGGACCGGTTCTAAAGATGGTCGATGCCGGAATGGACAAGTTGAAAATCATTGAAGAGGCGAAGAAACGCGCCGCTACGGTCCTGGACGCCAGCAAGAAGGCCCAGGCAGCACTTGTCAGTGTGGTCAAGAAAACGGAAGAGGCGGTTTTGACCGCCGCCCAGGAAGGGAAGCCGGTTCCGAAAGAGATTATCATAGAGGGAACCGCTGTTGAAAAAGAAAAAGCGGGGATTCCGTTGACGACGGTCCCGGTTCCAGCGCCCGCACCCGCTCCGCCTCCGGCAACCGAAGAAAAGACCCCCGCAATGAGGCGCCTGGAGGAACGGATCGAAGCGCGCCGGGAAGCCCAGGCCGAACGGATGGAAGAGGCGGAGAAACCCGCGCCCGTCCGAACCGTGCGGTCGCCGACCGCCGCGGAACAGGTACACGCAACCCCCTCCGAGGGGGACTTGACAATGGCCGTACACGAAAAGGTATAACATGACGGTGAAAGAACGACTCCAAGAGTTGATCCGCGACTTCGACGTCAAGTTTGGCAGTCAAAAGCGGGTACTGCTCGGGTACGCCCGCATCATACATCAAGCAGAGACCAGGATGGGAGCAAAACACCCCGCGGTCACTCTCGCCTGGCGAACCTGGGCGCCGGTCCGTACGTTGTGGAATAAGGTCCGTGACGACGACGCTGCAGACAAGCGCCGAATCGTGGACGAAGCCCGGATCAAGGGCGGATCGGTTCGGGAGATACATCAAACGATCCAAGGAGTTTCCGGCCTGGACCCGGTGGCGGGATGGGGGGACGACGCGCGCACGGAACGGACCGGAGAGATTGCGGGACTGGGGGCGGTCTCCGCGGTGGTCGCAATTTCCGCGGCGGTGGCCGTCATCGCCGTGGCCGTTGCCGCGGTCATGGTCTCCCGCTACATAAACCGAATGAAGGAACTAGAGACCCTGGACGCAAAGCTCAAAAGTCTGGACGCCTTTTTCGCCAACATGGAAACCCAGGGATGGACAAAGACCGCCGCCGCCTCCGCGGCGCGGACTATCACCGCGGGCGCGGAGCCGTCCGGGATCGCCCGCTTCCTTCCGCTCGCCATCGGGGCGGGCGCCCTGGCGCTTGTGTTCCTGGGGCGGCGTAAATAGTGGCGCGCAAGCAAACAGCGCCCCGCCGCCTTTTCGCACGCTGGCACGGTTTCCCCGCCCAGGGGGAAACGTCCCTGCCGGACGTGGATATATCCCGTATGGTCTACCTGGGAGACCTGTCGGAGGTTTCGTACCTGTCGGACAAGTACACTGGCCGCGTGGCGGAATATGTGCACAAGTTCCGACGCACACCGCTGGTTCTCGCGACCCCGGACGGGCGCGCGCTCCTGGTTGTACATCGGGAGCCGCGCCATTTCGTCACGGCACGCGGGCTGGTAGGGTGACAAAAAAAAAAAAAAAAAAAAACGAAAGAAGGATAGAAAACATGGTCAATCCCCGCAGACGCAGACGATCGCACGTACGTAGCCGACGCCGGAACCCCGGAGTCGAGCTTGCCCTGGGGGCCAACCCCCGACGCCGACGGTACACCCGGCGCCGCTACCGCAACCCCGGCGCGCTTGCGCTCGCCGCCAACCCCCGACGCCGTCGCGGCTTTCGCCGCATGGGGCGCGCCTCCCTGGGGCGCCTGACGTCCGGCTTCGCCGGTCTCAACTGGGGTGACATCCTCGGAACCACCGCGGGCTTCGCCGGAAACCTGTTGCTTCTGAAACGGCTCCCGGCGCAGGTACAGCAACCGGGGTGGAAATACATCCCGCTGGTCGGGATTCCGCTCCTGGCTAAGATGGTTCTCAAGGGGTCGTGGGGCGCCCGCCTGGCAACCGGCGGAGTGCTCGCCGCCGCGGTCCACCTGGTCAACGATTTCGTCCTGAAAGGCCAACTGCTACCCTCCGAGATTGCCTATTCTCCGGCGGGAACCACGAGAGGTCTTTTCGGCTACGAAACCGGAGTCCGCGGCCTTGGCGCGGATGCTAACATCGAAGAGATCGAACGCGCCCTCGGAGCCGAGTCCGACCTGGACCTGGGAGCCGAAGGGGACGACGAAATGGGAGCCGCGTCCTATGAAATGATGGGACTCGGCGCCGAAGCCGACGCCTTCCGCGTCGTGTAGAGCGACCGGCATAGAGCCGGACGACAAGTCAGTTCGTACAACGAAAGGCTGAAAAAATGCCCCCCAAAGAAAGCTCGATCCTTCGAACCGCCGGCGGAGACAGCGTCTCCGAGAAGCTGTCGTGGACGTACTACGACACACAATTGATCGCCGCAGCGGCGGTCCTGGCAAACACGCCCTGGACGTTTTTCGTGTCCGCCCAGGGTCAGGCCGGAAACGGCTTCGCGGTGAAAAACCGCCTCCACACGAACATGGTCCAGCCATCGCAACTCCCGGCCAACCACCGTTTCGTGGCGCGGGCCATCAACCTGAAGATGATTCACATTGTAGCCGCCGGGCCGGTGTGGTCCACGACGGGGGACGCCCTCCAGATCATCAACGGGAGTGACTTCAGCTTCAACCTGGTTGCCAAGGAAAAGCTGGCGGTCCCGTGCGTGTGCATCCCCGCGGGGTCGTCCGTCATGGACGGCGGCGCCGCGGCGGTGGCCGTGCCGATCAACGGCATGGCGCTTTCCGCCAACGCGTACTGGTTGAAACAGCCGATCGTGTTGGAGGCCGTCCAGACCTTCAACGTGGTTATCACCCAGCGCCAGGGGACCGCGGTCAACATCTCGACCCCGGTCTGGCTTCAAGTCTCCCTCTTGGGAACGCTCTACCGCCCCGCGCAGTAGAGAAGCCGGGAACGCTCCCCCTCCAAAAGAGGGGGCGCTCCCAGGACGTCGGGAGGGTCTCGCCAACCAGCAGTAGACCTTGAAGCCCCGGCGCCCTGGGAGCGAACGCCGAAAAATAGGAGGAAAGAAGGTATGCGAAAGTTCGCGCTCTACACAAGCCCGCCGGTGCTGTTTCTGGCCGCGGGAGCACAGACGGTCAATATCACGATCGCGCGGGACAAGGATTTCGTATGCACGGGGTTGACCGTGGTTGAGTTGGCCGCGGTCCCCGCGCTCAACAACTACCTGGTCCAGGTCTCGGACACGGTGGCCAACGAAACCTGGTTCGACATTCCCGCGCCGGTCCCGGCCATCGCGGGCGCGCCGCTGGTCCCGATGGTCTACTACCTGCCCGCCGCGCGAAAGCTACCCATGAACACGACCGTCACGGTGGTCTGGACCGCCGCCGCCGCCGGGGTCGGGAACGTCCAGTTGACGTTGCACGGCTTCAAAGTGTGGGGCCAGGAAAACCAGCCGTCCGCTCCGACGCGGGGACGGTGACCCGGAAGAAAACAAGGGAGGGTCCGATGCCACGAATACCCATGAACCCGCTGGCGCGCCTCTCCCTGGAGCGCATGTTGCCGCCGGGGGTGGTCCAGCCACCCCCGGCGCAACCCCCCGGCGTCCAGGCCGACGACGCACGCGAACGGCGCACGTACTGGCCGAACCTGGCACCAGACATTTCCGTACCGTTTGACCTTCGGGGGTCGGCTGTCAACATCCCCGCGGGCGCAACCATCATAGGCGCGTATCGGCTACCGAACGGGCGTGAAGGGGTCATTCACGCGTACGGGGTCGGCTACCTGGACACAAGCCTCGTTCCGGCGCCGGGCGCCGCGCTCCTATTTACTCTCGGAATCGACGGGTCCCCCGTCACCCCGGACGAAGGCATTGTGGGATGGTTCCCCGTGTTTTCCGTAACGCAGGAAGACGCGGACCTGTCCAAGTTGACGCGGGCGCTCCGGGGCGGGGAGACCCTGACCGTGACCATCGTCAACGGAACAGGGATCGCGCTTGACCTGTGGTGCCGCGTAAAGGGCTGGCACTATGAAGCACGGTCTTTCGGAGGCTAGGATCATGGCACAGTCACCGCTCCACGTTATCACCGCCGCACAAGTCGGGATTTCAAGCGTTCTCCTGGACGTGGCGACTCCCGTTATCGGCTCCGCCACGGTCAATGTGTCCGCCTGGTCGCACTATCAGGTCAACTTGTCCCTGGTTGCCGTGGGAGCCAACCCGCTTCCGGTGGGGGTCTCCCTGGTCGCCATCGGCTCGGTTTTCGGCATGACCCCCGCGCCGGTCCTTTTCAACGGAACGCTGGTCAAGATCAATGACCTCGCAGCCTGGTTGTCCAACTGGGGGCGGTCGGGCCCCGCGTCCATTACGGCCACCTGGGGCCGGGGCGTCAGCAACCTGGCGGTTGTCGGCGGGGATGCCGCGCTCTACGCCACACAACGGACGCGGAACCTGGATTTTCAAGTGTCCATCCTGGCACCGTTTCCGACGGGCAACGAACAGGCACGCGTCACCGTCACGATCACGGGAGAATAGGAGTCCGCCATGCAAGCAACAAACCCGACCGATGTCTGGTCCCCCGCCGACGCGCTCCGGCCTGTACCCCTGGACCCCACCGGCTCCCCCGGTGGGTCGAACGTGGCGATTTTTACGCCAACCATGCTGGCCGCCGGAATGTACGACGTCGTACTGGGCGGGGTCGCAATCTTCTACACGCCGCTTCTGGACCTTCGGGGATGGACAAACCACACGTTCTACTATTCCATTCACACAAAAACGGGTGTCGTAGCACAGACAATGGACATCGACTTTGCCGCAGTTTCCCCGGAGATCATTTTCTCAACCGCACAGCGAACGATGGGAAACGACAATTTTGCATCCGTCAACCTGGCAGCGGCAACCCTGGACACGTTCGTCAAGAAAACCGTCCCCGGAACCCTGACAACCCTTCCCGTCTATCCGCTCTGCTATGGATACTGGCGGATCGTCATCGGCAACGGAGGCATTGGCAGCTTTACGGATTTCAAGCTCTGGTTTTCCGGCTTCGCCTGGTCCAGCGGTTTCCGAGGATAGGGAAACGAGGCGCGCCGCCCATGACGCGCGGGGAGATCGTTTCCACGATTACGAACGCCGCACGCGTGACCGGCGTCCCGGTCGAGATCGCGCTTGCCCTGGCATACCACGAAAGCAAGCTCGATCCGAATGCGGAGGGGGACGCCGGGACCAGCTTTGGGCTGTTTCAGATCAAGTTGCAAACGGCGGAAATTGTCGGGTTCCGCGGATCCAAGGAAGAGTTGAAGACCCCCGCCGTCAACGCCCTCTTTGCGCTCCGACACCTGGCGGGTCTCATCAAGGGTTATGGGATCGCCGGGGGGCTGTCGGCGTACAACGGGCCGGGTCGTCCGATACAGAGTAACCAGGAGTACGTCGGCAACATCTTGTTGACGGCGGTCCAGGTCCGGGAGATACTTTCCAAGCGGAGACTGAAAGAGCTGATACCACTCTTGTTTCCGGTCGTGGTAGGCGCCCTGGGTTTCTTCCTGGGCGACGACGAAGGAGGTCCAGCGTGAAGGTCACAAACCCTGGCGTGCGAAAACCCGAAGGGGGACGGGAGTCGTGGGTGGACAAGCGGGGGCGCTACCACCAGGAGACCTACTCCGCGAAAGAACGCAAAGAGGCCCGCCGCTACCTGGACACGTGGAAAGAACAGTACGCGCCACCGAAGAAACGCCCCGCCCGCCGACGGCGCACGCGGCGGATCGTCGGCAACCCCTCCCCCGCCGGGATCGTCGCCGCCTGGGCGGATCGCGTAGAACACGAAGGCGACAACCGCCGCGTCTACGCTTACCACGCCGGTCTGGTCAACTCACTTGAAATGTGGGAAGCCACCGCAAAAGCCGAAGGCTCCCCCGCCCTAGCAGAGATCGCCCGGGTCAAGGTGCGAGAACTTCGGAAGAAATGGAGGCTGACGTGAATATCGTCAAGGTCTACACCGGAACCGTACCCGCCACGTGTACCACCTGCGGCGCCCCCTTCGATACCGGGAACGCCGAAACCGCGGAATACTGCCGCGGCTACGGGTGGCATGACAGCATCACAGGATCCTATGTCCCCCCCGCCGTGTGGTGCGTGGAATGCGAAGACGCGCGCCGCACGAAGCTCCGAGCCCTGAGTGCCGGGTCAGATCCGGCCGCGGGGGCCTACGGTCATTGTACCGTATGCGGAAACGTCCTAGCCCTGGTCGTGCATCCCGTCGGGGCGCCCGCCATCACAGACGTAATGTGCTGCGGACAACAACTGATTGCTGGAATTCCATAGGAGGAACCATGCCAAGACGCGGAAGCCAAAACGTTCCCGCAAGTTACGAAGCGTTTTGGGAACGCCTGGAGGCGGACTTGTCCCCGATCATCCGAACCTACGGGATCGACAACGTCGTCATCTCGCTAGCCGACGCCTCCGAAGTGCTGACGGACGCAAGCGCGGAACACCACCGCGGACAACTGCGTGACGACTACGTTCGATGGTTTTCCTACTGGCATGACACCCTGGTTGACACGGTCAATAACGCTCCCAAGATGCCTTGACCATGCTTGCCGTCGCCGTCTCCGATACCCGCTGCGTGTTCGCCCGCCTGGTCCGGGACCTGACCGGCGACGTCTACTCGCACGCCCTGATAGCCGACCCGCCGACCGACCGGATCTTCGAGTCCCAACTTTTCACCGGATACGGCAAGTGGTCCCGGTACACCGCCAACCCCGCCGAACGAATCCGCGGATATGCCCCGACCCTGGCAACCAACGCACAACAGACCGCGGCGCTTGCATGGTG
>Ga0214473_10006196_pt1 | contig 14310 bp, 14 predicted proteins | sample RVTome_7_FD_203509 | JGI IMG/M metagenome (GOLD analysis project Ga0214473, IMG submission 203509) | Soil microbial communities from uranium-contaminated site in the Upper Colorado River Basin, Wyoming, United States - RVT98D197 | ecosystem: Environmental > Terrestrial > Soil > Contaminated >... | reverse complement strand
ATTGACCATTGTTCAATGATCGTTGAAGGAGTACTTATGCAGGTTGGACTAGTTGGTCTTGGGCGGATGGGAATGAATATGGCGAAAAGACTCCTTAAAGGAGGGCACCGGGTGGTCGCCTACAATCGGACGCCGGATCGCGTCAAGGAGATCGAGAAGGAGGGTGCTACAGGAGCCTTTTCGCTGGAAGAGTTGACTAAGAAACTCATCCCTCCGCGTCCGGTCTGGCTGATGCTTCCTGCCGGCAGGACCGTGGATGAGCATATTGAAGAACTTAAGGGTTTGCTCGAAAAAGGAGACATCATTATTGATGGTGGGAACAGTTTCTACAAGGACGACATCCGTCGCGAGGAAGAACTTCGTCCTTTCGGAATTCACTATATCGATGCGGGTGTGAGCGGCGGCATCTGGGGCCTTACGGTTGGCTATTGCCTGATGGTCGGGGGGGACAGGAAGATTTATGAAACCCTTGAACCCTTATTCAAAACGCTTGCTCCCAAAGACGGATACTATTTTTGTGGCGGCACAGGAGCCGGCCACTTCGTCAAGATGGTTCATAACGGGATTGAATACGGCATGATGACGGCCTACGGGGAGGGCTTTGAGCTTCTCAAGACATCCCCCTATGGGAGGGACCTCGACCTCGAAGGAATAGCCCACCTGTGGAACCAGGGCAGTGTCGTCCGCTCCTGGCTTCTTGAGCTTGCGGAAGCTGCATTCAAGAAAGATAAAGATCTCTCTTCAATCGAAGGATATGTCGAAGATTCCGGCGAGGGGCGATGGACCGTTCAGCAGGCCATTGAGATGGCCGTGCCTGCGCCTGTCCTTGCTTCCTCCCTTTTCCAGCGTTTCCGTTCCCGCCAAACCGACTCATTCTCGGATAAGGTCCTGGCTGCTCTCAGGCGCGAATTTGGGGGCCACGCGGTTTTGAAGGCCGGGCAAAAGGGGCTTTCTGGTGATAAATAAGCACGAGAGTGAAACCGCCGGGTCCGAGTTGGCATATCAAACAATGGGCAATTGCGATGTTGGAATTCCAGGCCCCTGTGGCCTGGTGATCTTCGGGGCTTCAGGGGATCTCACGAAAAGAAAGATTATTCCCTCCCTGTACCGTCTCCATAAACACAATCTGATCCCGAGGAACTTTTTCATCCTGGGAACGAGCCGTGCGACGATGGATGGAGAAGGGTTCCGTAAGATGATGCTTGAGGCGGTAAGAGAAGCAGTCCGAGAGGATTTTAACGATCTCTCCTGGCAGGAATTCGTCTCCAGACTTTACTATGTGCCTATTCAATATGATCTGAAGGAATCATATCATCTCTCTTTGAGGAAGGAACTTCACGATCTCGAGAAAAGACACCAAACAGGAGAAAATCGTATCTTCTATCTGGCCGTCCCCCCGACCATTTACGAAGAGGTCATCATGAACCTGGGTGAAACCGGGCTGGGCCAGGAAGCTCGGGGCATGACCCATGTGGTCATCGAAAAACCTTTTGGGAGGGACATCGATTCAGCCAGACGGCTGAATGGGATCTTGAGAAAATCCTTCGAAGAAAAACAGATCTACCGAATCGACCACTTTCTGGGCATGGAAACCGTCCAGAACATCCTGATGTGTCGTTTCGCAAACTTTATCTTTGAGCCCCTGTGGAACAACAGATATCTCGACCATGTTCAAATCACCGCCTCGGAAACTCTTGGAGTGGAACACCGGGCAGGCTATTACGAAGAAGCGGGAGTGATCAGGGACATGTTCCAGAATCATATGTTTCAGCTTCTTGCCCTGGCGGCGATGGAACCCCCCGTAGTCTTTGAAGCAGACCCGGTGAGGGACGAAAAGGTGAAGGTCCTTCGCTCCATGAGGCCCTTTCCCCTGGACAGGCTGGACGAATACGTTGTCATCGGCCAATATGGTGCGGGCAAGATAAATAACAGCCCAGTTGTCGGATACAGAGAAGAGCCTGGGGTGTCCGGGCGATCGACGACACCCACCTTTGCTGCGATGAAAGTATGGATTGATAACTGGCGCTGGAACGGGGTCCCCTTCTACCTCCGTTCGGGCAAAAGGATGACACGGCGTAAAACGGAGATTTCCATTCACTTCAAGCCTGTTCCCCACCTGATGTTTTCAAGAACGTTGAACGAATCGATCGAACCGGATACTCTTGTCTTCAGGATTCATCCTGACGAAGGAATGAACCTCATCATCCAAGCCAAGAGGCCGGGCTCCAAGGTCTGTTTGAGGACGGTCCCGATGGTTTTTTCGTACCAGAGAGGGGTCTTGATGGATGCCTATGAATGGGTTCTGCTCGATTGCATGCACGGCGATCATCTCTTCTTTGTCAGGCAAGATGCCGTTGAGCAGGCATGGGAACTCCTCACTCCTGCCATGAACAGAATCGAGACGACGACGGGTGTTGAAAAATTCCCCAATTATGAGGCAGGCTCTTCGGGACCTGAAGAGGCCGCCTTATTGATCGAGAGAGATGGTCGCACATGGAGACCCTTGTGACTCCGGGGTCAAATGCTGAAATCCAGCTCCTTCCGGATTTAGAAGCGATCAGTTACAAAGCCGCCGAAATCTTTCTCAACCTTTCACAAAGCTCCCTTCCTTCAAAAGAAAGGCTTGCCGTCGCGCTTTCGGGCGGCTCAACCCCAAGGAGATTCTATCGTCTCCTTGGTTCTGACCCCTATCGCAATCAAGTAGAATGGCATCGCATTCACTTCTTCTGGGTGGACGAGCGCTGCGTGCCTAAAGAGTACGAAGAGAGCAATTTCAAGACTGTCTACGACCCCCTTCTCTCAAGGGTTCCAGTGCCGGAAGAAAACATTCACAGGATCAGAGGCGAAGAAGGTCCCGAGGAAGCGGCAAGGGAGTATGACGACGCTATCAAGGCTTTTTTCGGAGGGACTGAAATACCGGTTTTCGATTTAATCATTCTTGGGATGGGAGAAGACGGACACACCGCTTCGCTCTTTCCGGGTTCTGAAGCCCTGAGAGAGAAGAAGAGACTTGCTGTTCCCGTTTACAAGGGAGGCCAAGAAATCCATAGAGTAACCCTGACCTTTCCCGTCTTGAACAACGCATCTCAGGTCCTTTTCCTTGTATCGGGTCGATCCAAGTCGAAGGTCCTGGCGGAAATTTTCGAAGGTGGAGACAATAGAAATCGCTACCCGGCAGGTCTTGTCGCCCCCGCTCACGGAAAGATTACGTGGCTGATCGATCGGGAGGCCGCTGAAAAATTAAGGGAGATATGATAGGATAGACGGATGACAGTGGGCAGAAAGCAGTATCACGATGGACGATAGACGATGGACGATAGACGAAAAAGAAAAACAAAAGGGAAAAGAGAATCGTCCCTCGTCTAAGCGAGTTGCGGGTTTCGCGGGACGAGCGGTTATCCATCGTCTATTGGTAAGTGATCGTCTTAGCGAAACGGTCTTCCATCGACCATCGGTGCAGAATCGTCCATCGTCCTAACAAACGAAGTGAGCGGTCGTCCATCATCCCTCGTGGATTTTTCCGACACTGGCACATACATCGGAAGGCACGGAGCGTAGGTGGCCGCGCGCGTAGAAGACTATGAAAACCCTATTGGCTGGGGATATCGGTGGGACCCATTCCAGGTTCGGGCTTTTTAGAACCGAAGGAGATCGCTGCCGCCTCCTTTTCGAAAGAAGTTTCCTGAATCAGAATTACCCGGGTATGAAATCAATCCTTGAAGAATTTCTAAAAGGGCAAAAGGCAGCGATTGCCTGCATTGGCGTTGCGGGTCCTGTGACAAAGAGGAGAGTGAACCTTTCGGCTCCCCAGCCTGAAGGCTGGGGCTTGCCTTTCGACAACCTCAAGGCCCCGAGTACAGCCGAGGGACTCAAGGTTCACCCTGAGCCGCCCTTCGACTACGCTCAGGGCCGTGAGCCTGTCGAACGGCGCCTTTCTACCCCGCCTTCAAAAGCGGGGTTTCACGCGGTCGAACGGGTGAAAATCACAAACCTCCCGTGGGTCATTGATGGCCGATCTCTCGGGGAAATGCTCTCATGCAGAGTGGAGATCATCAATGACCTCGTTGCCAATGCCTATGGCGTCTCCGTCTTGCAGAAACGGGACTTCGTGGTATTAAATAGGGGGAAGATAAGAGAAGAAAACAGAGCGTTGATATCGGCTGGAACAGGTCTGGGAGAGGCTATTCTCTTCTGGAACGGGAGAGAACATATCCCCTCGCCTTCCGAAGGAGGGCATGCTGAATTTGCTCCAAGGAACAGCCTGGAGATGGAGCTTCTCGATTACCTCTTTAGCCTCTTCGATCATGTCAGTTATGAGCGCGTTCTTTCTGGCCCGGGCCTCTACAGTATTTACCAGTTCCTGAGGGATAGAAAGAAATCGGGCCGTGAGCCGGAATGGCTCTCCACAAGGATGAGGCACGAAGATCCTTCGCTCGTCATATCAGAGATAGCACAGCAAAAGAGAAACAGGCTTTGCACGATGGCCCTGGATCTGTTTGTCTCTATTTACGGGGCCGCTGCAGGAAACCTTGCCCTTCAGGCGATGGCCGTAGGAGGTGTTTTCATAGGAGGGGGAATCGCCCCCGGAATCATCTGGAAACTGAAAGAGGGACCTTTCATGGAGGCTTTCAAGAAGAAGGGACGTCTTTCAAATGTAGTGGCTCAGATTCCTGTTCAAGTCATCATGAATGAAAAGACAGCATTGCTCGGAGCTGCCTATCGGGCGATGCAGCTATTACTAAGGAGTCCATAATTGAATTGGACATGGTCTTCCAAAAATCCCCCCTCCCCTCGGTGGGAGGGGACAAAGGAGAGGGGGGACCCAAAAGGTCTTCATCTTGTCCACCCCTCTCCGAGCCAGAGGCTCTCTGAGCCGGCGGCCACCCTCACCCTCCCCCATCGAAGGGGGAGGGGATTATTGGGAGATTCGAAATATTCTTTGTTAATCTTTAACGTCCACACAATTATGGACTGATTGGTAACTAATGCAAAATGAGGGTCGTGAGATGAATACCTTGGAACTCTGGGAACGTTACAAAAACTATCTCGTCTGTTATCCCGACCTGGGACTGATGGTCGATATCAGCCGGATGAGGTTTCCCCAGGATTACTTCGACTGGATAGAACCCCGGATTCAAAGGGCCTATCGGGCCATGGACAGGCTTGAATCCGGAGAAATTGTAAACCCGGATGAAAAACGGATGGTGGGCCATTACTGGCTTCGTGCACCGGACTTGGCCCCGAAGCCCGAGATTTCCCGCGACATCAAAGAGACTCAAAAAAAGATCAAAGATTTTTCCTCCCGGGTGCAAAGCGGAAAAATCACGACACCACAGGGAAAACAGTTCTCCAGGCAGCTCATCATCGGGGTAGGCGGATCGGCCCTCGGTCCCCAGCTCCTCTCCCACGCTCTCGGAGCCTCCGGAAGCCCTATGAAACCTTATTTTTTTGATAACACTGACCCGGACGGGATTGACCGGGTTTTAGATGAGATAGGGAACCGACTGTCTGAGACCCTGACCACGGTCATCTCCAAGAGCGGATCCACCCTGGAGACTCGAAATGGGATTCTAGAGGCAAAAGCCGCTTATGAATCGAGGGGGCTTGCTTTTCCGAAATTCGCAGTGGCTATCACTGAGACGGATAGCAAACTTGACCGTCTCGCTCATGAGGAAGGCTGGCTTGCCACATTTCCCATGTGGGAATGGGTGGGAGGTCGTACTTCTGTAACCTCGGCAGTCGGTCTGCTTTCTGCAGCCCTCCAGGGCATCGACATCGACGCCTTCCTGCAAGGCGCCCGCCTCTGTGACGAGGTGACCCGAAGGAAGAACACTCTTACGAATCCCGCATCCCTTCTTGCTCTTATGTGGTTTCACGCTTGCCGTGGCCGGGGAAGCAGAGACATGGTGATTCTTCCCTACAAAGACAGCCTTCAGCTCTTTTCCAAATACCTCCAGCAACTCGTTATGGAATCCCTGGGCAAGGAAAGAGACCTTGGAGGGAGAATCGTCAACCAGGGGCTTACCGTTTACGGGAACAAAGGATCAACCGACCAGCACGCCTATATCCAGCAACTGCGGGATGGAGTGAACAACTTCTTCCTCACATTCATCGAGGTCTTGAAAGACCGCGAAGGAGGTTCCTTGCAAGTGGACCCTGATGTAACAAGCGGTGACTATCTGGTTGGCTTTCTACAGGGGACGCGAAGAGCGCTAACCGAAAAGGGTCGTGAATCGATCACCCTGACCCTTGAGAAAGTGGACACCCGTTCACTGGGTGTTCTGATCGCCCTTTATGAGAGGGCGGTAGGTTTCTACGCTTCTCTCATTGACGTCAATGCCTATAATCAGCCCGGCGTCGAAGCTGGAAAGAAGGCCGCAGGAGCGATCATTAATCTCCAGAGGGAAGCCCTCGCCTTCCTGCGCCGGGAAAGGGGGAAATCCTTCACCGCCGGGGAGATCGCCTCTGCTATTGGATCAGGGGAAGAGGTGGAGAACGTGTTCAAGGTAATGGAGCATGCCGCCGCGAATGCGGACCATGGGATTAAAAAAATCGCTGCAACGCCTCCGTACAATTCCCGGTATCAGTATGCGCCAGGTTAAGGAAATCCTAAACAAGGCAAATTTGAAATGAAAGACCATGCCATGCTGAATCCCGCCAACGGCGGGACATCTCCAAAATCAAGACAGTCGAGACCCTGAAACAAGGTCAGGGTGACAAGCTCTTAAAAAAGAGGACACCGACGCTAAGGAGAACTTTTTCCGGTCCTATGTCTCTTGATCTGCCCGAATTTCAGAGCCTTCGAACGCTAACGTCCGATGGCCGCTTCCTGTTTACTACGAGGATTGCTCGCCTCTTTGCCTATGGATTCCTCTCCGTGATACTCGTCCTTTACCTGGCGGAGGTCGGGTTGAACGAGATGCAAATCGGCCTTCTGCTCACCCTGACTTTGATGGGAGACACGGCCATCTCATTGTGGATCACCACAACCGCTGAAAACTCGTTATTTCTCGTTAAGCGCAAGGACCAAGTTCTTCGATGTCTTTTGGACGGCCGAACAATCGAGACTGATGTGGATGTTATCCATCTGATGACATTGCTGTCCAAGATAAATTCGAAATGACTTCGTCTAAATTCAGGTTCACCACAGAGGCACAGAGATCACGGAGCCGTTCGACAGGCTCACGGCCCTGAGTTTACCGAAGGGGGAATTTTCTTATGATCCAATCGGGAGACGGCGATTGGATCATAAACTCCATCCTTTCGGGAACTGAATCGCAGACCTTCTAAAGTGCTCTAATACGGGATGAAGTCTTTATTTTAAATGGACGCAAGGCTTTTATTTGGCGGGTACCTCACCGCCAAATACGAAAATCGCTTCTCTGTGTCCTCCGTGACTCCGTGGTGAAAACATTATTTTGGACATAGCCCCTTTGGCCGAACCACTACCCAGACAGATATGCGGATCATCGAGCGAACAGAAATTGACAGGCCGGCCACGAAGGTGTGGAGCCATGTGATCAAGCCGGAGGATTTCCAGAAATGGAACAAAAATATTGTGAGCATGGAGGCGCGCGGCGAATTCCGCCTGGGCCAACCGTTCACGACGCACTACAGGTTGAGAAAGAAACAAAGTCAGTGCCTGTCGGTTGTAACGAATATTATCGAAGAAAGACTCTTAGAACTCCGTCACTCAAATTGTGTCGGTGCGAGTGGTAGCTCTGAGATGGAGGCTGTTGAGCGAATAACCCTGAAAGAGCACAAGGGTAAGACAATCGTAACCAAAGAAGTCACAATTAAGAACCACGGGGTACCGTGGATACTTATTCCCATCATCTGGTTCGTCACCCGATTTGGACATCGGACAGAACCCGACCCCCTAAAGTTAATGTGTGAAAGCGATGACTGAACAGGGTCTCGTCTCACCGCTGAACCCTAATAAAAAGCTATTGAAAATCGTTTTTTGATGAAACCGCCGTAATTAATTTTACTCTGACAAATAGGCTGTTTAACCCCACCCCCACCCTAGCCCTCCCCCTGAAGGGGAGGGAAATGGCTATGTTCCTCCCCCTTCAAGGGGGAGGTCTGGAGGGGGATGGGGTATCTGTCGGGGTCCCGCTAAGGCGCGGTTAGATTTACCATATCGTAAAATAATGGTACACCTAAAATCTCTGCGTCTGGCGGGATGATTGGATCATAAACCCTCACCATTGGGGAATAGATTCAGACTGTGTTCCACGGCTATTTAGTGTCTGTCCATAAATGCACCTTTTCCGTCATGCCGGACCTGATCCGGCATCCAGACGTCGTCCCGACGAAAGTCGGGAACCATCTCAAAGACTGGGTCCCAGTTTTCACCGGGAACCCTGGATTCCGGCTGGAGTTTACCCCGTACCTGATACGGGGCCGGAATGACGTTTCTTATCGGAGGTAGCAATTTATAACTAGACTCTATTTTAAACCACCCATTCTGATGCGAAAGAGGGCTTTTCATTTGGCGGCCTCTTGCCGCCAAATGAAAAAAGTAGACCTCTCTGCGTCCTTTGCGACTCCGCGGTGAAACATTTATTTTGGGCAAGAATGCTCTCGTCCAATGCCTCGCTGTGTTGATTGCTTCCTTCGTCCCCCTCACCTTCAAGGTACCAACTATATGAAATAATTTAGATAAATAGTAATATGGGGTTCCCAGTGAACATTCCTTGGACGTCTGAAAATTAATTGACAAAATCGATTCCCAGGTATAGGATCTTAGGAAATTACAATCCGCAGCTTAATTGGGCATGAAGAAAGGACGTGACATGTGACTATGAAACTGCCATTCAATTTGGATTCGATCATCCAGAATGTATCAAAGTTAACACTCAAAGGAGGTCTTGCGGGGAAGATATGCCACGTCCTCATTTATGTAGCTCTATCTATGGCCGCAATCGTTTGGTCAGTCAAGCTTCCGTCCGTGGCTTTTATATCGCTTGGGATGATTTTTGTTCTCACTATCACAGTGTTGTGGCGGCTTATCAACCTTGCTGATAAGAACCCACAGTCTGCGCTTATGGAAGGGGCTGAATTCCTCCTTCACGAACAGATGATGATTGGCACAAAGCAGCAACCGCAGATTCCTGTGAGCGAGAGCGAAGTTGTGGAAAGCTCTCTTGTCGAGCTTTCCGAGATCGAGCGCCAGGAATTGAATCAACCTGAAGAACTACCTCACCAACGATCTTCGGCTGGACCACAGAGCGGAAAGGAGGCAAAGTGATGGTCTCCTTTTACCATATCTACATCTCCCCGAAGCACGGGGTTACGCGAGAGCAGGTCGAGAAAAAGATCGACCTAGCGGTGGATTGGTTCCGTTACGACGACAAAAACTGGATCGTTTACACTATATCAGATGCAAAGAAGTGGTTCTCGCGTCTCCAGTCGTTCGTCGAACCTGGTGGGCATGTGCTGATAGTGAAGCTGGATGTTAATGATTACTGGGGTTTCATGACCAAGAAACTCTGGGAGTGGTTGAGAAAGGATCGATGATCAGCCCAATAGGGTAAGGGACAGTAATTAGCTGTCCCTTACCGCACCACCCTGCATGCGGGTCCGCACGGGGCGGTTCGCGGAAGTTATCGGGCCTTAGCCGGATAGTGAAACCTGATCCACAATGGCCTTATAGAGGTAAGTCCCTGCCTTTGCAGAAACTCGTTGCCCAGGCCTCAATTCATTGACAAGGTCTTCGCAAGATGCCAATAGCTCTTCCTGCTCAGGCCCGATGCGACGGATCTTTCGTTTGCAGATAAACCATTCCAACGACGCCCTTGCGCCGCAGGCACATTGATAAATTCGGATCTTCTCGAAACTGACCTTTGTAGATTCCACCTGACCACTCAAATAGCTTGAAATTCACCCTTCAAAGTCGTAGAATGGGGGCCAGAATGTATTAGGCTAACAAACCCAATAATTTGGAGAAAAGCCATTTCTCAGCTTACGAATCCTGGACAAAAACATCCCCCGAAAAAACAGTTGCGTCTCTTTGCTTTCGATACCTCTCCTTCATCAACTCAAGATTTCGCGACCCACCTGCCCAGAGCGTTGAGCAAACGCGCAAAATTGTCTGCTCTCCTTGAAGGGGAATTAAATTTCCACGGAGAGGATAGCGGCTATGCATCACATGACATTCACTCGTTTGCAGCGAAGTTTCCTCCGCAATTGCCGCGGGCTTTCATACGTGGGTTAACTAATCCAGGAGATGTGGTTCTTGATCCCATGATGGGATCGGGAACAACTATTGTCGAGGCCCTGTTGGAAGACCGGCGGGCCATTGGGATAGATATCGATCCCTTGGCATTGAGTTTGGGCCGTGTGAAAACGATTGCCGCGACTCCTCACAATTTCTTAGATGCAGGGAATAAGGTCCTTACCAAGGCGACCCGATTGCTGTTGGAAAGAAAAAGGGTCGAAGAAAGCCTTTGTCAGTTCTTTGATGCGCGGACAAAGTCTTTTGTTGATTACTGGTTTATCCCTGAAACGCAGCGCGAGTTGATGGCCCTGGTGCTGGCTATTCAAGATGTTACGGACAAAACGATCCGCCGTTTTTTAGAGTTGACGCTTTCCTCGATCATCGTTACCAAATCAGGAGGAGTCTCCAGAGCACGGGATTTGGCACACAGCCGGCCACATCTTGACAAATCAAAGGTTCCCAAAAATGCCTTGAGCCATTTTTCATCTCGCCTGCAGAAGAACCTCAGTAGCCTTCATGAATTAAAGAATGATAATACGGTCCCAACAATATTGGCAGGAGATGCACGGCTTATGCCCCTGGCGGACAAGGTAATAGATCTTATTGTCACATCGCCTCCATATGCTAACGCTATAGATTATATGCGCGCTCACAAATTCTCGTTGGTTTGGCTTGGTAAGTCCGTATCAGATTTGGCAAAGCTCCGTTCGGAATATATTGGCTCCGAACATATCGGACAGTCTCAAGATACGGAGCTTCCCGATCGGCCATCACGGATCCTTCGAGAGTTACAGCAACGCGATCAGAGGAAGTCAGCGGTCTTGAGAAAATACTTTGTTGAGATGAAAATGATTCTCTCAGAAATGTTTCGCGTTCTCTGTAATGACTCGGCTGCCATTGTTGTCGTAGGCACGTCAACCATGCGCGGGATGGATGTCCAAACGCATGATTGTCTTGCTGACATCGCCGCTGAATTGGGGTTTGATGTGGTTGGTGTAAGCAAACGAACTTTGGACCGAAATAAGCGAATGATGCCCGCTCGTTTTGGCAAAAAGACCGATTCGCTGATTGAACAAAGAATGCATGAGGAATACGTCATTGGCCTCCTGAAACCCCCCATTTCCGAAGGATAAGGATATGGATTCTGCTTTCGACGGATAGAGACCATGAGTATCTTTGAACTTCGGCGAGTTTATCACCGAAATCTTTGCAGCAAAATCCTGGCCATAAAAAAGGGCGTTCCGAATAACGCGGATAGTGGGAGCAAAGCAAGTGTCGCCATCGCGCTGGAGATCATCAAGCGGTTCAATTTCCCTCTTGCCAAGAAAGCGCCCCCTGGCCAAACTGCGGGAATTCTCTTCGAACAGATCACGAAGGATTTCCTGGCGAATTCTTTCGAGCTTATACATCACCTTCGCCCCGGGAAGTGGCTCTTCGCCATCAATCAAAGTATTTCTAAGTTTGAACAGTACGAACACCTTGCGGATTTGCAACGGCTTCTCCAACAGAAAGCAGAACTGGCAGCGGCTTTAGGGGGAGACTATATCGTCACGCCTGATATCACTGTTAGCAGGTATCCGGTTTCAGATGAAGAAATCAATCAGGCAACTCCATTTGTAGCGGAAGGAGAGCCGATCTGCCAGTATTCACCCCTTCGGATATCGAACCGTCCTAAAGGTTGCCTGATGTTGCATTCAAGCATTTCCTGCAAATGGACCATGAGAAGTGATAGGGCGCAGAACATTAGGACGGAGGCATTGAATTTAATTCGCAACCGGAAAGGGAACACCCCTCATATCATGGCGGTGACTGCAGAACCTCTGCCAACACGGCTCGCGTCATTAGCCCTGGGAACAGGAGATCTCGATTGTGTATATCATTTTGCCCTTCCGGAATTGCTAGAAGCGGTTAAAAAGGTGGGAGGCCAAGATCAACAGGAAATGTTGGAAGCAATGGTCAAAGGCCGCCGTCTTAGAGATATCAGTGATTTACCCCTCGACCTCGCAATATGATGTGCCCAAATCGCCAAAAGAATGCAAAAAGATCCGGACATGCTTGAAGAATATGATTTCAGCAATGCTATCCGGGGAAAATACGCAAAAAGATACAGCGAAGGAACAAATGTTGTATTAATTGATTCAGATGTTGCAAAGTTTTTCCCTGACCATGACTCTGTGAACCAGGCATTGCGCTCATTGATTGAAATTATTAAGAGGCAAAAAAGAACGCCTAAGGAGGAAGTATGAAAAGGAAAGCGCTGATCGTTGCCGGGATAGTCTTCGGTGCCATTTCTGCTTTGACAGCATCTGGGTTTTCCCAGGAAGAGGAGGTCGCGAAATTCCCGAGTCGGGCCTTAACTTACATTCAACCCTTCGTTGCCGGCACTCCGGCGGACCTTGCCATGCGCTTAATTTCCAAAGAGGCCGAGAAATTCCTGGGCCAGCCTGTGGTTGTCCTTAACAAGCCAGGCGCCGCAGGAACGATCGGCGTTGCCGCTGTTGCCACCGCCAAGCCCGACGGATACACGATTGGCAATACCCCTCATAGCCCCATGTTTGTGGTCCCCCATCTGGAGAAGGTTCCCTATCATCCGGTCAAGGATTTCAGGATGATCATGCAGTTCGCCGCTTATAACATGGCGGTCGGCGTAAAGGCCGATTCGCCATTCAAAAGTTTTAAAGACCTGATCGAATTTGCCCGCCAGAATCCGAAGAAGCTTACCTATGGGACAACGGGGACGAACAGCATGCAATTTATCATTATGGAGCAGATCGCGAAACGAGAAAAGATTCAGTTAACCCATATTCCTTTTAAAGGGACGGCGGAAGCACTGGCGGCATTGCTTGGCGGGCACGTTCTCTTTGCAACCGGAGACTTTATCTACTCTCTCATCGAGGCAGGACAGATCCGGCTTCTCCTGCTTCTCCGTGAGGAGAAGGCAGCCGAATACCCGGAAACCCCGATCTTAAAAGATTTCGGTTATGACCTCCCCGTTCCGACCTTCATCTGTGTTGCGGGTCCTAGAGGCATTCCCGACGGGATCGTTCGAAAGATCGAGGATTCCTTCACCAGGGCAATGAAGGCGCCGGCCTTCATCAAGGGGATGCGCGAAGAGTTTCGCCTGCCAATCGTCTACCGCGGCAGTAAAGACCTCGGTGAATATGTGGCGCACAATTATGAATTCTATGGCAAGATCTTGAAAGAGATGGGCATGACAAAATGAAAAATGTAACGGGTAATGGGGTCGGACCAAGCGGGATGGCAAAGGGCAAGACGCCATAATGAGTATACTTGTTCGCTAAAGAAAGAAAATGAAATGACTTCTCTCCCGTGATATAATTGCTCTGGAGGATTTCAAAGATGACCAAGGAATTCAATGTCGTGATCGAAAGAGATGAAGACGGTTATTTTGTCGCATCCGTCCCTGCTTTGCGAGGATGCCACACACAAGCCAAATCCCTTGATGTGTTAATGAAGCGGGTGAAAGAGGCTATCAATCTTTGTCTTGAAGTTGAGGAACCCGTATCCAATGAATTCATTGGGATTCAGCGTGTGGCCGTCTCCTCATGAGTGTATTTCCTTCAGTCACTGGTCCCCACCTTATCAGATCTCTCGGAAACTTGGTTTTGAAGTGATCCGCACGAAGGGTAGTCACCATTTCCTGCGCCATCCAGATGGTCGAAGCACGGTCATACCGGTACACCGCGGCGAGACGATTGGGCGTGGACTCCTTGCTCAAATCCTGCGAGATTGCGAACTCTCCCGGGGCGATCTCCAAGAAATGCTTTGAGCGGACGCCAGTCTCAGAGGCTACGGTTGTTTACCGTCACTGTTTAGGAATTAAGATTTCATCTAAGGCCTGATCGGGACGAAGCTTTATCAGGAAATCTTCGCAGGGCAAGCAAAGAACTCCTTCTGCCAAAATTCGATCTTTGCCACGGTAGAGTAGAAAAGGCTTACTCTGCGGGTATTCTTCTTTAAATGCCCGAAGCCCCCTCAGGTCATCGGGACGGATCCTTCTTGTATTTTTGACTTCTATCGCCCATAAGCCGTCCGGACCGTAGACAACGAAATCCACCTCCACGTTG
>Ga0214473_10006195_pt1 | contig 14312 bp, 11 predicted proteins | sample RVTome_7_FD_203509 | JGI IMG/M metagenome (GOLD analysis project Ga0214473, IMG submission 203509) | Soil microbial communities from uranium-contaminated site in the Upper Colorado River Basin, Wyoming, United States - RVT98D197 | ecosystem: Environmental > Terrestrial > Soil > Contaminated >... | reverse complement strand
ACGCCAAGCCTAGGGCTTTCGAGACACCGAATTCTTCAAACTCAAGATCTATGCCCTGCACGAAACCCGATACGAACTCGTAGGATGACCCACTATGAAAAGTACGCAAAAACCGGATGAGCCATAAAATAGCTTAACTCCGATAGCGTGACTCCGGATTCAGACAGTGCGTCTTATGCCTGCAAAGAAGCCATATTTGTTGTTCCCCAGGGACGACCATGTGTCGAAAAATATTAGCTATTTATGCACGGCTCAGTAGTTCTGGTTTGCCTTGTGATACATGGGACTGGAGCAAGTTTTCCTGGGAGTCGGTCGATGACAAGAAGCTCGTGGTCATCTACAATTCGGAAATCTATTCATTGCCAATCGTGGTAGAGCAGGGTGCAACATCCTTGGATGGGATTGACGTGACACGGGACAAGCTGAGGGAACAAATTCATAATTTGATGAAGTGAGCAGGGGGCAAGACGAGCACCATGACCAGCCGGACGGCGTTTCATTTGGTCTGTACCGCCATCATCGCGGAGTGCGGATGCAACTGTGCACGATGCCTTGAGGAGATGGCATCCATCTTTGGCGGGACGCGGGGGGTCAGCGGGTTCTATCGGGAAGGGGGCGGGGTGGTTGTCGAGCATGATCCGAGTGTGGCCACGGTAGAGCAGTTGATGAGTGTTTTCAGGGGGCTACCTTCCTTCTATAATAGCCACTTCGTTCCGTCGCTGATGGCGAATCCAGGGAGGCAGGGCTGATGGGCGTATCGGATCAGTTCGTGGACTATCCCAGTTACTCAGATTTGAGAGAAGCCATGTCGATGGAGAAGCGGTACTTCACATCGGACTTGAGCAGTCGCTCGTAGGCTTCGTTGACCTTCTGGATGGGGATGACTTCGACATCGGCGGTGATGTTGTGTGCCCCGCAAAAGTCGAGCATCTCCTGAGTCTCGGCGATGCCGCCGATGTTAGAGCCGGAGAGACTGCGGGGCCCCATGATGAGGCCGAAGGCCGAGACGCCCAGGGGCTTCTCGGGTGCACCGACAAGGGTGAGGTTGCCGTCGCGGCGGAGCAGGTTGATATAGGCATTGATGTCGTGATCGGCGGAGACGGTGTCGAGGATGAAGTCGAAGCTGCCGGCGTGCTTCTTCATCTCGTCGGCGTTGCGGGAGACGACGGCTTCGTCGGCGCCGAGGCGGAGCGCGTTGTTCTTCTTGCCGGGAGAGGTGGTGAAGACGACGACGTGGGTTCCGAACGCATGAGCAAACTTCACGCCCATGTGGCCCAGGCCGACCAGACCGACCACGCCAACTTTCTTGCCCTTGGCGACGCCCCAGCGGCGCATGGGCGAGTATGTTGTGATCCCGGCGCAGAGGAGTGGCGCGGCTCCGGCGAGATTGAGGTTCGAGGGGACGCGCAGAACGAAGCGTTCATCGACGACGATGCTGTCGGAGTACCCACCGTAGGTCACGCCTCCGAGGTGCTTGTCCGGGGAGTTGAAGGTGAGGGTCAGGTTGGGGCAGAACTGCTCAAGGCCAGCTTTGCACTGGGGGCAAGTGCCGTCCGAGTCGACCATGCAGCCGACAGCGGCGAGGTCGCCGGGCTGGTACCTGGTAACTGCCGAGCCGACCTTGGTGACACGGCCGACGATCTCATGGCCGGGGACAATCGGGTAGACAGTGGGCATGATGCTGCTCCACTCGTTACGCACTTGGTGAACGTCGGAGTGGCAGATGCCGCAGAAGAGGATTTCGATCTGTACATCGTGGTCAGTTGGATCGCGACGTTTGATCTTGGTGGAGGCCAGCGGCGATGTCGCACTGGCAGCGGAGTAAGCTCTCGCGCTGTACATGGATTTATGCTCCTATATGCAAGAGCGGCCCGGCGAACGGGTTTCGTTACTTCGCCTTGACGTCGTAGCAGAGCAGTACATCCTGGTCGCGCAAGTACAGTTTGCCGTTGGCAATGACCGGGTGCGTCCAGGCCGGCTGCTTGCTGCGGTCAGGCTGGTCGAAGCGGCCACGCTCGACGTATTGCTTCGCGTTCGGCTCAATCAGGAGCATGGCGCCGTTCTCGGTGCGATAGTAGAGTCGGCCATCCGCCAGGGCCACCGAGCCTTTCGGTGCCCCGCTGTCGCGCCCGTCCCACAGGACGTTGCCGGTCTGGAAGTCGAGACAGACGAGGGCGCCACCCTCATTGCCGCCATTGGCGCCATACAGGCAACCGTCGAAGACGATCATGCCGCCGTGGTGGTTCTGCATCTTCTTGGCGAAATAGATTTCCTCGGCCTTGACGTCACCGTTCGCATCCTTGCTCAGCTTCACCAGCCCACCGCCCGCACCATAGGCCGAGGCGGCGAACACCAGGCCATCGTGGTAGAGCGGCGTGGAACAGATAATACCATGGCTGTTGGCGGCACGGTCATACCGCCAGAGGAACTTGCCGTCGGACGCCGCGACCCCGACGAGTGCCTTCTGGGTGAACTGCACGTACTGGCGCTGCCCGTCGAAGTCGATTGCAATGGCTGAGGTGTAGGCCGCTTTGGGATTGTCGGACACCTGGCTCTGCCAGATCGTCTTACCGGTCAACTTGTCGAGGGCCACCAGAGTCGCATCTTTGCCTCCGGGGGTGCAGATGACCTTATCGCCATCAACGAGTGGCGATTCGCGGAAACTCCAGGTTGGCACGCTCCCGCCAAAATCGCCTTTCAGGCTGCGTTGCCAAATGATCTTGCCGTCTCGGACCTGCAGGCAACTCAGGTCGCCAGCCAAGCCCATGACATAAAGCAGTTCACCATCGACCGTCGGCGTGCACCCCGGCCCCTCTTTTCCCTGCGGCCATGACTGTTTGAAAGCCGGCCCAAGGCGTGCCACCCAAAGTTCCTTGCCATCCGTCTCGGACAAGGCCCAAACGATTTCGTCGTCGCCCCGATTGCTCATGCCGAAGATCCGCCCGGCGGCAATGGACGGAGCGCTGTAGCCGCCGCCGAGTTCCTTGATCTCCCAGGCGAGCGGTGGGCCATCTTTCGGCCATTCCTTGAGCAGGCCGGTATCCGCGGACTTGCCGTCCCGGTTCGGCCCGCGCCATTGAGGCCAGTCCCCGGCCAGACTGATGCCAGCAGCTATCATCAGAACGACGGCTGTCAACGTTACTCTAACCTTCATCTCTTGCTCCGTTCAAGAATCATCGCCCGTGTGGCCAAACCGGAACTTGCGCGACCATATGACTATGAAGTAATGTCACAATTGTATGCTCAGAGTACACTATGCTCGACTCTACTTCTGCTCCTAAATACAGAACAGATGAGTCATCAATAGTGGCCTTCTTATCGAAGTCATTGAGCGACTTTGACGCACTTCAACCGGCTCTGGTCTCGGATAAGGAGCTTGCCATCGGAAAGTGCCAACGGTGCCCAGTTCTGGGTTGAACCTCCAACTCTTGAAGCCAAAGGATCATTTTCTGACCCTGTTCCTCCTTCTCCAAGCACCTCTGCTGATGCAAGTGGCTTAAACCCAGATGGATCAGGCTCTATGAGATACAAAGTCTTCCTGCCGTCGGTAGCCAGAATCAGGCCGTCGACCAGAATCATGCTGCCTTTGTTGAACTCAGGCGAACGTCCTGTTTTCCACATGATCTTGCCATCCATGCTCATACACGTCAGGCCGTCATTTCGGCTATTGGTTCCGTACTGAGCATAGAAATAACCGTTATGTAGTATCGGCGGTTTTGTTTGATCGCCGAATTCTTCGGTCTTAAACATTTCTGTTGCGCCGTAGCTGCCGTCTGCCTTCTTTTCGACCTTTATCATAACGGCACCGAGTTCATATCCGCCTACAACGAGTACTTTGTTATCACCGGCATCGACGGCACTCGGCACCGAAATGTGGCACCGCCACTGATCGTATTTCCAGAGGATGTTCCCCGTAAGGGGTTCTATTCCAACAACATTACCCAAAGCATCTGCCAGTTCTGGATGTCCGATGCGGTTAGTAGATGAAGTAACCATGACAACATGGTCTTTTCCGTCTATCTTTACAACTGCCGGACTGACATATGTCTCATTTCCAAGATTGGGCGTTTTCCAGGCAATATTGCCCGTGAGTTTATCATAAGCAACCACACCAGCTTCAGGAGCCTGGGATGCTACAATAAGCAAATCACCGTAGATAAGAGGGCACTGAGTAATGGCCCATATCGGAATTCGACCGCCGCCGAAATCCTTCCAGACGTTCTTATTCCAGACGGGCTTGTGTGTGTCTATGTCTATGCAATAGAGATCGCCATAGGCACCACACGAATAGACATGATTGCCGTCCAGGATCGGTACGCTTCGCGAACCGGGAAACATAACACGTCCGGGAGCGTCATAGGCAAAACTCCAGAGCTCGTTGCCATTGGAAAGGTCTAAGCACCGCAGTTTATCACCCACCTTATCATCCCTGTCGAGCAAGTACACCTTGCCGTCCTTGATGACAGGGCCACCATAACCTATGCCAACAGCAACAGTCCATAGCACCTCCGGCCCCTTCTCAGGCCAAGAGCGCAACAGACCTTTCTGGTCCGATGTACTATTTCGGTTGGGTCCAAGATACTGCGGCCAATCCGCAGCCAGACTGCCGCCAGCTACGACCATCAAGACGACTGCCGCAACAGCTGCTCTCATCTTCATCTCTTCGCTCCTTTCAAGGATAATCGTGTGCACGAGCTTCACAACATTGGCCTCGTCGCGCCGTGCTTGCTGCCAATATGCTCAAGAGTCGTGCCGACGCGGCGCTTCCGATGGCACCGACCAGAAATACGACCGCGCCGACAGTCCCTTAGAAGGGCAGCATGCCGAATTCATAGGCGCCGATGTCCGGGGCGGAGCCCACGGCGCGCCACATGTCGTCGATCTCGAGATCCATCCACGTGATGACGACGGGATTCCCGGCATCGATACAAGGCGAGCCCGCCTTCAAGTGATAATCGCCTCCCACCCAGACAGCGTCCGTGTCACCCGCCGCGGCGGGCTCATTCGGATCGGTCCGATCCGCCCAGTACCCCGGCTTGACGAAGTTGGGGTCCGCGTCGATATTGCCCTCGCCGGACCATCCGCCTTGGACATTCGAGTAGCTGACGGTCGGCGCGTTGGCGATGATCTGGGCCGTTCCGGCCACGCGGCCATTCGCGTGAATGATCGTACTGTCCACTGTGGGCATGCCGCCGCGAATCCCGTTGCCGCGATTGCCCAGGATGTCGCAGTGCAAAATCGTGGCGTGGCTGTACAGCACTTGCCTGCTCCCCTGCGTTGCCCACATCTCAATGCCATCGCCCCCGTTGCCCGCAATGACACAGTTGGTGAGCAGGGGATTGCTGCCCGGCAAGAGCATAATGCCTGATTGCCCATTATCCACAATGCAGCAGTGATCGATCCACGGGCAGGCGCCCTCACAGGAGATGCCTGGGCCGGGACCGCTGATCGTGAAGCCTTCAAGCACGGAGTTGGCGTCCGCGCCGGCGGCGAACGTCGCCCCCTGGATCACCGTGGCGGCGACCACGTTTGAATCCAAGGGGTTCTGCGAGGTGATCCGCAAGGCTTTCCCGCTGAATGAAACCGTCTCTTTGTAGATGCCGGGCGCCACTTCGATGACATCCCCATTGCTCGCCTCCGACACGGCATCACGGATATAGCCATAGTGTATGCCGGTTGCGGTATTTGTGACCGCTCCATCCGGCACGGCCAGCGAGGGCGTGACGAGTTCGATGCCTTCGCTTTTGCCGAGATTGCGGGAGTACTGCTTGTCCACCGCGTTGTTCCAGTGCTCGTGGACGCCGAGACTGGCCAGACGAGATCCGGTGCGGCTTGGATCGTAGAAGCTGCCCGAGGGCGGATTGCCCGCCAGGGCTGCCTCGTGGAGGTAATTGTCCACGCCTTGGCCGGAGCAGTTGTTGTTCAGCAGCGGTTCATTCCGCAGGAAATCCAGCACGACCGAATCGATTGCAATGGAGTCCTGCGACGCAAACACGCTGGCTGTCCAATTGTTGCCAAAGGAGCTGAAGCGGAGCACCCTGGTGATCGCGTTGTCGGAACCATAGAGACCATCCACCAGGAACAGCAGCGTCTTACCGCCGAGTTGCGGGTGGCCAATGAGATCGACAATGCAGTTGTAGGAGCCCATAGGATTATTGCGAAGACCGAAGTTGTGCAGGGGCGAGGGCGTCCAGCCGCCGTTCCGCCAACAGATAGAGCCAAACCAGTTTTTGCCGCACGCGGTAAAACCGTACATGCTATGCGCCGAGAGCTGGGCCATATTGATCAGATATTTGGCTTCGGTCACGCAGGTTGGCAGATAGGCCGTGGCATTGTTCGCGGGGCTCACGCTCGGATTGGCGAAGTGGACGGGATAGGCTGGGTCATAGACCGCACCGATGCGGCCGTTGCCCGTGGTATTGGCAACGAACCTCACGTTCTGGAAATTCGGGTCTGCATCGCCGTGGATCCGGTTGTAGAGCGGATTGGCAATGGCCCGCGAGGCATCATAAATGGTGACGTTTGAGCCGGAGACATGCACGTTGTCGAAGAGTTGGGCAAGGAGGGAATGAATCATCTGCGGGCTTGGCATGCGGCCGTTGCCGCCGCGGGTGTCATAAGCGGGGCCGTATCCCTCCGCGTTCAGGTTGATCTTGATTGCGATTTCTTCGCCCGGCTGATAGCCGACGTCGCCGGCACCGTGAGTGCGATTGAAATAGCGAAAGATGGCATCCCAGGCGGCTGCATCATCATCCTCTCCAGCAAGAGTTCGCAGGGTACGCGAGACCATGTTATCCACCGCCTGCTGATCCAGATTCCGGTCTTCCCACCAAAAGCCGGTCACGCCGTCCCACGTTGTCGCGCTGGGATCGTGCACCCATACAACCCGGCCCGGATAGATGCCCTTACCGACGCCGATCGGGCTGTTGGGCGGATCGATCGGAACGAAAGCCGCACGAGCGCCGGTGTCGGCGGTGATGTTGATCGACCACCAGATAGCTGCCACCGCCACCGCCGCGAAGAGTCCGGCAGCCACGTAGCGGGCTCGGCCCGCCAGACGCTTGGCCTTGCGATACGCCAGGCTCGACACGACTACGCCGGTCAGCCACACCACGAAACCCGAGGCCAGGGGAAAGGCTGCCCGCTGGCATGGATAGGCAGCCCGCGAGGGCTTGGGGATCACACGTACCAGGAACCACAGCAGTGACACCAGCCCCACGAAAGGCAGCGCCCACGATGCCCAGCGGCGTTCCCTTCCGCGTTCGACGCGACGCCCGGTCTTCGGACAAATCCTCTCAGCATGCTCATCGTTTCCCCGTGACATGAATGAACCCTCCAAAAACTGCATTCACTGTACTCAATCCGACTGAGTTTCACTTCGCCTTGACATCGTAGCAGAACAGGACATCCTGATCGCGCACGTACAGTTTTCCGTTGGCGACGACCGGGTGAGACCAGGCCGGCAGGCGGGTGCGGTCGGGCTGTTGGAAACGGCTGCGTTCGGTGTACTGCTTCGGATTCGGCTCGACCAGGCACATGGTGCCGTCCTCCATTCGATGATAGAGCAGGCCGTCGGCCAGAGCCAGCGAACCTTTTGCACGACGACCAACAGTCTCTCGCTGGTCCCACAGAACCTTGCCTGTCTTGAAATCGAGACACATGAGGGCGCCGCCCTCATTGCCACCGCTGGCGCCGTACAGGCAGCCGTCTAAGAGGATCATGCCGCCGTGGTGGTTCTGCATGTCCCGGGTGGAATACACTTCTTCAGCCTTGACAGCGCCATTCGCATCCTTGCTCAGCTTGACCAACCCGGCGCCTGCGCCATAGGCGGAGGAGGCGAACACCATACCATCGTGGTAGATCGGCGTTGTACAGTTGATACCCATGCGGTTGGCGGGTTGGTCATACCGCCAGAGGAACTTGCCGTCAGATGCCGCCACTCCGATAAGCGTTCTTGCGGTCAGTTGCACGTACTGGCGCTGCCCGTCAAAGTCAATGGCGATGGGCGAGGCGTAGGCCGCTCCACCGCCTCCGGAACCGCCGAAACCGCCGGGACCCCCTCGACCGCCACCAAAGCCGCCTGGACCACCTTGACCACCGCCGGGAAAACCGCCGAAGCCGCCCGCACCGGCTCCTGGACCACCGGTCATCGGGTTCGTCATGCCGCCCTCAAATCCCTGATCCGGCTGCCAGACATTGCCGCTGGAATCCGTAAATGTCGCAGCCGAACCGGCCTTGATACGGACTGTCGTTGCGCCAGCCGCCGCGCCCTCTGCCTGCGGCAGGACTTCAATGGCCTTAATGGCCGGGTTTTCGACCTTGGGCGTGAAGACAATCCGAAACTCTCCATTGGTCACTTCCACGGGCACCGTTTCGATATAGGCGCGGTTGGGACCGCCGGCCTTCACCCAAATGTCAAAGTCCTTGAATTCCCGACCCTGAACATTGAAAGAGAAGACTCGCTGGCCGGGGCCGGTGATGCCTTCGTACGTCTCCGCAAAGTAGAGCTTCGCGAGATACTTGCCGTTGGGAATCTTGCAGGAGAAAGCGGTCATCGAAAAATGCTCGCTCGAGAACAAGCCAGGATCCTTGGTTCCGGTGACCCCCGTAGCCGAACCACCGCCGGAACCGCCTCGGCCACCACCGGGTCCGCCGGCAGTACCCGGACCGCCGACACCCCCTCGACCACCGCCAGAACCGCCGGGGGCTCCAGAAGCGCCGGCCGGGCTGTCGGGCATCTTGGCCTTCCAGATCGTCTCGCCGGTCAGCTTGTTCAGGGCCACCAGGATCGCATCTGCCACGCCGGGGGTGACGATTACTTTGTCGCCATCAACCAGCGGCGATTCGCGGTAGCTCCACATCGGTCTGCGCCCGCCAAAATCCTCTGTCAGGCTACGCTGCCAGACAATCTTGCCGTCTTGGACCTGCAGACAAGCCACATTCCCCCCCATACCCTCGACATAGAGGCGTTCGCCATCGACCGTCGGTGTGCACGACGGCCCCTCTTTTCCCTGCGATGGCTGCTGCTGAAAGGCCGGCCCAAGGGGCGTTACCCAGATTTCACTCCCGTCCTTTTCGGACCGAGCCCAGACGACTTCCTCATCGCCACGATTGCTCATGAGGAAGATCCGTCCGGCGGCAATGGCCGGACCGCCGTCACCCCCGCCGAGTTTGTCGATCTTCCAGGCAAGCGGGGGACCCTCTTTGGGCCATTGCTTGAGGAGGCCCGTGTCCGCTGACTTGCCGTCGCGGCTGGGCCCCTGCCATTGCGGCCAGTCCGCAGCCCAGGCGCTCACAGTGAATAGACAGCAGCCCGCGACAACCGGCACGAGCCAACGACAGGGTCGATTCGTCGATGTTCTCATAAGACTCCTCTGTATTCTCATTCGGGGTTGCCGTGTCAAATCTACCTGCCTTTACCCCTCCTGAGTATGGATGAAGGCTGCGTTTAAATCAATGCCTGAACCTACGAATGTCTTGCCTGATCCTACGTCCCGAGGTATGATCGCGATATGAAGACTCCGGCAGACAATCGACTCGCGACGCTTCTGGATGCACTGGCGACCCGAGAAGGGCCCAATACCACCTCGCTGTCAGGCGTCAAGCTCTATCGCATCTCGCGGCCTTTACCGAGGCATGCCGCCGTATATGAGCCCTGGATTATCATCATTGCCCAGGGTTTGAAGCGTGTCCATTTCGGTGGGGACGTCTACATCTATGATGCCGATAACTATCTCGTCACGGCTGTGCCGATGCCCGCCGAGTGTGAGATTCCTCGCGCCAGTGCAGCGGATCCGTACCTGTCGCTCACGATCAGCGTCGATCCTGCGATGATCGGCGAGTTGCTTCTGGAAATGGACGGCGAGTCTCCCAATCCAGAGCCGGTTCCTCGCGGCCTGTACGCCAGTCCACTCACCCAACCCATGAGAGATGCGGCGGTGCGTCTTCTCGACTGTCTGGAATCGCCAACCGACTCCAAAGTCCTGGGGCCGCAATTCGTTCGAGAGATCGTCTACCGTGTGTTGCAAGCCAAGGGGGGCGATGCGCTACGTGCGTTGGCGGCAAGGGACACTCACTTCGGCCGGATCAGCCGGGTCCTGGATCACCTGCATCGGAACTACGCCACCCCGGTTGATGTCGAATCGCTCGCGCGGCAGGCCAAGATGAGCCCTTCCACCTTCTATCAGAAATTCAAGGCCGTAACTGCCATGTCGCCACTTCAGTACCTCAAGAGCATCCGGCTGGGCAAGGCACGTCTTCTGATGGTTCAGGATGGTTGCACGGCCAGCGCCGCGGCCTTTGCCGTTGGGTACGAGAGTGCCCCACAATTCAGCCGAGAGTACAAACGCCAATTCGGTGTCACTCCCGGCCAAGACGCGAAGACCATGCGTGGTTGATCCACGAATGCTTGTGACGGCCACGAATGGCATGAAGATAAGCATCTGGAATTAGAGCAGGGCATTTGCGCGGGCCGGCTCTACCTGTCCTCGTGGCCTTCGTGGTAAAGGGAAGGAACAATGGGCGTGTCGGATGAATTCGTGGACTATGTCGTCGAGCAGCTCTCGGGATGGGGCGAGGTATCCGTTCGCAGGATGTTCGGCGGGGCCGGACTCTATCGGGAGAGGACGATGTTCGCCGTGCTCGCCGACGATGTAGCCTACCTGAAGGTGGACGATTCGAATCGGGAGGACTTTCTGCGGGCGGGATCGGCTCCCTTCGAGCCTTATCCGGAGAAGATCAAGACCACCATCAGAACGTATTTCGAGATCCCGGCCGATGTCCTGGAGGACCCGGATGAGCTGGCCCGGTGGGCCCAGCGTTCCTGGCTCGTCGCACGGACGAAGAGACAATGACGCGCATGAGCCAAAGCCTGTCCTGCCGACAGGTTCAGGACTCGCCTTCTACAGTGCCAGGTCGCCTGTCAGGGCCTTGAGAACGGCCTCGCCACAGTGCCGTTGCGCGAGTTCCTGCAGGCGATCGTTGATCTTCTCCCTCGTCTCTGGAGATAATCTCACCATATCGCCTTCATACGTCACCTCGACGTGCACAACAGCGTGAAGCTGCAACGAATCAGCGCCTGCCGCATCGACACGGACATCCGCGCGAACCGTGGAGATGCCCTGATCGCGGAAATACTTGGCCCAGATTTCTTCTGGGATGCTCGTGACAGCGAAAGCCAACAGCCGCTTCGCCTCGGCCAGGAGGATCCCCTTTCGGGTAAGCCGCATGGACACTATCGAACATTCTGATTTGAGTTCAGTAGGCATTATGCGATGGTCCTTGTAAGCCCGCTCGGCGAAACGGTTTGGACGCGCCTTGCGATAGTCGAATCTGTATCTCCGCAACATATCGACGCGAGTATAGCAGAAAAGTGGCCTGAGTGCAAAGACAAGCGACAACCCACGCGTCGCATCTACACGGCACGCCCTGCAAGAATCCGTGTCAATCCATACCTGTCCGGATCCACGTAGCACGGGCATCTTGCCCGTGAGTATCACGGGCGTCCCGCCCATGGAGACAACCGATGTTTCGCAGGGCCAAAGCCTGCCCTCGCGAAAGCGGGGGATGCCCATGCTACCGTTCGTCTTCCTCTTCGTCGATGTCGGTGGAGACGTAGCCCTGCTGGCCTTCGGTGGCGTAGGCTTTCTCCACCGGCTCGGCAGGCGCCGGCTCGGGCTCTTCGGCCAGATCGGCAAAGCCGGCCTCGGCATCCTTGTTCATCTGCTCGCGGACCTGCTCGTATTCCTCGAGCGTCATGAGGACTTCGCGGGCCTGGCTGCCCTTGTACTCGCCAAGGATGCCGGCGGCCGCCATCATCTCGATGATCCGCGAGGCGCGGGCGTAGCCGACGCTCAACCGGCGCTGGAGCAGTGACACGCTGCCGCGTTTGGTTTCGAGCACGACGCGGACCGCTTCGTCGAACAGATCGTCCCGCGGCATGTCGGCGGCGGCGACCTTGCGCAGTTGCGTCAGCTCCGGATGGAACTGCGGCTCGGCTATCTCCTTGAGGTGCTTGACGATCCGCTTGATCTCACCATCGTCGAGGAACGTGCCCTGGGCGCGGATCAGATCGCTCGTGCCGGGCTTGAGGAACAGCATGTCGCCCTCGCCGAGCAGCGTCTCGGCGCCGTTCTGGTCGAGGATGATGCGGCTGTCCATGCGAGCGGCCACGCGGAACCCGACGCGGCACGGCATATTCGATTTGATCAGGCCCGTCACGACGGTCGCCTGCGGCCGCTGCGTGGCCAGCACGATGTGGATGCCGATGGCCCGGCTCTTCTGGGCCAGACGCACGATGTAGGCCTCGATTTCCTTGGAGGCCGTCATCATCAGGTCGGCCAGCTCGTCGATGACGATCACGATGTACGGCAGGTTCTTCGGGATCTTCGCCTCCTCGTCCGGCGTGCTCGGATTGAAGCGGGCGATGATCTCCTCCGTCCCGAGCTTGTTGTACTCGGCGATATTCTTGACCCTCGCCTCGGCCAACAGGGCGTATCGCTCGTCCATCTTGACCGTGGCCCATTCGAGGATCTGCACGGCCGTCTGCGTCTCCGTCACGATCGGGCACATCAGGTGCGGCACGGCGTTAAAAGCTGTCATCTCTACCATCTTCGGGTCGATCAGGATCAGCTTGACCTCGTCCGGCCTCTTGGTCATCAGGATGCCCACGATGATCGTGTTGATGCAGACGCTCTTGCCCGAGCCGGTCGTGCCGGCGATCAGCAGGTGCGGCATCTTCGTCAGGTCCGACACCAGGGCTTCGCCCGAGGAGTCCTTGCCCAGGAACAGCGGGATCTGCATCTTGCCCGGCCGATCGCCCGCCAGCTCCATCATGTTGCGCATCCGGACCTTTTCCTTCTCATTGTTGGGCACCTCGATGCCGATCGTGTGCTTGCCGGGAATCGGGGCCACGACGCGAACCGCGCCGGCGCCCAGGGCCCGGGCGATGTCATTGGACAAGTTGGAGATCTGGCTGACCTTGACGCCGGCCGCCAGCTCCAGCTCGAACATCGTCACGACGGGACCCGTCTCGGAGGCGACCACGCGGGCATTGATATTGAACTCGCTGAGCAGCTTCTCCAGGTCGGCGGCCTTCGCCTTGACGACCTTCTCCTGAACCGCCGCGTATCCGTATTCGCCCTCGGCCAGCAACTCCAGCGGCGGCAGCGTGTAGTCATCATAGGAGGGCTGGACATACGCCATCTGCTCGGGCCTGTCCGCGGGACGTTTGACCTCGGCGATCTCAGGCCGCTTGGCCGGGACAGACTCCGGCGCTTCCACGGGCGACGCGGGATCCTGCTCCTCCTGCAACTGTTCCACCTGCGGCGAGACGTACTGGACAGGGCCCTGCGCCGCGGCAGGCGCCGGCTCATGGCGAGTGCCCGTCGCGAGCCGTTTCTGCCGGGCATTGAGCCTCTGCCAGATACTGCCGAGGGCTTCGGAGTTCTCCCTGGCGACCGCCCAAGCCGGGATCAGCGCGCCCGCAAGCTTTCGCACGGCGATCCCTCCGGCGGCAAACAGGCCGACAATCAAACTGTCCGCCAGCAAGGCTATGCCGACCACCCACGTCGCCGTGACGAGGATGAACGTACCGAGCGTGGCGAAGTTGGCCCGGAGAAAGCCCGCCGCACAGACGCCGAGCACTCCGCCCGAGCCCATGGGGAACGGATACCTCTTATGCGGCCAGAAACAATAGAACGTGCAGGAGGCCGCCGCGGTCAACAGAACGAGACCGATGAGGCGGAATATCGGCTGGCCCACGGGCCAGCGGACCAGCTTGGCAAAGCAGTAGCAGACCGTCGCGATCAGGAGGATGTATGCGCCGGGGCCGATGTAGTACATCAGGTAATAGGCCGAGAACGCGCCCATCGAGCCGCACCAGTTCGCCGGCGGCTCATTGTGCGGCTGCGCGTACCTGCTCGGCCAGTCCGCGATATGAAAGCTCACGCAACTGAACAACAGGAATAGGCAAACGCCTATGCTCAGGCACAGTAGTGCCGCCTTTGCACCCGCCCCAAACGCCCCCTGGCCAAGCTGCCTGTCGCGCGATCGTTTCGTCCTTTTCACAACACAACTCCCGTGATACGTCCTATAATAGCTGCCTTCAAAATGCCGGCACCCTGTCCGTCCAGTGCCTCACAGAGGTTTATATCGGCAGTCAGCCCCGCTTTTCTACATTATTAGACCGTACTGCATGGGCTGGGGTAGAGTCGAGACGTGGCGCGGTGGTTTAGGTGGAGCCTATCTGTTTCCGGCCCTTTCGTCTGCCGGTGCCTCAATAGCTCCGCCTTGCTCCGTTTCCACGTCCCGCT
>Ga0214473_10006194_pt1 | contig 14313 bp, 15 predicted proteins | sample RVTome_7_FD_203509 | JGI IMG/M metagenome (GOLD analysis project Ga0214473, IMG submission 203509) | Soil microbial communities from uranium-contaminated site in the Upper Colorado River Basin, Wyoming, United States - RVT98D197 | ecosystem: Environmental > Terrestrial > Soil > Contaminated >... | reverse complement strand
GCGTCTTCATCCAACTTCACCTTGCGCGTGCCGAAGCCGCGTTCTTCATCTTGCAGCGCCTGCTCAAGGATGCGGCGCACGTCGCCGTCGCTGAGCGGGCGCAGCTGGAACACGCGCGAACGCGAAACCAGTGCGCCGATCACTTCGAAGTAAGGGTTTTCGGTAGTAGCGCCGATCAGCGTAATGGTGCCGTTCTCCACGTGCGGCAGCAGGGCATCCTGCTGGGCCTTATTCCAGCGATGCACCTCGTCCACGAAGAGGATGGTACGGGTGTTGTGCAGTTTGCGCCGTTCCTTGGCATTCTCGATCACTTGCTTCAGTTCGGCCTTGCCGGCCATCACCGCCGAAAGGATCTCGAATTGGGACTGAGTGTGGTTGGCGATGACCATGGCCAGGGTGGTCTTGCCAGAGCCGGGCGGCCCCCACAGAATGATCGAAGAAAAGAGCCGGTCAGCCTCGATGGCGCGGCGCAATAGCCGCCCCTCTCCCACAATATCCTCCTGGCCGACGAACTCGTCCAGGCGGCGTGGGCGCATGCGCGCCGCCAGCGGCGCCTCAGTGGTCAGCCGTTGCTTGAGCGCGTGGTCGAAAAGATCAGCCATTTCGTTTCGCTTCCTCAATAACGCGGTTCAATAGATCCGCCACGCCAATCCGGGAAGCCCAGTCCTTTAGGAGAATCAGATCCAGATTATCTTTTTGCACTTTGAGAATTCCCAAAATATCCTGCCATTGCCGATCCGAGGTTTCATTCCCCAAGCGATACCATTCTAACTTAGCCAAAATAGTGTCCTCGGCGCTGGCCAAAAAGGCGGTTTGTCCCTCGGCATCAAACCTCAACGATCTGCGCCGTTCCAATTGGGCTCGATCGAATGGACGCTGTTTGGCAATGAAGATATCCACCTTGAACATTGTCGGACGGTGGATCAAATTAAAACTTCCTTGTCTCTTGACCGCATCTTGCGCCATCAATTCATCTGCAGTGAAATCGCCGCCAAGCTTTTGAAGCAATGCTGGAATTTGGTCCAGGTTCAGGTCGACCACGATGTCCGAGTCCAGGCTGGAGCGGCTCACTCCATAATAGGCAGCCGCTAAAGAGCCAACCACAAGATAAGGAATTTGCAAATCGTCCAATGCATGCGTGACCAGTAAAGTCACTGCAATCGGATCCGCTGCAGAACTCATTCCACTAGCGGCCCATAGGTTTTTTCCGCCAGCTCGGATCCCAGCAAAAGGTCAGCCAGGCGGCGCTGCAAACGTTCGGGCGGATCAATGGGGAAACGATCGCGCAATCCCATATAGGAAAGTTCCCTCACCGCCTGATAGAGTCGGGTATACATTTCCAGCCGCTTCCAGGGCGGAGCGTGTCGCAGCAAATCGATTTGAATTCGCTCAGCTTTGGGGTGAGTGTCGCTCAAAAATGAACTCATCGCGGCATTATACCTTTGGCTTACCTTCCAACTTTCTATTGGACTTTGCAAATCAGAATAATTTCAGTCTTGACAAATATGTAACATTTATGTTACATATTGACTGCTTATGCCAACCAAAACCGTCAACCAGAAGTTCCTCGCTCTGGCCGACCCGGCTCGCCTGGATATCGTCCGCCGCCTGGCCAAAGGCCCCAAGACGGCTGGCGAGCTGGCCCGCCCCTATAAGGTCAGCCGCCCGGCCATCTCACGTCACCTGCGTGTGCTGCGCCAAGCCGGCATCACCAAGGCCGAGGTGCGCGGGCGAGAGTGGTGGTACTCGATCGACACTGCCGGCCTGCAGGACGCCGAAAGCTGGCTGGACGAAGTCCAAAAAATATGGGGCGCAGCCTTGCAATCTTTGAAAGACTACGTGGAGGACCAGAATGGATAGCGTCACCGAAAGCATATACATCAAGGCCGCAAAAGCCAAAGTCTTTGATGCCTTCGTCAACCACATCAACGAGTGGTGGCCGTTCAAGGGCAAATACACCTACAGCTTTGCGCCCGAAGGCATCCAGCCGGCCCAGATCAAGTTCGAACCCAGCCAGGGTGGCCGCTTCTACGAAGTCTTCGAAAACGGGCAGGAATACCAGATCGGTGAGATCACCACCTGGCAACCGCCCGATCAACTCAACTTCACCTGGAAGGGCCAGGAATACAAGGCGCCCACGCTGGTCGAAGTGTTCTTCACCCAGGCCGACGGCCACACCAAGGTCACCCTGACCCATAGCGGCTTCGCTGCGGCAGGCGTGCCCGAATATGCCGAAAGCTATGGCTTTGGCTGGAACGAGATCCTGGATAAGTTCAATAGCTGGTTTAGCCGGGAGACAGGAAGATAAACACATGCAATACAACGACGCCGAAGCCCAGGAGCTGGCCCGCTCGATGGACATGGAGGTCTATTATGTTTATCTGCTAAAAAAGGGACCGACCTGGTCGCCTGACTCCACACCAGAAATCAGTGCTTTGCAAGAGGCGCACCTGGCTAATCTGCGCCGGCTGCAAGATGAAGGGAAATTAGTCTTGAACGGTCCGCTCCTGGATTCATTCCAATTGAGCGGCGAAATACGCGGCATCGGCGTTTTGAAAGCCGAGTCAATGGCCCAAGCTCAGGCATGGATCGATACCGACCCTATGATCAAAGCCCAAAGGTTGGTGGTCGAACTGCATGCCTGGATGGTTGGAGAAGGTATCTTGCCTTGAACTAGCCACCATTTCAATTCATCGCAGGCACATTCCCCTAAAGGAGAAAGAATGTCATTCGTAAGCTATATCGAGTTCAATGTTTCGAACACCAAGAAGTCGGCCGAGTTCTACAAACAGGTCTTCGGCTGGGACCCGCAGTTGTTCAGCAAAGAAAATGACTACTGGATCGCCGCCCACGGCGAGGCGCCCGGCATCGACGCCGGCATCCAGAAGGCGCCCGACGGCCTGGGCCGCACTGTGGCGGTGATCACCGTAGCGAATCTCGACGAAGTGTGGGCCAAGGCCATGCAGGCTGGCGCCAAGGTGGCGCTCGAGAAATTTGCCATCCCGACGGTGGGCTACGCCGCCTACTTCACCGACCCGGACGGCATCGTCGTCGGCATCCACCAGTACGACGAGAACGCGAAGTAAATTGCACAAAAAAAGAGCCTCAGTTGAGACTCTTTTTTGTTTCCTTCATCCATTTGTCATTCCGAGCGAGGCACTAGTGCCGACGAGGAATTTTTCTAGCAATTATTGAATTACCGCTCTATCAATAAGCTGATCACCCTCACGTGAGAATTTCTATTTTTCGCCGCAGAAATTCCTCACTCCGCTCGGAATGACAAGTTAGTTTATTGATGCAATATACTTAGAACCTAGCCGTCCGGAGGGACAATATGATCGACTTCAATTCCAAACTCGGCCGCAAAGCCAAACGCCTGCTCGACAGCGAATATGTCATCTGGCTGACCACGCTGGATTCGAAACTCACCCCTCAACCACGTCCGGTCTGGTTCGTATGGGATGGAGATGCAATCCTGATTTACAGCCAGCCTGCCACGCACAAATTGAAGCATATTAAACAGCACCCAAACGTTTCCCTACACTTCAATACCGATCGCGAGGGCGGCGAGGTCATCGTGCTCACCGGCACAGCCAGCCCGGAGGCAGAAAAACGCCCAGCCCACGAGGTTGCCGCCTACGTGAAGAAATACAAAAAGGGGATGGCAGAGCTAGACATGACCCCGGAGCAATTCAGCCAGAGTTATTCCCAAGGGATCCGCGTTAAGCTAAATCGTTTGCGCGGATTCTAAAGTTTTTTGTCATTCCGAGCAGGCGCCGTCCTGAGCGAATGCGAAGGAACGTTTAGCGCCGCAAATCTAAAATCAACTGGAGAAACGTAACTCGACGTAGGCGAGTAGTTTCTCCAACGCGTTGCGAAGCAACTCAAGCCGCCTTTAGCGGCGCTGCCATGAGTTGGGACACCTCCGAAACTGATAGCGTTTCTTTTTCTTTGTCATTTCAACCCTTCCAACGCTTGTCATTGCGAGGAGGGCAAGGCGTAGTGGCCGCAAGGAGCAATTATCCTGTTCGTTCCATTGTGCGGCCGCAGCCATCTGCCCAGAGCCTGCCCTAGAGCGAAGCGAAGGGTGGCAATCTTGGTTGGATGGAACTAAGATGGCAATCGCGTTGTACAACGGCGGGTCTATACTCTAGAAAAGATTGCCTCTTTTTCCTTTCGCGGGGCCTCTAGCCCCGCTTGGGGAAACTGCCTTTCCCCCAGACCCCCTCGCAAGGAGTGTGCGCCCACTAAATGTGCGCTTGAAATCGAGTGTGTTTAGCCCGCCGTGTCCAAACATTCGCTAGCCAAAGAGTTCTTTTTTCTTGGCCATCGCTAAGTCTTGTTAATTGGCTTGCAACGGACTAAGAAGCCATCTCAAACCAACAACCATCATCTTCTATTGTGGGGGGTCTGGGGGGCAACTTTGCCCTCCCAGCGGGGTTTGGGGTCGGAGACCCCAAGAAAAGAAAAAAGAAAGAATCTCCTTCCGATTTATTTCTTCGCCCCTAGCTCTTCCATATACTTCTTGATCGTCGGCACCGCAGTCATCCGCTCATAGTAAAAATTATTCACCAAATTAATAACCTCCGCGCGGGCGGCCTCCGCCCTCGGTGAGAGCGCACCCGAGCCCTTTTCGCGCGATAGAGTGTCGCGCAGCTGCAGCAGCTCGCGCACAATTTCCTGCTCCTGCTCCCCTTCCAGGGCTGCGGTAACGTGCAGGATCAGCTGATCCGCTTGGCCCAATAAATTATCGAGTTCAATCGAAGAATTGGGGGTGAAACAATCGTCGATCGTGCGGATCAACGACCACACCTGATATAGCACCGTGGCGGGTTCGTCGAACAGCTCGCGCAGAAAAGCAGCCTCTTCGTAGCGGCCGGTAAGGCGGAAGACGTTGTACATGCGCTTGGCCGCCTTGCCGTAGTTCGGATCTTGGGTAATGTACTTGCGCGCCTCTTTTTCCAATTGCTCCACGTAATTATCCAGCGCGTTGCTGTCCACGTGCTTGGCCAGCTTAGTGAAGACCGGGATGGACTCTGCTTCCAAATACACTTCCTGGAAATACGGGTCAAGGTAGCCATCCAGCGGGGTGATGCTGCCATCCGGCGCTTCCCAGGTGGCGTCCAGCATGTTGCTGGCATTCACCACCTGCTTGCGCACGCTGTCCGCCACCACCCAATCCAACTTGCACCAGCCCGGGTCTTGTGCGGCCCGTTCCCAGGTAATAGTGAGCGGTTTGCCTTTAGCATCCTGCAGATCCAGCACGCCCAGGCCCGCTTCCTCGGCATTCCAAGAAATGGGGGAACCCTTAGTAAGGGTGTGGCCGCCGCGCTGCACATCTTGCGCATAGCTGCCCATCTTGACTTCGATCAATTCGTAGCCGGGGCCTTTGAGCGTGCTCAGCGCTTTCTCGCGAATTTGCTCGCCAAGGATGCGGCAGGCTTCTTCACGCGTAGCCGCGCGGATGTTGACCCGCTCGAAGTAGTCCGCATCGCCGGGATAGGTCTGGATCTTGGATTGGGCGGCCGAGCCGGAGAGCGCCAACGCGGTTTCCACTTTGCCGGGAATGTCGGCGAATTCCACCAGTCGGCCGATCTTGCGGAAGTGCGCCAGGTCTTCGGCGCTGAAATCCAGCATGGTGAGTCGGTGGCCGAAGACGCCGGTCTTTACATCCACGACCACATCATCATCACCCTGCCCGGCCGCCACCGCCGCCAGCCATTGCAAAGCATCGCTCTCATTCAATTCCACGCCCAGGCGCTTGGCTGATGCGATGATCTTAGCCAGCTCTTGCGAAGGTTCCGCTTTAGCGCTCAAGGTTTTTCTCCTTCATTTCTTCCAGCATAGCCGCGAACAATTCTGCACCCTGTTGCGCGTCCTGCGAAGCATGATGGCTAAGGGCTTCGGGCAAACCATAATGTGCGCTAATGAATTGATAGGTTGTATCCTCCCATGCAATGTGATGCAGCCCCATAAAAAGGGCTTTCATGTCCAGGGCTCGGTGGCCGAAGGGGTTGTGGCCTAGATAGCGCTGAAAATAATCGTTTACGAACATCCAGTCGAAGGGGGCGTTAAAGGCCACGAAGACGGGTTGCTCATCCGGGGATATTTCTTTCAGCCAGGCAGCGAAGCGGGACATGGCCTCTTTGGGCGGCAGGCCGCTCTTGGCGAGGGCAGCCAAAGAAAGCTTGTGAATGCGCGCCGCTTCTTCGGTCTCCGCCATATTGATCGGTTGCAGTTCCACATAAAAATCGCGCCGCGGCTCAACAACGGACGCCGCGCCGATCGAGAGCAGCGAATAGGAACCCGGATTCGGGCCGGCGGTTTCCACATCCACACACACAAAACAATCCGTGCTCTTACTCATCAGCGATGATTCTAGCACGCAGCCAAGTGAGCACCGCCTGCTCTTGGCGGTGCGTATATAATCGTGCCCATGCCAACGCCGCCCACATCCACGCGCTCAAAATTTCTTTTCATCCTTCATCCTTCATCCTTCATCCTTGCTTTCCTCCTTGCTTCCTGCAGCTTGGGCAGCTTAGGCGGGCCTACGCGGACGCCACTCCCTCCCACCGCCAGCCCCACCCCGGTTGGCCCGCAAACCCTGAACGTGTGCCTGGGCAAAGAACCATCTTCTCTTTATCTATACGGGGACAATTCGGAAAGCGCCCGCGCCATCCGCCAAGCCATCTACGACGGCCCCTTTGATACGGAAACCTACAACCTCGAAGGTGTCATCTTGGAAAGCGTGCCCAGCCTGGAATCTGGCGGGGCCGTGCTGCAATCTGTTGCCGTCAATACGGGGCAACTCGTGGTGGACGCCAACGGTCAAGTGAACCGCCTGCTGCCCGGGCTGCCAGTGCGCCCAGCGGGTTGCCGGGATGGGAATTGCGTCACCGTGTACACGGGCGGAGAGATCCAGCTGAATCAATTGGTGGTCACCTTCACACTGAAACCTGGGCTCACCTGGTCCGACGGCGCACCGCTTTCTGCTTCTGATTCGACCTATTCGTTCGAACTCAACTCCAATCCCGAGACGCCCGGCGACAAATATGCAGTTCAGCGCACCGCCAGTTATGTGGCCGTAGATGAGCGCACAGTAACCTGGACCGGGCTGCCCGGTTACCTGGATCCCACCTACCAAAACAATTTCTGGACGCCGCTGCCCAGGCATGCTTGGGAAAGCGTATCCGCCGCCGATTTGGTGGGCGCAGAAGTTTCCGCCCGCAAGCCGCTCGGTTGGGGGCCCTATGTGATTCAAGAATGGGTTGCGGGCCAGCGCATCACGCTCACCCGCAATCCCAGCTATTTCCGCGCCAGCGAGGGCTTGCCCAAATTCGGCACGCTGAATTTCCTCTTCGTCGGCGAGAACGCCCAGGCCAATGTGGATGCCCTGCTGGCCAAGCAGTGCGATCTGTTGCTGCCGTCTACAAATCTGGGCGATCAAGCCGCCCGCCTGGAGCAGGAAGCCAGCAATGGGACTGCGCAAGTTTTTTACCCACCCACTGACAGCTGGCTGCATTTGGATTTTGGCATTCGCCCACAGAGTTATGACGACGGCACCCACATTTATCTCGATCGCCCCGATTTCTTCACCGATGTGCGCATGCGCCAGGCGGTTGCCCAATGCATTGACCGCCAGTCGCTGATCACCCAATTTGCTTGGGGCAACGGCAGCCCACCCAACACTTACCTGCCGCCCGAATCGCCCGTCTACAACCCCAGCGCAGCCAGCTACGCCTTTGACCCCGCCGCAGCCAACACTCGCCTGGACGAGTTGGGCTGGGCGCTGGGAGTCGACGGCATCCGCCTCAACGAGTTTTTCCTGGGCGTGCTGCCCGCCACCCCGCTGCAATTCACCCTGCGCACCAGTGATGCGGAACAAGACCTTGCCATTGCTGCTCTGATCAAGAGCAGCCTGGACGATTGCGGCATCGGCCTGGAGCTCATCAGCGGCCCCGCCGAAGAGATCTTCGCGCCCGGGCCGGCGGGTCCGGTGTTCGGCCGCGCCTTCGACCTGGCGCTGTTCTCCTGGCCCTTCGGCGAGCAGCCTGCCTGCTATCTCTATCTGAGCGAGGCCATCCCGGGCGAAGACCTGTCCATCTTCCGCTATGGCTGGGCGGGCTGGAATATCAGCGGCTGGGCCAACCCCGACTTTGACGCCGCCTGCCACGCCGCGCTCAGTGGCCTGCCGGGCGAGGCCGCATATGAAGATGCGCAACGCCAAGCTCAAGCCATCTTTGCCGAGCAGGTCCCAGCCCTGCCGCTCTTTATCCCCTACGAGATCCTCGCCGCCCGCGCCGATTTCTGCGGCCTCCAGGTCCTTCCGGGCAGCAACCTGCTGCAAGATTTGGAAAGCTATGGGTATGCTGAATGGTGCCAGTAGCATTTCGTCATTGCGAGGAGAGCCTAGGGCTCGACGAAGCAATCTCCCAGACCAGTTTAAGTACTTGACAAGCCACCCCGAAGGCCGTATAAAGAAACCCAATCGAATAGCAAAAGACCGCGAAGCGGACGAGTAACCGCCGAAACGAAGGCACAGAAAGCCAGGCAGAGTTGAGAGTCTGGCCCCCACGCCGGCCGCGAATGGACCGCCGAGTCGCAGAGCGAACGCCGCAAGGCCACTAGTATTTGCCGGAGCGCCACCGTTATCAAGGCGGGAGATATGAGCACTCTGCCGTATCTCTAAAAGTGAGGCTGGCCTTCCCATCGCATCATGGATGGGATTTTTTCTTAAAGGCACAGGCCTAACCGAGGTGGCACCACGGGCAAACCAAGCTCGTCCTCTCCAAGGACGAGCTTTTTGTTTAAGGAGTTTTTGATCACATGAGCGCAGCAAAGAGTCGCACACAGCCTTCGGCCAAGCCTGCCCTGAGCGCAGCCGAAGGGCCGAAGGCAAAAGATAAAACAAAGGGCCGCATCCTCACCGGTCACCGCCCTACCGGGCCGCGCCACATCGGCCACCTGGTGGGCACGCTCGAGCAGTGGGCAAAGATGCAGGACGATTACGAATGTTTCTTCCTCATCGCCGACCTGCACGTGCTCACCACGGATTACGAACACCCCGCCCGCATCCAGCAAAACATTGCCGACGTGGTCACCGATTGGCTGGCGGCCGGCATTGACCCCAAGAAGGCCACGCTGGTGCGCCAATCGGCGCTGATGGAGCACGCCCAATTGGCGCTGCTCCTCGGCATGATCACCACCGTGGCGCGGCTTGAACGCGTGCCCACCTACAAAGAGCAGATCCAGCAATTGAATTTGAATCCCTCCCTGGGCCTGCTCACCTATCCGGTGTTGCAGAGCGCCGACATTTTGATCTACAAGGCCAACCTGGTGCCGGTGGGCGAAGACCAGCTGCCGCACATCGAGCTGACCCGTGAGATCGCCCGGCGTTTCAACACTCAATTTGGGAATACTTTCCCCGAACCGGAGGGCTTGCTGACCAAGACGGCGCGGCTGCCCGGCACGGACAACCGCACCATGCACGCCTCGTACGGCAATGCCATTCGCTTGGGGGACAGCCCCGAAGAAACGACCAAGAAGGTGATGAGCATGTACACCGACCCAACGCGCTTGCGCACCACTGACCCCGGCACGGTGGAAGGCAATCCCGTTTTCGAATATCACGATGTGTTCAATCCCAATAAAGACGAGGTCGAGGATTTCAAGAAGCGATACCGCGAAGGCAAAGTGGGCGACGTGGAGGTGAAGAAGCGCCTGGCCGAAGCGTTGAACGAATATTTGGCGCCCATCCGCAAACGCCGCGCCGAGCTGGTAAAGAAACCCAAAGAGGCCATGCGCATTTTGGATGAGGGCACCGAAGCGGCGCGGCCGCTCGTGCGGGCCACCCTCAATGAAGTGTTGGAAAAGATGGGGCTTCGATGACCCGCCGTGGTATTGCCGAGGCAGATAGTTGTGTAGCCATCCAACCAAGATTGCCATCCCTCGGCTGCGCTCGGGACAGGCTCTGGGCAGATGGCTGCGGCCGCACAATGGGGGCGAGCAGAATAATTGCTCCTTGCGGCCGCTACGCCTTGCCCTCCTCGCAATGACAAATAGAAAATGAACCAATTCGCCATCATCCCTCCCAAGCAAGATCGGCCACCTTGAAGGCCCCTTTAACCATATGGTCGGTTTTGCATGAGTTGACAACCCTAAACTTTGAAACAGGAGAATGAGACATGAGTGACCAGGTGCGTTTTAGCTTAAGCGACAAAGATATCCCCAAGCGTTGGTACAACATTAACGCGGATATGCCCGTGCCGCCGCAGCCCGTGCTGCATCCCGCCACGATGGAACCGGTGACGCCCGATTTCCTTTCGGTGCTCTTCCCCATGGAGCTGATCTTGCAAGAGATCAGCACCGACCAGTTCATCGACATCCCCGACGAAGTGCGCGAGGTCTACAAGCTCTACCGACCCACGCCGCTGCTGCGCGCCGTGCGTTTGGAGAAGGCGCTGGGCACCCCGGCGCACATCTACTACAAGTATGAAGGCGTGTCGCCGGTGGGCAGCCACAAACCCAACACGGCCATCGCCCAGGCCTTTTACAACAAGGCCGCCGGCACCAAGACCCTCACCACCGAGACCGGCGCCGGCCAATGGGGCTCCGCCCTGGCTTTGGCGGGCAGCCTCTTCGACATTGCCGTCGAGATCTACATGGTCAAAGTTTCCTATCAGCAAAAACCCTACCGGCGCATCATGATGGAAACCTATGGCGCCGAAGTGTACGCCAGCCCCTCCGACCGCACGCAAGTTGGCAAAGCGCTGCTGGCCGCCGACAAGGACAACCCCGGTTCGCTGGGCATCGCCATCTCCGAAGCGGTGGAAGCCGCCGCCTCTTCCGGCGGGGCCAAGAAGTACAGCCTGGGCTCGGTGCTGGGGCACGTGCTGCTGCACCAAACCGTCATCGGCGAAGAAGCGCTGATGCAGATGGACCTGGCCGGCGAATATCCGGACGTGGTGATTAGCTGCATCGGCGGCGGCTCGAACTTCTCGGGCATCGCCTATCCCTTCCTGCGCCACAATCTCAAGGACGGCAAGAAGACGCGTTTGCTGGCCGTCGAGCCGGATGCCGCGCCCAGCCTGACCAAGGGCATGTACGCCTTTGATTATGGCGACACGGCCAAGATGGCGCCCATCGTCAAGATGCACACCCTGGGGCACAGCTTTGTGCCCGCCCCTATCCACGCCGGCGGCCTGCGCTACCACGGAATGGCCCCCAGCCTGTGCGCGCTGTATGATGCCGGATACATCGAGGCCGTGGCCGTGCCGCAAGTGGCCACCTTCGAAGCGGCGGTGCAGTTTGCCCGCACCGAAGGCATTTTGCCTGCGCCCGAATCGGCGCACGCCATCCGCGGCGCCATCGATGAGGCGCTGGATGCCAAGAAGAAGGGCGATAAGCGCGTGATCCTGTTCAATCTCTCCGGGCACGGCCACTTTGACCTGGCCGCGTATGAGTCGTACCTGGCCGGCAAGCTGCAGGATTTCGCATACCCCACTGATAAAGTTAAGGCCGCTTTGCAGGACCTTCCGAATGTTAAGGTCCCGGCCTGAAACCCTGTTGGAGTTCGCCGCCTTTTGGCGAACTCCCGCGCAGCCGCTTTTGCTGCGCAAGTATCCCGCCGACAAGGTGAAGGTGGCGCAGGCTGACTTGCCTAAAGTGAAGGTGCCTGCTTAACATCGTTGATCCCTGGCCAGACTGACCAACTGGCCCGTCCATGGAGTTCGCCGCTTTTGCGAACTCCCGCGCAATCGGTTTGCGCATCCAGTGCTTTCTGGTGCGCAAAAGATTGCGCACCTCTCCTTTGAAAGAAGACGCCCTCCAAATTGGAGGGCGTCTTCAATTTCATACTCTGTCATCCCGAGTGCAGCATTCATCGCTGTGTTCATTCTCCAACCTATGTCAACCAGTCTTCGGATTTGTCATTCCGAAGAGCCCACACCGCAAAGCCTGTCCCGTTTGTAGGGACGCACGGCAATGCGCTGGAAGCAAAACGTCACCCTGAATATAGCTTAAACAAATAATACTTGCGTTTGATCCTGTGCCCTTACCGGTTCAGCGGAATAGCCCCCTCAATCGCTTACACTGACCCACAGAGTTTTGATTCCAACCGGAATAGCTAGAATTGGAGTAAAGACAAACCAGAGAATTAAGTCGATAATAATGTAAAACAATCGCCAAAGCAGATCAACAAAGAAAGCGATTGCAGGAACAATGCTTACAATCAATGATGAAATTAGTATTAATAAAACGATTACTCCCCGAACTGCCTCCGGAAAGCTTATGGCTGCACCCAGAGCACTATTAATTGGGACAAGACCAAAGAGAATAGAATTTAGCAAGATGTCCACCGTTGAATTCGTTTCTAGTGTGCCAATAATGATCAATCTGTAAATCGCGAACGCCACCATAACCACAATTGAGAAAACAACAACAAACACAGAAATGCCTTTAATGGTAGACTTTTGCGCCTTGCTTAACTCTCCATAGCTTGTAAATTCGCTTTGAACTCCCTGCACTTCTGAGAACACCACAAGACCGATGATAGTCGCCAGCAATGCTCCACCAAACACGGCTAGATCAAACCTCTGAAATATATCGGGTAATTGGGATGTAATTACACCCAATACTTCTAACGTATTTGCGACTGAAATGGCGTCTGCCAAGACGAAAATAATGAACACGATCAGGAAAATCATGTACCCAATGGGTCGTAAGGGTCTTTTTTCGTCAAAGAGATGATCTCGCTGCGCTCTCGACCATTTTGAAAGTGTCCCAACTGGTTCCGATGTATTTCTTGGACGTTTAGTGCTATTTGCTAAATCCTCGAGGAAATCGCGCGGGTAAAGTGGAGGAATATCAGGCTTTGGATCCTTCTTGAAAATCCATGGCTTTACAATCAACTCTCCAATCCGCCCAAATAGCGCTCTCCATCTTGTAACCCAAGCGACACATATAAGCGCCCAGATTAGAATCAGAATTCCAAAATATTGTGAGTTAATTAGGTTGTAGATAAACTGCAACATCGCTTACCTCCCGAGAAAACTTTCGAGATTAATTTCCAATCTTTCCCCGTTAACATAGGTCACAGGCATAGTTACTCCCGCCCGTTCGAATACTCCATCCCAATAGGTCTGCTTTTCAATACAGCTTGGTTGATTAATATCCTTGCAGTTCGGCATGGACACAAGAACCTGGATTCCCGATAGATAAAATTGTGATTGATCCTCGTATTCCCCAACCCATCCGTTGCGTAGATCATCAATAATAATCAATACACATTTACCAAAGCTCGAGCAATAATGATTGAAATCCAGTGTGGCATGCTCAAGTCCAAAATATGCTGTATCATACATATAGACCCCATTAACATAGGCACCCGAGGAATTCAGTTCCCCTTGAGTTCGATATGTTTCCGAAGTGGCCTGAGCATCCTCACCGATTCGATCTCGTTCAACAGCCTCTGTAAATTCCCATGAAGTGGCTGTCAATTTTGCGGATTCGTCCCAATTTTTCCGGGCGCAATTGTCAAATGCAATTAATGCCTGCTCGGTCTCTGCCTGTGCCGTAACCGCTTGTCTATGTTTGTTTTCGGCCGCTATGCCCGCGAGACCAGGGGTTTTTGTTAAGGATAGAGGTGGTATGGGAGTCAAGGTAGCATGGTCAGATGGTTGATCATATAACTGTGGCTTTGAGATATCTGAACCTAGCCGAGTCACGCGGGCGTCTTCGTAATAGAGAGGACCGAGGCGGAAAACTGAAACTAAATCGCCCGGACTGATGATATAAGGAATGATTGTCTCGATAAATGAAAGGGCATCCGGAGTATTTGAGCCATCTCTAAACTCTAGTGAACCCCCGCCTATCGAGTGCGGATCAAATAGAATTACCACAAATTTCGAAGAAGTGCTCCAGCCTTCTGGGGTAGACAAAACAGTTCCCGAAGGACAAGTGGGTGTAGCAGACGGAGAAGGTGTCCAAGTTTCAATCGCCTGCGAATTCGCAAAACTACAGGAACTCAATAAGCTGATGAGCAATATTACTAATAGAAATATTTTTATTTCACTACGAGTCCTTGCCATATTTTTCGCCCACCAATGTGGGTAATTCTTCTTCAAGAATTACGCAATGTCAACCCACGAACTGTAAACATACACCTAAGTCCACATTAAGTCAACAATGCGGTATGTACACTTAGAAATGTCACACCTCCATGAGAGACTATGGAGATGCGACAAGAGACGAAAATAAGCCTGGCTTGGGAGCTGTTGGAGGAAGGGGTGCCCAAAAGCCATATTGCAAAACACT
>Ga0214473_10006193_pt1 | contig 14314 bp, 5 predicted proteins | sample RVTome_7_FD_203509 | JGI IMG/M metagenome (GOLD analysis project Ga0214473, IMG submission 203509) | Soil microbial communities from uranium-contaminated site in the Upper Colorado River Basin, Wyoming, United States - RVT98D197 | ecosystem: Environmental > Terrestrial > Soil > Contaminated >... | reverse complement strand
TTTCCGATTCCCAATTCCTCGACAACGTGTGTAATGGTTCCGGCGGCGCGTTTTACAGCAACTCTTCCGACACGACCCTCGACATCGACCCGACGGCATTCATCGGAAACACGGTCGCCATCGGCAACGGGGGGGCCATCTTTTTCCAGGATTTCGGCGCGGGGTTCCTGAGGATCCGGAACGGGACGTTTCAAGACAACCAGTCCAGCCAATCCGGGGGAGGCGTCTACTTTTCCTGTGGCGCCCCGGGGGACGACGCGCTGGTAATCGAGGACTCGGTTTTCGCGGGAAACCGCACGGATGACTCCGGGGGCGCCCTTTGCATCAACGGCAGCTCACTCAACGCCGCCACGATCGCCCTTAGCGACAGCACCTTCACCGGCAATTCCTCCCAAAACATCGGCGGCGCGGTCGCGATCCTCCACAACGGCCCCACCGTCGTCTCCGTCTCGGCCACCCGGTTCTTCGTCAACACGGCCACAATGGATGGTGGAGCCTTGGTCAATTTTGGGGGTAACACAACGCTCAACTTCTTGAATTCCTTTTTCGAGGGAAACCAAGGAAACCGGGGTGGGGCAATGTTCGACTACGGCTCGAATTCCCACATCGAAATGACTGGAACCCAGATTTTGGGCAACGAAGCCGGCACGGACGGAGGGGGAATCTCGCTCTCGGGTCCCAACACGGTGTGCCAAGCCACGGAGACCGTTTTCTCGGGGAATGTGGCCGGCCAGGGAGGGGGAGCACTCCATTCGATCGGGTCTTTTGACAACCTCTCCTTACACAAGTGCACCGTGGACGCCAACACGGCCAATCTGGGGGGTGGGCTTTACCTCGACGGCATGGACTTTATGGGAACCCTGTCCTCCAGTTCGATCCACGAAAACACGGCGGAAAACAGCGGCGGGGGAATCTACTTCAATCCCACCGTATCGGAGGGCAGCCTGTTGGACATCCGGAACACAACCATCAGCACAAACCGCGCGAGGAGTGATGGCGGGGGAATCTGTGCCCCTTCTCCCTCGGCGGGTCCTTCTCGCGTTCTCCGTCTGAACAACGTGACTATCGCTCACAACGGCGCTGATTCGGATACGGACGGCAACGGGAACGGCGGTGGGATTTTCCAGGACGGGGTGATGGAAGTGGAAGTGGCCAATACGATTGTCGCCACGAACTCGGATCCGGGCGGGCAATCTCCCGACGTCCGCGCAACCTCCACCGGGATCTCATCACAAGGGTACAACCTCCTGGGCAATCCCACCGGGTCCAACTGGTCGGTGCCCGGTCCGGGGGACATTTTCAACGTGAATCCCATGTTGGGGCCTCTCCAACTCAATGGCGGAATCACGAAATCGCACGCCCCTCTTGCGGGAAGCCCTGCCATTGACAACGCGGATCCCCCGCCTCCCGGCCCGTTTCCCAACTGTGAGCCCTTCGACCAGAGGGGTGTCATCCGACCGTTGGACGCGAATGGCGACGGGACGCTGAGGTGCGACATCGGGGCCGTGGAGGCGTTCCCCTTTCCCCGTCCCCAGAAAGAATCCGTTCATCCGCTGCAGAATGAAGTGGCGGCCCCGGTTACAACCGACGTTTCCATATCCTTCAATATGGACCTCGATCCCGCCACGGTCCTCCCTGAGAATTTTGTGGTTCACGCCATGCAGTGGGGGCAGGCAACCGGCACTCTTAGCGCGCCCGTTCCAAACGAGATTCTCTTCGACCCGGCGCTCGATTCCCGTCCCGGCGAGCTCGTCCAGGTCACGACGACGAACGGTTTGGTCGCCACCTCCACGCTGGCGCACGCCTCGCCCTGTGTCTGGCAATTTTGGACCGAGGTGTTTGATGGTTACGGCCATTTCTGCGACAGCGGTCAATTGCTGGACGACTCCTTGAGCGAGAACGTGGAGTTGGGGGACGTCGACCACGACGGCGACCTGGATGCGGTGGTGGTCAACTCGCCGGATGAGTTGGGGGCGGTCTGGTTCAACGACGGCCTCGGTTTCTTCGCGAGCGGCGGCCAGACTCTTGGCACGGTCGGCATGACCGACGTGGCGCTCGGCGACCTGGATGGCGACGGCGACCTGGACGCATTCCTGGTCACATTCGGACCCAACGAGGTCTGGCTCAACAACGGGTCCGGAGTCTTTCTCAACAGCGGACAGTCCTTGGGAAGGTCGCCCAGCCAAGGAGTGGCGTTAGGCGATCTGGATGGAGACGGTGACTTGGACGCTTTCGTTGCAAACGGGGGCGTTCCCAACATGGTTTGGCTGAACGACGGAACCGGCCTGTTCTTCCCGGGTTTCCAGACTCAGACCGCCCTGCAAAGCCGCGGGGTCGCGTTGGGCGATCTCGACCTGGATGGCGACCTGGACGCTGTCTTCGCCAACGAAGGAAGCGCGATGGACGAAGTCTGGATCAACCACGGCGACGCGACTTTCATCGATGCGGCGACGAACCTTGGCGCCACCGACAGCCGAGACGTTGCCCTCGGCGATTGGAACGGAGACGGTCATCTGGATGCCGTTTTCGCGGTCAACGGCCCGAATACGGTTTGGGTCAACGACGGGAACGGAACGCTGGTTTTCACCGGTTCGATCCTCGGAAACGCATCCAGTTTCGGCGTCGCGGCGGGCGACCTGGACGGCGACCGGGATTTCGATCTTTTCTTCGCCAATGACGGCCCCAATGAGGTTTGGCTGAACGACGGAACCGGAGCGTTCAGTCTTTCTATCGGACCGGGCTTTGGAGGCTCCGCCAGCCGGGGCGTGGATCTCGGCGACGTGGACGGCGACGGCGATCTCGACGCCTTCGTGGCAAACTCGGGTGTCACCAACCGGGTCTGGTTCAACGACTTCGAAGCCGATCTGAGTCTGACCAAAACGGATCTCTTGGACCCCGTTCTCGCCGGGACCGTACTCGCGTATGTCCTCACGATCGAGAATCTGGGACCTTTCGACGCACCTGAGGCGATCCTCGACGATCTGCTTCCTCCCGAAGCGGCCTTCCTGAACTCGGAGGTCTCCCAGGGATCGGGATGCTCGGTCACCGATGGGACGGTGACCTGCAATCTGGGATTCCTGGGCGTCGGTCAAGTCGCTTATGCCACCATCGAAGTGGAAATCGACTCCGGAGCGATGGGAGAAATCACCAATATGGCCATGGTCCATCATTCCGGATGCGACCCGAATGCTGAGGACAACGTGGCCATCCAACCGACTCTCGTCTTGCGGGAGTCCGACCTGGCCATCGAAAAGGAGGACTCCCCGGATCCGGTCCTCCAAGGCGGCTTGCTGACTTACACACTCCGAGTCACGAACTTGGGACCCTCCGATGCGGACGGAGTCTTCTTGTCCGACCTCCTTCCGGGTGGCGTCATCCTTCTCGCCTCCGAGACGACTCATGGAACCGGTTGTGCGTACGATGGACACCGGAAGGTCGATTGCGACCTCGGCGTCCTCGAAGCAGGTGCGGTTGCCACGGTGACCCTGGAGTGCGAAGTCGACCCCAATTACGTCGGTTTGCTGACCGATTTCGCCGAGGTCTCCGCTGTTTCGGTTTTCGATCCCAACCCGACGAACAATCGGACTCTCCAGGACACGCAGGTCCTCGGGGATCTTCCCCTATTTCCTTGCGCGCAGGCCGCGACGCTCACCTTCAGTTGCACGGATCCCATGGAATTGAACGCCTTCTCGTCGGTTCTGACGATCCACGCGGGGATCTCGGCAGCGACGGTGTGCGATCTGGTTGACTGTCCAACCGAGGACCTGGTTTTCGCACACCTCTTCGACTGTGCAAAATCGCCTGGCTCTCAACGTGAAGGCGGAGACTGTTTACCGACAACCAAGTTTTTCGCCGCGGAACTGGTGGCTCAGATCAACGAATCGGCGAGCGACACCTTGAGGGCCATCTTGCTTCCGGATGCGAGTGTCTTTCTCGAAAGCAACGTTGTTTTCTACTGTTGCCTGTCTTCCAACACAGGCAGTATCGCGTTCAAAGCGGAGTCGCGACGGGAAATCACGCAGATTTCCGACGGAATCCTGCCAACCCAGGGCTTTCCGCTGGACCTTTGCGGAACTCTCCCTCTTTGCAGTGAGGTTCTCCTCACCATGGAAGACGCAGAGTGCCTCGCTCCGTTCACACCGACGCCGACGGAAACCGCAACCTTCACGCCGACGCCGACCTTGACGCAAACGCGCACCGAGACGCCGACGGCTACGCCCACGTTTACCCCGACTTGGACGCCGACCGCCACGTTTACCAGCACTTCTACCGCGACGTTTACTCCGACCAACACGGACACGGCGACTCCCACGCCCACCTTCACGTCCACGTCCACCAACACTCCGACTCCAACGTCCACTCCCACATCCACCCACACGTCCACGCAAACTCCCACGTCGACGCCGACAGACACACAGACGGTAACGGCGACCCCGACTCAAACCCCAACGAACACCCGACCCTTGTGTACGGATGGGCTCTACTTGCTGGACGTTTTCGGAGGCAGGTCGCCGGTGGGAAACCCCATCCCCATTCAAGGGCCGCTCTTCTTCGGGGCCGACGCCGCCCGCGACATGGAAGTGGCGCGCCCTCCGGGCTTCGAGGGGAACCCCAACGGCGGATACGACCTGGTCGTCCTGGACAAATTCGGCGGTGTCCACTTCGTCCAACTTCCGGTGGTCATCCCCCAGGATTTCTTCTTCCCGCCGGATCCCGCCATTCCACAGGGGAGGGCCGTTGACTTGGAGTTGAGCGCCGACAGCCAGGGTGTGTGGGTGCTCACCGATTTCGGGGGGATCTTCCGCGCGGGTTCGGCGAAGGACCCGGTCGAACCTCCCGAGCTGCCGAACAACGAGCTTCCGGCGGTGCTCGGATTCGATGTCCCCTTCCCGCCTGAGGAGCGGGATCCGCGGATGCCCAATCCGGGAGGCGCCACCCTTCGGGCAGTGGCCCTCGGTGTGGTGGACGTGGAACGCGATGGAAAGGCAGAAGGTTTCCTCGTCCTCGATTCTCAGGGAGGACACTATCGCCTTTATCCGGACGGATCGCTCGTGCCGCCCGGCGCGTATGCGGGGACCCCGGTCAACGATCCGAGGCGCTTGCTGGACCCGTCGGTTTACGTGCTTCCTTTCTTCCCGGGACTTGACGTCGCCCGCGATCTCGAGCTCCACCCCACCAGCGAGGGACTGATTGTCTTTGACGGTTGGGGAGGGATTCACCCCGTTCCGGTGGACGATCCCGACAACCCGGTCTACTTCGCAACCGGTATCTCCCCACCCGTCACCGTAGGGCTCCCCTATCTCCCCACCGGGTTCGACAATCCGAGCACTTCCGTCGATGAAAGCGATCCTGCCGTGTATGGCTTCGATGCCGCGTCCATCTTCGAAGACCTGGTCTTCTGCAGGGACGGTTTCGGCTTCTACACTCTGGACCGGTATGGCGCCATCTTCGCATTCGGCAGCACTCGGCCCGATCTGGATGAGGTTTCTCCGGGATTCGAAAACTCGCCCTACTTCTTCCCGGAACTGTTTGCGGTAGACATCGAGACCATTGGGTCCGTGGAATCACCTTGATAGGAGCGACAAATGAGCGCTAGGCGAGCTTCTTTTCTCCTCGGCATCTCGTTCTGGGCATTAGGGACAGGGGTTCTTGCGAAAGAAACCCCGATTCCTCAGGGATGGAAGAGTCTTTTCAATGGGAAAGACCTCAGCGGGTGGAGGGTCATCGGCAACGGTATTTGGGAAGTGGAAAACGGGGCGATTGTGAGCCAGGAAGGGGAGGACAAGCAGTACAGCTGGCTGGTCAGCGACGCCTCCTACGACAACTTCGCGTTCCATGCCCGTTTCAAATGGGAACGGGGAAACAGCGGCATTCAATTCCGCAGTCGTCAGGACGGCGCCATGATGATGGGCTATCAAGCGGACATCCAACTCGACAGCGACTGGATCACCGGCCATGTCTACGAACAAGGAGGACGTGGTTCGATCGCCAAGGCCCCGCCGGGCCTGGTGGAAGAGTTGCCGAAGGACGACTGGATCGACTACGAGATCGTTTGCGCGGGCAACCACATTCAGATGTTCCTGAACGGGATCAAGACGGTGGATTTCCACGACGACGCTGCCGCAAGCGGCCTGCTCGCGTTTCAGGTCCACTCGGGGAACGGCTGCCGAGTGCATTGGAAAGACATCCGCATTCTCGAACTCACAGCGAAACAAGACTGCAAACCGCTTTTCGAGGGAGACGACTTGGACAACGGGTGGCGCCAGGTCGGCAAAGAGGAGTGGAGTGCCAAGGACGGTCTCCTCACCGGCAAGAGTGCCAAAGGCGGATTCGGTTGGTTGGTCACGGACCGGGAGTTTCAGGACTTCGTTGTCCACTTCAAGTACCGGTGGACCGGCGGCAACAGCGGCGCCCAGTTCCGCAGCTGGCTCGAGGGCGAGCAGATGCACGGCCTCCAGGCGGACATCGACCCTACTGTCCCCGGAATGACGGGCTCGTTGTGGGATGAACACGAACGCGGTTCGTTGGCCAAGGCTTCCCCAGAGGTCGACCAGGACTACGATCCGAAGTCATGGCATTCCTATGAAATCAGCGCCATTGGCGACGACATCCGGCTCTACCACGATGGAATGCAGACCGCCCATTTCAAGGAAACGGATCCGAAGCGCATTGCGAAAGGCCTCTTCGCCCTGCAGCTTCACGACGTCCCCGAGGGGAAGAAGGTCCACATGGAGTGGAAGGACCTCCGGATCCTGAATCTGGACCCGCCCAGCCCTTGGGAGTGAGACCGCATGCCCGGAGGCAGGGTACGAGAGCCCTCCTGACATCTTGAAAGACGCCAAAGAATACCAGAAAATGCGATAGACCTCTCGGAAGTCGGTTTGGCCGAATTCCTGGGCCAAACGTTCACCCATCGAGGAAGAGGAAGACAGACTATCGTTCGCTTGGAGGTAACCCATGCTCCGAGGACCCAGATGCTTGCGCCCCGCGCTGATTGCCGCGGTGGCTTGCGCCCTCACCGGGACTCTTTGTTTCCCCTCCGGTTCTGCGGAACTCGACTTTTCCAAGATGGAGGTTTTTTCCGACCAGATCCCGGCAGGCGATATCGAATTCGAGATGATCCCGATCCCCAAAGGGGAGATTGAGATCGAGGATCCGAAGAACCCGGGCAGTCGAATCACCGTCGAAGTCGGTCCCTTCTGGATTTCGAAGATAGAGGTCACCTGGGAGATGTTCGACCCTTGGATGGATTTCAACGACCGCGCGTTTCGCCTCGACCTTCCGCCCGATCCGGACGGAATCACCGGGCCGACCCCGCCGTACGTGCCCCCAGACCAAGGCTGGGGTCACGAAGGGTATCCGGCGATCACGATGTCCTACTATTCCGCCGGTGAGTTCTGTCGCTGGATCTCCAGGGAGCTCAAGAAAGAATACCGTCTCCCCACCGAAGCGGAGTGGGAATATGTCTGTCGGGCGGGAACGGAGACCTGCAATCCTTACGGGAACGAGCTCGGAGGCCATGCCTGGTACGCCGACAATGCCGACGGCCGGACCCATTATGTGGGAGCGAAAGAGCCCAACGCTTGGGGAGTCTGCGACATGCTGGGAAACGCGGCTGAATGGTGCATGGGTCTGGACGGGAATCCGGTTATCTGTGGAGGCTACTACGCCACGGAGGCCAAGGAATTCGCCAACGGCGCGAAGGTCCGCCAGACGAAAGAAATGAAGAAAGAATGGCTGAAGACCGACCCCCAGATCCCGCAAAGCTTCTACTGGCTGGCCCCGCCGACATTCCATGGTTTCCGTCTCCTCTGTGAGGGCGAGTGGGAGTCGGAGTAGGGAGAGCTATGAAAATGACGGTTCGATCGGAGCGCCGGCATCCTGCCGGTCCCAGGCCGCCAAGCGGGGGATCGCGGAGGCTGAAGCCTCGCGCTCCGCTTGCGAAGCCTCCTGAAGGAAGCTGAGCCAGGCAGTCCGCGAAGGCGGACTTTGCAGACGGAGCGCGGACGTGCGAGCGTCAGCGCGACCCCCTCCCTGGCATCATTTTCAGAGTAGCCGTTCATGAGGGTTTCCCACACGCTGAAAGGCAATGAAAATGCGTTCCCCAAGCTGGGTGCCAGGCTCAAGGCACGAGATTCCTCCAATGGACTTGCTGCGGTAGGGATCTCGTGGCTTGGGCCTGTTCGCTTGGCCCGGCGCGGCGGGACGCGGGGGATGCGTGCACCAGGCGACGAATAGACGGTGACAGTCCCCGTTTTTTCCGCTGGGCAGAACCTTGGCCGAAAAACCGGTGACAGTCCCCCTCTATTGTCCCCCTCTATTTCCAGGACCGGCAAGGAAGAACGAGTCTATTTTCAGAGTAGCCGTTCATGAGGGTTCCCCACACGCTGAAAGGCGATGGAAATGGGGCCTCCGGTGTGGGAGAGGCGCCTTCGCCTGTCCGTCCCGGGGCCGCCCCGCCGTGGGCGACGGGGCTACACCGTTGGCCTATTCTCAGAGCAGGGCGGGGCCGGAGGGCGGACATTCCTGTCCGCCGCTTTGGCCATGGTAGGGATCTCGTGGCTTGGGCCTGTTCGCTTGGCCCGGCGCGGCGGGACGCGGGGGATGCGGGCTCCAGGCGACGAATAGACGGTGACAGTCCCCGTTTTTTCCGCCGGGCGCAACCTTGGCCGAAAAACCGGTGACAGTCCCCCTCTATTTCCAGGACCGGCAAGGAAGAACGAGGCTATTTTCAGAGTAGCCGTTCATGAGGGTTCCCCACACGCTGAAAGGCGATGAAAATGTGGCCTCCGGTGTGGGATAGGCGCCCTCGCCTGTCCGTCCCGGGGACTCCCAGCCGAGGGCGGCTAGGCTACAAATTGAGGCCATTCTCAGAATAGCGCCGCTCCGGGTCCGCACCGAGAACCCCACTCCTCCCTGCCGGCGGAACGCCTAGGTGCTTCGAGGGGTGCCCGGCAATTGCCCGCCGTTTGACCGATGGGAAACCTCTGCTGCCTGCCGAAATCCTCGCTTCCGTCATTGCCATGCGGCGGATTCGTTGATATCTTCTTAGGAGTGGCGGAATCGGGATCATGCGCCGCAAACGGAGAGGACGAGGAGAAAGCCGCGCCCGCTCGGAAAGCCCCGACGAGAGGAGAACCGCTTTGAGGATCTTGATGGCGTCCAGTGAGGTGGCTCCGTTCGCACGGTTGGGCGGACTGGGCGATGTAACCACCGCCCTCGCCGGAGCCTTGGCCGAACGAGGGAACGAAGTCGCGCTTGTGGTTCCGAAGTACCTGAGTGTCGACCGAAGCGGCTTCCGGACGGAGCCGATCGACCTTCCGCTTCTCTTCCGGGTCGACAACGAAGAACGGACGGGATGGATACACAAAGCACGCCTTCCCGACTCCGACGTGGATGTGTACTTCGTGGTGAACGACCACTACTTCAACAGGAACGGGTTTTACCAGGAGGGAGGGAAAGACTACCCGGACAATCTGGCGCGATTCACCTTTTTCTGCCGCAGCGTCATCGAACTGCTCGTCACGGGCGAATTCGAAGCGGAGATCGTTCATTGTCACGACTGGCAGACCGCCCTGATTCCCGCCTACCTCAAAACCGGCGTGAGCGTCAGCGGGCTCGAACACGCTCCCAAGACCGTCTTCACCGTTCACAACATCGCCTACCAAGGCTTTTTCGGCAAGAACCAACTTCCGACGACAGGCCTGCCATGGGAGGTTTTTACGCCCGAAGGAATTGAGTTTTACGGAGACATCAACCTCCTGAAGGCTGGTTTTGTGTACGCGGATCATGTGACCACGGTGAGCGAGAGATACGCGGCCGAAATCATGACCCCGGAACAAGGCTGCGGAATGGAGTCGATCGTGGTCGCCTCCCGCGACCGCCTGACCGGGATCCTCAACGGGGTTTCTTACGAAACCTGGAACCCGCAGACCGATGCGCTCTTGCCGGCAAGGTATGCCGCCGACGACCTGTCGGGAAAGGAGACCTGCAAGGCCCGGTTGAGGGAAGAGATGGGGCTGGTTCGGGAACCGGAAATGCCGCTGCTTGCCGCACTGAGCCCGCTGGAGATGCAGAAGGGGGCCGAGTTGCTTTCCGGTTCGCTGGAGGTTTTGCTTTTCGCCAATGAAATCCAACTGGTCCTCGTGTCGGAAAACACCTCCAATTCCGACCGGCAGCTCCAGGAATTACAGGCGCGTTTCCCGAATCAGGTGGGTTTCCGCCGAGGATGCGACGACTCTTTCGTACACCTGGTCGTTGCCGGATCGGACATGCTTCTCATGCCGGCCCAGCGATCCTCGTGCGGGACGACCCAATTGAGCAGTCTGCGCTACGGTACGCCGCCCATTCTCCGGCAGATCGGCGCGATGGCGGAAGCCGTTCGCGACTACAACGAGGCTCAGAAAGACGGTTACGGTTTCATCTTCCACAACCCCGACCCGAAGGACCTTCTCCATGCGGTGCGGCGGGCCCTTTCCGTGTACCGCGACAAGACGGCCTGGACCGCCTTGATGCGGCGAGCAATGGCTCAGGACTATTCCTGGAAGGCGACGGCGCGGAGATACGAGAATCTCTATCGCCGTCTGCTTGAGGAGACACCTCTTTGAGCTCTTCATCCGCTCCGATGCAAGTGGCCTTTCTCTGGCACATGCATCAACCGGACTACCGCGACCGCGACCGTCGCGAGATCCTGCTCCCCTGGGTCCGCCTGCACGCTCTGAAGGACTACTACGACATGCCCGCCCGTCTCGAACGATTCGAGGGGATTCACCAGACCTTCAATCTCGTCCCGTCTCTGCTGGAACAACTGGAGGCTTACGGGAAGGAAGGATGGCGGGAAACGGAGTTGGAGCTTTTCCTCAGACCGGCCGCTCTGCTGACCCTGCAGGAAAAGCAGGCGGTGTCCGATTCTTTCTTCGACGCGTCCGAGGAAAGGATGATCAAGCCGCATCCGCGCTACGCCTCTCTGCTTCGCGAAAAACGTTTGCGAAGCTTCTCCGACTTGGTCCAGCGGTGGAGCGAACAGGAATGGCGGGACCTCCAATTCTGGCGACAGCTCAGCTGGGTCGACCCGATGATCCGGGATCGCGACCCGGCTCTGGCGGACCTGATACGCCAAGGACAGAACTTCACGGAAAGCCAAAAGGACCTCCTTCGGGAACGAATGCAATACTGGCTGAGAGAGACGATTGGGGTCTACGCGAGGCTTCAAGCCAAGGGGACCATCGAGATCAGCCTGTCGCCCTTCTATCACCCGATTCTTCCGCTGTTGATCGACCCCTCTTCGGTCCGCGAAGCGATGCCGGAGTGCCCGCTGCCCGAACCCCACAGTCCCCATCCCGAGGACGCCCGCGTCCAGATGGAGCTGGCCATCGCGTTCTTCGAAGACCGATTCGGCGTGAAACCTCGGGGAGTCTGGCCCCCCGAAGGCGCCGTGAGTGAGGAAACGGTCTCTCTGATGGCCGAACTCGGGATCGGCTGGGTGGCTTCGGACGAGGACATCCTGGCCAGGTCCCTTGGGCGGCCGGTCCGGAATCCCCACGGGAACCGGACGATCGCACGTGACGACCTCTATCGACCCTACCGGACACTGGGTGGAAAAGGACCGGTCATTCTTTTCCGGGACCACCGATTGTCCGACCTGATCGGCTTCGAATTCCAGAGGTGGCCGCCGGAAGAAGCCGCGCATTACCTCGTCCAGGAGCTGCTGTCCATTCAGTCTCGGTGGACCGGTCCCGAACCGCCCCTCGTCTCGATCGTTCTGGACGGTGAAAACTGCTGGGAGTACTACAGCGACGACGGGGGTCCTTTTCTCGATGCGCTTTACGGAAAAATCCTCGAGACCCCGAACCTGAAAAGCGTCACCGTCTCCGAAGCTCTGGAGGGACGGACACCCCTACCGGTCGACCGCTTGGCGGCGGGATCCTGGATCAACGGGAACTTCCACATCTGGATGGGCGAAGAAGCCGACCGAAGGGCCTGGGCCTTGGTGGAAGAAGCCAGGCGGGTCCTCGAGGAGGAGGAGCGCAAAGGAACGGTTTCCGAAGAGGACCTGTGTGAGGCGCGAACCGAGATTTACGTAGCCCAAGGGAGCGACTGGTACTGGTGGTTTGGCGACACGCATAATGCCGCCAATCTGACTCGTTTCGACGAAATGTTCCGTCAGCACCTGGTGCGGGTCTACACGCTCCTGAGGCGTCGGACGCCCGATTCGCTCCTGGCCCCTCTCGAGATTCCCTCGACCCAGGATCTGAACTACCCCGAACCGACTCTTCTCGCGGGTCCGGTCATCGACGGTAGCGTCACTCACTACTACGAGTGGCTCTCGGCCGCGCGGCACGATGCCAGATATTCGGGCGGGGCGATGCGGGTGGCGGGGGAGTCCGGGATCGAGTGTCTCTACTACGGTGGGGACGAAAGCGGTTTTTACCTCCGCGCCGATCCCAGCCGGCCTTTGCTAAAAAAGGGGACCCACTGTCGGTGGGAGATCCTGGTCACCGTGCCGAACCGCCTCCTTTTTCGCTTTTACCTGACACCTCAAGGATATGAAATCCGAAAGACGCGGCAGATTGACAAAGAGGTCGGCAGAACCTCGGAGGGATCGGAAGAGGTATTGGATGGGACAAAGGCTCGTGCCGTCGAGGGGAGCGTCTTCGAAGTCATGCTGACTTGGGACGTTCTTGAAACGGGGGATGAAGAGACCCTATCATTCTTCGTGAGCATTCTGACCGGGAAGGGAGAACGAGAGACGATACCTTCCCTCTCCAGTCTCTGCATGACGATTCCAGGGAGGGGAAGACTCGGCCGTCCGTGGTTCGTCTGAAAGTCACCCGATATGGCACTTGACCTCAACAGAACGCTCGTGATGGTCCTTGCCGGCGGCAGGGGAAGCCGGCTGGGTCCCCTCACCGATTTTCGCACGAAGCCCTCCGTGACCTTTGGCGGGCGATACCGAATCATCGACTTCGTCCTCAGCAACCTCATCAATTCCGGTCTCTTCAAGATCAAAGTCCTGACTCAGTTCAAGTCGAATTCGCTCATCAAACACCTGCACGACGCCTGGTACATGAATCGCAGTTACGGACACTACGTGGACCCGGTTCCCGCCCAGATGGCGACGGGAGAATACTGGTACCAGGGGACGGCCGATGCGATTTACCAGAATCTGAACCTCATCTACGACGAGCTGCCGGTTCGCCTGTGCGTTTTCGGGGGCGACCATGTCTACAAGATGGATGTCCGGGACAAGATCGCCTCGCACTGTGGAAGAGGCGCGGATGTCACGATCTCGGCGGTTCCGGTTCCGATCGAGAAGGCCCCCGAGTTGGGGATTATGGAGGTGGACGAGGACTGGAGAATCGTGGGCTGGGAAGAGAAGCCTCCAAGGCCCAAACCCTTGCCGAACGACCCCACGCGGGCACTGGCTTCCATGGGCAACTACATCTTTGAAACCGCTCCTCTTGTCGAAATCCTCGAAGAAGACCATCTGGACTCATCCAGCTCCCATGATTTCGGAAAAGACATCATCCCGAAGATGATTCGGTCCCACAAGGTCTGGGCCTTCGACTTCTCGAAGACGCACATACCCGGGCAACAGACCAAAGAACAGGGGTACTGGCGCGACGTCGGAACGATCATCGACTACTACGAAGCCAACATGGATCTCCGCTCGGTGGACCCGATCTTCGACCTCTACAACCGGGAGTGGCCCATCCGGACCTCGACGGTCCATCTTCCTCCCGCCAAATTCGTTTTCGACCAGGAATGGGAAACGCGGCGCGGCGTGGCCTTTGACTCACTGATTTCGGCCGGCTGCATCGTCTCGGGTGGTTTGGTCAGAAACAGCATCCTCTCTCCCGGCGTGTTCGTGCACAGCTACTGTGAGGTCCACGATTCCATCATCATGCACGACGTCGAGATCGGCCGCGGAGCCAGAATCCGACGGGCGATTGTCGACAAGTACACCCAGATCCCGGATGGAGAGACCATCGGTTACGACCTGGAAAGAGACCGGGAACGCTATTTCGTGTCGGATGAGGGAATCGTCGTTATCGCCAAGGCTCCGCCGGAGGAACGGTATCGAGTCCCCGGCGCCCACCTCCACGTCTTTCATGAGTGAAATTTCCTCCACCGGAGATGCACGCCGCCGTTGCCCGATGCCGATAGGACAGATTGACTTGGGCCAAAGATGACGCACCGGCAAAAAGTCGGACCATGGCAACGACAATAAGGAGATGTCCCGATAGTATAGTAAATACTTGACAGAGTGGCATTGATGTGGTATGTATAGATCTCGCAAGTCCGGGAATGGGGG
>Ga0214473_10006192_pt1 | contig 14318 bp, 11 predicted proteins | sample RVTome_7_FD_203509 | JGI IMG/M metagenome (GOLD analysis project Ga0214473, IMG submission 203509) | Soil microbial communities from uranium-contaminated site in the Upper Colorado River Basin, Wyoming, United States - RVT98D197 | ecosystem: Environmental > Terrestrial > Soil > Contaminated >... | reverse complement strand
GGGTGAATGGCGCCGGCCTCGTCACCGCGCTTCGTCCGGGCGTCCTCACCGTCACCGGCCGCGCCGGAGTGGCGTCGGCCCCGATCACCGTCCAGGCGGCGTTGGCGTTCACCGCCCTGGGGGGCGGAAGCGGCTTCGCGTGTGGCGTGCGCTCCGGCGACGTCTACTGCTGGGGGTCGAACCTTCTGGGCCGCGTCTGGGACGATCCGCAGTCCAGCACCTGCGGCCTCCATCCCTGCTCGCTGTATCCGGTCCGCATCACCGCGAGCGGCACCTTCGTGGCGGTGGACGGCGGCGACCGGTTCGCCTGCGGGTTGACCGCGGCCGGGCAGGTCTACTGCTTCGGCGAGAACGACTCCGGGCAGCTGGGCGACGGCACCGGGACGGGCAGCACCACCCCGGTGCCGGTCAGCCTCGATTCGACGGCGACCCAGATCGCCGTCGGCTACAGCCACGCGTGCGCGCTCACCCCGAGCGGCGCCGCCCTGTGCTGGGGAACCAACGTGATGGCCGAGCTGGGGGTGGACAGCGCACCCGACGATTGCGGCTTCCTCGGGCCTCTGCCCTGCAGTCGCCGACCCATCCCGGTTTCCGGTCCCTGGCGCTACACCGCCCTCGCTGCGGGAAACACGTTTACCTGCGGCCTGCTGGCCGACCGGAGCCTCCGGTGCTGGGGCAACAACGGTGGCGGGCAGCTCGGCTTCGATACGCTCCCGGTGTGGTCGGCGACCCCGCTGGCCGTGGCGGGAATGGATGACGTCATCGCGGTCAGTGCCGGGTATGCTCATGCCTGCGCCGTCCGTGCCGGCGGCGCTGCCTACTGCTGGGGAGCGAACTGGTCCGGTCAATTGGGTAACAACGCGCCGCTGTACGTTCCCCCGGGCTCGGTCAAGCCGGTGGCGGTGGTTGGCGGCCACCAGTTTTCCAGGCTGGTCGCGAGCGGGTCCCACACGTGCGGCCTGGCCACGGACGGCACGTGGTGCTGGGGCTCGAATGGGCTGGGGGACCTCGGAACCGGCGACACATCGGTCGCGGACCGCCGGATTCCCGTCCGGGTCACCGGGGGCATCCGGTTCCGAACGCTGGTCGAGGCGCAGGGCACCTGTGCGCTCGGGCCGGCGCTCCTGACCTACTGTTGGGGAGGGTGGATCTTGGGGAACGGAATCGAGGGTGGGTCGAGAGTGCCGGTTCCGACCGGCGCCTGGCGACCATAGGCACCCGCCGCCGGCCTCTGGCACTCACGGGGCCCCCGGAGGCGGCGAGGTACGCGACCCCGTTCCGCACCAGCATATTGAATGCAGCGACGGACCCGCGGAGCTGTGACTCGGAATCCACAGACGCCGGCCGCCCGCCAGCATAGTCGATCAACTCACGGGCGAACCGCTCCGAAACGGTCCTCATTCGACCGCGGCCGGCTGCTCGATAAGCCTCAGGAACTGCGCTTCGTACCATGCGAAAAAGTGCTCGGCATCCTTCCCCTCCAACCCGATCTGGTCCCGGACCGCCGGATACGCCGCGATCAGCGCGTCGAGGCGCTCGACTCCCTGCCGATGACTCCTGAGGAAGTCCGGATGTACCCTCCCAATCCGTTCCCTCAGCTGCCGGGCACACAGAAGGGTGACGTAGGCCAGCACCGGGTCGCCATCGTGACGCTCTAGCACTCCGCGCAGGAGCACGGGAAGGCTGTCGAATTTCTCGCCGAACATAAGCTCCTCAGCTTCACGCGTCCGCCCTGCCGTCAAGGCTTCCCGGGAATGCTCGTGGAACCGCTCGAAGGCGTGATAGACACCTGCGAACCGGTCGAAAACCGTCTTTCCTGGCACGTAGTGCGGCTTCAGTGACTGATCCAGTCCTTCCTCTGACTCCCCGGCTGCCGGGCTCGGCCGACCCCAACGACCGGCGCGCCGCGCGCGGCACCACCTTCACCACCGTCACGGCCGGCTACTTCGAGATGTTCGGCATCCCGCTGGTGAGCGCGAGCGGCACAGCGACCTGGGACTGACCGCCGGTATGCGGGCCGAGCTGGACCGGCAGATGGATGGCCTGCTGGATGGACAGATGGCGGGCGACCGGCCGAGGTGGCGGCGGTACCGGCAGTAACCCGCCGGTCTGCGCCCGGCCGGTCTGGTGGGCGCGTTGATGCCGGTGCCGCCTCAGTAGACGATCCGGGAAGCGCGGGGTGCTCGAAACTGCTTCTTTTTCGACCCCACAAGCTATGACTTGTGGGTTGGGAAACCGGCAGGTCCGAACCCCGCGCATCTCGCCGCTCGGCGTTTCGTCACGCCCCGCATTGAAGTGGTTCTCCTGAGCCACACCCAAGGTCGCCTTGCCGTTTCCAGTCCTGCCGCCTGGACTGGTCAGCCGGCGCCCAAGTGGCTCTACCATCGCGTCTCCGTAGTCCCTAGGCTTGGGGCATGCACCGGCGACTTCGCTTGGCACTGCCCGCCGTCCTGCTGGCGGGCTGCGCCCCGGCCGGCGGCGAGGGGCCGTCCCCGCTCGCGCGGGACGTGGCCGGCTACGCCGTCCGGCAGTATGCCGATTCCGCCGTCGCCCGCCTGGGCGACCTGATCGCCTTTCGCACGGTCGCGCGGGACGGCGTGCCCAACGTCGAGAACCCGGAGTTCCAGGAGCTGACCGCGTATCTCCGGCGCCTCGCGGGCGAGTTCGGGCTCGACTTCGCCGATCACGGCGCGGTGCTGATCATCGGCCTGGGCGACGCGACCGAGCGCCTGGGCGTGCTGGCGCATGCCGACGTGCAGCCCGCTGACCCCACCAAGTGGCGGCGGGACCCGTTCGAGCTGGACACCCTGAGCGAGCCGGGGCGTCTGGTGGCCCGGGGGTCGGAGGACGACAAGGGGCCCATCGTGACCGCGCTCTACGCCATGCGGGCACTGGTGGACCGCGGCGTCCCGCTGGCGCGGCGGATCGAGCTGGTCGTGACCTACACCGAGGAGTCCGACTGGGCGCCGATCCAGGCGTTCGTGTCGCAGTGGGATCCCCCGGGGCTCAACGTGGCGCTCGACTCGGAGTATCCCGTGGTGATCGCGGAGAAAGCGTGGAACGCCGTCCTGCTGTCGCTGCCGCCGGACCGGCCCGCGCCTCCCGGTGAGGGACCGCGGATCGCGCGGTTCGGGGGCGGCGCGTTCCTGTCGCAGATCCCGGAGGACGCCGAGGCCGTGGTGGCGGGCTCGACGGCCGAGGTCGAGGCGGCGCTCCGCCGGGAGGCGGAGCGGGACACCGTAGTGGCGTTCACGTTCGACACGGTGGGCGACTCGCTGCTGGTCCGGGCGCGCGGGCTGGCCGCGCATTCGTCCAAGCCGTGGCAGGGCCGGAACGCCATCACCCATCTCGCGGCCCTGCTGGGCACGCGCGAGTGGCCGCCCACCCAGGCGGCCCGCATGGTGCGGCTGATCAACGACCTGGTGGGAACCGGCGACTACGGCGAGCGGTTCGGCGAGGTCGCGTACACGCACGACTTCATGGGACCGCTCACGCTCGCGCTCACGACGCTGGGGCCCGGGGACGGCGACAGCCTGGTGGCCGGCATCAACGCCCGGAGCCCGGCCGGGAAGAGCGGCGCCACGCTGGACAGCCTGTTCCGCGCGGCGGTGGCGGGATGGAGCGCCGGCACCGGGATCGAGGTGGGCATCGCGACCACGGTGAGCGAGCCCTATTACCTGGAAGACGCGCCGCACGTCCCGGTGCTGCTGGACATCTTCCGCTTCTACACCGGCATCCGGGACGCGCAGCCGATCTCGATCGGCGGCGGGACCAATGCCCGGATTCTGCCCTACGGGGTGAACTTCGGGCCCGCGATGCCGGGCCAGGAGTACACCGGCCACAGCGAGCACGAGTTCATGACCCGGGAGCAGCTCGAGCGAAACCTCCAGATGTACACCGCGATGCTGGTGGAGCTGGCGGGCGCGCGGGGCGCGCCGTGATCAAACCCCGGGCAGCGGCAACCAGGACCAGCCCGGCCGCGGCGACGATCGAGGTCAGGCCCACCCAGTCTCCCCACCGCACGTAGAGTGACCGCGCCTCGCTCGTGACCACGGTGTCCAGTACCGCGACGCGGACGTTCTGGTCGGTCCATCCGCGCACTCGGCCCAGCGCATCCACCACGCCCGATGGCCCGGTATTCGCCACCCGCACCACGGCCGCGCGGGTCTCGATGGCGCGAATCACCGAATGGGCCGCCTGCTGGGCCGGCGCACCCGTGCCCAGGAACCAGGCGTCGTTCGCCAGGTTCACAAGATACGCGGCCCCGTCGCGCCGGCGGGCGCGCGCCAGCTCCTCGAAGACCACCTCGTGACAGATCAGCACGCCGATCGCTCCGGCCCGCGTGGCGGTGAGCGGACCCGCGCCGCCACGTCGGACCCCGTTCAGCCACTCGAAGACCGGGACCAGCCGCTCCTTGCGGTAGATCCGCTCCCGGGGGTCACGCGGGGCAAAGGCCCGCGGGCTGAAATGGAACGCCGCGTTGTACGTGCGGCCGGGCTCCAGGTCCACCCCACCCACGATCAACTCGGCCCGTGCCTCGACGGCGTGGCGGGCCAGCGCCGCGACCCATCCCGGTCGCTGGACCAGCGGCACAGGCAGGGCCACCTCGGGCCAGACGATGAGGTCGGGCCGATGCCGGGCCGCGGCCTCGCGCGAAAGCGCCAGCGTCGCCTCGACCAGCGAGTCCTGAAGCCGCGGGTCCCACTTCTGCTCGGCCCCGAGGTTGGGCTGCACCAGCAGGACCGTGCCGGCCGACCGTAACGGCAGGTGGCGCCGGCGGAACGATCCGTACCCCGACGCCAGCATCAGACCGGCGACGACACCAGCCACGAGCAGCGTCGCCCGCCGTGGGGTCGCCCGCCGCCGCCACGCCAGCGCCAGCGCCACGTTCGCGGCGGCGAGCAGCAGGGTGAGGCCACGCGCGCCCACGAGGTCGGCCGCCTGGGCCAGAACGGGGAAGCCGGACAGCGACGTTCCCAGGCCCAGCCACGGAATCGCGATCGGCCCCTGGTGGGCCAGCACCCATTCGAGCGCGGTCCAGGCGACGGGGAACGCCACGATGAGCGGCACGGCGGTCCGCCGCCGGATCCAGCCCACGAGCGCGAAGGTGACGCCGGTGTACAGGCCGAAGCCGGCCACCACCACCAGGAACAGCGGGCTGGCCGCCGGCCTGAACCGCCACAGGGAAACGGCGATCCAGTGGAGCAGGACGAGGTGGGTGGCGACACCGAACCAGAACCCGCGCCGGAAGTGGTGACCGGGCGACCCCGGCCCCTCGAACGCCGCGACCAGGGGCGCCAGGCACAGGAAGGACGGGACCAGCAACCGGAACGGCGGATATGACAGGTTCACCAGCGCCGCGGCGGCCAGGATGGCCCAGCCGTCGCGGCGCTCGAGACCCGTGGCGAATCGCATCGTCCCTACCGCTGGCCCAGGACCCGTACGGGACTGGCCCGGTCGGGACCGGAGACTCCCAGCTGGGACGCCAGGTTGGAGCCCCAGCAGTAGACCCGCCCGTCGGTCGCCAGGCCGCAGCCGTGCGCCCACCCTGCCGCGACCGAGGTGAAGGTGAGGGTCCCGGGAACCTTCACCGGCGTCGTCCCCTCGGCGAAACCGGGCAGTCCACCCCAGCAGTAGATCTCGCCGCCGACGGTGACCCCGCAGACTCCGAAGCCTGCGCTCAAGGCGCGGAAGGTCAGGCCTCCGGCCACCGGCACGGGAGACCAGCTTTCGGTAGTAGAGCCGTCGCCCAGGCCATAGCGGGATTTCCCCCAGCACCAGGCGGCGCCGGCGGGATCGAGGGCGCAAGCCAACGCCACGGTGTCGGAGGTGGTGACGGGGTAGAACTGCCCGCCGAGCGTCAGAGAATCGAGGCCCAGGGTATCGTCCACCAGCACCGGTGCCTGGCCGTAGTGCAGGCCCCAGCAGTACGTGGCACCGATGGTGGTGCGGCCGCACGTGAGCCCCGGTCCGGCTCGAACGGAGGCGAACGCCAGTCCCGATCCCGCTTCCAGCGGCGCGCGGCTGCAGGAGACGGACACCGGGACGCCTTTGACGGGGAAGGTGTACAAGCAGTCGTCGCCGGTGGAGGAGCCCAACTCCCCCGCGGCGTTGCCGCCCCAGCAGAAGACCCGTACATCGACCGTGAGCGCGCAGGTATGCGACGGGCCGGCGCTGACGGCGGCGACCGCGACGGGGATGGGCACGCGCGCCGGCTCGGTCGGGTATCCCTCGACGCCGAGCTGGCCGAGCTGATTGTCGCCCACGCAGTAGAGGGCGCCGCCCGCCGTGAGGCCGCAGGCGTGACTCGCACCCGATTCCAGCGTGGTGAACCGGAGGGAACCCGGCAGCGGCCTGGGCGCGGGTCCCCACAGCCTACCCGGGATGTCCTGGTTGGCATTGAACCACAGCGTGCTACCCCAGCAATAGCCCAGGCTGTCGCTGGAGATGGCGCAGGTGTGCGACGTCCCGGCCTCCGGCGCCCCCAGGGTCACGGCGGCCACCAGCACGGCCACCGTGGCGCCGGCCTGTCCGAGGGTGGCCCGAACAGTCGCGGTGCCCTCGGCCAGCGCCTCTACGCTGGGGTACCCGGGATCGGGAACCACGGACACCACGGCGGCATTGCCGGATACCGCCGAGACCAGCGTCGGCAGGAACCAATGGTCCAGCAGGTTACCGCCGGCGTCCCGGAAGACGTACTGGATCAAGGCCCGATTCCCGGGCAGCATCCGCACGGTGTCGGGCTCGATTTCGAGGGTGGCCGGTCGGGCCACGACCTCAACGGAGAAGCCGAAGCAGCCGTCGGCCGAGATGTCGGCGTAGCCCGGCCGCAGCCCCGTCACCAGACCGGTCGCGTCAACCTGCGCCACGCTGGGGTTCGAGCTGGACCACTCCGTCGCGGTTTCGGGGCTGGTGAGGCCGGCGCCGTTCTGGACTTCGGGAATCAGCCGTCCGGTATCGCCAGTCAGCAGGATGGGTTGTCCGTCGTACGGAAACTGCACTTGGAAGAAGCAGTATCGCACATCGTTCTGGTACACAGGCTGCTCATCGCAGGACGCGTAAAGCAGAAGGACCGCGGCGGCGGCGGCTACCGCTCCGGCGACTCGTGGACCGCGTCGGCCGTGCATGGGGACTCTCCTGGGAGGTCGTCGCCATGCTGGGCCGAGGGCGTCAAGGGAGAGTCAAGGCCGTCTCGTGGCAGGGCCTTCTCATGGCCTTTTCCGAAGCATCTCCCGCATGATCACCACGTCCTGCCGGTCCTGTGGGCGGTCGGCCGCCTCCTTGGACTTGATGATGTCTTCCAGCCGCGCGGCCAGCAGCTCCACGCCGTAGACCTCGAACCTGACCGCTCCGCGCGCCAGCTCGTCGTAGCCCTCGGTGCCAGCCGGGATGAACGCCAGATCCAGCCGGCCCGCCGACGTCACCAGGTTCCAGAGGTCGGCGCGGCTCAGGGTGGCGGCACTCACGTCGAACGCCAGTCCTTCCGGGATCGCGTCGGTGAAGACACGGGCGTCGAGGGAGTGGAGGGCGCGGGCCAGGCGCTCGAGGTTGTCCGGGTCCTTGGCGGGCGTGATGTCGGCGTCGGCCGTGAGCCGGGGGAATCCCTGGAGCCGGGCGGCCAGCGCGCCGATCAGCACGTACTTCACGCCGTGGCGCGCCAGCACGGTGACGATGCGCTCCGGATCCAGCGGGGCGGGCGGGCGCGGCGCCGACGAGCTAGACACGCCGCGCCGTCCGGGCGAAGCGGCTCACGTTCCCGACCTCGGCCAACCGCTCCTCGGGCGTCAGGGCCAGGATGCGATCCACGTCGTCCAGCATGTGCGACCGCGCGACCGGCTTCACGTCGAGCGAGGTCCGGAGCTCGAACCCGGCCGCGGCCAGGAGGCGGATGAGAGTAGACCAGCTCGGGCTGGTCTGCCCCAGCTCCACGCGCGCCACCACCGACTGCGTGGTCCGGGCCCGGCGCGCCAGCTGCCGCTGGCTGAGCCCGGCGCGTATCCTGGCATCCCGCAGGAGGTTACCGGAGTTGGCCGTCATGGACTGATGATAGCTAATAAGCTATCGGCGGTCCAGGCCTCACCCCCTGTCCCCCTCTCCCTTCGGGAGAGGGGGGACTTCGGATCGCCCACGTGCCAGGAGCTGGCGGCGCCGGAACGGGCCGGCGAGCTGTTCCCGCTGCTGCTCCGCGCCTTCTTCCGGCGGTTCGACGTGGCCCGGCTGGACCACTGGCCCGCCCTGCCCGAGGTGGCCGACCTCACCGCCTTCTGGCTGTGGCACCTGACCGGACCGCGGATCGCCGGCGGGATGGACGGCGGCTACCTTCACTACATCCTCACGCCCCAAGCGTTGGCCCGGCGGTTCGAGCGGGCCGCCGAGCCGATCAAGCCGTGGGCCATCATGCAGGTCCGCTTCCTCGACCCGCTGGCCGACTTCGGGCTCCTCACTCCCATCCCCGACCAGGATCGAACCAGGGACGTGGGTGACGTGGGATGCCGCAAAGAGCCGCTGTTCGATCGAGCGGTGCGTTTCACCATTCCGCCGCCGCAGGCGGCGAAGCCCGCACCCTCGCCATGAGCGTCGCCCGGAACGCGCCCTGCCCCTGCGGCTCGGGCAAACGATACAAACGCTGCTGCGGCGCGCCCGGCGCCGGCCGGCTGGTGGTCGGGTCACGCGTCTCTGCCTTCGGGTTACCACGGTTCGTAACCGAACAGGTGCCGGTCCGGAGGCATGGCGGGAGATTTCAGTTGCCCCGGTAGTATCGCCGCCTGGGATCCCGCCCGACGTATTGGCAAACGCCACCAGGCTCCGGAGCACCCCTCGCGGGGAGGAGAGGTCGCGCTTGAACTCGAGGGTCTTGCCCTCCGGCCGCCGGAGGAGGTCGAGCAGGTCCATGAGCTAGGAAGTGCACGAGGAAGCGCGGGGAAGCGCCAGGCTTCCGAGCCTATCCCCTCTGGGCAATGTCCCGCCGCGACGGCCGCCCGCCCCCCGGCGTCACCGGCGCCGACGCCTGCAGCACGATCCCCTCGGCCCCCTGATACCGGCGCACCTCCGCCAGACCTCCCTGGTCGATCGCGCTGGCCCCCTCGAGGTCGCCTTCCGGACTGAAAAACTCGTAATACGTCCCGTCGGTGAACACCAGAAAGAGCTGGCTCCGCGGCTGGCGCCGCGCCTCGTCCACGCGCCCCAGCCGGGCCAGTAGCACAATCAGGTGCTGCCGCATGTACGAGTGCGCCGCTGCGTGGTTCTGGCCACCGGGTGAGGGCCCGCCCAACCGCGGAGCCTGGGTGTGTTTGGCTGAGTTGTCCTGAGTTTGGCTGAGTTGGCACACAACTGGCACACCAACGTCTGTGATGCAAGGTGGGACCCTGATGCGGCCAGAGACTCACTTCGAACGGCTTGGCGCTCCGAGGTAGCGGTCGTACCACGCCAACGTTTCGGTGATGATGACGGTTCTGGGAACCTGATGTCCAGCGTCCGAGATAACGTGCCGTTTGCGGTCTGGTGCGGTGCCAAGCAAGTCGAACATGGGGCGGGCCGACGTCTCAAGGGGGAATGTGGCGTCGTAGCGTCCACTGAGCATGAGGACAGGAAGCGTGATCCGGGTCACGTAGTTGAGTGGATCCACTTCTGCCTGCGTGGGCGTGAAGTTGAAGCCGGCCACCAACAGCACCGCCGCTTTGAGACGTGGCTCGACCGCCAACACGATGCCACCGAGTCTTCCACCCCAGCTAAACCCGAAGTATGCAAACCGGCCCGCCGCCAGATCGGAACGCGTTTCCAGGTAATCGATCGATCTTGCCAAGTCCTTTTCCCACTGCACTACATGTTCCCGGTACGTGTTACTGGCATCCTGATCGGTATAGGAGAGCTCATCACCACGTTCCAAGGTGCCTTGATACACGGGGAAGGCCACCGCCCGGCCGGCCTTGACGAGGAAGTCAAATGATCGCGTGGATGCCCAATCGTCGATGGACCGTCGGCCCAGCACCCCGGAACCTGGGAAGTAGACAACCGTCTGTAGAGATGAAGCCGCTGCTCTGGGTAGGTAGAGGTACAGCACCATGCGCCCTGCCCCATAGGCAGCATCGAACGTGATACGCTCACGAACCCAATCCGACGTCGTATCCGTGCGCTCGATATGTGCGTTCAGCGGCCGTCGATCGTAAGCGAACTGCCTCCGGTAGATGGAAAAGACTTCGTTCGAGACTGGTCGTTCGCTACGATAGTCTCGGAACAGGCGCGTGACGTTCCGCCGTGCGTTCGATAGGTTCGCACTGTCCAGGAAGGTGGCGAGGCGAAACCCGTTGGACGCCGTACGGTCGAACGGGTCCATGGTGAACACGCTGGTAAAAGCATATCCGGGATCGTTCCACCCGCCCCCCATGATGAAGCGCTCGTTGCCACGCGTGTTGTACACCCATTCTCGCGCGTTGCCAGCGACATCGAGTAGCCCAGCGTCGCTCACACCACGAAACTGGCCGACTGGAGCAGGTGACTGTGCGTCCAGATTGCTGAGAGCGACCAGCTCGCAACAAATGCGGCGCGCTGCGGCGAACCAGTGAAAGATCGTCGGGAGGTCTCGGCCCGCGAACTTCGCGTAGGCCATCGCCTCATACCAGCTGACACCCATCACCGGGAAGTTGGCCTGGCCGTTGGGGTAGTCCCCGACTTCCCACGTGCCAGGGCCCGGTCTCCCCGTCGCGTCGACGAAGTACGTCATGGCCTCATCCCAGTTGATCGGCTTCCCCTGTTTCACGAACGGCCGGGTCCAGTACTCCGGCCGCCGATAGCCTCCCGCGGTCACGAACTCGCGGTAGGCCTCGTTCGTGACCTCCAACCGATCAATCAGGTATGGGGCCAATTCCACCGGCGCCTCTGACGAGAGTCCCGCGAACCACCTCAGATCGATGCTCCGACCTTCCACGAAGACCACGTCAGGTCCTGCGGACGGTTGGACCCCAACCCTGAGGATGGGCTGGGCGCAGCAAGCCCTCTCATCGTCTCGATAGCCGTGGTGAGTGATCCTGACTCGCGAAACGGCGCGAGGGAAACGGGCAATGACAAGCGGCGTTCTCCCGAGATGCTCCCATTCCGCATCGACTGCCGCGTATGCCTTGCGGTAGACATCCGCTCCCGAAGGTTGGGACTCGAAGGTGACCGTGTCCGTGAGGTCCCCCCATAAGGCTTCCAGCTCGGGATCACCTGCTCCTGTCTTCTCGATCTCCCGCGCGAGAACGTACCCGGAATCGAGCACGCCGCGGTCGACCAGCTGTCGCAGCTCCGGTAGCCCCCGCTCGCGGACCCACCGCTGGCTTCGGCGGCCAAACACCCCGGTCATCGAGGCAGCGACCACCAGGAGCGCGATTGCAGCCGCTCCAAGCAGCAGGTACCGCACAGGGGCGGACGACCTGCGTGCTTGGACCCCGGCTTGGCGCGAGTCATGCCGCGCTAGCGGCCGCCGTGGAAGGACGGCGGGTCCGGGTGGCGCGAGCGCTTGCGCGTACTGCATCGCCGTGGAGAAGCGATCCGCCGGCGTCTTCGCCAACGCCCGATCCAGTGTCGCCGCAACGTGTGCGGGTACCGCAGGCCGAATGCCGGTGATGTTGGGCGGTTCCGCCGTCAGATGTTGCTGAATCAGACTCTCGACGGTTGGCCCGGTGAACGGCGGCTGACCGGCCAGCATCTCATACAGGACGCAGCCGAGCGAGTAGAGATCTGACCGGCCGTCGAGGTCTTTGCTCCCCGCGGCCTGCTCGGGGGACATGTACGCCGGCGTGCCGAGCGCGATCCCGGTCCCGGTGAGCTTCTCCCCACCCGCCTGATCAACCGCCCGCGCGATCCCGAAATCCGCCACCACCGCGTGCCCGGATTCGAGCAGGATGTTCTCGGGCTTGATGTCGCGGTGAATCACGCCATGGCTGTGCGCGTAGCTCAGCGCATCGGCCACTTCGCGGCTGATCTGGAGGGCGTCGTCCAGCGGGAGCTGCTTCTCGCGGGTCAGGCGATCGCGGAGGGACTCGCCCTCCACGTAGGGCATGACGTAGTACAGGAACCCGTCGGCGTTCCCGGAATCGTGCAGCGGCAGGATGTGGGGATGCGTCAGCTGGGCGGTGGTCTTGACCTCGCGCAGGAACCGGTCAGCGCCCAGGACTGCCGCGAGTTCGGGCTTCAGCACCTTGAGGGCAACGGGGCGCTCGTGCTTGAGGTCGGTGGCGAGATAGACCGTGGCCATGCCCCCGCGGCCCAGCTCGCGCTGGAGCGTGTAGCGATCGGCCAGGGCTGTCTTGAGGCGATCCAACAGGTCGGGCATATGCCCCCTGGTCTTTACGATAGGGTCTAACCCGACGGATGGCCAGACGCGCCCTGCCGCAGGCCCGGACAAGCACCGTCGTGGACCCGAAGGCTCGGGACGTGCGTCAGCGTGGTCCGCGCTTCGCGACTGTCATCGCGCCCACTCCTGCGCGACTGGGCGCTGGAATCGGACAATGGGGAGACCAATTGCCCCGGTTGCCCCGCGGCTCCGGGATGGGGATCTTCCTGCGGCGGTCTTGGGTCCTCACCTGCTCACCGGGACGCTCCAATGTTCACCATCCGTCGTCTCGCGATCCTCATCGGTCTCGGTCTCGCCCTCCTGGCTGGCGCCGGCGGCGCCGACGCGCAGCTCTCGAGTACCAACCCCTTCGCGGCACCGAGCCGCCTGCTCTATCAGGCGCCGCCCTTCGACCGGATCCGCAACACCGACTTCCAGCCGGCCATCGAAGAAGGGATGCGCCAGCAGCTCGCCGAAGTGGCGGCCATCGTGCACGAGACGGCCGCCCCAGATGGCTGAATTCGTCTGCGACATGTGTCACATGCGCGCCGGACGGCCCCGAAACCGGCGGGGCCGGAAATTCGCAGGTCTGAGGCCATCTCAAACGAGCCGGTCGAGGTGGCGCTTCGACCTCGCTGCGGTCCATCAGCGAGACCGGCATATGACGGTACCCTCCTCCTGAGCCCTTCACTGAGAATCGGTCGAGCTTCGCTCGACGGTATCTTCTCACAATCCGCAGCAAAGGTGGCTGCCTGCGTCAGTCCCGCGTCGTGCGCGGAAGTGGCTTCACCCTTCGCACCCCGGGGGGTCACTTGCCAAACACCTCCGCCCACGTGCTCGTCCACCGCCTCCGCTGCCCATCCGCCGTATTCACCCACTCGAACTGCAACCCCTCATTGGTCATGATCAGGTTCAGCTCCACGTCAGGCGTCCCGATCGGCGCCGCCAGCTCCGTGAAATCCACCGCCTGGAGGAACTGACTCGCCGGCACCTGATACGCCTCGGCGTACACGGTGAGGAACGTCATCACCACCAACGACGAGGTGTACGCCACGAAGTTGTCCCGGCTGATCACCCCACCCACCGGCGCCTCGGCGTGGACCTTGAGCTGAAGCTGCACCGGCTCGAACCCCGGCACGTTGATCTTCACCAGGTCGTACTCGTCGGCCACCATCTTCGGCGTCGCGATCCCGGACCCTGCGTCCCCCCTCTCTCGAAGGGAGAGGGGGACAGGGGGTGAGGCCAGGAGCTGTTTCCACTCCTGCGCCGAAGCCGGCCCGGCCAGACTCAGCAGTATCAACACGATGAGTACGCGCATGATGCACCACCTTGCCTGCGGTCGTCTCTGCGGTCTCTGCGTCTTCTGCGGTGAATACCGTTGATGCTCCGGCCAAACTACCGGCCGACCTGGCCGGTCGCTACCCGTCGCGCCGACCCCCTTTGGTAGCGTGGCCTCGGTGCCACGGTCGAAGATCGGCGAGGGGGGTGACAGAATGGGCGGTCAGAAAACAGGGCGGTCAACAAACAAGGCGGTCAACAAACAGGGCGGTCAACGGACAGGGCGGTCAGAAAACAGGGCGGTCATGGGCGGTCATGGGTGGGGCCAAGGGGGGTGAAGGCCTACACCTGGTCGAGCAGTCGTTCCACCAGCTGCCTCGTCGTCTCCGTGAACGGCTCCAGATACGGCTCGCCCGGAAACGCGGCGGGATCGCGCAAGGCCACTCCGAAGCCGTCGAACGCGCCGCCGGCGCCTTCGACGCCGACACCGCGGCCCTGTGCCGCGCCACCAGCCGCCTCATGTCGGCCACCACCTTCGCCACTCCGGCCGGCGTCTCGCTCGCCCCCGACGTCTGCGCCTGGCGCAACGAGTGGCCGCCCGTGATCGGCCCCTACTTCGACGCGCTGGTGGGCTCGTTCGGCGACTTCGACTGGCGACCGCGGCTGGCCGACCTCACCGTGCCGCGCCTGGTGATCGCGGGCGAGCAGGACAACATCCCCGTGGCCGGCG
>Ga0214473_10006191_pt1 | contig 14320 bp, 11 predicted proteins | sample RVTome_7_FD_203509 | JGI IMG/M metagenome (GOLD analysis project Ga0214473, IMG submission 203509) | Soil microbial communities from uranium-contaminated site in the Upper Colorado River Basin, Wyoming, United States - RVT98D197 | ecosystem: Environmental > Terrestrial > Soil > Contaminated >... | reverse complement strand
CTGATTTCCCCCGTCGCGGGGTTGCTGGTGGGGTTCTTGTTGATGCGCTTGACGCTGTGGTCGGTGCGGCGCGCCTCCCCCAGCATCAACCTGATCTTCCGCCGGGTGCAGGTGGCCACCCTGATCGGCCTGGGTCTGAGTCACGGCACCAACGACGCCCAGAAGACGATGGGGGTGATCGCCATGGGGTTGGTCGCGGCAGGTCTGCAGGACCGGTTCATCGTGCCGACCTGGGTGATCGCGCTGAGCGCCGGCTCCATTGCCCTGGGTACGTCGCTGGGCGGCTGGCGGCTGATCCGCACTCTCGGCGCCCGTATGTTCCGCATACGGCCGGTGCACGGATTTACCTCTCAGCTTTCCGGGGCGGCGGTCATCCTGGGGGCCGCTCTGCTGGGCGGGCCGGTGAGCACCACCCAGGTCATGAGCTCGGCCATTATGGGAACGGGGGCTGGCGAGCGAATCAATAAGGTGCGCTGGGGGATTCTCAGGGACATGGCGGTCGCCTGGGTCCTGACCATCCCCATCACCGCCGGGTTGGCCGCGCTGGCCTACCTGCTCTTGCTTCGCCTGGCGCCGGCCAAGTAGGGGCGGCCACCGGGGCGTGCGTGCGAGCCGCCGCTTGTTTCCCCTCGGCGGCTCCCCTCAGCCTTCTGCTAGCCAGGCCTTAACCCTGGCCGCCATCCGCGACACCACCTGCTCATCGGCCACAAACCAGTGAATGCGCGCGTCGTCGGGCTTGAACCAGTTGGCCTGGCGCCGGATGAACTTGCGGGTCAAGCGGCGCATCTCGGCCTCCGCCTCGACCAGGGTCTTCTCGCCGAGCAGGTGTTCTGCCACCTGGCGGTATCCGATGGCGGACATGCTGGGGTGATCCGGTGTGAGGCCGCGCTCCAGCAGGGAGCGAACCTCGTCGAGCAGGCCTCCCTGGAGCATGCGGCGGATGCGGTCATCGATCCGGCGGTACAGCACCGGCCGCGGCAGGCTCAGGCCCAGCCAGAGTGACCGGAATTCCGGAGAGCTCTGTCCCTGCAGTTCGCTGGCTGGACGCCCGGTCAGCTGATAGACCTCCAACGCCCGAACTACCCGGCGGACATTGCGCGGGTCGAGCGCGGCGGCCCGGGCCGGATCGACCTGCTGCAGCCGGCGGTGCAGGCCGGCCGGCCCGTGCTCAACCGCGTAGGCTTCCAGCTCACGCCGCAAGACAGGATCAGCCGCGCCCACCGGCGGGGTCCAGCCCTCCAGGATGGCAGTGATGTACTGGCCGGTGCCACCCACCAGCACCGGCAACTTGCGCCGGCCGTGGACCTGCTGGATGGCCTGCAGGGCTGCTCGCCGGTAATCGGCCAGGCTCCAGACCTGCTCCGGATCGGCCACGTCGATGAGGTGATGGGCAACCCGGCGCCGCAGTTCGGGGGAGGGCTTGGCCGTTCCGACGTCCATGCCGCGGTAGAGCAGGCGGGAGTCGGCGGAGATGATCTCGGCCCCGATCTGTTCGGCCAATTCCACGGCGCCGAGGGTCTTCCCGACCCCCGTGGGCCCGACCAGGGCCACCACTGGTGGGAGCATCATCATCCCCCCTGCACCGCGTCTTCGTAGTGGTCCAGCCGGACGACCCCACCAGCGCGGTCCAGATCGAGCGCGATGACGTCGATTCTCCACTCGGCGTCGGCTTTCCCCCGGCTGAGCAGGTAGGCCTGGGCGGTCCGAATGAGTTTCCTGCGCTTGGCGGGGGTGATGGCCTCCTCCGGCGTCCCAAATCGGTGGCTGGTGCGGGCCTTGACCTCCACGAACACCAGCACGCCTGTGCGCTCCGCCACCAGGTCAATCTCACCACCGCGGGTGCGCCAATTCTGCGCCAGCACGGCATAGCCATGGGACCGTAGGAATTGGGCAGCCGCTGCCTCGCCCCGTCCCCCCATCCGCTTGCGCCATTCCCCGATGCCCACAGCCGCTCCGAATCCCCAGGGCTTCATTCTACATGACCGACTTGGCCGCCTGAGCCGATTCAGCGGCTTCGTGAGCGGCCTCACGCCGGCCCGGCCCTTGAGTAATCTCGTGTTGACGCCCAGCGAAGCGCGCTATACAATGTGTGAGTTCTTCAGGCGGAGGACCCGAGTACTATGCGCGGGCCGTCCGCCTGGTGACAAATCCGCAGCCCGCGTTCCGATGGCCAGCTTGACCAAGGAGGAGGCCCCCCAAATACCTGTTTCAATCTTGCGAAAGATCCCTATCCACCCATCCAACATAACGGAATTCATCTGGAGGAGGAAGAAGCAATGGATCGTAAGTTTCTAGTCCTGGGCGTATTGGTTCTATCGGCCCTGGTCCTGGGGGGTTGTGCCCAGGCATTCGAATGCGCGGACGCCATCGGCTGCGTAGACGTCGCGCCGGGCGATCCCATCCACGTTGCCTGGGCGTTGACTGTTTCCGGAGCCACCGCCACCCTGGGCGAGGACAGCCGGGGCGCCATCGAGATCGCCATCGACGATCGTGGTGGCGAGCTGCTCGGCCACCCGCTCGAGCTGACCGGTGAGGACACCCTGTGCAACGCCGAGGGTGGTCAGGCGGCCGGCACCAAGATCGCCGCCGACCCGACGGTCGTCGGCGTCATCGGGACCAACTGCTCCAGCGAGGCCCGCGCCGCCATGCCGCTGATCTCTCAGGCCGGCATGCTCATGATCTCGCCCTCGAACACCAATCCTGACCTGACCAACCCCGACCACCCGGATTTCTGGCCGGGCTATCTGCGCACGGCCCACAACGACCTGTTCCAGGGCAAGGTGGCGGCCGAGTTCGCCTACAATGAGCTGGGCTACACCAGCGCCGCCACGATCCACGACGGCAGCCCCTATGCCGAGTCGCTGCAGCGCGTTTTCGCTGAAGTGTTCACGGAGCTGGGGGGCACCATCACGGCTCAGGAAGCGGTCAATGTGGGCGACACCGACATGAAACCGGTGCTGACCACCATCTCCACCGGCGCGCCGCAGATCATTTACTTCCCGATCTTCGAGCCGGAAGGCGACCTGATCGCGCAGCAGGCTAAGCAGGTGGCGGGACTGGAAACCACAAGCCTGATGGGCGCCGACGGCCTGTTCGCCGACACCCTGCCGGAAGCCACCGGTGACGCCGCCGTGGGGATGTACCTCTCGGGCCCGTATGTGAGCTCGGAGAACCCGGCCTACGCGGCCTTCCTCGACAAGTGGGAGGCTAAGTACGGCGGCGTTCCGCCCAGCGGCTTCCATGCGCATGCCTATGACGCCACCAACATGCTCTTCGATGCCATCGAGAGCGTGGCCGTGGTCGACTCGGACGGCACCGTGCACATCGGCCGCCAGGCGCTGCGGGATGCCATGTACGCAACCTCTGGATACGCTGGACTGACCGGAAACCTCACCTGCGATGCCAATGGCGACTGCGCCACGGGTGAAGCTCTGGCCATCTTCTTGCTGGGTGCTGAGGAAGTGGCCGGCAACTGGCCACCGCCTGTGTTCTGGAGACCGGGAGAGTAAGGCGCTGGTCGCTTGAAGGATCCGGTTTCCTCAATCGTGTGATCGGGGTTGGGCCGGGCCCATGTTCGGGCCCGGCTCAACCCTGGTCGTAAGCCACCCGCATCTTTCTTGTTCCCACCGGCCCTGCCCCTGAAAATGGTTCGATCTGCACCGCTTGCTAAGAACTGCCGCGCCCCTTCGCCCGGCGTGATCGTCCTGTAACTCGGGCAATCCCCCGAACCCTTAAAGGAGCCTGATATGCTTCGGCGATTTCTGGAGCGGGCCACTCTGACGGATGTGTTCATGTGGTTCGTCGGGGGGTCGATCGTGACGCTGGTCGTTGTCGGCTCCTACCTTACCCTCCGGCAGGGTGTCTACACCAGCCGGCACTGGTTTGACTTCCTGGTGTTCGGACTTGCCCAGGGAAGTGTCTATGCCCTTATCGCTCTCGGCTATACCCTGGTCTACGGCATCTTGCGCATGATTAACTTCGCCCACAGTGAGGTCTTCATGAGCGGGGCCTACATCGGGTTCTTCGTCATCACTGCCATGAACCAGTCCGGCTTCCTGGACGACAACCCCCTGGTGTCCTTGTCGGCCTTGTTCTTGGTGGCGATGATCACCTCGGTAGTCATTGCCGTCTTGTTGGAGCGCATCGCCTACCGGCCGCTGCGCCAGTCTCCGCGGCTCGTTCCCCTGATCACCGCCATCGGCGCCTCCTTCTTCCTTCAGGAGGCCTTTCGAACCATGTTCGGCTCGGCCAGCAAGGGCTACCCGGATGTGGATGTGCTTCACGGCAGCTGGACCCTGACCGGTGAGTTCATCATCCAGAAGATCCAGGTGCTGGTGATCGTCGCCGGGGCCCTGATGATGTTCCTCCTGTACCTGTTCGTCATGCGGACCAAGACCGGCAAGGCCATGCGGGCCGTATCCGAAGACAAAGACGTCGCCGCCCTCATGGGCATCGACGTAGACGCCATCATCGTGCGCACCTTTGTCATCGGTGCGGCGCTGGCGGGGGCGGCTGGGGTGCTGTACTCCCTGATGTTCCGCCAGATCAATGCCTACATCGGCTTCATCCCCGGAATCAAGGCCTTCACCGCTGCGGTGCTGGGCGGGATCGGCAACATCCCGGGCGCCATGCTCGGCGGGCTCTTCCTGGGGATCTTCGAGTCGGTTGGTCCCATCCTGTTTCTGGATGGGCTGGGCGTGGCCGCGCCCTACCAGCTCAAAGACGTAATCGCCTTCACCATGCTGGTCCTGGTGTTGATCTTCCGGCCGACCGGCATCCTGGGTGAGCGGCTGGCCACCACCAAGGCCTGACGAGGAGAACGACATGGACCAAGGCAAGCCCAGACACTGGTTGGCGGTGGCCCTGCAACTCGGCGCGACCGGAGGGCTGGCAGCGCTGCTCATCTGCCTGGTGGGGATGGTCGAAGAGTTCTCCAAGCGCTACATCATCGTCGACGTGCTCGAGATGGGGCAGGCCCTGCTGCTGCTCATCCTGATTGCCACCGGCTACATGACCGCCCGGCGTCTGGCGGATCGCCCAGCGAGAGAGCAGTTGCTGGCCTCCGCGGTCAGCGGACTGGTGCCGGCGGTCATGCTGTTCGCCCTGGTTCTGCTCATCGAACCCCTCAACATGCGCAGCATCTTCCTGAATGCCTCGCCTGGATTGGTCGAGATCCTCACCTTCGGCCAGACTGGGGTCGCGGCCCTCGTGCTCATGGCAGCGGCTGGGGCCACCCAGGCCCTGGCGGGCGGAGTCGTTCCGCATCTATCGTCCCGGACACGGGCGCCGCTGGTGAAGGCAATAGCCTGGGTCGGTCTGACCGGCTTGCTGGCAGACATTTTGCGTGTGACCTTCACCAACATCCCGGGGGCTATCTTTGTGCTCGGGTGGATGTTCGGCCGCGGCTCCGGCAAAGGTCTTTCCATCCCCGGCGTGGTGGTCGTCTTCGGCCTCGTGGCCTACGCGACCTATCGCCGCCAGAGGCGGCCGGCCGGAGCCCCTGGCCTGAGATCACGCCTGGATGGACGCAAGGCGCGACTGGTCAACCTCGGTTTGTGGACAGCCGCAGCGGTGGTCCTCTACCTCTTGCCCAAGCTGCTGGGGCCGTACTTGAGCGAGGTCACCAACAGCGTCGGGCTCTTCGTCCTGATGGGCCTGGGGCTGAATATCGTCGTGGGCTTCGCCGGGCTGCTCGATCTCGGATACGTGGCTTTCTACGCCATCGGCGCCTACGTGGTCGCTGTGCTGACCTCGACGGCCGTGGGCAACGAGGCCGGGCAGATCGTGTGGGGGCCGGGCATGTCCTTCTGGCTTGCGCTGATGATCGCAGTCCTGATGTCGGTCCTGGCGGGCATCATCCTGGGGGTCCCCGTGCTCAACATGCGCGGGGACTACCTGGCCATCGTCACCCTGGGGTTTGGCGAGATTATCCGCATCCTGGCCGGGTCCGACTTCCTCAAGCCGTACATCGGCGGATCGCAGGGGATCGTCCAGGTCGGTGTCGGGCGGATCGGCGGCCTGGTCGTCTTTGACAAACCGCAGACGGTCTTCTACGTGGTGGTGGCCGCCTGCGCGGCGGCGGGCTTCATCTCCTGGCGCCTGCGCGACTCACGCATGGGGCGGACCTGGAAGGCGCTGCGCGAGGATGAGGATGTCGCTCAAGCCATGGGCATCCACCTGGTCTCGACCAAACTACTGGCCTTCGCCACCGGTGCAGCTTTTGCCGGGCTCTCCGGGGCCCTCTTCGCCTCCAAGATCGGATCGGTTTACCCCCACTCCTTCAAACTGCTGGTCTCGATCAATGTGCTGTCGCTGATCATCGTCGGAGGCATGGGTAGCCTGCCGGGCGTATTCATCGGCGCGCTGGCGCTGGTCGGATTACCCGAACTCCTGCGCGAATTCTCCGAGTATCGACTGCTGATGTACGGCGCCCTGCTGATCGTGATGATGCTGACCCGGCCGGAGGGCTTGCGGCCGGAGGCGACCCGGCGCCGGGAGCTCCACGAATCCACTGGGCCCGAGGCTCAAGCACCCCCGGCGGGCATGGCCGCGCCGGGCGAAGCCTCTGCCGGCGACTAGGAGAGGACATCGATGACCACAAGCGTGCTCTCCGCCCGCAAGGTCACCAAGCGCTTCGGCGGCCTGGTGGCCGTGGACCAGTTGGATCTCGAGATCGCAGACAACGCGATCCATGCTGTCATTGGACCCAACGGGTCGGGCAAGACCACCCTCTTCAACTGCATCACGGGTTTCTATCGGCCGGAAGGTGGGGAGATCCTGTTCCAGGGACACCACCTGGAGCGGTTTACATCCGACCGGATCACGCGGCTGGGGATCGCCAGGACCTATCAGAACATCCGGCTGTTCTCCAATCTTACCGCCCTGGAGAACATCCTGATCGGCGAACACCCCCATCTAAAGGCGGGCATGTTCTCGGCGGTCTTCCGCCTGCCGGCGACGGTCAAGGAAGAAGAGCTGGCCCTGGTAGAGGCGCGACGGCTGTTGGGTTACGTCGGGCTCACCGGGAAAGGCGATCTGCTCGCCAAGAATCTTGCCTATGGCGACATGCGCCGTCTGGAGATCGGCCGGGCCCTGGCGTCCCGCCCGGCCATGCTGCTGCTGGACGAGCCCACCGCCGGGATGAACCCCCAGGAGACCCGCGAGATGACGGGCTTCATCCGCCGGTTGCGTGACGACCTTGGGATCACGATCTTGTTGATCGAACACCAGATGCGGGTCGTCATGGGCATCTCGGAGAAGGTGACCGTTCTGGATTACGGTCAGAAAATCGCCGAGGGAACACCTTCCGAGATCCAGAACAACCCCATGGTCATTGAAGCCTACCTGGGCAAAGGGAGCGCCAGCGCTGTACTCCGGGAGGCCGCCGCCTCGGCGAGATAGCCACCATGACGATGCTGGAAGTCGACAACGTCCACACCTACTACGGACAGATCCACGCCCTCAAGGGCATCTCGCTGACCGTCGATCAAGGTGAGATCGTCACCCTGATCGGGGCCAACGGAGCCGGGAAGAGCACTACCCTCAAGACCATCAGCGGGCTGCTGCGCCCACGGCAGGGCGCCATCCGGCTCAATGGTGAGGACCTGATGAAGTTCCCTGCGCACAAGATCGTCGAGCAGGGGATCGTGCATGTGCCGGAGGGGCGCCGGGTCTTCGGACGGCTCACCGTCCAGGAAAACTTGGAAATGGGCGCCTATTCGCGAACGGACAATCCTGGCATCGGGCGGTCGCTGGAGCACGTGTTCGGTTTGTTTCCCCGGCTCAAAGAGCGCCGCGGGCAGGTGGCCGGCACCTTGAGCGGCGGCGAGCAGCAGATGCTGGCCACCGGTCGAGCCCTGATGGCCAATCCCCAGGTGCTGCTGATGGATGAGCCCTCCATGGGCCTGGCCCCGGTGCTGGTGGACAGCATCTTCCAGACCATCGAGGAGCTGCACGGGAGCGGGACCACCATCCTGCTCGTCGAGCAAAACGCCCGCATGGCACTCCAGGTAGCCGATCGGGGCTACGTCATGCAATCTGGGGAGATCGTTCTGAGCGGCAGCGCCGAGGACCTGCGGGCGAATGAAACGGTCCGGAAGGCCTACCTGGGTATCGAGTAGCCTGCACCACATCCCCGCCCCATGCCGCTCCGCATCCTGACCGCCGCCGATGTGCGGCGCGCCCTTCCCATGGCCACGGCCGTGGCCGTCATGAAAGAGGCCTTTCGCCAGTACTCCTCCGGCGAAGCCGAGGTCCCCCTGCGCTCGCGGCTGGAGGTGCCGAGCCACGGCGGACTCACCCTGATCATGCCGGCCTACCTGCGCCAGACCGGGGAAATGGCCGTCAAGATCGTCTCGGTCTTCTCGCACAACCCCGAACGCGGCCTGCCCACCGTTCTCGCAGCCGTGATCGTGGTGGACTCGGAAACCGGTCAGCCGGTGGCGTTGCTCGAGGGAGGCAGCCTGACCGCGCTGCGAACTGGGGCCGCTTCCGGGGCGGCTACTGATGCCCTGGCCCGGGCAGATTCAAGGACGCTGGCCGTCTTCGGCAGCGGCGCTCAGGCACGGACCCAGCTCGAGGCGGTGTGCGCGGTCCGCCCGATCGAACAGGTCTGGGTCTACAGCCTCGACCTGGACGGTGCCCGGCGGATGGTCGAGGAGCTGGGTGGACAGGGATCCATCCCTGCAGATATCCGTCTGGCCTCCTCCCCGGGGGAGGCCGCCGAGCGGGCCGACATCGTATGCACCGCCACGACTTCCGCCTCCCCGGTCTTCCCCGATGGCGCCATTCGGGAGGGGACCCACATCAATGCCATCGGTTCGTATACCCCCAGCATGCAGGAAATCGACCCGCAGACTGTGCGGCGTGCGCTGCTGGTGGTCGACTCACGGGAGGCGGCCTTGGCGGAGACGGGCGATCTGATTCTGCCCATCCGGGCGGGGCTGTTCACCTCGGACCATGTTCACGCCGAGCTCGGCGAGGTCCTGTCCGGCACGGCCCCCGGTCGAACCGGCGCCGGGCAGATCACCCTCTTCAAGTCGGTGGGGCTGGCCGTGCAGGACGCCGTGGCCGCCGGCCGGGCCCTGGCGCGGGCGGCGGAGCTCGGGCTCGGCCAGATCGTCGAGCTGTAGCCGCTCGGCATCCGCCCTCCGCCGCGGAGCTATAATCCAGTCCACTTGTCCATGCCCGCGCAGCAGCTCCCTTCTTCAGCTTCCATCATTGTCGTCGGCGGCGGGGTGATGGGTGCCAGCACCGCCTACCACCTGGCTCTCGCCGGAGCCCGGCAAGTGCTGCTGCTGGAGAGCGAGCCTTACTTCGGCCAGGGCGCCACCGGCCGCTGCGCCGGCGGGGTGCGCTACCAGTTCGGCACCGAAGTCAATGTGCGCCTCTCGATCGAGAGCCTGGGTATGCTGGAGCGCTTTCGGGAGGAGACCGGCCAGGATCCCCAGTATCGCAAGTGCGGCTACCTCTTCGCTCTCACCCAGCCGGCCGATGTACAGGCCTTCCAGCATAACCGGGAGATGCAGCGATCCCTGGGGGTGCAGGTGGAGTGGCTGGAGGGGGAGGAGGTGCGTCGCCGTCTCCCCAGCATGCGGCTGCCGGACGCGTTGGCCGGCACCTACCATGCCTTGGACGGGCTGGCCGATCCCAACAGCGTGGTCATGGGGTACGTGCAGCGGGCGCGCCAGCTGGGCGCCACGGTGCTTTCGGAGGCCCGCGTGAGTGGGGTGGAGGTTGACGGCGGCCGGGTGCGGGCGGTGGTCGCCAACGGCCAGCGCATTGCCTGCGAGCATGTGATCAACGCCGCCGGCCCCTGGGCCGGCCAGCTGGGGGAGCTGGCCGGGGTGGACATCCCGATCACCCCGGTCCGCCGCCAGATGGTGACGACCACCCCGCTGCCGGAGCTCCCGTCCGACTTCCCGTTCGTGATCGACTTCGCCCAATCGCTCTACTTTCACCGCGAGGGGGAGGGCCTGCTCACCGGGATGTCCAACCCGAACGAGCAACCCGGGCTCAACCAGAACATCGACGAGGAGTGGGAGCTGACCGCCATGGAGAAGGCGGTCGAGCGCATGCCCATGCTGGCGAAAGCCGGGCGGCTGGGTCATTGGGCAGGTCTGTACGAAGTCACTCCCGACGCCCATCCGATCTTTGGCGGTTCGCCGGTCGGAGGATTTTGGATCGTGGCCGGCTTCTCGGGCCACGGGTTCATGCACGGCCCCATCGCCGGCAAGTTGATGGCCGAATTCCTGCTGGAGGGGCGGGCGCGGACGGTGGACGTCTCCAGCCTGGACCTGGCCCGCTTCCAGGAGGGCCGCCTGATACAGGAGTACAACGTCGTCTGATGCCTGCGGGGGCGGAGATACTCGCCATCGGCACCGAGATCCTGTTGGGTGAGATCGTCGATACCAACACCCAGGCCATCGCCCGCGCGCTGCGCGATATCGGTCTGGATCTCTTCCGCACTGCGACGGTGGGCGACAATGCCGAGCGCATCGCCCTGGCGGTGCGGGATGCGCTGCAGCGGGCCCAGGTGGTCATCACCACCGGTGGATTGGGGCCGACGGTCGACGATGCTACCCGGGAGGGGATTGCGCGGGCCATGGGTGTGGAACTGGAGTTCCGGCCTGAGCTGTGGGAGTGGATCCTGGAACGGTTCGACCGCTATGGGGTCAAGCCAACCGAGAACAACCGGCGCCAGGCAATGCTCCCGGCCGGCGCGGCCGCCATCCAGAACCCCATGGGAACCGCACCGGCCTTTCGGGTGGAACGGGAGGACCAGGTGGTGATCTCGCTGCCGGGCGTCCCGGCCGAGATGGCCTACCTGATGGAGGCCGAGGTGCTGCCCTACCTGCGCAAGTCCTTCAAGCTGCGCGGGGTGATCAAGGCGCGGGTGGTGCGGGTGGCCGGCGTCGGCGAATCATGGCTGGACGAGCACATCGGCGACCTGGAGCAGCTGAGCAACCCCACCGTCGGGCTGTCGGCCCATCCGGGCCGGGTGGACATCCGAATCACGGCCAAGGCCAACACGGACATGGAAGCCGAGGAGATGATCTGGGGCATCCAGGCCACCCTGCAGCAGCGCCTCAAGGACCGCATCTACGGTGTGGATGCGGAGACGCTGGAGGCGGCGGTCCTCGATGCGATCCGGGCCAAGGGTTGGCGGCTGGTGGTCGTGGAGGCCGGCACCGGCGGTGCGCTGGGCGCGGCCCTGGCGTCAGCCGAGGGCAAGGGCGACCGGGGTGACGCGGCGCCCACCCCGGGGCTCGGTCAGGCCACGTTCGCCGGCGGGCGCCTGCTCGGGGAAGCCGCCGGAAGAGCGCAAATGGCCGACGCCGCTGCCGCGGCCCAGCGGGAGACCGGCGCCGAGGCGGCGCTGCAGCTGTTGCTCGCTACCGGTGCTGAACAGCACGCCCTTTTTGTGGCTATGCGCAGCCCGAGCGGGGTGCAGTCCTGGGAACGCAGCTACGGCGGGGCCCTGCCCAACGCGCCCTACTGGGCCGTTAGCCTGGCCCTGGACTACCTCCGCCGCCAGCTGGCTGCCTGATCCTCACAGCATCAGCCCCGCGATCGTGAAGTAGAGGAAAAGGCCGGTCGCATCCACTAGGGTGCTCATCACCGGGCCCGACACCACTGTCGGATCGATGCCGACCTTGGCCGCCAGCATGGGGAGCACCGCCCCCAGGGCATTGGCCCACACCACAATCGTCAAAATGGCCAGCGAAATCGTGAGCGCCAGCGGCGGGCCGGATCCCCACAACAGTGCACGCAGGTAGGCAATCGCCCCCATCCCTACACCCAGCATCACCCCCACCCGGATCTCGTGCCAGAGCGCCCTCAGGGCCTCATTCAAACGTACGTCGCCCACCGCCAGGGCCCGGATCAGCGTACTGGTGGTCTGCGACCCCGCATTCCCGCCGGTCCCGATCAGCAGCGGCACGAAAACCGCCAGCATCACCACCGCCTCCAGCTGGTCCCGGAAGTGACGCATCACGGTTCCGGTGAGAGTCCCGGTGAGGAAGAGCAGCATCAGCCAGCCGATCCGCTTGCGCGCCACGGTCAGCGCGCCGGTCCGCAGGTAGGGCTCGTCCAACGGCTGGGCACCACCCAGCCGCTGGATGTCTTCCGTGACCTCTTCCTCCAACACGTCCAGGACGTCGTCGAAGTTGATCACGCCCACCAGCACCCCGGTCGCGTCGACCACCGGCAGGGCCAGTAGATCGTAGCGCGACATGAGGCGGGCAACCTCTTCCTGATCGGTGCCGGCGACCACCGAAATCACGTCTGAATCCATGATCTCCGACATGAGAACCTGCGGGTCGGACACGATCAACTGCCTCAGGTTGACCACGCCCACCAGGATGCCGTTGCGGTCGACTACGTACATGTAGTAGACCGCGGTCGCCTCCGGCTTCCACTCTCGGATCGCCCGGATGGCATCGCCGGCGGTCATGCGCCGCCGCAGGGCAAGGTACTCGGGCGTCATCAACCCGCCGGCGGTGGTATCCAGGTGCAGGAGCAGCGGGTGGATCTCCTCGGGATCCTCGAGCCTGCTCAGGATCTGGCGGGCGAATTCAGGGGGCACGTCCCCCAGCAGGTCGGCGGCTTCGTCGGGCTGCATCTGGTCCACGATGCGCACGGCCGCTTCGGGGGACAGCGTGGAAATCAGGTCAGCGGCTTCCTGTTCGTCGAATTCCTCCAGGATGTCGGCCGAGCTGGCCGGATCGAGCCTGGGCAGCAGGGCGGTGATCTCCTTGTCCTCCAGCTGGGAGACCAGGTGGGCTTGGTCCGGGGTTCTCAACTCATCCAGCACCAGCTGGGCTGCGTCCAGGTCTTCTCGCTCCAGCGCCTGGCGCAACCGGGCCAGCACCTTCTCGAGGTTGGTCATCACCATCAGGTTACCTCCGGCGCGTTGGCCGGCGAATGATAGTCCACTCTCGGCCACGGCGCCTCCTGCTCCCTGCCGTGGACTGCACTGCAGGCGCAGTGGCTTGACAAGCTATTTGCCCGCTCCGTATAATGCCGGACACAGGGCCAGACCGGGTGCGATTGGACTTCAAGGCCCTGTTTGGCTGGTCTGCGCGGGTGTAGCCAAGTGGTAAGGCAGTAGCTTCCCAAGCTACCATTCGTGGGTTCGAATCCCATCACCCGCTCTGTGCACTGGAAGCCGGCCCCCCGGGGCCGGTTTCTGAGTCGCTCGGGAATCGAGAGAGATGAGCCACGATCCTAGCCGGCCTCGCAGGACCACACGATTGACGCCGCCCTCCAAAGCTCAAGCCACCCGGGGTTCACCCCTCCGCGGCCGTTCAGCCCGCATCTCCCGGCGCCAGTTCATGGGCGTGGCCGGGGCCGGCGCGGCCGGGGCCGCCCTGGCCGCCTGCTCCCCTGCGGTCGGCTCCCGGTCCAGCGGGAGCAACGCCATCCAACTGGTCTACCAGGATTGGCGCACCGATTGGTTCCCCGGGCTGGCCCAGGGGATGCTCGAGCAGTTCCACGCCAACCAGCCCAACCTGCAGGTGTTCTACACTCCTGATCCGGAGAATGTGGCGGAGCAGATGATCGCCGATGCCCAGGCGGGCACGGCCCCGGACGTGTTCGCCGGCTGTTGCGATTTCTTCCCGCTCTGGGCCCAGCAGGGGGTCTTGCTGGACCTGCGGCCCTTTGTAGAGGCCGACCTCGAGCGAGAGACCATCGACGACTGGGATCAAGCACAATACCGCGCCCTGTTCACCCCCGACGGAAGGCAGTTCGCGCTGCCCAAGTACCATGGGGCCCTGGCCCTGTACTACAACAAGGATCTCTTCGACCAGCATGTGGTGGACTACCCGGATGGAAGTTGGACTCACTCCGACTACCTTCAGGCGATGAAGCCGCTGACCGCGGACGAGGATGGAAACCGGCAGACCGACTACTGGGGGAGCATGCTGGACATCAGCTGGGAACGAATCCAGATGCATGTCAATGGTTGGGGCGGGCACTTTGTCGACCCCCAGGATCCCACCCGCAGCCTGATGGGAGAACCGGAAGCGCTTCAGGCCATGCAGTGGTTGCGTGACCGGATGTGGAGCGACCGCGTGATGGCCACTGCCCTGGATGTGCAAAACATGGGAACCAGCCAGGCGTTTATCCGCGGCAAGTTGGCCATGGTGGAGGACGGCTCCTGGGCCTTGAAGGACATCCTGGACGGAGCCAGCTTCCGCATCGGCGTGGCGCCCTTTCCGGCCGGCCCGGCGCGCAAGGTGACCCTGGCAACCACGGATGGTTTCGGAATCTACGCCGACACGCGCTACCCGGAGGCCGCCTGGGAACTGCTCAAGTT
>Ga0214473_10006190_pt1 | contig 14323 bp, 15 predicted proteins | sample RVTome_7_FD_203509 | JGI IMG/M metagenome (GOLD analysis project Ga0214473, IMG submission 203509) | Soil microbial communities from uranium-contaminated site in the Upper Colorado River Basin, Wyoming, United States - RVT98D197 | ecosystem: Environmental > Terrestrial > Soil > Contaminated >... | reverse complement strand
CCCGCGGAGCTGGAGGGAGAGGAACTGGTGTTCCTGGACTACCTGGCCACCGGCATCAGCGTGCACGGCCACCCCATGGACCACATGCGCGCGCGCCTGGCCGCCGCCGGCGTCACGGACAGCCGCGGCCTGGAGGATCTGCCCGGCGGCGCACGCGTGGTGGTGGCCGGCCTGGTGGTGGCGCGCCAGCACCCCGAGACCGCCAAGGGCACCGTCTTCGTGCTCCTGGAGGACGAGCACGGCTTCATGAACGTGATCGTACCCGCCAGGCTTTACGACAAGAATCGCGAGGTGGTCAAGCACTCCCGCTTCCTCATGGTGGAGGGCCGCTTCGAGCGCCAGGGCAGGGTGCTGAACGTGGTGGGCATGCGCTTCCGGACGCTGCGGGTGGGGCGCCTGGCGTTCCGATCGCATGATTTTCACTGAGGGGCAGCGACTTCGAAGAAAAGGGTTGACCTGCGCGCCGGCGGAAGAACATCTTGCGGGTACAGCTCGCCCGGCCGACGCAGGTCGATCCATCCCCCGCCGTCCGCGGATCTGCTTCGTGGAGTTCCTCTCCCTGAGGAGTACCTGCCACCACGTTGCCCCACCGGGTCGGTGCACTTCAGCATGGGAGGTGCCCCGTGTCTGCTGTCCTCATCGTTGACGACGAGCCTGGCGTCCTGCGCGTCCTCGTGCGTGGGCTTGCAACGGACTCCGTCCGCGTCCACGGCGCGCCCAGCGCGGAGGGCGCGCTCCTGGTGCTGCGTAAGCAGCGCCCGGACGTGCTCGTGGCCGACATCCGGCTGCCCGGAATCGACGGCTTCGAGCTGATCGTTCTGGTCCGGCGCATCCGCCCTGAGATCCGAACGATCGTGATCACCGGCTACCCATCAGACCAGGTCCGGCAGCGGGCGGCGGAACTCCGGGTCGATCACTTCGTCGTGAAGCCGCTCACGGTCGAGGAAGTTCGAGAGGTCGTGGCGGGTCTCCTGCCTCCATCGACCGCACATGATGGCGCCGAGGCACCGGCAGCCCCCGAGGAAGGGGGCACCGTGCTACCGGAGGTGGAGAGGGCGTTACAGAACCGCATGCCCGCATATCTGGCAGTCGCGGTTCGGCTCCAGCGAGCCTTTCCCGGACTCGAATTCGCCGAAGTGGTGCAGTGCGTCGACGATGTGCTCTTACCCCTGGCCCTGCAGGCAAGCAGCCCGACGGACCTCCCAGGCCTCAAGCAGCTCTACCGGTACGCCTGGAGGAACGCACGTGACCGGGCGGCCAGCAAACGGCAGCGGTACCAGAGGGAGTTGGGTTGGGGTGGCGGGCAGCAGCAGTTCGTGAGTGCGGTCATCGATCTCGATCCGTCGCAATGGCAGGCGATCGCGGCAGAGATCACGCCGCTTCTACCCGACGAGGAGGTTCGGATGGCTTTTCGGCTCTGGGTCGAAGAGCGGCTCACCACGGACACCTTGAATGCGGCGCTCGTGCCAATTCGTTCTGGTCGTCCCGTGGACGCAGCCGAGTTCGATCGAATTACGGCTCGGCTGCGCATGAGCCTGCGGCGGAATCGGGAGATCGAGGAGGTGGCGCGTCCGCTCCGAGATGAGTAGTTGCCGGTGGCGTGTTCAGAAATCGCCGGTGACTCCGATCTAGTAATCAAGGATGGCAGCGTAAGGACTCTGGAATCCGGAGGAGAACATGACCTGGAACTTGGCAGAGAGGTACGGGCGGTGGGGAATCCTGAAGAAGATCAGAGCGGCTTCGGTCGCACTCATGTTCTTCGTCGTGATTACAGGAGGGCCGCAGGCGGCGTTGGCACGCACCGAATGCGAGGTGGACGTGATCTCGTGTCATGAAACGGCACAAGAGTGTCTCGCGGCCTCGGGACAAGAGCCTGATGACTGCGAAGTCTTCGGGCAGGAGGAGTGCCCGGGACACCTGACATGCCATCCTGCGAGTACCTATGGCGGTTGCGAGGAGCGATACGACTTCGCGGTGGTTTGCAACGCGGATGATCCACTTTAGTGCAACGGAACACCCGTGCACTGATGCGCGGATCGTCCGCCGGCCACGCCATGGTGGCGCTCATGCTCGCTTGTGGATGCGGATCGGGCAGCGAGCCTGCTGGAGAGTCTGCCGATCCTCCGGGATTCTCGCTCCATGATAGCGCGGGCGTCCGCGTCGCCACGACTTCCGCGGAAGCGGCCACGCAGCCGCTACCGTGGCGCATAGGCCCCGAGCCCGATCTGGTCATCGGCCGGGAGGGGGTTCCCGAGGAAGAATTCTTCGGCATTGCCGGGCTGACGCAGCTCGCCGATGGGATTGTGGTCGTGCTGGACGCAAGCATCCCGGAACTTCGCTTCTTCGGACCGGATGGACGTCTCGTGAACCGCTTCGGGCGCCGCGGTAGCGGACCCGGAGAATTCCAGAATCCAACGCTTGTCCCGGCGTTCGCCGCCGATTCACTCCTGGTGTACGACAGCCGTCTAAGACGGTTCCATCTGGTGGCGGCGAATGGTGAGGGTTCCCGCAGCTTTCCCGCCGAGGGCGCGCGGAGACGGGCTCCCATCGGCGTACTGGGGCATCATCTGTTCTTCCGCAGGAGCTTCGCCCCGAGGCCCACCGGACCCGGAGTCACGGTACGGGAGGTTGCCTATGGTTGGCTCGATCTGCGCGCGGGGACCGAGGCCGTGGTCGATTCCGTCACGGTGTCCGTCAGCTTCATAACGGACTGGCGTGGAGGGGTCGCTTCGACGGCGGTGGGAATCCCCTTCACCAATTCATATCCGCCCGCGGTCGTGACCCTGGACGAGACGGCCGCCATCGCCGACCACCAGCCAGAGATGACGGAGTACGGCACCGACGGCCGCATCCGGCGCATCGTCCGGGTTGAGGATCTTGGCCGCCCGATCACATCGGCTGTGACCGATACAGTTCTCGACGAGAGGGCCGCGCGGACCGGTAGGCCATCAGACCAATTCGCCGAAGCCATGCAGCAGATGCCCCTGCCGGCCACGCTGCCCGCTTTTGAGGCGCTGCTTGTGGACAAGAGCGGATGGGTGTGGGCAGCCATGTACGCGCTGGACCGGAGCGCGCCGACGACATGGATGGTCTTCGATGCCGACCGGCGTGCTCGGGGGACCGTGATCACCCCGCGCGGGTTCAGTATCCATGAGATCGGTGCCGCGTACGTGCTCGGGACGTGGACGGATGATATGGGCGTCCCACAGATCCGGCGCTATCCACTCGAAAGACACGCGCAAGAAAGGTAGGCCCGACATGTCGCACCCGGACGCGAGTACCAGTCGCCGGATATCGGTGCGGGAGTTGGTGGACGTTCTGTCGACGCTACTGGTCGCAGTCGCAGCGGTGATCATGCTTGGTTTCTATGTCAGTGACCGGCGTCCAGGCACGTCCGAGGGTCAGTATGCTGAAGATTGGCAGGCCTGGGATGTAGCTGGCGTTCACGTCGGCCCGGCGGACGCAGGTATGGTTATATCCGTCTTCATGGATTTCACGTGTCCATTTTGTCGGAACCTCGTACCCGCGTTGGATTCCATCATGGCAGAGTACCCACGCGAGGTCGCAATGCGGTTTCATCACTTCCCGCTGGGTCGAGAGGGATCGTTTGAGAGTGCCGTCGCGGCAGAATGCGCCTCCCTTCAAGGGCGGTTCAGCGAGATGTATCGCGTGATCTATGCTCTGAGCGATTCGATTGGAAAAAGATCGTGGGAGGCGTTCGGCCGTGACGCGGGTGTGCCTGATGTCCAGGAATTCGAAGAGTGCACTGCCCGGCCCCCCGAGTCATTCCCCAGGATAACCGCTGCCCGGGAGCTTGCGGACCGACTGGAAGTGCGTGGGACTCCGACGATATGGGTGAACGGTCACCGGTTCAACCAGGGTCGGTCGGTGGCCGCGTTCCGGCAAAAGGCCGCGGATCTGGGGCTCGGAAGTTGATCACGGCGGCTACACGGCCCAGAGCATGCTCGCGGCGGGCGACGAGCGCGAGAGCAAGCGCGTAAGGGATGTGTACTTCGAGCGCATCCTCGGCGGTCTTGTTGGTGGGCCGTTGGCATAGCGTGCTGGCCATATGAGCCTCCAAGTCAAGGGCGTTTCCCGCATCCTGTACAGTCCGGATCGTCGATTAGTACCTCGAGCTGCTTGAGTTGCCCGCAGCAGCTAGTGTGATCGGTTACAGCGCTACGGTCTGGGTGATTGAACGGGACGCCCTCCTTTCCGAGTATCGGCTGCCTATCTGACTGTTGAACTACCGCAATTTCCCGGCGCCTCGAGATCTTTCCGAAGCCGCCGCCGGATCGGAGCCGAGTTTAACGGATAGCCGTCAAGATCAGGCGGCTATCGGCCCAGTGAGCCGGCGAAAGCGTATTGACATGGTCAGCAGGTGAATATAGCGCCAGAAAGTCGTGATGACGTGTGTTCGGCCGGCGGCGAGCGCCTGTTTCGGCGTTCCGGTGCCGGCCAGGTGACGCATCAGCAGTGAAAGGTTCGCGCAGGCCGCCTGGATCAAGTAGCGCTTGCGTATGTTCTCACGTCCGCGGAGGGTGGTTCGTCGCGCGCCTCCGCAATCGAGGACGTGCTCAAAGCTGCGTTCCACCAGCTCACTTCTCCGTTTCAGCAGTGCCTGGCCACTCTCGGATCTCAGTGTCCGTTTGGCCGCATCGAGTGCAGCGCGCTGGATGTCCGTTAGCCGGTCCGCACGACGGTGGCCCTGTGGATCGCTGATGGCCGTCTCGATGTTCAGTTCCTGCAGCTGCCAGACCTCGTCCAGTTTGAAATAGCCCTTGTCGGCAGCGAGCAAGTCGATGCGCTCGGTGTCCTTCTCATCGCCCAGCGCCCGGCTCATGCGCGCCTCCGCATCGAGCACGCGCTGGGTGAGGTCTTCCGTATCGTGCTCGTCGCCCGGCCGGACATCCGCATCCACGATGGCGCCCGTTTCCAGATCCACCACATGCTCTGGCTTGTAGATCATCCGCGTGGCGCCCCGCTTGGTTCGCCCGATTTTCGCATCCGGATCGTGGGGATTCTTCCAATCATCGTTGCTCGTCTTGCGGCCGGGACGGCGGCGGTCGAACCGCCGCACGGCAGCCGGGTCCTCTGCATCCACGCCCGCTGCTTCGGCCAACTGCTTCACGTACGCGGCGTAATCACTACCTGTCAGCCGGTGCTCCAGAGAGCGGAGCGAGGCGTTCGCTTCCATGACCGATGCATCGATGCCGAGCTTTCGCCCCTTCAGCAGCTTGTGGTCGCCGAGCGCCTTCAGCACGAGTCCGAACACCTGCTCGTAAACCTCGGCGCCGAGCCGCTGGCGTATGATGGTGAGGCTCGAGTGGTCCGGTGTGGCCTCGTGAAGCTCGTAGTGCAGGAAGCTCCGGATCGACAGCGAGTCCGCACAGCGCGCCGCAATCCCTCGCTCGCTTGGGTGGTACACTTTGAGGCGCCCGCCCCTGGTACACTTTGACCGCCCGGTGACATCTTGAAATACACTTCCGGGTCGATGCCCGGCCGACCGCCCCGGCTCTGATCCGCTTCGTAGAACGGCTCGCAGAGCCGCCGAACCGCATCCACGAACCCCGACTCTGCGAGGGCTCGGTCCAGACGTTGGTAGAAGGCGTTGGCGGGGCTGGGCGGCAATTCGCTGGTCGGAATCCAGAAGCTCGATTGCGCTTCCGCGTCTTTGCGCCGGAACATCCTCGCTCCGTGCTGGGAGGGGCGTGCTGGTCGTCGGACCAATCTACGATACCACCCCCTGGAATGCACTACCCGTGGCGGGGGTATTTCAACAGACTCCTATCCCGGGTGTTGATGGTAAATAGCGTTCTTGCAGCTCCTCCGATTGATTTCTCAGCATAGTCTGGTAACGCCAAGCCGGAGGTACGGCCTACCGGGCGAAACGGTACGCTGCGGCGCTCATCTGGCCCGTTCTCGGCGCGCGTACACGTAGGCCCGTAGCACGGCGTTCATCCTCGACTGGTATCCCGCGCCGCCGCGCTTGAAGAAGTCGAGCACGTCGTCGTCGACGCGCATCGTGATCGTACTCTTCTCGTGCCGCGGATCGAGAATCTGTGCGTTGCGCCAGAAGGCCTCATCCAGGACCGGGGCTGCGTCCGGATCATCCTCGATGGCCCGCTCGATGTCCTCGTCGGTGAGCGCCTCCACGCGCTTCCAATCGCTCTTGTCCTCCAACTGAGCAAGCTCAGCGTTCGTCTTCCGGACGAGCCCGCGTTGTGTCTCCCGCTTCCGCCGCCTCGACGTGCTTCCGGTAGTCTTCTTCTTCATCCTTTCGTGCCCTCCGTACCGAGATGATTCGGCAGCGGCCCTCGCGGAACGTGTAGACCACCGCGATGACCTTCTGCGTTGCCGGATGCGTGGCCACGGCTACTATGCGTGGTTCCTTGCCGCGATCGGACTTGAATTCGAACGTCGAACCGCTCGCCAGAGCTTGCGCACCCGCCGCGAAAGAGATGCCGTGCTTCTCCAGGTTTCTGGCCTCCTTCGCGGGATCCTATTCGAACTCCATAGGGTAATATCGAGGAGGATATTACAATTGTCAATAACAAGCGATGGACGCGGGGCGGCGGAGGAGCGCTTGGAGGTGATGGGCATCGTCGCTTGTGAGGTGCGTGGCCTCGTCGAAGCGGGGTTTGGATTCGAGTCATTGCCGGAGGATGCTGATTTATGTATTTTACGTAATTATGAAACATACCATCTCAGCAACCGATCTCGCACGCCGCCTGGGTGACATCCTTGGACGTATCCGGTACCGCGGGGACGTCTTCACCGTGGAGCGGAATGGCACGCCTGTAGCCTCCATCGGACCCATCCCGGGCGCCCGGGCGGCGACGCTGCGGGAAGCGGCTGCGGCTTGGATCGCGGGTGGGGCGGAGGAGGGATTTGCCGCAGACCTGGCGCGGGTCGAGGACGCCGACAGCGCCGCCGCGGATCCATGGGCATCGTGATCGACACCAGCGCCCTGGTGGCGCTCGAGCGGCGCGGGTCCGATTGGGAGAGGCTCCTGATGTCGATCGAGGACGAGCCAGTCGCGATTCCCGCGATCGTCTACGCCGAATTGCTGGCGGGCGTGATGCTGGCGGACACGCCCGAACGCGCTGCCCGCAGGCGCGCAAAGGTCGAGGCGCTGGTCGGCATCACAGGGGTGTTGGACTTCGGGATCGACGCTGCCGAGCGCTGGGCCGAGCTCTTCGCGGGTCTGAGCCGCGACGGCCGCATGGTCCCGGCGAACGACCTGGCCGTGGCGGCAACGGCGTTGAGTCTCGGATTCGGCGTCCTCGTGGGGCCCGCCGGGGAGGAGCACTTCCGCGGGATCCCCGGCCTGCGGGTGGAGACATTGAGGGCGTCCTGAGTGCCCGGGCCCCTTCCAGGCCCGCTTCGTCTACCCCTCTGTCCGCGCGGGGATGGCCGCGATCGCATCCTGCTTGGCCGACCTGAGCGAGAAGTCCAGCCTTGAGACCTCCAAGCAGGCTCGCGCCAGCCGTGGTCGATCAGTTTAATTGATAAGTGACCGGCAACGGCGTTTGGTGTTCAACACTGCGCGACAAAGGAGTGACCACCCTCTGTGAAGCGACCGATGCGATACCATCAGGGCCAGTTCCCGCCAGAGGAGTTGGAATGGGCACGCTTGCTTGCGAGGGCGACCTGGCGGCGTTGCCACGCTCCCCGGACCCTACCGGATAATCGGAGCGAAACGCTCAGCCAGCTCCATGCCTTCCTGGATGAGCTGCTCAACCTCGTCGGGCGTGGCCAGCCGACCGGGGCGCCAGAAGAGCAACTCGTGCCCCAGCCCTGCGGCGCACATCCCCGGCCGTCTTTCCAGGAACAGGAGGAGGGCATCCGAATGGAAGGCGGCGCGCACGGCCGCCTCGTCCTCGCCCCGCAGGAGGTAGAGGCGAGAGAATTCCTCGCGTTGGGCAAAGTCGATGTCCTGGTAGCCCACGCGTTGTCCGACACGGTGGAGTAAGTTCTCCGAGCGGAGGGAGAACGCGGGGAGCGCCAGGCGGTCCGAGGTGGTGTAGAAGACGGTCTGGCGGTGGGTCTGCCGGGCGGCCAGCGACGGACCTGGAAATGGCGGGTGTGTGGGAGCGGACGGCCTGGGGTCCGCTCCGGATCGACAGTTACGAACTGGCAGACAGCCGCACGGCATGGTCCACTGTCGGGGTGCGGATCGCGGTGGTGCGGCATGAAGGGAGCGCTACTTCGGCAGGAACACCGGCGTATGGGCGGGCGGCTCGGGCGCCTGGTCGCCCTCCACCAGCGCAAGCAGCTCGAAGGCGTCCACCGGGCGCGCGACGCCGCGCAGGGAGAGGCTCCCCCGCGGCGCTGAGCGCACCCGGTCCTCGACCAGCGCGTGGGCCCCGAGCGCGCACAGCACCTCGCCGGGGCCCGCCTCCTCCTGGAGCAGGCCCGCGACCGTGACGGGCGTGCCCACGGCCGTGTAGGAGCTGAAGGTCTCGCTGCCGAACACGCCCACGGTGCAGAAGCCCGTGTTGATGCCGACGCGCAGCTCGGGGCCGGCGGGGACGCCGCGGCGGCGCCACGCCGTCCCGACCTCGCCCACGCGCTGACGCATCTCCAGGGCCGCGCGCGCCGCGGCCAGCACCTGCTCCTCCGGCGGCAGCTCGTCGGGAGCGCCGAAGAGCACGGTGAGGCGGCTGGCGCCCGACGCGTCCACGGTGCCGCCGTGCGCGAGGGACGCCGCGGTGATCTCGCGCAGGTAGTCGTTCACCATCTCGGACAGCTCCTCGGGCTCGACCGAGTCCGTGAGCTCCGCCAGTCCGCCCAGCTCGGCCACGAGCACCGTGATCTTCCGGCGCTCGAAGCCGCGCTCGTCGAGCCGGCCGCTGACGATGCTCTCCACCACCGCCGGCGGCAGGAACCGCTTCAGCTCGCCCGTGCGCAGTAGCTCCGCCACCTGCTCCTCGACGCGGGCCTCCAGCCTGCGCGTGAGCTCCGCCAGCGCCCGCTCCTGCTTCCGGGCCTTGATGAGGTTGCGGACGCGCGCGAGTAGCTCGCCCTCGTGGAAGGGCTTGGTCAGGTAGTCGTCGGCTCCGGCCTGGAGGCTGTCCACGCGCGCCTCGGTGCCCGCCCGGGCCGTGAGGAAGATGAGGGGCGTGGCGCGCAGGTCGGGGTCCTCGCGGACCGCCCGCAGGAAGTCGCGCCCGCTCATGTTCGGCATCATCTGGTCCGACAGCACCAGCTCCGGACGATACCTCCGCACCATGTCGAGCCCGTCCCTGCCGTCCACCGCGAGGAACAGGTTCACCTCGTCCGAAAGCAGGTCGCGCACGTGCGCCCGCAGGTCCGGGTTGTCCTCCGCGTAGACGACGGTCGGCTTCTCCGGATCGAACGACGCCTCCGTCTGCTCGTTCAGCCGGCTCGCCCCCTCCCGGTCCGTGGCGCCCTCCAGCACCACGGCGGGCATGGTCTCGGCCTCGTCGGGGACCTCCTGGTCCTCCGGCGCGAACTCCACCACCCACGCCGGATTGAGGTGCGCGTGGCCGGTGGGGATCGTCACGCGGAACGTGGAGCCCCTGCCGTACTGGCTCAGCACGCTCACGCCGCCCCCGTGCAGTCGCGCGACTTCCTGCACCAGCGCCAGGCCGATGCCCGTGCCGGCGTACTCGCGGCTCTCGCTGCCGTCCGCCTGCCGGAAGCGGTCGAAGATGTGGGGGAGCTGATCCTCCTTGATGCCGATGCCGGTGTCCGTCACGCTCAGGCGGCAGATGCCCTCGTGCAGGTGCGTCGCCACCTCGACGTGGCCCTCGCGCGTGAACTTGATGGCGTTCGACGCGAGGTTCGTGATGACCTTGTCGAATTTCTCACGATCGATGAAGAGGTCGGCCGCCGCTACGGCCGGATCGAGCGACAGGCGCAGCTCGATCCCCCGCTGCTCCGCGAGCGCGCGGAACGGCGCGACTCGCTCCTCCACGAAGCGGTTCATGTCGGGCAGCGGCGCCGCCCTCAGCTCCATCCCGCCCGCCTCCAGCTTCGCCAGGTCCAGGATCTGGCTCACGAGCCCGAGCAGCCGGTCCTGGCTGCGGCGCATGACGCGGAGCTGTTCGGCGGCCGCCTCGGGCACGGCCCCGTAGCGGCCGGCGAGGATCTGCTCGAGCGGCCCGATGGTGAGTGCGATGGGCGTGCGGAATTCGTGGGAGATGTTGGCGAAGAAGTCGGTCTTGAGGCGGTCCATCTCCTCCAGCACCGCCACGCGCATGTTCCGCACGACGGCCGAGATGAGGCCCGAGATCGCCTGGAAGGTGTCCACGTCGCCCTGATCGAGCGGTGGGTAGAGCGGGCGCGCCTCCTTGAGCCTGCCCGACAGTAGCAGCCCGATGGGCCCGGAATCCGACATCACGGGCACGCAGATGAAGAACGGGAGGTCGAACGCCTCACGGATCGCGCGGATGAGCGGCGTCTCCTCCGTCGACTTGTTCACCACCAGGAGCCCGGTCCCCTCCTGGAACTCGTGCGGAAGCCGGAGGACGGTGCTCCGCAAGCTCTCTGCGGCGTCCTCCCGGAAGCCGAGCCAGTGCGACGGCCGGTAGGCGTCCTCTTCTTCCGTGGGCGACAGCACCACCGTCCGGTCCATACCCAGCGTGGAGTTGATGGCCTCGATGCTCGTCTCGAAGATGGAGGAGACGTGCTTTTCCGCGCCCACGGTCTGCTGGAGCCCCGAAAGCAGGGCAAAGCCCTGCCGCTTCTGCTTCAGCTCGTGGCGTAGCCCGGAGATCGTGTAGTCGAGCTTCAGGTTCTCCCCCGACAGCTCGTCCACCCGGCGCTTGTAGTAGCCGAGCTCCTTGTGGAGCTGCTCCAGGTCCTCCTTCTTCCCCATCGGCGGTCTTTCTCGCTCAGGCCAGGGGCGGCTCGGGGGTCGCGGCCTCCCTGCGCTCGACCTCTATGCTGCTGATCTGGAGGACCGGCTGGGTGTTGGTGAAGTTGGGGATGTCGCCGAGGATCTCATCCCCGTGCGCGGCGAAGGCCGCCTGGAAGTCCTCGACGGAGTCGAAGTAGAGGTGTCCGCCGCCGATGAAGGGCGCCGCCGTACCGCCCGCGCCGGCGAGGCCGCGGTCCATCTCGATGCCGCGCAGCCAGCGGCTCCAGCGGGCATTCACCAGGTCGCGGTGGCTGCCGTGGTAGTAATCGTGGTCGAAGCTGGCGTCATCCCCGTTCGGATACAGCGCGCTGACACGGATCATGGTCGAGGCTCCTTGGCTCGGGTGTGGGGGGATCAGGCTCCGCTCGGAGGGCCCCCCGTAGGGCTCACTCTGACAACACGCTCAGTATTCCGGTGTAGTTGTGCGACGGGCCAGCGGCCGCCGAGCGCTTCTCCCATGCCCGCGAGCAGAGGCGTGGCCATGTTGAGGCTGAGCCCCTCCGACATCTGCTTTCTCACGATGTCGTACAGGAGCAGGAGGTTGGGCTCTCCATCGTAGGAGGCGGCCGCGACCTGGCGTCCGAGCTCCACCCCCACCGCGCGCTCGTTTCCGGGCAGGCCATCCGCCTTGAAGAGATCCACCTTGACGGTATCCGAGTCCACGACGGCGACTCCCACCTGGTGACCCTCGAAGCCCAGGCGGTCGTTCGTGATGATGCCCACTGCCGCGAGGCCCGCCTGTCTGGACGATGCGTGCGCGGAGTGCCCGACGCCCGCCCGTGACCGCCGGGGCCCGGGGTCTCGGCGGGGTGAAGCCACGGCATCGGCTGGAGTGCTCATTTCAGGCCTCCTCGCTGAGTATGCTCAGTACGCCCGACCAGTTGTGCGACTGCATCCCGCCGCCGGCGGGCGCGATCTCGCAGCCGACGTACCAGCCCAGCAGGGGGACATCGTCGCCAAGGGCGCACCGGATTTCCTCCGCCTCGTCCGCCTCCATGCCGCTCATGGAGGGCGCCCTGCCCCCGCAGTCGATGTAGAGGGCGAGCAGGGGTATACGGCCCTCGAGACCCTCGAGCAGCGAACGTGCCCCCTCCCTAAGGTAGTCGAAGTCGATGGTGCGGCGCATGAGCTGCACTTCGGTGCCGGGAACCAGGTCGTCGCCGAAGAAGACGAGGCCCCTGCGCTCCCGGTCCACGTCCATGCAGAGACGTACCGCGTAATCGTCTTCGCGGTACTCGCCGAACTTGTCGCCCGTGTTGATGCCGAGCGTGATGAAGATGGGGTAGTCCGCCCACATGGCCTCGTCCGAGCCGTGGCCCATCAGCTCGCCGACCATGTCGGCCATGGGCTTGCCGTCGAGCTCGAGCACCACGTTCCCCTCCGCCTTCGTGATGGTGTGGTACCCGCCGGAGGGCTTGCACCCGCGCAGCACCGTCGTGTGCATGCGGACGCCCCCGTGCAACACCACGGCCAGCGCGGTCTGCTGGAGCACGTCGTCGTCCACGAGCTGGAAGGTGGGGTTCCACGCGAGGTCTCCGAGAAGTCCGCCGCCGACGGTCATCGGCCACTCCCCGCCGAGGCCCTCCTCCATGCCCGCGAGCAGGGGCGTCGCCATGTTGAGGCTGAGTCCCTCCGACATCTGCTTCTTCACGATGTCGTAGAGCAGCAGGACGTTCGGATCGCCCCGATAAGACCCTGCCCGCACGCGGCGCCCGAGCCGCTCCCCCACGGCGCGCTCGTCGTCGGGCAGGCCGCCCTCGCCGAAGACGTCCACGGCGACGCTGTCGGAGTCCAGGACCGCGACGCCCACGTCGTGGCCGTCAAAGCCGACGACATCGTTCGTGATGACGCCGACCGCCGCTCCTCCAGCGATGCGGGCGCCGGGGCCCACGACCTCCCGCACGCCCTGCCGGATGGCCTCCGGGTCGTGCTTCGAGCTGGCGAAGACCAGCGCGAGCGCGCAGCGGTCCGTGCCCGCCCGCGCCATGGCCTGCTCGGCGGCCTCGCGCGCCGCCTGTCGAGAGGAGCCGGCCGAGCTGTGGCCGACGCCGACGCGGCTTCGCGGCTGCGGGACCACTTGCCTCTTGGGCGCCTCTATGGGTCGCGTGCTCATCGTTCCACCTCCTCGCTGAAGACGCACAGGACGCCCGTGTAGTCCAGCGGCCGCGGCTCGCCCCGTATCTCGGCGATCTCCGTCCCCGTGTAGATGCCGAGCAGCGGTATCCCCGCCTCGCCGAGCGCCCGCTGCACCTCCGCCGCCTCCTCGCCGTCGCTGCCGCAGAAGGCGCTCGCCCGGATCGCGCAGTCGATGTAGAAGGCGAAGAATGGACGCCGTCCTTCCAGCCCATCGAGAACCTGCTGCGTTCGCTCGCGCACGTATTCGAACTCCATCGTCCGCCGCATGAGTTGGATCTCGGTGCCGGCCGTCAGGTTGGGCTCGAACATGATGAGCGCCCGGCGGTCCTCGTCGATGGCGGCGCAGATGTGGTTGGAGTAGTTCTCCTCGCGGAACTCGTCCCACTTGTCGCCGTGGTTCTCGCCCAGCGTCAGGAAGAAGGGGTACTCCTCGAGCTCCTGGTCCAGGTCGCTGCCGACGATGTCCTTCACCGCGTCCAGCGCGGGTCGGCCGTCGATCTCCAGCACCGCGTTGTGCTCCGCGCGGGTTACCGTGTGGTAGGTGCCCGAGGGCTTGCAGCCGTGCATGATCGTGGTGTCCATCCGCACCCCGCCGCGCAGGAGCAGGGCGATGGCCGACTGGTCGAGGACGCGGTCGTCGAAGAACTGGTGCGTGGGATTCGCGACGGCGTCGCCCAGCATGCCGACGCCCGCCGTGCGCGGCCAGGCGCCGATGGTGCCCCGGAGCCCCCTCAGCAGCGGGGTCGCCATATTGAAGGAGAAGCCCTCGCCGCGGACCATGTCGTAGAGGAGGAGCAGGTCGGCATCCTTCCCGGCGCCGGCCGCTCTCAGGCGCGCTCCCAGCACTGCGCCGGCCTCCGTCTCGCCCGCGTTCAGCCCCTCCTGGAGGAAGAGCTCCGACTCGACGGCCGTTCCTAGCTTCAGCGCGGCCACGGCCACCTGGAGTCCCTCGTAACCCAGGAACTCATTGGTGATCACCCCGATGGTGTAGCCGCCGATGATGCGCGCGGGCGCCGGCATGACCGAGCGCACGCCGGCGTGGAAGGCGTGGGGGTCGTGCTTCCCGGTGCAGAAGACGAGGGCGAGATCGCAGGCTTCCAGGCCGGCGCTCGCCAGCGCCATGCGCGCGGCCTCCGCGCCTGCCTCGCGGGAGCTGGCGCGCTCGGAGACGCCGACGCCTGCCCTGGTGATGGCGGAAGCTGTCCCGGCGCGTGCTTCGAGATTCTGCGGGGTGGTCGCCATCCTCACGCCTCCGCGCTGAACAGGCACAGCACGCCGGTCCAGTCCAACGCCTGCATC
>Ga0214473_10006189_pt1 | contig 14326 bp, 13 predicted proteins | sample RVTome_7_FD_203509 | JGI IMG/M metagenome (GOLD analysis project Ga0214473, IMG submission 203509) | Soil microbial communities from uranium-contaminated site in the Upper Colorado River Basin, Wyoming, United States - RVT98D197 | ecosystem: Environmental > Terrestrial > Soil > Contaminated >... | reverse complement strand
CGCGACCAGGAACCCGAAGTCCCCGATCCGGTTCATGATGAACGCCTTCTTCCCGGCGTCGGCGTTCACCTTCTCGGAGAACCAGAACCCGATCAGGAGATAGGAGCAGAGCCCCACGCCCTCCCAGCCCACGAAGGTGACCGGAAAGTTGGCCCCCAGCACGAGCGTCAGCATAAAGAAGACAAACAGGTTCAGATACGCGAAGTAGCGCGCGTAGCCCTCGTCCTCGCGCATGTAGCCCACGCTGAAGACGTGGATCAGCGATCCCACGCCGGTGACGATCAGCATCATCACCGCCGACAGCGCATCCACCTGGAGCGCATAACTCACCTGCAGCGACCCGACCGGCATCCAGTCCCAGTACCGGAACACGACCGGCGCCTCGGGATGCGCCTGCGCCAGCGCGCGGGCCACCAGCACTGCGACGCCGAACGACGCGGCCACCACGCCGACGCCGACCACCGACACGAGCCCCTTGGCCTTGGGGCGAACGAACGCCACCGTTCCGTTCACCAGAAAGCCCAGGAGCGGCAGGGCCGGCACCAGCCAGACGAGGTTCATCCTTTGAGCAGGTTGATGTGTTGCAGGTCGACCGTCTCCTTGTGGCGGTAGACGGCCAGCACGATGGCGAGGCCGACGGCGGCTTCCGCGGCCGCGACCGCCATCACGAAGAACACGATGATCTGCCCGTTCGTCCCCAGCTGCTGGGCGAACGCGACGAACGCGAGGTTCACCGCATTCAGCATCAGCTCGATGCACATGAAGATCACGATCGCGTTGCGGCGCAGCAGCACGCCGGCCGTGCCGATCGCGAACAGCACGGCGGAAACCGCCAGGGAGGGGCCGAGCAGCATCAGAGCTTTCGCTTCGCCAGGACCACGGCGCCGACGACCGCGGCCAGCAGCAGCAGGCTGGTGATCTCGAACGGCACGAGATAGGTCTCGAACAAGGGGGCCGCGATCGCCCCGACCACCCCTTGCTGCTGTTGCAGCGCCGCGACGGTGCCCGGCGGCAGCTGGATGGCGTCCGGCGGCGCCGCCTGGGCCAGGCCGCGCAGCTGCACCAGCAGCGCCACGCCGAGCAGGGCGGCGATGCCCGCGCCCACCAGCCCCTTCATGTCGCCCGCCCCGGCGCGCCCCAGGTTGAGCAGCATGATGACGAACAGGAACAGCACCATGATGGCGCCGGCATACACGAGCACCTGCAGCACGCCGATGAACGGCGCGTCGAGCAGCGTGAACAGCACCGCGAGACAGAACAGGGTCACGATCAGCCACAGAGCGCTGGCGACCGGACTGCGGCGCGTGATGCACATCCCCGCCGCCACGACGGCGAGCCCGGCAAACCCCCAGTAGACGATCAGCAGGAGGGACACGCCGCTCACTCCCCCTTCGGGTCCGAGGGGTCCCACAACGTCGACACGGGGTGCGTCTGGGCGCACAGCCGCTCCAGGTCGTACACGAACCGGTCGCGCTCGTACTCCGCGTTCTCGTAGTGCACTCCGACGTGGATCGCCTCCTCCGGGCACACCTCCTGGCAGTAGCCGCAGAACACGCAGCGGAACTCGTCGATCTCGTAGATCAACGGGTAGCGATTCCCCTGCTCGTCTTCCCCGGGCACCAGCTTGATGCAGTTGGCGGGGCAGATCTGCGGGCACAGCCCGCACGCGACGCACTTGGCGCGGCCTTGCTCGTCGGTGAGCATGCGGTGCGTGCCGCGCCAGCGGGACGACAGCGCCCAATCGTCGGTCCCCTTTTCCTCCGGGTACTGCATCGTGACCTTCTTGCGGAAGATGTGCGAGAAGGTCAGGGCCATGCCCTTGAGCGTGGCGCGGAGGTAGGACGTTTCTGAGACCGGCCGCCGTAGCACCTTCACCGTGATCGCCACGTCAGGCGCTCCTCCGCTCGACCGAGCCGGACACGAGGCGGCCCCGGTCGAGCACCAGGAACAACGGGATGGCCAGGGCCATGTTCACGGCGAACAGGGTCAAGGCGAACCGCGTGTCGTAGATCCAGCCCAGCTGGTCGTGCAGGTACCAGATCGCCGTGGCGATCACGGTCAGGTAGACCAGGGCCAGCGGCAGCAACACCTTCCAGCCCAGTGCCATCAGCTGATCGTAACGGAATCGCGGCAGCGTCCACCGCACCCAGATGTAGACGAAAATGAAGAACCCCGTCTTGGCCAGGAACGCGAGCGCGGTCGCGACCGTCTTCAGGACCGACCAGGGCGCGGCGTTGTCCCAGGCCGTGAACGGGATGTCCCACCCGCCGAAGAACAGCGTCGCCATCAGGGCCGAGGCCGTGACCATGTTGGAATACTCGGCGATGATGAACATCGAGAACTTCATCGAGCTGTATTCGGTATGGTAGCCGGCCACCAGCTCCCCCTCCGCTTCCGGCAGATCGAAGGGGACGCGATTGGTCTCGGCGAAGGCCGCGACCGTGAAGATGAAATACGCCAGCGCCAGCGGAAACACGTTCCACAGGAAAATCGAGCCCTGTTGCTTGGCCACGATGTCCGACAGGGTGACGTTGCCCATCAACAGCAGCACCGCCACGGTGCTCATCCCCATCGCGATTTCGTAGGAGATCATCTGTGCCGAGGCGCGCAGCCCGCCCAGCAGCGCGTACTTGTTGTTCGAGGACCAACCCGCGAGCACGATGCCGTACACCCCGAGCGAGCTGATCGCCAGGATGTAGAGAAAGCCGACCGGCAGATCCGCGACCACCAGCGGCACCTCGCCCCACTTGGTGGGCAACGGCGCGCCGAACGGAATGACGGCGAACGTCAACAGCGCCGGGACGAACGAGATCACCGGCGCCAGAATGAACAACCAGCGATCGGCGGTCGCGGGGTAGGTCTCTTCCTTGAGCATGTTCTTCAGACCGTCCGCCGCTGGCTGCAGCAGCCCGAACGGGCCCACCCGGTTCGGGCCCAGGCGATCCTGCATCCAGGCGCAGACGCGCCGCTCGAACCACGTGATCAGCGCGACGCCGACCATGATGACGTTGAACACGACGAACAGCTTGACGATGGACGCAATCAAGAAGAAGGTCACGCCGGCACTCCCGCGCCCGCACGCACCTTCCGGCCGTTCAGCCCGAGCGCGCCGTAGGACAGCCCCGCGAAGCCGTCCACCGCCTCCGCCAGTGCCTCAAACACGCTCTCGGCCGATTCCGGCTGCGACGCGCCATCGAGCTCCGCCACCAGCTCCCCCAGCGCCCACCACGCCGGCCGCGCCATGCCCGGCGCCGGTTTGGCCTGGAAGTACCGCTGCACGCGGCCGTCCCGATTCACGAACGTGCCATCCTCTTCCGCCATGTTGGCGAGCGGCAGCACCACCTCGGCGTGACGCGCATGCTCGGGCAGGACCGTTCCGGCATACAGCAACGCCCCCGCGGTCTGCACCGGCACCTCGGCTTCGTCCAGCAACACCACGACGGCCGCCCCTTGCGCGGCCTGGAGCACGGAGCCCACGTCGGGGCTGTAGCCGAGCAGCTCCGCGCCGGTCCCGTTCGGGGCGCGCTCGGCGCGGAGTGCCAGGTTCGGAACGCCGGCGAGCGGCGCCACCTCGCCCATGACGAGCTGGAACCCGCCGGTCCAGTCGAAACGCGACAGCATCCGCCGCGCCAGATAGAGCGCTTCGGTCGAGGCGCGGGGCGAGGCGATCGTGACCGCCTTGCCGCTCGCCCCCGAGAGCAGCGCGCGCACGCGCGCCAGCGCCTCATCCCAGTCCGCGGCGCGCAGCGTGCCGCCGTCGCGCACCAGCGGCGCCTCGATCCGGTCGGCGCGGTTCATCCAGCGGTAGTTGGCGCGACCGTGGTCGCAGATGAAGTAGCGGTTCACATCGAGGTTCGGACGCGGCCGCACCCGCACCACGGTGGAGTCGCGCAGGTCGAGCGTGACATTGCACCCCTGAGAGCAGCCGGTGCACACCGACGCGGTCTTGTCCAGCTCCCACGCGCGGGCCTTGTGCAGGAAGTCCTTGGACAGGAGCGAGCCGACCGGGCAAAGATCCACGACGTTGCCGGCCCACGCATGATCCAGCCGCCCTTCGGGGTGCACGCCGATGAATGCCCGGTCGCCGCGTTCGGAGACGTTCAGGACCGGCTCCTGGGCCACGTCGTCCATGAACCGGACGCAGCGGGTGCACAGGATGCACCGGTTCGGCACGTACAGCACGTCCGGGCCGAAGTCCTCCACCGGGTTGAACCGCTTCGCGTATTCGCCGTAGCGGGTACCCGCCCGGCCTTCCTGGAAGACGAAATCCTGCAGCTCGCACTCCCCGGCCTGGTCGCAAATCGGGCAGTCGAGCGGATGATTGATGAGCAGGAACTCGAGTACGCTCTGTCGCGCGGTCTTCGCCTCCGGGGCCTGCGTGTGCACCACCATGCCGTCGGCCGCCTGGGTGGCGCACGCAATCGCGAGCTTGGGCTGTTTTTCGACGTGCACCAGGCACATGCGGCACACGCCCGCCACCGGGAGCCCGGGGTGGTAGCAGTAGTGGGGGACCAGCACCCCCACCTGTTTCGCCGCCTCGATCAGAAGCGTGCCGGGCGGTACGCTGACCGGCGTGTCGTCGATCGTGAGGGTGATCAGACCGTCAGCCATCGGTACGAGCCTCTCAGGCCGCCACGGGGCGCTTCTTCCCCGCGATGTAGGCTTCGAATTCGCTCCGGAACTTCTTGATCCCCGAGACGATCGGCGCCGCGCACGAATCCGACAGCACGCAAATCGTCTTGCCGGTCATGTTCTCCGACAGCTCGAGCAGCAGATCGAGATCACTCGTCTTGCCCTGCCCCGCGAGGATGCGCTCCAGGATCTTCGTGGTCCACGCCGTGCCCTCGCGGCACTGGGTGCACTGGGCGCACGATTCGTGGGCGTAGAACCGGGCCAGCCGCATGATCTGATAGACCATGTCGGCCGAGTCATCGAACACGATGACGCCGCCCGAGCCGAGCATCGTCCCTTTCTCGACGCATCCCTCGTAATCGAGCAGTGTGCTCTCGGCCTCTTCGCGATTCAGGATCGGCACCGAGGAGCCGCCCGGGATGCAGCCCTTGAGCGTGCGTCCGGGTCGCATTCCGCCGGCCAGATCGTGGAGCAGGTCCTTGAGCGGGAAGCCGAGCGTGACCTCGTAATTCCCGGGTTTCGCGATGTGCCCGCACACCGAGAACAGCTTCGTCCCGACGCTCTTGGGATTCGACAGGCACAGCTTCTTGTGCCACTCGGCGCCATGCTTGAGAATGTGCGGCACGGCGGCGAGCGTTTCGACGTTGTTGATGGTCGTGGGCCTCCCGAACACGCCGGCGGCGGCCGGGAACGGCGGCTTGATGCGCGGATTGCCCCGTTTCCCCTCGATCGAGTTCATCATCGCGGTCTCTTCGCCGCAGATGTAGGCCCCCGCCCCGCGGTGCAGGTACAGCCGGATCTCCCCGAACAGCTTGGCGGTATTCGCCTCGGCCAAGGCCTGCTCCATGATGGCCCAGGGCTCCGTGAACTCGCCGCGGATGTAGATGTAGCCGATCTCGGCGCGGATCGCGTGGGCGGCGATGGCGGCACCCTCGAGCAGCGCGTGCGGCGTCCAACGCATGATCTCGCGGTCTTTGAACGTGCCCGGCTCGGACTCGTCCGCGTTCACGCACAGGTAGTGGGGTCCCTTCTTCTCCTTCGGCATGAAGGACCACTTGAGGCCGGTCGGGAATCCCGCGCCCCCTCGACCCCTCAGCCCCGAGGCCTTGATCGCTTCGGTCACGGCGCTCGGATCCATCGCCAGGGCCTGCTCCAGACTCTCGTAGCCGCCGCGCTTCTTCCATCCTCTCAGCGAGCGCGCCTCCGCGTCGCCGAAATACTTGGAGAGCACGACGGTTTCCTTGGGGTGAGACTTGTGCGGGTAGCCCATGGCGTCAGCCGTACCGCTTCACGAGCCCCGGGACCTTGTCCGGAGTCACGGACTCGATGAAGTCGTCGTCGATCAGGATCGGGGTCGCGAAGCCGCACGCGCCGAGGCATTCGACCTCGATCACCGTCCACCGGCCGTCGGGGCTCGTGGCCCCGAGCTCGCCGGCGCCCGTCTCCTGTACCAGCGCCCGCACCACGTCCTCGGCGCCGCACAGGTTGCAGGGCGAGGTGGTGCAGACCTGGACGAAGTGTCTGCCCACCGGGTGCTGGTGATACATGGTGTAGAACGTCACGACGCCTTTGACGTGCGCCGGCGTCACCCCCAGCACTTCGGCGACCTCGGTCATGTTGCGATCGGAGATCCAGCCCCGCTCCCGCTGCACCAGCCACAGCGCGGGCAGCAGGGCCCCCTGTTTGGTGGGATAGCGCTTGATGATCGTCTCCAGCTCGGCCTGCGTCTTCCCCGTGAACACGGGGATGTAGGCCTCCGTCCCGGCGGGCACGTGCACGCTGCTCACCGATCCACTTCTCCCATCACGATGTCCACCGACGCATTGATCGCGATCAGATCGGAGAGGAGATGGCCCTCGGCCATCTTCGAGATCGACGCGAGATTGATGAACGCGGGGGGGCGGATGCGCCACCGCACCGGTTTGGCCGTCCCATCGGAAACGAAGTACGTGCCCAGCTCGCCCTTGGGGTTCTCCACCCCGAGGTAGACCTCGCCCACGGGCGCCTTGATGCCTTCCATGACCTGCTTGAAATGGAAGATCATCGCTTCCATGTCGCTCATCGCGCGCGACTTGGACGGCAGAATCACGCGCGGATCGTCGACGTTGATCGGCCCGTCCGGCAGCCGGTCCAGGGCCTGAGCCAGGATCCGGTTCGCCTGGTAGCACTCCTCGAGGCGCACCAGATAGCGATCGTACACGTCGCCGTGCTCGCCGATCGGGACCTCGAAATCGTACGTCTCGTAATCGAGATAGGGCTGATCCTTGCGCATGTCCCAGGGCACACCCGAGGCGCGCAGCATCGGTCCCGACAGCGAGTAGTTGATCGCTTCCTCGCCCGTCAAGACACCCACGCCCTGCGTGCGGCCGGCCCAGATCGCATTGCGCGTCAGGACCTTGTCGATCTCGTTCAACGTGTCGGGGAACGTCTTGATGAACTCCCGCAGCTTCTCGACGAAGCCGTCGGGAATATCGGCCATCAGGCCGCCCACGCGGGTGAGGCTCGTCGTCAGCCGCGCGCCGGTCCACATCTCTTGCAGGTTGTAGATCAGCTCCCGCTGCTGGAACGCCCACAGGAACGGCGTGAACGCCCCCAAATCGATGGCGGTGGTGCCGAGCCACACCATGTGCGAGATGATGCGGCTCATCTCGCAGGCGATCACCCGCAGCACCGTACACCGCGGCGTGATGGTAATGCCCATCAGCTTCTCCGCGGCCAGCGCGAGGGCGACGTTGTTCGCCATCGGCGAGAGGTAGTCGGTGCGGTCGGTGAGGGGGATGATCTGATTGTAGTGACGATACTCGCCCAACTTTTCGAACCCCGAATGCAGATACCCGACGTGGGGGATTACCCGCACCACGGTTTCCCCGTCCAGCTCCACCACCAGGCGCAGCACCCCGTGCGTCGCCGGGTGTTGCGGACCGAGATTCACCAGCAGGTGGTCCCGCCCCAGGTCGCTCTCTTCGACCGCCGCCCCCAGCGGAATGCGGCTCGGCCGCCCCTGGGCGTCGAGGCCCGGCGTGGCCAGCTCCATCTCGACCGAGCGGGTGCTCATTCGGATCCCGGGACGACGTCGCGCTCCCCGCGACGCAACCGGTCCCGCATGTCCGCGGGCAGATCGTCGAACGATTCGGCGATCGACAGCTCTTCCATCGAATAGTGCGCTTCGGGACTGATGTTCAACGCCTGCCGCACCTGCTCGGCGCGGCTGAACCGGCCGCGCAGCGGGAAATCCTTGCGCAGCGGATGACCTTCGGCGTAGGTCTCCCACATCAGGATGCGCCGCAGGTCGGGGTGGCCGGCGAACACCACGCCGAACATGTCGTAGACCTCACGCTCGAGCCAGTTCGCCCCCGCCCAGAGCGAGGTCACCGAGTCCACCGCCAGCTCGCCGCGCGGGTCGAGCTCGACCTTCACCCGGAGATTGGCTTTGTGCTCGAGCGAGCGCAGTTGATACACCACCTCGAGCGGGCGCTCTCGGTCGCGGAACTCGACCGCGGTGACATCCACCAGATAGTTGTACTCCTGTCCCGGCGTGTCCTTGAGCCACCGCATGAAGTCGAGCAGCCGGGCGGCCGAGACGGTGACGCTGGTCTCGGCACGCGCCTCGACTGCGCGGCCGATCGCGTCACCGAAGGTCGCGCGCGCGGCGGCGACGCTCGGATTCACGACGAGCGGAACTGGTGGACGGAGTTGCCGAAGGGCTCGGAGATCTCGTCGATCTCCGCCGGCGGGAGCCGCAGACCTCGCTCGTCGAGCGGCTGCTCGTCGCGCCGCGGCACGGCGTCGAACAGCGACTCCCCTTTTATTTTCTTGTGCAGCAGCAGGATACCGTAGAGCAGCCCTTCGGGCCGCGGCGGGCACCCCGGGACGTAGACGTCTACCGGCACGATCGTGTCGATCCCCTGCACCATCGCATAGTTGTCGAAGATGCCGCCGGTCGAGGCGCAGGCGCCCATCGAAATCACCCACTTGGGCTGCGGCATCTGGTCGTAGATGCGCCGGATCACCGGGGCCAGCTTGAACGGCAGCCGCCCGGCGCAGATCAGCACGTCCGCCTGGCGCGGGCTGAACGCCTGCCGCTCCATGCCGAAGCGCGCCAGATCGAAACGGCTCGCCGCCGTGGCCATGAACTCGATCGCGCAGCAGGCGGTCCCGAACGGCATCGGCCACAGGGAATTGGCGCGCGACTGATTCACCGCCCAATCCACCAGCTTCTGGAAGGTGGTGAGTTGGAAGTTCGGGCTGCCGGAGACCTCCTTCGTCTCGATGACGTGCTTCATGCCACGCCCCTCGTCCTTGCGCCGGTCAGTCCCACTGAAACGCCCCCCGCTTCCACACATACACGTACCCGACGGCCAGGATCACGAGGAACACGAGCATCTCGACCAGCAGGAATCCCGTGCTGACGCTCGCCGTGCCACCGGTGAAGATGGCCGCCCAGGGCAGCAGAAACACCGTCTCGATGTCGAACACGATGAACAGCATCGCCACGAGGTAGAACTTGACCGAGAAGCGCTCGCGTGCATCGCCCAGCGGCGGCATGCCGCTCTCGTAGGGGGTGCTCTTGACGGTGGTGGGCCGGCGTGGCGCCGCGAAGTGCGACAGCACGAGCATCACGCCCCCGGCAACGATCACGAAGGCGAGCAGGAGCAGAAGGACGGCGTAGGCTCGGAGCACGGGATCTCGTGAAAAATTTCACTAAGGCCGCCATCAAACTATGCGGGGCCGTTACGGCTGTCAACCGAATCACGTGGCGTAAGTGCCGATGGCGCCGTTAGATTGCGCCGCCATGTCGATCAAGTCCGATCGCTGGATTCGACGTCTGGTACGGGAGCGGCGGATGATCGAGCCGTTCGCCGACGACCAGGTCCGGGAAGGCGTGATTTCCTTCGGCGTGTCGTCCTACGGCTACGACATGCGCGTCGCCCCGGAGTTCAAGATCTTCACCAACGTCCTGTCCGCGGTGGTGGACCCGAAGCAATTCGACCCCAAGTCGTTCGTCGAGTTCGCGGGCGACGTGTGCATCGTCCCGCCCAACTCCTTCGCGCTGGCCCGTTCGATCGAATACTTCCGCATCCCGCGCAACGTGCTCACGATCTGCGTCGGCAAGAGCACATATGCCCGCTGCGGCATCATCACGAACGTGACCCCGTTCGAGCCCGAATGGGAGGGGTACGTCACGCTCGAGATCTCGAATACCACGCCCCTGCCCGCCAAGATCTACGCCAACGAGGGCATCGCCCAGGTGCTATTCTTCACAGCCGACGAGGGCGACGAGTGCGAGAAGAGCTACGCCGACAAAAAGGGGAAATACCAGGCGCAGGTGGGAATAACGCTGCCAAAACTGTAAACGGTAGACGGTCATCGGTCATCGGTCGTGCCGTTACCGATGACCGACAACCGATGACTGATGACGATTTACGGTACTGCCTCGCCCGTCACCTTCCCCACCCACAACCCCGAATTGATGTCGCTCGCGAACACGTACCCGCGGTGCGGGATGGCGCTCCAGGTCAACGCCATGTTGGGCCGGAACCCCTCCAGCGAGCCCGTATAGAGGGACCCCAGCACTCGGCCCTGGGCGCGCAGATCGCCCCGCAGCTCGCCGCTCACATCCACCAGGCGAATGCCCCCGTTGTACGCCCCGATGTAGGCCGTCCCGTTCTGCACGAACAGGTTGTGCACGCCGAACTCGACCGGCTCGTAGAACGCCACTTCGCGTGGCTGCTCCAGGTCGGTCACGTCCACCACGTGCATTCGCCCGCGCGTCGGGAACTGCTCGTGACTGGCCAGATCGGCGATCGCGGGATACGACTCGTCCCCGAGGTAGACGTAGTTCCCCGACCGGAACACCGCATGCGTGCCCGCAATGAAGCCCGGCGGATACAGCTCCGCGTGGTTGTAGGTGTACTGGCTGACGAACTTCGGGTTCGTAATCGAGCCGCCCTTGATGCCCGCCCCCACGTCCAGGATCACGAGTCCATTGCGCCAGTAGGCGAGATAGGCGAGGCCGTTCTCCACGTAGACGTCGTGGAGATACCGCTGGGGGGTGACGTTCAGAAACTCGACCGGATACGCCGTCACGGGCGTCCCGGGGTCGACCTCCCACCGGGCGACTTGCTTGGGGTGTTGCGGATCGGCGAAATCGATGATGCGCAGCGACCCGGTCGCGTCATCGGTGGCGAACACGTAGTGCTGGTAGACGTAGGCACTGTGGACGCCGCCGGTCACGGTTTCGGTGAACTCCGAGAGCGGCTTGGGATGACGGGGATCGGTGCAATCGAAGAACACCAGCCCGTTGCGGCGGGTGCTCGCCCCTTCCCGGCTCGCGACCAGGATCTTTCCATCGGCGGTGGTCATGACATCGTTGATCAGGCGCGCGTCGAGCACGAGGGAATCGGTGAGCGTCGGCGCCGCCGGATTGCTGATGTCGAAAACGTAAATCGCGCTGCCGATAGTCGAGAGGTACGCCACATCCCCGACCGGCCACACCTCCCCGATTTGCACGCCGTGGGGGGCGGCGACATGAGCGACCAGCTCGACCCGGCGTGGGTCCCGGCGCGGGAGCACCTGCACGTCGCCGTAGGCCACGCGCTCGCCGGCCGACGCGGTGATGGGATAGCTCCCCGGCTCCGTCGCGACGAAGCGTCCGTCCGGCTCCATCTCCGCGCCGCGTCCGGTCACGCTCCAGCGCACGCGTACCCGACCGGCGGCCGTCGCGCTGGCGCCCCGCACCACCGCTTTCAGCCTCACGACGTCACCGACGCGGACCGGACCGGGACCCGTGATCCGGAGGCCCGTGACCGGGCTGGCCTGCACGCTCACTTCCTGGCGCGCGGTGAGGGGACCGAGCGTCGCGACGACGGTCGTCCGTCCGACGCGGCGCGCCCGCACCACTCCTCCGGCGGTGACGTCGGCGATGGCCGGACCCAACGAGCGCCACTGCGCGCCCGTCACGCCATGCGCGTCGGCGCCCCCGAGCGGGTCGCCCGTCACGGTGTAGGCCCGCGCCTCGAGCCGCATCACGTCACCCGTCACGAGCGCGCTGCCGCCTTCGGGCGTCGCAATCTCGAGGCGTGCCGGCCCGCGCTCGGTGACATCCAGCACGGCGAAGCCCGGCGTCCCACCCACGAGCGCGAACACGTAGGTCTGCCCCGCCCGGGTCGTGGTCACGAGCCCGGTCGAATCCGCGCCGGCAATGTCGAAGGACGGCGCGATCCACACGGTCGGGGCTCCGGTGACGAGGCGGCCGGAGGAGTCCCTGGCCGTGACGTGGAAGCGGATCGTGTCGCCGGCCGTCACCGTCGCACGGGCGGGGGCCACCTCGACCACCGCGACCTGCGCCGAGATGAGGCGGGAAGCCGCGACGAGGAGAGCCGGGACCAGGCAGGAGAGACGACGCATGGGTGCCTCCGGAGCTTGGGTGATCATGACCCGCCGCCTTTGCGCGCCGTGACGATGCGAACCGGCGGAAAGATGCCGAACCGCCAGCCGCTGCGTCGGATGTCTTCCAGCCCGGCCATGCGGAGCGCGGCGGCATGCGGACCATCTCGCGCATCGCGTCGTCGCGCCCGCGGGCATCGGCAATGTTGTGCACCACGAGGCTCGACACCACCACGTCGAAGCAGCCGTCGTCGAACGGCAGCCGCCGGGCGTCACCATCGTGCACTTTGACCCGATCCGCGACGCCCTCTCGATCGGCGTTCTCGAGCGTCGCGCGCCGCGCGTTGCCCGATTGATCCCGTCGCTGCCACACGTCCACCCCCACGGCGCGCCCCTGCGGGAGCCGCTTCGCGGCTTCGATCAGCACGAGCCCCCGACCGCAACCGACATCCAGCACCCGCTCGTCGCCGCGCAAGGGCAAGCCGTCGAGCATCCGCTCCACGACGCCCCGTTTGCCGACGCGCGAGCTCCACACCATCAAGGCAGCTTCGCCCAGGAAGACCCCGCTCGGGATGGCGACCCCGCGGAACCGCGGCGCGAGATACGCGACGGCGGCGCACGCCGCCCCCAGGAGCGCCAGGCTCCGCACCACCCCTGGTGCATCGATCCCGTAGTGGGCACGCCTGCTCACAAGCGCGTACACGCCCGCTACCGGGGATTCAGAATCCGATCGATGCGCGCCTGCAGATCGGCGACATGGGCCCTGGTCGTCCGATCGGTGACGCGCCCCACCGCGGTGCCCAGTGCCGCCTGGACGTCGCGCAGCGTGAGCCGGGCCACGGACCGCGCGTCCGCGGGGCGTGGCGCAGGCGGCGTGAACCCCGGGAACGGCGTGAAGTTGGGCGGCACGGGCGTCACGAGCGGCGTGGTGATCAGACGATCCATCTGGTCCACGAACGTCTGCTGCAGGTTGCGCCGGTAGGGGTCCACCACCGGTCGCGCGCTACCCAACTCGGCGAAGATGCCGGTGCGCAGATCGTCGAACAGGTTCGTCACCGTGTACGCGGTCCCGGCCGGCATCGTGGCCCCCTGCTCCGCCAGGCGCGAGAGCCGCGCGTCCTGGAACAGCGTATTCAAGAGCGCCGCCTGCCGCGCGCGAATCCGCTCCACGAACCCCGTCGGCTCGATACGACGCAGCACGCCGGTGTCGAGGAAGAACATCGGCGTCGCGAACGCGTTCTCATTCAGGAACCGCACGGCTTCGGCCTGGCGCGCGCGTGGCACGGGACGGTGAATCACTCCCGCCTGATCGGGATACTTCTCGTGCCGCCACACGCCGCCCGGCACCACGGCGACATGCCCCATCTCGAGGGCCCATTGTTGCACGAGCCGATCGTAGAAGTCGTCGAGCAACGCGTAGTCGTCGAGCGCGTCCGTGGTCGTCGCGGGAAGTAGCATCGGGACGAGCCGTTTGATGTTGGCGAGGCCGTACCCAGTGGCCTTCACCGGATCGTCTCCCAGGGCTTCTGTCTGCGTGCGGGGATCGATGCCGTCCGGATTCCCGAACCGGAGCCACGGCATCGTGTCCTGCTTGCGGGCGAGCGAATCCAGCACCGGGCGCTCGGCGTCGGGGGTCGCGGCACCGGGAATACGCCGATAGCCCCAATCGATGACGTAATAGTCCCACGGGCCCAACATGGGCATCAACCGGGCGTCGTCCCCGGGCTGCGCCACGTAATTGTTGCGCGCGTAGTCCATGATGGAATACGACGTCCCGTTGCGCCTCGTGTAGGTAGGACTGCGCAGCGAATCCACCGGGTAGTAGCCCGAGGAAAGCTGGTTGTGGGGCAGGCCGAGGGTGTGGCCGACCTCGTGCGTGGCGACAAACGCCACCAGGTCCCCCATCACCGAATCGGGGAGCGGCAGGTGGCGGGCGCGCGGATCGACGGCTCCCACCTGGACCCAGTACCAGGCTTCGAGCAGGCTCGTGATGTTCTGAAACCAGCCGATGTTCGACTGCAGGATTTCGCCCGTGCGCGGGTCGCTCACGTGCGGGCCATAGGCGTTTTCGATCTGCGAGGGCAGCCAGCGGATGGTCGAGTAGCGGGCGTCGTCGAGATCGAACTCCGGGTCTTCCTGGGCCGTCGGCGCCCGCCGGGCCGTGATGGCGTTGGAGAACCCAGCGGCGCGGAACACCGGCTCCCAGGCTTCCACACCCTTGATGATCCAGGGCGCCCACCGCTCCGGGGTCGCCGGATCGAGATAGTACACGATCGGCTTCACGGGGTCGCTCACGGCCGCCGCGGGG
>Ga0214473_10006188_pt1 | contig 14326 bp, 9 predicted proteins | sample RVTome_7_FD_203509 | JGI IMG/M metagenome (GOLD analysis project Ga0214473, IMG submission 203509) | Soil microbial communities from uranium-contaminated site in the Upper Colorado River Basin, Wyoming, United States - RVT98D197 | ecosystem: Environmental > Terrestrial > Soil > Contaminated >... | reverse complement strand
CGTTGTCGAGGCCAATGGAGTACACCAGCGAGAGCGAATTGTTGAAGCGCGCTCCGATGGTGAACCGGGCTCCGGGGTCGGCCTCGCCCGCGATGAGGGAAGGCTCGACGGTGACGATTTCGAAGGGGAGCGCTTCCCCGATCCCGAGCTTCGCGAGATCGGCGAGCGTCGACCCGAGATAGGACACCATGCGGTTCGAGACGATGTCGCGGCTCGCGCTCGAGATGTCGCTCAGGGTCCTTCCGGTGATGAGGAGCGAGGCGACGTCGCCCCGCGAGAGCTGCGGATGGCTCTCGGAAGTGAGCTCGGTCGAGAGGTTGTCGGTCGAACCTCGCAAGACCAGTCGGATGTCGTACTCCCCGACCGAAGTGCGCGCGGTGATGTCGAGCTCGGGAGGGGCCGAGGGATATCCGCGAAGCAGAATCCGACCGGTCTCGACCCGATACTCGTTTCCGCCGAAGCGAAACCGACCGCCGGGACGAACCGAGGCGATGCCGGAGAGCTCCGGTGCGGCGATCGTTCCAGAGGCGGTCAGGTTCACCGAGGCTTCCATGCGGGCGAGGTTGTTGTCGATGCGGAACGCCTCCGCGGCGCGGACGCGGAGCTCGAGGTCGACCTTCGAGGCGAAGGGGCCCGTCGCACGCGCGGCGCTGACCCGGGACAGGGACTGCAGGAGCTCGGATTCGACGCTGATGTCCCGGCTCAAGAGCGCCCGCGTGAGGTCCACGTCCCCGGTGAGCCGCAGGCGATCCGGACGGCCCCGCAACCGGACGTCGCCGTTCACTTCGCTTCGCAAGCCTTCGGGATAGTTGAGACGGACGGAGAGCGCATTGGCTCTGAGGTCCACCTCGCCGAGGGCTTCGTTCTCGAGAGTGAGGGTTCCCTCGGCCTCGACCTTGCCTCCGCCGGCGTCGGCGGAGAGCCGCGTGAGGGAGATCGAGCTTCCCGAGAGCGCGATCTCTCCCGACACGTTGGTGAACGCGATCGGGGGGTCCCGCACGACGAGCCGGGCGTCCGTGAACTTGCCTCGTCCCGCCAGGTTGAGCGGCTCTTCTCCCTTCTTCTCCGCCCTCAAGTCCACCTCGGTAACCCCCGTGAAGATCAGGCCGAGGTCCTCGAGGAAGAGCCTCGAAATCTCATGGTCGATCGTCCCCGTCGCCCGCGCGGTCCAGGAGAACGGGTCTTCGAGCGAGAGCGCTTCGCCTCCGAGGACCAGGCGGGTCTCGCCGCTCGTCATTCGGAAATCGGAGACGAGAAGCCTTCCGTTCCCGAAGGACCACGCGCCGGGGGCTTCGTTCGCGATCTCCAGGCCGCGCATCGTGAAGCGAACGCTACCTACCGTCCCTTTGCCCCGCAATCCCGAGAATTCGGTGCCTGTGCCTTGAAGCTCGCCCGAGACTGCGACCCGAAGGTCTGCCTCCTCGAGCCTCAAAGGCTGCAGATCCGACGCCTCGAAGCGGAGCCGAAAGGGCGCCGAAGCGTCGAGGAGCTGGGGCGGGAGCTCCCCCGAGGCCTGAAATCTTCCGCCGAGCGTTTCCCCCGAGAGGCTCTCCAGCACGAGAGCGCGGTCGCTCCAGTCGGCCCGAGCCTCGACGTTCTCGACCCGAATCTCCCCGAATCGCGCACTCGCCTCTTCGAGGCTCAGCTCTCCGCGGAGCCATGGGTCGGGGAGAGCCCCCTCCACGTGAATGTCGACGTTCGCCCGCCCCGCGAGCTCGGATTCCGGGAACCACGGCCTCAGAAGCTCGAGCCGCGAAGCCCCGCGGGCGTGGAGCACGACGCTTCCGTCCCGGGAGAGGGGAACGACGCCGTCGATTCCAATCGCGGTGTCTTCGCCGACGAGCGTGAGGTCGAATACGGAGAATCCCTCGCGGGCTCCCTCGAGGACGAAGGGCGACGTGGCGCCGAGAGCGATCCCGCGGTACACGGCGAGTACCTGCTCCACGTCCACCCGGTAGCGAAGATTCTCGAGCTCGGAGAGAGAGGCTTCGAGACGAGCCTGACCCGAGACCTCGAGCTCCATTCCCGCTTCGGTCAGCGCCGGGAAGAACTCCCGGACTCTGGCGAAAGGAAGGTTCTCGAGGGGTATCTCCGCTTCGAGAGGGTAGGGGGCCCTCAAGGCCACCTCGGCGGCGAGGATCTCGGGGCCGTCGTCGAAGCGGGCCGAGAGCCGGGCCGTATCGCCGTCGGATTCGACCGCGATCCTCGTCACGGGGAGGGCTCTCCCCTCGAGGGATGCGTTCTCGACCCGAAGCTCGGCCTCGCCCGCGAAACCGTGGCTTCGCGCCTCGCCACGCACTTCGGCGTGAAGACCGTTCCGGGTGGCGAGGTGGGACGCCGTGAACGACGCCTCGATCTCCGGCCGCGTGAGCTCACCCGAAACCGCGAGAGACGCGGTGAGCGTTCCGGACGAGATCGACTCGAGGAGCTCGGCGAGTGGAAGGTTCTCGATTCTCGCGTCGAGATCGAAGTCCCCGCCACGGGGGCTCGTGGGGAACGCGCCGTCTACGACGATCGACCCCTCCTCCGCCCCTCGGAGCGTCAGGTCGAAGACCTCGACTCGAGCCCCGTGGAAGCCGGCACGGCCCGTCACCGTGAACGTCGCCGGCCCGATGCCGACCGCGTCGCTCGCGATACGAGCGTCGATCGAGGGCGCTTCGAGCGGGCCTTCGACCGTCCCTTCGAGATCGAGAGGACCACTCACGAAGCGGAAGAGCGGCGCGACCTCGCCAAGGTCTTCGATCCGCGCGCGATACCGGGCCTCGATGACCTCTCCGATGGTTCCCGAAGCCGAGATCTCGGCCCCGTGGACGGTGAGCCTCCGGGTCACGAACGCGACCTCGTTCCCGTCCAGTCGCAGCTCGACCTCACCTCGCGCGTTCTCAAAGTCCAGGCTCTCGAACGAGACCTCGGCGCTCGCCGCATCACCCGCGAAACGCCACGAGGCCTCGACTGCGAGGGGGCCGATCGAGCTCACGGGGACGGCTTGTGCCCGGAGGACGCCTTCGCCTTCGTCCTCAGAGCCCGGGCGGCGCCTCAGAGCCCCTTCCCCCTCGAGGACGCCCTCGAGCGCGATCCGCGGATCGAAGGTCGAGAGAAGCGAGCCCTCGATCGAGTGCTCGAATCGGAGCTCGGCTGCGAGAGGGGAAAGAGGGCCGAGTCTCCCCGACGCGGCGACGAAGGAGCCGTCCTTCGAGAGCCGCGCCTCGTCGATCTGGACCTCGGTCGGTCTCAAGCGGAGGCTTGCCCGAGCAGGACCGAAGTCGATTTCAAGGTCTTGGTCTCGAAGACGACCCGACATCGCTTCAAGCGTGGCTCGCGAGAACGTTCCGGCGGGCCGGAGCTCGGCCTCGATCGACGCGAGCTCGAGAACGCGGTTCTCCTCGGGCCACTCCAGGCGAAGCGAACCGTTCCCGATCGTGAGCCCGACGCCGAAGGCGATGGCTGGAAGCTCCGGACGTTCCGCGCCGGCCCCGCCGGGAGGACCGGAGAGGACGACCCTGACGTCGGGCTCCTCGACGCGCACCTCCAGGGGCTCGTGGAACTGGAACCGGACGACGACCTCGCGTGCGCGAACGGCGGCTCCCTCCTTGCTCCAGGAGAGTCCCTCGATCCGGATTTCTCCACGCCAAAGGCGATAGTCGAACGTCTGAAACGCCGCCGTCCCTCCAGCCAGCTTCTCCAAGAGGGCTACCGTCATCCGGGAAGCTGCTCGCTTCAGGGGCGGCGCATGGACCAAAAGGAACAGGAGAGCGGCTGCTGCCAGACCGAGCGCCAGCAGACGGGGGAATCGTCGCGCGACAACTCTCATCGTATTTGACTTCGCCGGCGACATTTCATTCTAGCGCGGCCCTCGAATCTCCCTGAGCGGTCAGCATCTTGAACATTGCTGCGACAGGCTGATAAGATGTGCCGGCTTTTCCCGCGAGGAGGTCTCTGTGCGGCCGAGCACTTTGGTTCCCGTTCCTGTGATGCTCATTTCCCTCAGTGTCGGCTCGGCGCTCGCCGCCGCCGACGGCGTCGGGATTCCGGTGGCGAGCGATCTCGTGAAAAGCGCCTGCGGCGCGTGCCACGAGCAGGACGACGCCGGAATGATGACCCGGATCTCCTACGAGCGGAAGACCCCCGAGGCCTGGGAGCTGACGCTGAAACGGATGATGCGGACCGGCCGGGTGCAGCTCAGTCCCGAACAGGCGAAGGAGATCATCCGCTACCTGGGGAACGACCATGGTCTCGCGCCCGCCGAGGCGCGAGCCGTGCTCTATCGCGCGGAGAAGAGGCCGACGTTCGAAAAGGCGGTGAACGACGAGGTGGGCGAGACGTGCGACCGCTGTCATCTCGCAGCACAATACCTGAGCCAGCGGCGAACCAAGGAAGAATGGCAGCTCCTCAAGGGGATGCACCTCGGCTATTTTCCCATCATCGAGTACCAGACGTTTCGGGGGATGCCTCCCGGAGAGCAAGGTCAGGACGACGCCCCGCGAGCGCGGTCCGCGGCCCCCCCCACAACGGCCGGACCGCCCGACGAAAGGTGGCGCGTCGACCGGGTTCTCGACTGGCTCGCGGAGAACTACGGGTTCGAGACGGCGGAGTGGAAGGAGTATCGCTCCAAGAAGAGTCCCGTGAACCTTTCGGGGAAATGGCTCTTCACCACGCATCAGCCGACGAAGGGCCTCGTCTCGGGAACGGTGACCTTCGAGAAGACTCCTACGGGATACTCGACCCGGGCGGACATCGCGCTCGCCGACGGCAAGGCGGAGAAACGAACGGGAACGGGAGTGCTTTACTCGGATCTCACCTGGCGCGGCCGATCGGAAGGAACGTCGCTGCTTTCGCAGCGCGAGGTTCTGGCCCTCTCCGACGACGGAAGTACCCTCGAAGGGCGTTTCTTCCGGGGTGACTACGGAGAGCTCGGTCTCGACGTGCGCATGGTGCGCCTCGGGTCCGACGCCCGCATCGCCGGCGTATCGCCGAAGGCGGTCGCGGCACCGGCAGAAGGCACGGCCATGGCGACCTTGCGGGTCGTCGGCGCGAACTTTCCCGGAGCCGTCGCTCCCGGGAGCATCGATCTGGGTCCTGGGCTCAGCGTCACCCGGGTTCGGTCCCAGACGCCGGACCGTCTCGAGCTCGAGGTCACGGTCCAGTCCGATGCCCCTCCGGGTCGGCGAAACGTCCGCGTTGGAGGGACGACCGCCCTCGACGCTCTCGCGGTCTACGATCGGATCGACTACGTCCAGGTGCGGCCGCAGGAAGGTCTCGCCCGCACCGGCGGGGGCGCCATCGCCAAGCAGTTCATTCAGTTCGAGGCCGTCGCGTATGGAAACGGCCCGGACGGCGAGCCCCTGACCGCGGACGACGTCGAGCTCAACGTGGTCTCGCCGACCTGGAGCCTCGAGGAGTACCACGTGCGCCACGAGGACGAGGACCTCCAGTACGTCGGGGCGATCGATCCGACCGGCTATTTCACCCCGAACATCGACGGACCCAACCCGGAGCGGAAGAGGGCCACGAACAACATGGGGGATGTCTGGGCGGTTGCGACTTATACGCCTCCGGGGGCGAGCCGCCCGCTCCACGGGCGAGCCCATCTCATCGTCGCCCCTCCCGTCTACACCTATTGGGACTTCAAAGAGGTCTTACCGTGAGCCTGGTCTATCGCTCCGACATGCACCGGATGGAGGTGGGAGACCGCCATTACGCGTTCCTCGTGCCCTCATCCATATTCCTCGAGCTCGATTCAGACGCGCGTTTCGTGCTCGACGCCCTCGAGAGCGGACCGAAGCCGGTCGACGAGCTGGCAGCCGACCCGGCGAAGGCGGAAGTCCTGCGCGAGCTGGCGCACGTCGGGGCCGTCCATCGGCCCGGCCCGGCACTGGTTCCAATGCCGGCAAAGCCCGCGAATGGAGACGCGCTCGCACCGCCGCCTTTGAGCTCCCTCGTCCTGAACGTCACCAATAGCTGCAACCTGGCCTGCCGCTACTGCTACGAGTACGGGGACGATCGCCTCGCCAAGGCCGAGACGGCGAGCGTCATGAACGAGGAAGTCGCCCGGCAGTCCGTGGATCTACTCTTCGCGCAGGCGAAGAAGAACCAGAGACTGCAGCTCACGTTCTTCGGCGGCGAGACCCTTCTCAACTTCAAAGTGATCCAGCCGACGGTGGCCTACGCCCGCAAGCGCGCGGCGGAAGAAGGACAGTTCATCGACTTCAGCCTGACCACCAACGCCACGCTTCTGACTCCCGCGATCGTCCAGTGGCTCGCGGAGAACAACATCGGAGTCACGGTCAGCATCGACGGCCCCAAGGAGTTCCAGGACGGCATGCGGGTCTATAAGGCGGGGATGGGAAGCTACGACGTCGTGGCCCCTCGGATCAAGGAGCTTCTGAGGGTTCACCGGGGCCGTCCGATCGGCGCCCGGGTCACCGTCACCTCGAAGACCCTCGATCTCCTTCGGACCCGGAAGCATCTCGTGGACGAGATGGGCTTCTACGAGGTGGGCTTCGCGCCCGTCACCTCGTCCCCGGGCCGCGACTACTCGCTCGGCGAGGAAGGATTCGCTCGGCTTCTCGAGCAGTTCGAGATCCTCTCGGAGGAGTACGTGGAAGGGGCGCTCCGCAACCACTACTCCGGCTTCGCCAACATGGCCGACCAGATGGGAGAGGTGCACCAGGGTGTTACGAAGGCCTATCCCTGCGGCGCCGGAGTGGGTCTTTTGGGCGTCGCACCCGGTGGAGACCTGGGCCTCTGCCACCGCTTCGCCGGCGCGGGCGATCACGATTTTGGACACGTCTCCTCCGGGATCGACAACGCGAAAAGAAGCGAGCACCTGAAGAAGGGGCACCTCGACAACCGCACCGACTGCCATACCTGCTGGGCGCGAAGCCTCTGTTCGGGCGGCTGCTATCACGAGGCCCAGGTGCGCTATGGAGATCGATTCAAGCCCAACCTTCATTATTGCGACTACATCCGGAGCTGGACCGAGCTGACACTCCGGAGCTATGCGAGAATTCTGGAAGGGAATCCCGCGTTCCTGGAACGCTTCGACAGAAGCAGAGCTGCTTAGGAGAAAATTGCCATGAAGCACCTGAAAGCGGTCAATCGCAAGGCGGAAGCCATGTTCGAGCGGATCGACGCCGAGGGCGGGGAAGTCCGCGGCCTCCAGGAGCCGCCGCCGCACTACCCGGCGGGCTGCACCACGATCTTTTCCCCGGGGTGGGAGGTCGATGCGGCCGGGACTCCGGCCGGGCTCTGTCAGCCGGTCGAAAGGGATCTCTACGACTGTTACAAGACGTGCTACTGGCCGGCCCAGGTTCCCGACTACCTGAACAACAACCCGGATTGGCATTCCGGCTGCGGCAGCGCGACCCAGGACTGGCGAAAGCTCGACCTGGTGTTTCCATGATCTGGCGCGGGGCCGGGCCCGTTCTCGCCGCGACCCTTCTTACGCTCGTCTCCCGCCCGTCGGCTATGGCGGCGCCCCCGGCCGATCCGAAGTCGTCGCAGCTTCACCTTTTCGGCGTGTGGCCGAACCGGCTCCGCCTCTTCGATGAGGCGACCGAAGAGTTCGTGGGCGACATCGCGCTCAAGTACGGCGCCGCCACCAACTCGACCCACTCTCCGGATTTCTCGAAGTTCTACTTCGTGACCGACCGAATGGAAGCGATCGAAGTCGTGGACCTCAAGAAGCGGACGGTCGTCGACACCGTAAAGCTCTCGGCGCAGTCGCGGCAGATTCGGATCTCGAACCTGGCGGTGAATCCGGCGGGGACGCTCCTGTATCTCGTGGCGACGCCCGTGGTGCTCGAGATCGATCGGTTCCTCCCCGAGGAGTCGGAAGTCCTCGTCTACGACCTCGAGAACAAGCGTCTCCGGGATTCGTTTCAGATGCCCAAGGACGTTCAGTCTGGATTCCGGCCGAACATCCACTTCTCTCCCGACGGAAGCTCGATCTTCCTCTTCGGCCGCGACATCCACGAGATCCGCGCCTCCGATAACCAGCTCGTCTCTACCATCACTCTCTCGAAGCCGCTTCTCGCGGGCTACGGGCCCCTCCGGGGCGCCCGGTTGACGGAGGAGGCGCCCGGCATCTACTACGGGCTCTATCGGACGCAGGACCCGTTCATGAAGAAGACCATGATCGGCGTCCTCCAGATCGATCTGATGAAGAAGGAAGTCGAGAGCTTCGAGCTCGGTCCCGACGTGAAAGTGGGGCTCTTCGCGCTCTCTTCCGATCGAAAGCGGGCCTACGCCGGCGTCGGAGACGTGATCGCCATCGACATGGAGACCCGCCGAATCGTCAAGAGAGTGGAGGGTGTCGAGCAGGGACGCACCAACAACTCTCTCATCGTCTCGTCCGACGGGACGAAGCTCTACGTGAGCGGTGTGGGGGACCTGATCCAGGTCTACGACGCCGAGACCCTCGAGCACCTCAGGAACATTTTTGCAGGCGGCGACTTCATGGCGACGCCGGTGGCGGTTCCCCGGGCGGCCGCGATGTCTTCAGCGCCGTAGAAACACAACGGCCGTTCCGAATCCGTCGCTCCTTCGACTGCGCGCGTATCGCACATCCCGAAGAGTGACGCGAAAACCCTCCGGCTCGTCGGCGACCTCGGCCCAGGGAAACCGCGCCCAGACCGCGAACCCTCTCACCTCGTGCTGTCGAAGGGCTCGGATCGCGAGCGGCGAGCTCTCGTTTCTCGGGATCGCTTCCGGAGAAATCGTGAGCTTCGGCGAAGGCCAGAGCGAAAGCGACCCGTGGCGGTAGCTCGAGGGAGTAGAGAAGACGACGTCCCTGGTGAAGGGCGAGATCGGGGTCGGCGCCAACATAAGCGTTTCCACTCTGAGCCCCTGCCCATTCAGCTCGGCCAGCGTCCACCCGTGGGCCGCGGCGGAAAGAGCCAGCATCGACAGGGCGTAGATCGTGACGAGCGCGAGCGCTCCCTGGTGGAGCCGCTCGCGTCTCGCCTCGGTCCGGGGAAGTCTCTTGACCCGCAGCGCCGCGAAGACCAAAAGGCTCGCGAGGAAGAGGATCTTCCCCGGGAGGAGACCGGGGACGCCGGTCACGATGAGAAACGACACCGCCATCGTGCCCAGGACCCACGCGGCCAGGGGCCACCAGCCACGGGAGGTCGCGAGGAAAAGGGCACCGCCGAGCGCGAGCCAGATCCAGGGATCGACGATGAAGACGGCATCTCCGTAGAACCAGCGGTCGTCGAAGGGCATGAGCCAGCGCATCCCGTAGTTGTTGAGCCAATCGAGAGCGGGGTGAGTCGCGACTGCGAGAAGGCTGAGCCAGAAGAGAGCCCCGAATCGAGCCCGCCCCCGGCCTAGGAGCGAAAGACCGCCCGCGAGGAGGAAAGGCCATAAGACGATCGCCGGAAGACCGTGGGTCCAGCCGCGCCGGAAGTAGAGCCCGAGGTCGGAACCCACGAAATAGGTTACCCCGTCGATGTCGGGAAGGTTGGCGCCGACGACGAGTGCGGCGGCGGCGTAGCCGGATCGCTTCTCGAGACCGCTCTTGGCGAGAGTCGCACCGACCAGGGTGTGGGCGAGGGGATCCATGGTCGAGAGGATATCAGCCATGGACCACCGGATGGCTCAGGCCTCGGAAACGTGGCATAGTAAGTTGGATTTGCAGCCGCGGAGGTGCTCGTGAAGAAGGCCATCACTCTCCGGGTGAACGGTAAGACCCGTGAGGTCTCGACCGATCCCGCGAGACCTCTCTTGGAGGTACTGCGGGAGGATCTCGAGCTCACGGGGACGAAGTACGGCTGCGGCGAAGGGCACTGCCGCGCCTGCACCGTCCTCATGGACGGGAACCCCGTGACCTCATGCTTCACTCCGGTGTCTCACGCGGTGGGACGAGAGATCCTGACCATCGAGGGGCTCGCGCAGGACGGCGCTCTCCATCCGGTTCAGGAAGCTTTCATCGAGAAGCAGGCGATGCAGTGCGGGTACTGCGTTCCGGGAATGATCTTGACCGCCGTCGCGTTTCTGAAAACGCGGTCGATGCCGACGTTGAACGAGGTCTCCGACTGCTTGAGCGGGAATCTCTGTCGCTGCTGCAACTATCCGAACATTCTCGCCGCCGTGGAGCTGGCGGCGGCGACGCTTCGTGTGCCGTTCCAACCGGTCACATCGACCGAGAACGTCGCCAGTATTTCCGCGGGTCCCGATGCCTCGGTTCCAGGTGCGCCACAGAGTTGGAACGGCACGTGGAGAGAGCCATGAAACGGACGCCTGAGTCGCTCGAGCCCGATCGCTTCGAGCTCTCGGAGGCTCCGCCCTACCGTTTCGCGTGGACCCGGCGCGGGTTTCTCGGAAGCGTCGGAGCCGGCTTCGTCCTCGCCTCGGCGATCGATCCCGAGCTCGGAAAGGCGGCGGAGAAGGACGAGCTCGGACCCATCATCGGCGCCCGCCTCCACGTCGGCGAGGACGGCATCGTCACGGTGTTCTCGAGCAAAGTCGAGGTCGGACAGGGCTCTCGCGCCCAGCTCGGACAGGCGGCGGCGGAGGAGCTTCGGCTCCCCCTGGATCGCGTGCGCCTCGTTCTCGCCGAGACGGATCGGGTTCCCGATGACGGCGGGACTTTCGGAAGCCGGACCACGGGATACACCGTTCCGGACGTGCGCAAGGCCGCGGCGGCCGCGCGCGAGGTATTGATCGATCTCGCGGCGCGCCAGTGGGGAATCGTCGACCCCAAGCCCGGCAGGCCTGACAGGATCGTCGCGCGGGACGGCGACATCGTCGATCTCGAGACCGGTCGAAGGTGCACTGTCGGAGATCTCGCGCGGGCGCACGACGTCGAAGCCGCATTCGCTTCTCGCGTGCCCGCGGACATCGAGCTCACGCCGGTGAAAGACTGGAAAGTCCTCGGCCGGACGGCGCTGAAACCAACGAGCCGCGACGTCGCGACCGGGGCCCACCGATATCCTTCGGACATCGTGCGCCCGGGGATGCTCCGGGGAGCGGTGTTGAGACCGCCCTCTTTCGGGGCGCGGCTCCTTACCGTCGACGAGAACGCGGCCCGCGGGATCGAGGGCGTCGTGGTCACGCGCGACGGAGATTTCGTCGGCTGCGCCGCTCCCACTTCGTTCGACGCTCGACTCGCGGTCGAAGCGCTTTCCAAGTCGGCGAAGTGGGCGGAGTCGTCGCATCCGTCGACCAAGGATCTGTTTCGCTACTTGAAGGCGAACGTCGATGCCACGGCAGAAGAGCGCCCGCAGTGGAACCGCGAGACGGGATCCCTCGACGAGGCGCTCGCGCGCGGTGCCACGAAGCTCGAGGCGACGTACGAGATCTCGTACATCCAGCACGCTCCCATGGAGCCAAGGGCGGCCATGGCGCAGTGGTCGGAGTCGGGGCTCACGGTCTGGACCGGAACGCAGAGGCCCCATGGAGTTCGCGACGAGCTGATGAAGGCCTTCGAGCTTCCGGAAGACAAGGTCCGGGTCATCGTCCCCGACACCGGAGGCGGCTTCGGAGGCAAGCATACCGGGGAAGCGGCGGTCGAGGCGGCAAAGCTCGCCCGGGCCGCGGGACGACCCGTCTCGCTCCGATGGACGCGCGAGGAAGAGTTCACCTGGGCCTACTTCCGCCCCGCGGCCTTGATCGAGACCAAGGCCGGACTCGACGCCTCCGGCTCCATCAGTGGTTGGGATTTCACCTGCTATAACGCGGGAGCTGCGGCTCTCCAGAGTCCCTACAATCTGGAGGACGTGCGGGAACGGTACGTCCCCGTGAAGGCGCCGCTCCGGCAGGGATCCTACCGGGCGCTCGCGGCGACGGCGAACACCTTCGCCCGCGAGTCCTTCATGGAGGAGCTCGCCTTTGCCGCGGCAATCGATCCGCTCGAGTTTCGGCTCGCGCACTTGAAGGAGCCGCGCCTTCGAGACGTTCTCGTGAAAGCGGCGGAGCGCTTCCGCTACCGGGAACGGACCCAGGAGCTTCCGTCGAAAAACGGCAGGCGGGGCATCGGGCTCGCCTGCGGAACGGAGAAAGGCTCGTACGTCGCCGCCTGCGTCGCGGTCAAGATCGACCCCGCCCGCGGCAAGGTCGTGGTCGAGGAGATCGTGGAGGCCTACGAGTGCGGCGCCATCCAGAACCCGGGGAACCTCAGGGCCCAGGTCGAAGGTGGGATCATCATGGGCCTCGGCGGAGCCCTCAAGGAGGAGATCCGTTTCGAGAACGGTCGGGTCACGAACCCGCGCTTTTCGATGTACCAGGTGCCGCGCACTCGGGATCTCGTCCCCATGGACGTGATTCTCGTCGACCGGCCGGATCTGCCCTCCGTCGGTTCGGGAGAGACTCCGATCATCGCCGTCGCTCCCGCGATCGCGGCCGCGGTGTTCTACGCGACGGGGATTCGCATACGAAGGATGCCCATCCGGAGCGACGCGCTCCGATCCGTCTGAGGCGCGTCAGATCTCGAGGAGGTCTCTCGCCACCACGACTTCGCCTGCGAAGTGCTGCTTCGCCGCGGAGAGCCAATCCGCCTCGGTGACGAGGGGGTCGTCCGAGGGCACGAGGTGGGAGAGGACCAGCGTTTTCACGCCCGCCTCGGAGGCGAGGCGGGCGGCATCCTCGACCGTCGTGTGAGAGCGCACGATGTGCTCGAGCAGCCCCGGCGCGTTCGCTACCCTGGCCGCCGTCCTCTCGATCCCCGGAAGATAGAGCGCCTCGTGGACCAGGACGTCCGCTCCCCGCGCGAGCTCGAGAAGATCCTTCGAGAACGAGGTATCTCCCGAGATCACGATCGACCGGTCCTCGGTGTCGAATCGGTAGCCGAAGGCATGCTCGATCGGGGGATGCGAAACGAGCGCGGCTCGGACCCGCACGCGCCCGTCGTCGACGACGAGCCCGCTCTCGGTTATGTCCTTCGCCCGGACCAGAGGCGCAAGGGGCACGCGTTTTTCGTCTTCGATGCGGGTCTCGATGTCGAACTGATTCAGCTCGAAGACGAGGCGCGTCATGCGCTCGAGGGGCGGCGGCCCATACGCCTCGACCGGCGTCTTGAGACCACTCGCCCAGGCGAGAAGCAGGAGGTTGCCATAGTCGGCGTTGTGGTCCGAGTGGTGATGGGTGATGAAGATCTTTTGCAGAGAGTCGAGGTGCACTCCCGCCGACACGAGCTGGCGGGCGACCCCGTCGCCGCAGTCGACGACGTAGGCGCGATCCGAGACGAGGAGGACCTGCGAGGTGGCGGCGCGGTCTACCTTCGGCCTCGGCCCGCCCGCGGTCCCGAGCAGGATGAGGCGGGTTCGATCGGTCCTGCGGAGCGAGGGCGCCGCGAGAAACGCCGCGGTCGCGGCCAGAAATTTGCGGCGGTCCACGGTTCTCAGAACGAGTCGGCGGAGAACGTGTCGCAGGCGTCGGGGTCGCCGGTCGAAAGACCCTTGCGGAACCACGCGACCCTCTGCTGCGACGAGCCATGCGTGAACGACTCGGGGGCGATGTAGCCCTGGGTCTGCCGCTGGATCCGATCGTCGCCGATGGCGGCGGCGGCGGCCATTCCTTCCTCGACGTCTCCGCTCTCGAGGATCCCTCGCTGAGCGGTCGAGTTCCCCCAGACCCCGGCCAGGCAGTCCGCCTGGAGCTCCATGCGAACCGAGAGATCGTTGGCGGCGTCGGGGTTCTGCCCCTGGAGACTCCGGACCTTGCTCTCGATACCAAGAAGACTCTGGACGTGGTGCCCGATCTCGTGCGCGAGGACGTACGCCTGCGCGAAGTCGCCCGGCGCTCCGAATCGTCGGTGGAGCTCGTCGAAGAAGCTCAGGTCGAGGTACACCTTTCCATCCGCGGGACAGTAGAAGGGACCGGTGGCCGATCCCGCGGTCCCGCAGCCGGAGCGAATTCCGTCGCGGAACAGAACCATCTGCGTGTCCTGATAGCGCGGCAGGACCCTGTGCCAGGTCGCCTGAACATCGTCGAGGACGAAGGACATGAAATCGACGAGTTGTTCTTCCTCCGGAGTGGTAACGAAATCCTCCCCAGGTGATGGGCCGGGCGCGCTCGTTTCTTCCGTCATGAGGACGGGGCCGAGGAGTGAGAGGAAGTCTTGTTTGAAGATGACGCTGAGCACGATGAGGATGAGGAGCGTCCCGCAGCCGATGCCCCCACCGCGCATCATTCGTCCGCCGGTCTGCGCCCTTCGATCTTCGAGGTTGGCGCTACGTCCCCCGCTGGTCCACCGCATGACGGCCTCCTCCGGAAAGATTCCTATCCTAGGCACATGGGTAGGTTTTCGCAACGGCCCGGTCCGTGTAGAATCACCCGCCTCACGGAGGAGAACGTTCATGCTGTCTCACGCCATCGCTCCAGTGCTTCT
>Ga0214473_10006187_pt1 | contig 14327 bp, 8 predicted proteins | sample RVTome_7_FD_203509 | JGI IMG/M metagenome (GOLD analysis project Ga0214473, IMG submission 203509) | Soil microbial communities from uranium-contaminated site in the Upper Colorado River Basin, Wyoming, United States - RVT98D197 | ecosystem: Environmental > Terrestrial > Soil > Contaminated >... | reverse complement strand
GGCCAAAGCTTCCGCCGATGCGGACCGCGGTATAGCCGCTCCAGGTCGTATCCCCGCAGTTCTTGAGCCGCCAGCCCTTGTTGATGGTTTGCCCCGGCGAGACCACCGTCCCGTCCGGGTAGTTCAAGTCCTGTATGAACTGGGCGCAGTCGTTGGTGGGTTGAGATTGGACGACCACCTCCACCCAGAAGGGATCCCCAAACTGGCCTCGGGGTCCCGAGAGCCGGTAAGTCGCTCGGTGGGTGCCTGCCGTGGTGGGCACGGTGATGTTGGTGAAGAGGTCAACGTTGACTCCAGTAGGAACGGTGGGTACCGAGAACGAGAGCGGGCCAAAGCTTCCGCCGATGCGGACCGCGGTATAGCCGCTCCAGGTCGTATCCCCGCAGTTCTTGAGCCGCCAGCCCTTGTTGATGGTTTGCCCCGGCGAGACCACCGTCCCGTCCGGGTAGTTCAAATCCTGTATGAACTGGGCGCAGTCAGCTGCCAGGGCACTCGTCGGGCCCAGAAATAGAAAAGACGCGATCAGCAGAGAGGCTAATCCGCTACCTTTATTCCGTCCTCCTTCGCGCCTTCCAATCCTCACGTTCTTGCCCATGCGTCTTCCCTCGATGGCATGCCCAATGAGCCACTCTACTTGCTTAGTGGCACGGGAGCGAGGCGGGTTCCGTGAAGACTTTCCTTTGCCGGAAGAGATCGATCCAGCGCCTCCTGGTCCGCGCGAGGTGACGGGCCGCGAACGGACTGCCTCTCGCCCGTCTCTCTTGCAAGCTTCGGCTGCGGGGGCATAAGGATCGATGGAACCAAGGCTATCCGCGACCCACTAGGTTGACATAGGAACCGGACATAGTCCCGGTTCCAGTTGACGCCCCTGAAGCGCTTCGCCAGGCGGTGTCGAGGAGGGGGTGAAGATGCGGGCGTGGATGGGCATTATTGCCTTCTTGGTGGGCACAGCAACAGGCGCCTGGGCCCAGTCGGTCCAGCCCCGATGGATCTTCGGCATGCACGACCCGGGTGCCGAGTCGGAGATGGAGGCCAAAGGAAAGCGGGGCTGGATCGTCTTCACCGAAGCCATCGGGCAGAACCCGGACGACCATAGCGGGAGAGACTACCAGCCATGGTCATCTAGGGGCCACGGAGTCATCGTTCGCCTCAACAACGGCTATGAGGGGGAGGGCGCCCTGCCGTACGAGGTCCAGTACGGGAACTTCGCCCGACGGGTTGCGAACTTCATCCAAAACTCCCCTGGCGTCGACATCTGGATCATCGGCAATGAAACGAACCTGCCGCGCGAATGGCCGGGCAACCAAGGGGGGGATCCGAACACCGGCGAGGCCATCACCCCGCAGCGGTATGTCAACTGCTTCAACCAGATTTACAACGAGCTCCAAAGTCGGGGGCTCGGAAACGAAATGCTCGTCCCGGCACCGACCGGGACCTGGGCCCCGCCTTATGACGGTACCCTGTCGAGCGTTCCCAACCGTGGCGTACCGGGATTCGTGGACTACTGGGTTCAGGTGTTGAACGCTCTGGGGTTGACCAAAGTCAAGGGCCTCGCCATCCACGCCTATACCCACGGCGGAAACGGTAGCGGCCCCATCGACCCGAACCTCGTTTTCAGCGAGCAAAAGATGGACTGGCCTTATCAGAACATCTATTACCACTTCCGGGTCTATCGGAACTTCATGTGGGCTATCCCTCTCGGCATGAGATCTCTGCCCGTCTGGATCACGGAAGCGAACGAATTTCGAGAGATATCCGGCTACAACTGGGATCCGACCGCAGGTACGATCCAGTGGGTCAAGAACGCCTACGCCGAGATCAACACGTGGAACTCCAATTCGGCCAACCAGAAGATCCGGGCCGTGGCACTCTTCCGCTGGCCCGACGTTTGGGAGGGGAACCGGAACTACTGTGTCTCGTGCGTCGGTGCCGCAATCGAGGGCTTTCGGCAAGCTCTGAACAACGACTATGTCTGGACGGACACTGCGCCCCCGAGCGGCAACGACGCCAGCATCGATCCGAGCCAGAGCACGGTTTCGGGCTCGATGGTGGCCGGTAGTGCTCAGGATGTCGTCATCCGGGTTCAGAACACGGGAGGCACGACCTGGACCGCGGGAACCTTTCATCGCCTGGGTGCGACCTCCTCGAACCAGTTCAATTTCGAAGGATTCCCTTGTGGCGGCTACAGTTTTTCTCCAGCCAATGCCAGGGTCGCTCTCTGCCAAAACGTAGCTCCGGGACAGTGGTACGACTTCCGTTTTCGGATCCGGGCCCCCAGTGTCACCGGACTACTGAGGTTCTCGGTTCAGATGGTGCAGGACGGCAAAGAGTGGTTCGGGGACACGGTCTCCTGGAACATCGACGTGACCCTATCTTCGCCCGCCTGCAACCGCACTGACTTCGCTGCGCCCACTGACCGCTGGAAGCTCGAAATCTGGGACAACCCCGACCTGAGCGGAGAGCCGGTCGAGCGACGAACCGACTTTGTTGGGCCTGGTGGATTCGAGATGAACTGGGGGTCAGGTGGTCCGAGCAGTTGTGTCGGTGTGGACGATTTCTCCATCCGCTTCTCGCGCCGCTTTTACGCGGACACGGCCGGGACCTACCGGTTTACCACGACGACGGATGACGGGGTCCGCCTGTACGTGGATGGAGAGCTCATCATCGCCGACGGTTGGCGTGACCAGGCTCCGAAATCGTACACCGGTACGAAGTCGCTCGCCGTGGGATGGCACGACTTACGAATGGACCACTACGAGAGAGGAGGAGGGGCCTACGCTAAGATCCTCTGGCAAAACGAAGCGCCACAACCTCCGAGCGGCTCGAAGCTGGGCGTCCACGTGGTTTGGGGGCGTAGAGATGGCTACGGGGATTTTCTGAGAAAGATAACGGCCGCGAACCGCGTGCTTTCGGCGGTACATTGCGTGGATGATTTCGGTGCCTGCGCGGAAGCGAAGAATCCAACTGCAGGGGGCGATCCGCGGACCGTCACAGTGGGACGGGTCAGAGGCAAGGAGCCCATCATCAGCGTCCAGAAGGACCCGGAAGACAACGCGGTCGAGTTCTATGCGGCAGTCAGGAGCACTTGGCTCAGCAACCCGTGGATCGATTACTGGGAAGCTCAGAACGAGATCGATTCCGACTACGATTGGCAGAAGCTCTTTTACCTCAAGCTGATGGAGCTCGCCGAAGCAGACGGCTTGAAGCTCGCGCTCTTCGCCACTGCGACGGGCACGCCCAAGCAACCGCACGAGGATGGAGGGGTGGCCTATGCGGCCATTAAGGATACGTGCTTGGAAGCGAAGCGGGGCGGCCACATCATGTCGATGCACGAGTACGGCGGACTCATAGGCTCGGGCACGCTGCGCGGTACGGAGCCCTACCATGCCTTGAGGTACCGGGTCCTCTACGACTACCTGAGGCAGCACGATGCCGTTGTGCCTCTGGTCATCAGCGAATGTGCTCAGAACGCAGGCTACCAGTTTCCGGGAGTCGAGATCTTCATGGAAGACTTCATGTGGTACGACAGCGAACTGAAGAAGGACAATTTCGTCATCGGCGCGACCATCTTCACGCTCGGGAACTGGAACGATGGGGCTACGAACTTCCAGGAAGCGCTACCCGCGCTGGGAGATTACATCGCGAGGTGAGGAACGCCGTTCTTGCCTGAAGCCTGTCGATTCGAAGGAGTTGATGATGCCACAGGTGAGCCCGGTTGCATGCGGCCTGGCGATCACCAAGGGATGGTGGCGAGGATCTTCAAGTCAAAGCCGCGCAGAGCCCTTAAAGCGCGATTACAATGCCGATATGGGGTCACGTCGTTCTCCGCTAACCCGCTCCGGCTGCAAAGTTCCGGACGTACGCTAGCTTTCCCCGTTGTGGCTCCGAATACCAGAGCAGTTGGGATCACGTCAAGCGAGAAATACTGAGGGTTGCACTCCTTGAGCTCGACGTCGTTGAGCCTAGCTCGTATCTCGAATCGGAAGGGGGACTCTCACCCTGCATAAACGTTCAAGCAGCTTCAGCGCTTGCCTTCTCTAGCAGATCATGAATGGCCGTATCTGCTGACACTACTGCCTTTCTCCCATGTGGCAAGCTGGACCGGATCCTACATGGGAACCGGGGCCTGTGGCTAGAGGTGGATAGGCGCGCAGTCGCGAGGGGACGACGCCTGAGAATTCGTGTCTCACCGGCTCATTGCCAATGGTTGGTTTGTGGGATAACGAAGGAGGCACCTCACCGAATCCTCGAGACACAGATTGCATTGCAACGAAAAAATAGCCGGGGCAAGGCGGTCCGTGCTTAGCCTTTGTCCAGGATCTCGCGGACCTTTCGCACCAGGGCGTCCGAGCTGAAGGGTTTTTGCAGGAAGACGGTCCCCTCATCGAGAACGCCGTGGTGGGCAACGGCATTGTCCGTGTACCCGGAGCTGAAGATCACCCGCATCTCGGGGCGCACCGCCGCGAGACGCTTTGCGAGCTCGCGGCCGCTCATCTGGGGCATGACGATGTCGGTGAGCGTCAGATGAATGGGCCCATCGTGCTGTTCGCAGAGAAGGAGCGCGTCTCCACCGTTGCCCGCCTCGAGAACCTGATATCCGTGGCGCTGGAGAATGCGGACCGCAACTTTGCGGACGGGCTCGTCGTCCTCGACTACCAGGATGGTTTCACTACCCCGGAGGTCTGCAGCAGGACGTGATGAGGCCTCCCGTGTGGCCTCTTCCTCGACCAGAGGCAGGTAGATCTTGAAAGTCGTTCCTTGACCGGGCTCGCTATACACCCAGATGTAGCCGCCGGATTGCTTGACGATGCCGTACACTGTGGACAGCCCCAGCCCCGTTCCCTTGGACTTTTCCTTGGTCGTGAAGAACGGCTCGAAGATCTGCGATTGCGTCTCCTTGTCCATTCCGGTGCCTGTGTCCGTAACCGCTAGCATGACGTAATGACCTGGGGGCACCTCGACGTTTTTGGCGGCTCCGTAAGTCTCTTCGAGCTGCGCCTCGCTTGTCTCGATCGTGAGTTTTCCGCCACCCGACATGGCGTCTCTCGCGTTGACCACTAGATTCATGAGAACCTGCTCCATCTGGGTGATGTCTACTTTGACGCGACCGAGATCCGGCGACAGTTTGGTCACGAGCTCGATATCCTCTGCAATGAGCCGGCGTAGCATCTTGTCGAGCTCGGCCACCATCTCGTTCAAGTTCACCACGCGAAGCTCCTGGACCTGCCTGCGGCTGAAGGCGAGGAGTTGGCTGGTGAGGCGCGCCGCGCGCTCGGCCGCGTTCAGGATGGCGTCCGTGTCCTCTCGGGCCGGGTCCCCTTCACGAAAATCGTCATGCAGAAAACGTGCGTATCCCTGAATAACCGTCAACAGGTTGTTGAAATCGTGGGCGACGCCTCCGGCAAGTCGGCCCACGGTTTCCATGCGCTGTGCAGCGCGCATCTGAAGCTCCATCTTCTCGCGCTCCTCATCGGCTTTCTTCCGTTCGGCGCGGAAGGCGGCCTCTCGTAGCTCGCGACCGATGGCGGGTGCCAGTCGGGCCAGCTTGTCCTTTGTCATGAAGTCGTGAGCACCCGCACGCATAGCTTCGACCGCGGTCTCCTCGCCCACAGTCCCCGACACGACGATAACGGGCACGTCGACGCCCTTTCCCGTGACGATCGCGACGGCCGCGGGGGCGCTGAATCCCGGCAGCCGGTAGTCGCACAAGACGAGGTCCCACGTCCGACGATCGAGCGCGGCGGACATCGCCTCCGCCGAGTCCACGCGCTCGTAAACCGGATCGTAGCCGCCCCGTCGCAGCTCGCGGATCAGCAGGGCAGCGTCTGCCTCGGAGTCCTCGACAATCAAGACATGTAGAGGCTTGGGACGCATGCTCACCGCTCACGCCTTCTTCGTCATCCTCGGCGGCTCGTTCAGGACGAGCCAGTAGAGGCCGAGCTGTCGGGCCGCCTCGACGAACTGCGCGAAGTCGACCGGCTTCCGCACGTAGCTGTTGGCGCCCAGGCTATAGCTTCGGACGATGTCTTGCTCGTGCGCTGACGAAGTTAGAATGATGACCGGGAGTAGCCGGGTCCGCTCATCGGCCCGCAACCGGCGGAGTACTTCGAGACCATCCATCCCCGGCAATTTGAGGTCGAGTAGCACGACTGCCGGTTTCGGTCGGGGTGTCCCGAAGCGGTCGTTCGGCCCGAGCAAGCACTCGAGCGCCTCGACGCCGTCCCGCACCAAGACGATCTCGTTGGCCACGTTGCTCTTCTTGAAAGCGCGCAACGCGAGCTTGACGTCGTCCTCATTGTCCTCGACGAGGAGGATGACACCTGTCCGCTTCGTCATTGGGCAACCTGCCCGCCCAGTATGAGGAAGAAAGTGGCACCCGCCCCTGGCGCGCTGTCAGCCCAAATGCGGCCGCCGTGGCGACGTACGATCCGCTGCACCGTGGCCAAGCCAATCCCTGTTCCCGGGAAGGCGCTCTCGGGGTGCAGCCTCTGGAAGGGAGCGAAGAGTCTGTCCGCAAAGGCCATGTCGAATCCGGCGCCGTTGTCCCGCACGAAGTACACGACCTCCCCGTCTAGATTCATGGTCCCGAACTCGACGACCGAGTCGGGTCGACCTTCCGTGAACTTCCACGCGTTACCGAGCAGGTTCTCGAGCGCCACTCGAAGAAGACCTGGATCGCCCTGCGCGACAATCCCAGTCTCAGCCGAGAACCTGACCGCTCGGTCCGGATGCGCCCTCACTAGCTCCACCGCCACCGACTGCGCAAGCGCACTGAGGTCCACCATCTCATGTTGAAGCTGGGAGCGTGTTACCTGCGACAGGCACAGCATGTCGTCGATGAGCGTTGCCATGCGCTGTGCGGCTCCTCGTACGCGACGGAGGTAGTCCTTTCCCTCCTCGTCGAGCTTGTCCGCGTAGTCCTCGAGGAGCGCCTGACTGAAGCCGTCCATGCCGCGCAACGGAGCGCGGAGGTCATGCGAGACCGAGTAGCTGAACGCCTCGAGCTCCCTGTTTGCCTCCTCGAGTTGGGCTGTCAGGCGTGTCAGGCGGACGTTGTGCTCGTGAACCTCCGCATTGAGCTGGCGATTTCGGTCATCCGCGAGCTTTGCGCGGATCAGATTGCGGAGGCGCGCACGCAGCTCCTCGACTGAAAACGGCTTCATCACGTAATCGTTGGCTCCTTCGCGCAGGAGCCGCACCTTGAGCTCGTCGTCCGCCTTGGCGGTGAGAAGCACGATCGGCACGGGTTCGAGTTCGCGACGGCCCCGGACGGCTCGCACGAGATCGTCTCCGCTCAGCTCAGGCATCATGATGTCGCTCAGGATGAGGTCCGGACGGAGCGCCAGCGCCTTCGCCAGTCCTTCGCGTCCATGAAACGCGGCCTCGACCCTGTACTCGGACGCCAGGCTCTGGCAAACAAAGCGGTTCATCTCCGGGTTGTCCTCGATAACAAGTACGAGGGGGAGTGCGGCCTTATCGACCCGCGTTCCGTCCGGCACATCAGTAGGCGACTCGAACTCTGGCACCATGGGTCGCGCCATCTCGGCAAGGGGCGCAGCGTCCGTCGGTAACGGCCGCAAGTCGACCCCCTCCGGGGCAACGAGGGGAATCTCCACGGTGAACAGCGCGCCGCCCTCCGGCGCGTCCGCAATCGAGATGGTTCCGCCGTGCATCTGGACGAAATCCCGAGCAATGGCCAACCCGAGCCCCGTGCCTCCTAACCGTTGCGCCGGACCACCTTCGATCTGCCGGAACCGCTCGAACACTTCGTCCCTCTGCTCGGGCGGGATGCCCGGGCCCCCGTCGGCGACCTCGATCGCGACGTGGCTGCGGTTCGCGTCGGTGCGCAACTCGCAACGGATCTTACCGCGTGGAGGTGTGACCTTGAACGCGTTCGAGACGAGGTTCAGCAAGACGCGCTGGAGTTTCTCGGGATCCACGTGCGCACGAACACCACCGGCCGCGTGGATCGCAAAGTCGATCTCCTTCTCTCGTGCGAACACGTCAAAATGACCGGCAACGACGCGGACGAGCTCTGCGAGATCGCTCTCCGCGTAGGACATCCCCATCTTGCCGGCCTCAAGCTTCGAGGCATCAAGTAGGTCGTTGACGTGCTTGAGCAACAGCTGAGCGTTGCGCCGCACGACCTCGAGGTCACGGCGATGTTCCTCAGCAAGAGTGCCGGAAGACAGCAGGTTCTCGGTCGGACCGAGAATGAGTGCGAGGGGTGTACGCAGCTCGTGACTGATGTTCGCGAAGAACTGGCTTTGGATCCGGCTGGCCTCCCGGATCCGGTGGTTGGCGGCCTCGAGGTCAAGGTTCTTCGCGCGCATCTCCTCGGCACGGGCTCGTTCGGTGACATCATGTACCGACCCCAACAGATGCGTGCACCGTCCGGCGTCATCGAAGATCGGCGCGACAGTGACCTCACCCACCTTCTTGCCAGCGGGGTAGTCTGCAACCTCTTCCCAGTCGACCCGTCTCCGCTCCCGCATGGTCTGCCGGTACTTGCCCTTGACCAGCTCGTGAGAGGCCGGCGGCAGGACTTCTTCGATGCGCTTACCGATGACCTGGTCTGCGCGGAGCCCTGTTGCCACGAAGAATGCACGATTGACCGACAGGAACCGGAAGGTGTCCTCCGGCTCGACCGCCAACAGGTAGATGACATCGGAGACGCTTTCGTAGATGAGTGAGAGATGCGCTTCTTTGATCCGCGCCTGCTCCGCGGATGCTTGCACGGGTGCATCCTTCATGAGCGTACTCTCCCTACTGTTCGGCGCGGTGCGTCCTTTCCCGGCCGGCCGGGGGGTGCGCGGTCGCCCTGCCGCGCGCACCCTCGTTCCTAGGGGCGATCCAGGCTAGAACAGCGGAGCGGGCGAAACACCAACGGCCTCCGATCTTGAAGGCAGGCAAGCCTTCGCGTCCCAGGGACGTATACGGTCTTCGTCGCGCGACCAGGACCATCTTCACGTAGCTCCAGCCGCCTCGACCCCCGAACATATTCGGCCTGTAGAAAATTTGCGAACTGTCAGCGTAGCAGACGCAAAGAAGAGGTGCAAGAGCGTGACGGCGGCCCAATCGGCGTGGACATGGTTGCAGGTTTGGATCACGCCGAGCAGCTCCATCCAGCCGAGGCCCAGGAGGTGCTCGAAGCCCGCAGGCTTATGTGGTTAGAGTTGGAGCGCGTCTGCACCGTGGCCCCCCTCGAGCACCTGATAGCCGTAGCGTTGGAGGATGCGGGCGGCGACTTTGCGCACGGGTTCATCGTCCTCGACGAGGCTCGCTGGACACCCAGACGTAGCCGCCGGATTGCTTGACGATGCCATACACCGTGGACAGCCCCAGGAGCGTGCCATGGGTGGTCGCGCTCCGTGGACGTTGGGCTCGGCCGGCTCGGGAGGAGCTCTTTGTCGCAGGAGTTTCCGGTCACGGTGATCCAAGATTTTTCGAATCGCCCGCATTCGGGCTCCTTCGAGGAAAGATTCTGAGTTCGGTACGTGGAGCGTACGCGGTTGGCGTAGACGTCCTAGAAATGGACGAGGCGCTTGTTGGTTTGTGCACGGGCAGTGACCGCTCAGGTGACGCTGGAGCTGCGATAGCCGGGGCGGTCATCATTGGCGCATGCCACGTGTTCCGGCCGAACACCCCAGTGCTAGCCCCGCGCCGGCTGCGGATGCGACGTCCTCACGAAGGCGAACACGGTTCCGCCTGGGGTAATCCGCGGTGTTGAGCCCAACTGCGGATGTCGCAAGGGCTTCCCAAAAGGTTTCCGACGCGGGTCTGGGCCCCTTCACAATATGCAAGTTTATCCCACTTCCTAAAGATAGAGTCAACTTGTCTTAATAACCTTGTTGCCCAAGGTGTGCCTTCCACCCCAAAAGATGCAACCGGTGTATGGGAGATGACAAGCGGTGAGCTGCACGCGTCTAATAGATACCAATAGGATCGCTTCTCATCGCCGGGGTCCTGGCCGGGAGTGTGGCGCTCCGCCTTAAACTCGACAGTGCCTCCTACTGGATATATGTGGAGGGAGGGAAGACATTTCAGCTTTCGACCGCAGGGCTACTTCCGCCTGGGTAAGACCCAAATCCAGCGGGTTCCTCTTGAGACGGTCTCCTAAGGTATTGAGTTCTTTAGGATAGTTTTCTCGCGGTCTTAGGGCTTTCAGCGTCACATGGCAAAAAGGCAACGCGGGGATGACGGAGTGACTCGTCTTCGAGGCTAGTAGCGGGACAGCCGAGACTCTGGTATGCTATATGAAAATAAAGCCGAGTCTGTGGGCACCTACCCCCAACGAGCAACCGCACGACGAGACAAAGGAGGAGAGGAGGGCCCTCAGAATCTGATCGCAGCTTCGCGATTGGAGGATGAGTATGCGCCGTGTTTTGGTTGTCGATGACGAAAAAGAAGTTCGCGAGGTCCTCAAGCGGTTCTTTGTGAGCAAGAACTACGACGTCGTCACTGCCGCTTCTGGCGAAGAGGGCTTAGAAGTGATTGGGCGGGAGCCGATAGACGCCGTGCTACTAGACATTTGGATGCCGGGAATGAACGGCCTTGAGACCCTCCGCAAGATCCACGCTCGCAAGCCGGAGTTACCCGTGGTTATGGTTACCGGCGAGCGTGACCGAGACGTAGCCAGGGCCGCCGTGGAAGAGGGAGCATTTGACTTCCTTCTGAAACCTCCCAACTTCGATTATCTGGCGCAAACACTGTTCGTGAAGTTGGAATTGCAACTCACCTAGTGGACACGCGAAACCTCGTGCGCTGCTACCAGGCGGCCATCGCGCCGAGCTGCGCCGTGCTCGCACGGCGCTCTCGTTTGGCACCGAACCAACGCCGCTCCGTCGACGGCACGGAGGGGATCCACGTGCCCGGGAGGCCGTTTCTGAAGCCCGTCTTCGACAAGCACCGCCAACCCGACGACGTGTCGCGCCGCTTCCTCGCGCGCCTCCTCGGCGGCAGCTTCGGAACCCCTTGAGACTCGGAAGCTTGCTCTCGCGGGAAGGTCGGCTCTCGCGGTAGTACAGCCGGGAGGACCATATGGACCGAGGAGCCGAACGTCGGCGAAAGCGCGGCGAGCAGGGAAACCTCCCAGCTTGGCATAAAAGTTGGGGGGGAACCCTCATGAGTTCCCTCGCGCGCGGCCCGATGCTTCAAGGGAGGTGAGCGAGACATGGAACGACCCACGCGGAACCAGACGCGCCCCGGCGCGGAGAAGAAACGCCACAGCACGGGCGAAGCGCGATTGGCGCTGCTCGCGTCCATTATCGACTCTTCCGACGACGCGATCGTCAGCAAGACCCTCCAGGGCGTCGTCACGAGCTGGAACCCCGGTGCCGAGACGATCTACGGCTACGAGGCCGACGAGATCATCGGCAAGCCCTTCTCGGTGCTCGTCCATAAGGATCGGCCCGATGAGATGGTCAGCATCCTTAAGGAGATCCGCGACGGCCACCGCGTCGAGCACTACGAGACCGTCCGGGTCAAGAAGGACGGGAGCACCATCCAGGTCTCCCTGACCTTCTCCCCCATCCATGACGCCAGCGGCAAGATCACCGGCGCGTCCTCGATTGCCCGCGACATCACCGAGCGCAAGCGCGCCGAGGAGCAGGCCCGCACCACCTCCCAGTACGCGCGGAGCCTCATTGAGGCGAGCCTCGACCCGTTGGTCACGATCAGCCCCGACGGCAAGATCACGGACGTCAACGAGGGCTCCATCAAGGTGACCGGTGTGCCGCGGGAGAAGCTCATCGGGACCGACTTCTCCGACTACTTCACCGAGCCCGAGAAGGCGCGCGAGGGATACCGTGAGGCGTTCTCGAAGGGCTCGGTCACGAACTATCCGCTCACGATTCGCCACAAGGGCGGGCGGCTCACGGACGTCCTCTACAACGCCACCGTGTACAAGGACGCGCAGGGGAAGGCGCTCGGCGTGTTCGCGGCGGCCCGCGACGTGACCGCCCAGAAGCAGGCCTCGCAGTACGCTCGCAGCCTCATCGAGGCCAGCTTGGACCCCCTGGTCACGATCAGCCCCGAGGGCAAGATCACCGACGTCAACGAGGGCTCCATCAAGGTGACCGGTGTGCCGCGGGAGAAGCTGGTCGGGACGGACTTCTCCGACTACTTCACCGAGCCAGAGAAGGCGCGCGAGGGCTACCAGAAGGTCTTTGCCAAGGGCTTCGTCACCGACTACCCGCTGACCATCCGCCACAAGGACGGGCGCCTCACCGACGTCCTCTACAACGCGTCGGTCTACAAGGATGCGCGCGGCAACGTGCTCGGCGTGTTCGCGGCAGCCCGCGACGTGACCGAGCAGAAGCAGGCCTCGCAGTACGCCCGGAGCCTGATCGAGGCGAGCCTCGACCCTCTGGTGACGATCAGCCCTGAGGGCAAGATCACCGACGTCAACGATGGCTCCATCAAGGTAACCGGTGTGCCGCGGGAAACGCTCGTTGGGACCGACTTCTCCGACTACTTCACGGAGCCCGAGAGGGCGCGCCAGGGCTACCAGCAGGTCTTCGCCAAGGGCTTCGTGACCGACTACCCCCTGACCATTCGGGACAAGGACGGGCGCCTCACGGACGTTCTCTACAACGCGTCGGTCTACAAGGACACGCAGGGGAAGGTACTCGGCGTGTTCGCGGCCGCCCGGGACGTCACCGAATCCAAGCGCGTCATGCGCGAGTTCGCCGAGACGAAGAACCTGCTGGATAACATTCTGCAGAGTTCGATCAAGTACTCCATCATCGGAAAGGACCTCGACCACCACATCCTCTCGTGGAACGAGGGGGCGCAGCGGAACTACGGATATGCGGCCGCAGAGATCCTCGGCAAGAATTCCGATATCCTTCACACGCCGGAGGACGTGAAGTCCGGCGCCGTCACGAAGCTCCTGAAGAGCGCGTACGAAAAGGGGCTGGCCGAGGGCGAGTTCGAGCGCATCCGCAAGGACGGTGCTCGCTTTGCGGCGAGCGTCGTCGTCACCCGCCGCAACGACGCATCGGGCAACCCCATCGGCTACCTGCTCATGTCGAGCGACATCTCGGAGAAGAAGCAGGCCGAGGAGCAGCTGCGCTCCGCCTCCCAGTACGCGAGAAGCCTCATCGAGGCCAGCTTGGACCCCCTGGTCACCATCAGCCCCGAGGGCAAGATCACGGACGTCAACGAGGCCACCATCAAGGTGACGGGCGTGCTTCGGGAGGAGCTCATCGGGACCGACTTCTCGAACTATTTCACCGAGCCCGAGCGGGCGCGCGAAGGCTATCAGCAGGTCTTCGCCAAGGGCTCCGTCACCGACTACCCGCTGACGATCCGGCACAGAAACCGCCACCTGACCGAAGTCTTGTACAACGCCTCGGTCTACAAGGACGCCAGCGGCGGCGTGCTCGGCGTCTTCGCGGCAGCACGCGACGTGACCGCGCAGAAGAGGGCCGAGGCCGAGATCGCCGAGCAGCGGAGCAAGGAGCTTGAGAGGCTCGCGGAACTCGAGCGCTTCCAGAAACTGACCGTCGGTCGCGAGCTCAAGATGATCGAGCTCAAGAAGGAGATCGATGAGCTGAAGAAGAGGCCGGGGAGGGAATGAGCGTGGTACACGCCGACAGCCACAGCCTGCTGAGCGACGGCCGGCCGGTCGACGCACGGAGCTACGCCAGCGCCATGCTCAACATTCTCGAGGACTCCGCCCAGGAGAAAGCGCGGCTGGCCGACACCCAGCGCGCCATCCTCAACATCCTGGATGACGCCGCGCGCGAAAAGACCCGTCTCGAGGCCACGCAGAAGGCGATCCTGAACATCCTCGATGACTCCGCCGAGGAAAAGGCACGCCTGGCGGACACCCAGCGCGCGGCCCTCAACATCCTCGAGGACTTCGACATCGAGAAGAAGAAGGTCGAGCAGGTCAACGTCGAGCTTCGCAACGAGATCACCGAGCGCGCGCGGGCAGAGGAGGCTCTCCGCCTTGCCAAGGCCGCGGCTGAGGGGGCGAGCAAGGAGCTCGAGGCCTTCAGCTACTCGGTCGCGCACGACCTGCGGGCTCCCCTGCGCAGCATCGATGGCTTCAGCCAGGCCCTCCTCGAGGACTGCTTCGATCGGCTCAACGCTGATGGCAAGAGGTACCTGAAGCACGTCCGTGAAGCGGCGCAGCAGATGGGCGAGCTCATCGACGATCTCCTGAACCTGTCCCGCGTGACCCGCGCCGAGCTCTGCCGCGAGCGCGTGGACGTGAGCGAGCTGGTGCGGTCGGTGCTCGAGAGGCTGCGGGAATCGCAGCCGGACCGTCAGGTCGAGCTGGTCGTCCAGGACGGCCTGGTGGCAAAGGCCGACCCGCG
>Ga0214473_10006186_pt1 | contig 14331 bp, 11 predicted proteins | sample RVTome_7_FD_203509 | JGI IMG/M metagenome (GOLD analysis project Ga0214473, IMG submission 203509) | Soil microbial communities from uranium-contaminated site in the Upper Colorado River Basin, Wyoming, United States - RVT98D197 | ecosystem: Environmental > Terrestrial > Soil > Contaminated >... | reverse complement strand
GGAACTAATCCTCTTAAAGCTGATGATGATGTTGTTAAAGTCGGCGTTCCAATTGTTCTTGAAGGTGTAACTTTTGCTACTAACAAAGCAGATATTACTCCTGAATCAGATCAAATTCTAATGCAGGCTCTTAAAACATTACAAACTTATCCTGAAATTTCTGTTGAAATCAGCGGTCATACAGATAATGTTGGTAGCAATAAATCAAATCAGAAACTTTCACAGCGCAGAGCTGAATCTGTTAAGGGATGGCTTGTTGCAAAAGGAATCTCTGCTGATAGAATAACTGCTGTTGGTTATGGTGAAGAGAGTCCAAGAGTCGCAAATGATACACCTGAAAACAAGAGGTTAAACAGAAGAATAGAGTTCAAGAGAACTAAGTAACTCTGTCCTCCTAATTTATGTGTCTCTGCTGAAAAAGCAGAGACACTTTTTTATGCACAACAATAAATAAAAGGAACGAGATGCTAAAGAAGATGCATTTTATCGGAGTGATAGAATCTGTTTTTATTATTGTACTTTTTTCAAGCACATCCAATGCTCAATTCAATGATTACAGCACCAAAATTGGTGTTCAATTTAATGGTCTGCTTCCAGATACTGAGTTTGATAAGGAGTTTAAAGTTTCTTCCGGTGACTTTAAATTTTCATATCTAGGAAGATTATTTTTTAGATTCGAATCAATAAAGCAATTTATAGAAGCGGAAGCTGGTGCTGGTTTGGGATCATATACCGGTGTTGACTTTAACAACTCAGAATACAAAACAGATATTATTTCTTTGGATCTAAGATTTATTTTAAGCCCCCTCAACATAAAAACCATTAATCCTTATGGATACGCGGGAATTGGGATTCTGCGTTACAAAGTAAAAACTTTTCCAAAATCGGAATCACCTAATAAAACAGATCTTAAAGCTGATGGATGGAGTTCATTCGTACCGGTAGGAGCTGGATTTGAAATTAATTTATCAGATAATCTGAACCTCGATTTGAGCGGTGGTTATACTTTTACTTTCACCGACAATTTGAATTATTATAACAATAAAGATGCTTACTCAGGAATATCAACTGTAAATGATGGTTACTACCAAGCAGCATTAGGATTGACTTTTATCGGTGGCAGTGGTAATACCGATAAAGATATGGATGGCTTAATAAAGAAAATTGAAAAAGAAATCGGTACTGATCCCGAAAATCCCGATACAGATGGCGACGGACTGAAAGATGGCGAAGAAGTTAATAACTACAAATCTAATCCGTTAAATGCAGATACAGATGGCGATGGACTTAAAGACGGCGAAGAGGTAAATAAATTTAATAGTAATCCAATTCTTGCAGATACTGATGGTGATGGATTAAATGATGGAATTGAAGTTAATCTTTATCAAACAAATCCGATAAAGGCAGATAGCGATCAGGATGGACTCAATGACAATGAGGAAATCAACAAGCATAAAACCGATCCATTGAAAGCAGATACAGATGGTGAAGGTCTTAATGATGATGATGAAGTTAATAAATATAAAACCGATCCTCTAAAGACCGATACAGATGTTGATGGTTTGTATGATGGTGAAGAAGTGATGAAACATAAAACTGATCCTTTGAAGAAAGATACTGATGGCGGTTCAGTTGACGATTTAACTGAAATTATTAGAGGAACCAATCCTGTTGATCCAAATGATGATGTAGTAAAAATAGGTGTTCCTATCGTACTAGAAGGTGTAACTTTTGAAACGAACAAAGCAGCCATTACTCCTGAATCATCACAAATTCTTAGATCAGCCTTGAAAACATTAACGACTTATCCCGAAATTCAAGTTGAAGTTAGCGGACATACGGATAACGTTGGCGGTAAAAAATCAAATACTAAATTATCCCAGAAAAGAGCAGATGCTGTCCGTGAATGGTTAATTGAAAGAGGAATTGATCCGGTAAGAATAATTGCAAAAGGATATGGACCTGATGTTCCAATTGCTCCAAATGATTCTCCTGAAAACAAAAGGAAAAATCGAAGAATCGAATTCAAGAGGATCAAATAACACTTAAAATGACTGTGCCTTTGCAGAGTGCAAAGGCACAGTTTTATCATCAATCTGTTTCTAATCTAGTCATCCCCTTATTTACATCTTAATACATTCGATACAAATATTCTCAAAACTGTTCAACATCCTTTTGCCTATCAACGACAATCGAGCGAAATAAAACAAAGAGGAAAATTATACATCCAAATATTACTAAGTATTCCATTTTTATTATCTCCTAAAAACACTTTACATTCATTATCATATTTAACTTTGAATACATTTAATAAAATTTTGGTAAGAAGCATAATTAATAATTGCATTCACTTGTGTGGTTCAACATCTATACAAGCTAAAAAATTATTGACTAGAAAATTCCTTTTGTTTCAGATTGATAAAGAAAAAAAATTAAAAAACTGAAAGGTTAGAAAAGCAAAGGATTTTAATGCTCATCCTCTGTCAATTTTCTTATATCATGCGGGCTGATGATACTCGGTTAAACTGACTAGCGAGGATGAGTTATAAAAATATGATGAACATTCATACTTCATTTTTACCTGCTAGGGTTGTAAACAATTTGTCTAATAGTTTCAAACTGAAGATAAGGATAATCTTTCCTAAGTTCATCAATTGCATCACCTGCACTAATTCGTGAAGCTCTCAAATATTTAAATCTCTTCCTGATGAAATGATCTCTTGCAGCATTTTGATTTATGAATCCTCTACTGCTAAGCAGTTCAAAAATTTCATCGGAAATAAGATCATTAAGAGGATTTCTTAAATCCTCAAATCTTAATGAACCGTCCATTTTAACCTCCAAGTTTTGATTTACTGACAATACTCAATCATGCATTCAATTCCGAAGATTAAATAATACAGATTCCGTTTATAATCAACTGCATAGATATGCGGTTCTTAAACTTTATGAGTAACTAGAGATGTTTTTAGGACATGAATGTGCAGTGTGTTAGAGCTCATTTAAAATATTAAATGAGTTTTTTCCTTATCGCTTTAGCCACGGCTTCTGACTGCGAGTGCACTTGCAGTTTTTTATAAATATTTCTGATATGATGACGCACAGTATCCACACTAATGAAAAGTTCATCAGCAATTTCTTGATAATTACTTCCATCCGCTAAATGCTGCAACACTTCCTTTTCCCTATTACTAAGGTTATACTGTGAATCTACGGTATGCTCATTCCTATAATGTTGAAATGAAGTAATAACCTGGCGAGCAATTCTTGAACTCATTGGTGAACCGCCTTCATAGACCTCTTTAATCGCTTCAATTAATCTTAATGGAGGAGTTTTCTTCACAAGGTAACCATAAGCTCCAGCACACAGAGCATCATAGACTATTTCACTTTCCTCATAAACAGTTAACATCAAAATGCTGATATCAGGATTTATTTGTTTTGCTTTCTTAACCCCTTCAATACCATTCATCCCGGGTAAGCCGATATCCATCAAAATAACATCAACACTCAACAATTCGAGCTCTTTAAGAAATGATTCGCAATCCGGATAAGATACCTTGCATTTGAACCCTTCCGTTCCATTTAACAGAGCAGAGAGACCTTCTCGAATTGTTTTATTATCTTCTACGATTGCAACGTTTATCATACTAGATTTGCAATGAATAAGATTTAATAATTTTTTTCAATGGATTTGTATTCTTAATTTTTCCAATAAATTTTATCATCGTTCCCCTTTCTGCTGAAGATTTCCATTTCAATTTGCCGCCGATATTATTAGATCGAGTTTCCATATTTCGTATGCCATTTCCATACTCCAAATTTTCGGTTTCGAATCCAATGCCGTCATCCATCAAGGTTAATTCTAAAACATTATTCCGAACATTCGCTTCTAAGCTCAGCTTCTTACATCTGCTGTGCTTGATTGCATTATTTATTCCTTCCTTAAAAATTAGATACAAGTTTTGCCGGTAATCCATTGGCAGTGCCAAATTTTCAAGTTTATCAAGATTTACTATTTTAAAAGAGATGCCATAAGAGGTAAGAATATCACTGTAAGAATCCTTTAATCTCACTAATAAATCATGAAGAGAATCACGTTTGGGATTTACAACCCAAACTATATCACTCATACTATCTACAAGCTGTCTTGCAACTTCACTTATATTTCTCAACTTTCCATGAACATTTTCATCAGGAGATCCTTCGACATCTTTTTTTGCAAGTTCACTTAAAATTGATATTTCTGTTAATCCTGAACCAATATTATCGTGTAAATCTGCTGCAAGTTTTGTCTTTAATTTTTCAATAGCTAATTCGCTTCGTGAACGCATAGACCCCAGATAATAAATTCCCGCACTTATTAAAAGAATAGCTAAACCAGTAAACCACCACGTTCGCCAAAATGGAGGATTAATTAGAACATAGATTTTGGTTTCGTTGGGATTCCAAATTCCATCCTGATTTGCTCCTTTAACTTTGAATAAATACTCCCCTGGAGGAAGATTTGTATAGTTTGCAACACGATATCTTGCATCAATATATTTCCAATCATCATCAAAACCTTCAAGCATATAACTGTAATAATTATCGGAAGGAACTGAATATGCAAGAGCTGCAAATTCAAATGTTATGAAATTTTCATGATGGCTTAGAGTAAGTTTATCCTTTTCGCCTTTAACAATCTGATTAGCTACTTTAATTGACGTGATAACCACCGGTGGAATGAAAGGATTATCTTTAACGCGATTAGTAAAGAAACGGTTTATACCATTAATTCCACCAAAAAACATTTCGCCGTCAGCAGCTTTAAAGTATGCACCACCACTAAACTCCAAACTCTGGACACCATCTTGAAGATCATAGTGTGTGGTAATTCCGGTTTCATAGGAAAATTTATAAATGCCATTACTTGTACTCAGCCAGAGATTTTTCTGATCATCTTCAAGAATTCCATAAATTACATCTGCATCTATATTCTCTTGTGCTCCATAGCTAATGAATTTATTATTATCTCGGTCGAATTTAATTAGGCCATTACCCGAGGTTCCTACCCAAAAATTTCCCGAGTAATCTTCATATAGACACAATACTTTATCATTCTGCAAACTAAACGGATTTTTCGGATCGTTACAAAATCTTTCAAACTTTTTGTTTTTTTTATCGAACTTATTCAATCCACCACCAAAAGTACCAATCCATAAATTATTTTTTCGATCTTCGTAAATGGTATAGACACGATTGTCGCTAATACTCAATGAATCGGATGGATCAAATTTATATTTAGTAAAATGTGGTTTAGATTGAGTTTGTCTTTTAAGATCCAAAACATTTAACCCGCCACCGAAAGTTGCAATCCACATCACTGAATTCGAATCAATATATAATTTTTGAATTTGATTTCCACCAATGCTAAAGGAGTCAGAAATTGAGTTGGTGTATCTCGTAAACTTTCCACTCCGCTTATCCAATTTGTTAAGTCCTCCGGCATAAGTTCCCACCCATAAATTATCAAAATTATCCTCTGCTATAGATCTTACATGATTATTACTTAAAGAATTGAGATTAGTAAAATCATTTTTATAATATGTGAATATTTTTCTTTTTTCATCGTAACGATTTAATCCACCGCGATAGGTACCAATCCATAAAATTCCTTCTTTGTCTTTTAAAATAGACCAGACCACATCATCATTCAAACTCGAAGATGAGGTGGGGTTAGATTTGACCAAATCAAATTTGATATTTTTCCTTTCGATTCGACTGATACCTTCGCCAAGATGTGTTCCGGCCCAAATAATGCCCGAATTATCTTTGTAAAGAGAAATAATATCATTGTCAGCAATTGTATTTTCATCCAAATTATTATGCGTAAAATAAATGAAGGATTTATTTTGCGGGTCGAACCTGTTCAATCCTCCTCCAAAGGTACCTACCCACAAAAATCCCGAATCATCTTCGGTAATTGCCATGATAGAATTATCACTAAGATTGTTTTGATTTTTGTCCTGAGATTTGAACCAAGTAAATTTAGCTGATTCTGATAATTTTTTTTGTTCTTCAGATTCTAGTTTATTCAGTCCGCCATAAAATGTGCCTATCCACAATGAACCATATTTATCTTCAAACAGAGTTATAATTTTATCATCACTTAAACTTGACTTATTTGATGAAATATTTCTATAACGCTGAAAAAATATTTTCTTCTTTTGATTTTTTTGCATCAAACTAAAAGTCGCTTTATTTAAACCACCTCCAAAGGTCGCAATCCAAATGTTTCCGTTGCTGTCAGATAAGATTTTAGTTACCCGATCAAAACTCAAGCTTTGTGCATCACCCTGATCATTACAAAAATTCAAAATTGATTCATTTTTTTTATCGAGTATGAATATCCCCCTTCCCCAAGTTCCAATCCAAATTTTTCCTTCTTCGTCTTCAGAAATCGATGTAACGGAATTATCGCTGTTACGTGAAAATAGAAGCGGGTATTCATAATAATTATCAACTATCCTGTTACCTGAATTGATAATTAAGCTGAGATTAAATCTTTTAAATGTGTCAGTTCGACGATCAAAGCGATTTATGTATCCACCTGTTGTTCCCACCCAAATGTAGCCATCTCGATCTTCATACAAAGCAGATATGCCATTATCCGAAATTGATAATAAATCTTGAGGATGATTTAAATAAATTTTAAATGTATAACCGTCATATTTATTTAAGCCGCTTCCCGTAGCGAACCACATGAATCCGCGGCTATCCTGAAGTATGGCAAGAATCGAACTTTGTGAAAGACCATCTTTTACTTTTAACTGTTTTATGGTGTAGTCGTTATTCGCTGATGATAAAGCTCTGTTCTCTGGAAACAGGAGAACAAATAAAAGGAATAAAAATATTTTTAGTGAGTTTTTCAAAATGATTATAGAGAATATTTTTTCCCAAATTTATTAATAACATCGTTCAAAAATGTGCATATTAAGCACATAAGAAAAATTTAATCTGAAAAAATATTAACAATAATTTAATAAAAAAACAATCTATCAAAATTCATATTGTATAAAGGTAGGAGAGTTGAGATAAACAGAGGGCAAAGGTTATTTACAGAATTATACCATTAATTTTTCATTTTTGTAAAACGGAACAGCTCTCTATGAATCCCCTATTAATGAACGCCATTTCAATGGCAATGTTTAGTTCGTTGGCACTGAATGGTTTGAATAGAAAACCATAAGACTCTCTGCTTCTTGCTTCAAGTAAAGAATCGTCACTGGATAAAGCTGTAAGGTAAATTATTGGAATATCAAAATACTGAGAGATGATTCGCGAAGCATCTATACCTGTCATCTTTCCTTTTAACACTATGTCCATAAGGATAAGATCGGGTTTATTCTCTCTTACATTTATAATTGCTTCTTCTCCGGAGCTTATCATTGAAGTGATTTCATAACCTGATTCCAATAGCATTTTTCGAATATCCATTGCAACAATATTCTCATCTTCAACTATAAGGATCTTTTTCTTAGAATTCATCTCAATCCTTCTTTCTATTAAACAAAATCATTTTAATTCTATCACAATTAATCATCTTATTTATTCTTTATCAACTGATATGCCATGAATAAAAATCAGTAGAATTCTTTAATAAAATTCAAATATGTAAAGGTTTCTCGAAAAGAATCACAAGTTAATTCGAAGATGATATAACTCCCTTTTTACCTTCTTACATATAAATGTAAAAAGCGTCATTATCAGTTTATTCAAAATGTCCGATCAAGATAAACTGATGAATTACTATGAAGTATTCAGCGAGTGAATTCTAATACGATGGAAGAAAATTAAGAAGACAGAAATCTAGAAGATTAGAAAGATTAGATATAAAACAAAAAACATTGTTGCAATTGGGATTCCTGGACCAACCCTGCCTTTTTCAATAGATGACTTTTCTCCGCATTCTTCGAAGTAGATACATCTAACACATTCGTTATAATTTTTGCAAATTCCCATAAGTGTTTAATCTCTTATAGTAAAATTATAAAAAGTTATGACGTTGTCAATAAAATATTTATTGATGCTGAAAATTTTTTCAAAGAGTTAACTTTATGATTTTAATCACAAGGTCTTCCAACACCCTTTCAATTTCCAATTACAACCGATTTAAACTGAAAAACAAGAAATCCCGATTAAAAATCGGGATTTTGGGAGCTGGCGATGGGACTCGAACCCGCAACCTATTGATTACAAATCAATTGCTCTACCAATTGAGCTACGCCAGCATTTGTTAAATATTTTTTCTTTATTTCTTTTACTTCCCCAACCTGCTGATTATTCCGAAAAATCGGGCCTGCTCTACCAGTTGAGCTACGCCACTAAATTTAGGAGTTCAAAACTAATATTATTTTGTTTTCCTATCAAGAATTGTTCAACAAAAAAATGATTACTTCACTTTAGTTTTTGCAAAAAACGAATTGCTGTTTGAGTAAACTCTAAATTGTACCATCTTTTGCCTAATCTTTTTTATAAGTTCAAATGTTAAAGAATTAAATTCAAATGATTCTCCAATGTTTAAAATTTTTCCCGTACTGTAAGAAATAAATCCCGCAACAGTGTTATACTCATCTGATTCGGGCAGATCAATACTAAAAACCTCATTAAATTCTGAAATATCCATTGAACCTAAAACATAATATTTACCATCGGGTAGTAAACTGAAATTTTTAACTTCGGTTTGAGATGTATCTCCTAAATCACCGACAATTTCCTCAAGAATATCTTCCATAGTAATCACACCTTCAGTTCCTCCGTACTCATCTGTTACAATCGCAAGTCTTTCTCCACGTTTTTGCATCTCTTTCAATATCTCTGAAATTAACTTGGTCTCAGGAACAAAGTATGCGGGCCTAATCAAACTCTTGATATCAATTTGTACTTCTTCAGCAATTGATTTTAAAAAATCTTTAGTATGAAGTACCCCGACGATATTATCGAGTGAGTCTTCATAAACAGGAAAAAGTGAGTGTCCGGTTCTTATTATGTATTTCATTATTTCGGATTTATCATTTACCAGTTCAATGGCACTCATTTCTGTTCTAGGAATCATCACTTCATTTGCATGCAGATCATTAAACTCAAAAATATTTTCTATGATCTCCTGCTCTGTCTTATTCAGTGTCCCGCTTTTAACGCTCTCTGAAATTATTACTCTAATTTCATCTTCCGACATTTTCGTTTGGTAGAAGTTTGTTCCCTCGTTAAAAGGAATTAGAATTAAATTTCCTAACCACGTAATAATTTTCACGGGATATTTAATAATCTTAGATAAAAGCATTAAAGGTAAAATAAACGTACGACCAATTTTCTCTGAGTATTTAAATCCCAAAGCTTTGGGAATTAACACACTGAAAAGTATAATCAAAAAGGAAATTAATAGTACCGAAGATATTCCTGCTAATAGTTCCGAATAAATGTCTAATGAGTGTATTGCGTCACCATAAAACACTTTGTAGAATAACCTCATGAACAAATGAAAACCCACAACGGCAGATGCTACCATGAGAAGATTCGCAGAAATTTGTATCGTCCCGTAAAATGAATTAGGGTCTTTCTGAATTGATTCGAACAACTCCGAAGCCTTATCATGCTTTTCTTTCAGCTCTTCAATTTTATTTGTTCCGAATGTTGCAATTGCAATATCTGCTGCAGAAATAACACCGGCAAGCAATATTAAAATTACAACTATAGCAGCTTCAATTATTATAAAATCCATATGCAAAAATAAAACTATTCTACCGCTATGTGAAATAATCTAAGAAATGATTCAGATATTGTTCTCATTTGCTGAAAAAACCTGCTTAGAATCTTAAAATTTCACTAAATTTCATTCCAGATAATAAACTTCATTAAAAAGACCCTAAATAATAAAATGAAACCGCTGCAAATAAAAGTTCTTGATAAAAAATTCCTATTGATAAAGTGGGATGAAAAATCCGAAAGTAAAATTGGATTGAAGTATTTGCGAGATGAATGCCCATGCGCCAATTGCAAAGGAGAAACTATTTTATTAAAAACTTATCGTCCGCCCAAACCAACTATGTTTAATCCTGAAATGTATAAAATTCAAAATATTCAACTAGTTGGCGGATATGCAATTCAAGTTAGCTGGAAAGATGGGCATAATACAGGAATTTATTCTTGGGAGTATTTGCAACAGCTCGCAGAAGATGAGCAAACCGGTCAAAGTCAAAATTATGACAGTATTTTATGATAACAAAAGCTGAACTGAAATATTATTCACACCTGCTTAAAAAAAATTTTAGAGATGAACAGAATAAATTTTTAATTGAAGGTGAAAAATTAATTTATGAAGCATTGAACAGCAAATTGGAATGCGAAGCTGTTATTTGTAAAAAAGATTTTACTCAAGGGGATAAGGAAACAGTCGAGCCCCTTTCCAAACAAGTCCGCAAATTTGAAATCGTCTCGGAAAAAGAATTTCAGAAAATTCAGGACACGGTTAATTCGCAAGGAATTATTGGAGTTTTCAGTAAGAAATTAACCAAAGCTACACCGGTTTCAATAAAAGGAAGCCTGATAGCGGCATTAGACGGTATAAATGATCCCGGAAATGTTGGGACAATTATTCGTAATGCAGATTGGTTTGGGGTGAAAGAAATTTTGTTAAGTACTAACTGTGCAGATATTTATAATCCAAAAACAATTCGAGCAAGCGCAGGTTCAATATTTCATTTGACTCTCATAATTGATGATAATTTAATCCACTCCTTAAATTTTCTTAAGCAAAAAGGTTACAGAATTTTATGTGCGGATATTACAGGAAATAATATTTATCAATACAAAAAAAGTGAGAAAGAAATAATTGTTTTTTCGAACGAAGCTAATGGTCCTACAGACGGTCTATTAAACATAACAGATGAAAAATTAAGCGTACCTAAAAAAGGAAAGGCAGAGTCACTAAATGTTGCGAGTGCTTCTGCCGTAATTCTGAGCGAGTTGATAAAAAACTAATTTAAAGTATTTAGAAGATTACCTCATCAATATCATCTTCTTAATTTGAGAGAAATTTCCTGCTTTTATATGATAGAAATAAACACCGCTTGAAAGGTTCTTTCCATTTAATTCTACTTTGTGATATCCTTTATCTTGTTCTCCATTCACTAAGATTGCAACCTCTTCTCCTATTGCATTCAACAATGTGAGCTTGGTATTGCTCTTTTCTTGAAGAACATACTCAATTATTGTTGTTGGATTGAATGGATTTGGATAGTTCTGCTCAAGAATAAAGTTATCTAGAGATCTAATATCAACTTCTATTGTATTAGAGTACTCTGATACTCCGCTGAAATCTAATTGCTTTAATCTGTAGAAGTATTTTCCTTCAGTTAGATTTTTATCAACATAAGAGTATTCTTTTTGATGTGTGGTTGTACCTTCACCTTTAACAAAACCAATTGTAGCAAAATCGCTTTCCACAACTTTACGCTGGATTTCAAATCCGCGATTGTTAATTTCGGTAGCAAAAACCCAGTTAAGAATTATCGTTTTATCTTGTGCTTGTGCGGTGAAAGATGTTAGCTCTACCGGAACAGGTTGAGATGCAGCAGTAATATTATCCAAACCAATTTGTACTGCAACTGGATCTCCAGTATATCCACCGGAGACGCTGTGCAAAATTCTGACTGATGTCACTCCACTTAAAGTTGAATTAACATTCGCTCCACCAGTTAAATTTGCTGGCAGAATAGAAAATGTAATTGGCTGCCAATCATTTGAAGCAGCCACAACCACCGGATTTATTGACCAAAAATCACCTCCAGGACCGCGAAGTCCAATTCGCATACTTAAGGTTGTTGCACCAAAATTCTTAATGTACATGCTTATAGATTGAACGCCGGCTGTTATATAATCGCCTGCCCATTGAGTTATATTTATCACAACGAGTTTGCTTCCAGCACTACTTCCCCCACTGGAAGTCACCCGAAGATAATTATCATTCACACCTGCTGGTCCATCTGTCGTAATATTTATCGGTGGAGTTGGGTTTGCTGCACCACCATTCCAATCCCAGCCTTGAGTTGTTCCATCCTCAAAATTGTCGGATTGATTTGGAACGATAGCAAAGGTTGTAGAAATAGCCACAGCAATAAAAGCTAAAAAAAGATACTCCGGCCAGGTTGGTTTTTTCTTCATAGCTTCTCCTTATGATTAATGATGATAGTTTTGAACTAATTTAGTTATTCTTTTGTACTAGTTTCGTTAAAGTAAAATTCGGGACAAATAATATTACTTCAAATGATGTGGCGCACAAATATGGATTAGTTTAAGAGAAATGCCGAATACGAAAGAAAAAATTTACTGTGAACTTATTTCAAACTTTTAGTGTCAAAACCTTGAGATCGGAATTATTTAAAAGTAATTCGATGATTTTTTTCAGCTTCAAATACCCTATATCATATTTATCTGGTAGACTTTCCATTTCTTAAAGGTTTTGATCTCACTAAAATACTCTAAGCCATTACTAACAATTGTTCTAGAAGGTACAAGAACAAATTTAATTTTAAGATTCACCATTTCTGAAATTAACTGCTGATCAACCGATATAGTATCAGAGGAAACATAATCAAAATTATGAAGCTCTGATACAAATTGTTCTGGTTTCTGAGATGCAACCAAAATATTTGAATACCTCCATTTATCAGACCCATCTTTCATAATATATATTTTAGAAGATTGATCTTCAGTTGTAATTTTATTTAAAAAATTGCCAATGTTAATATCATCCCTTGTAAGGTAACTTAGAGAAGTATATTGTATAGTCTGAGAATTAAAAAAATAGATGAGCAAAATGAAGAAAATAATGAATCCGAATTTACTCATAGGGGATGAATTAGAAGTATCCAGTAAATGATAAAGCCAATAAGCGGTGAATGGCAGAAGAAGCAAACTCCAGATCATAGCAATTCGCCAATAGTTATGGGTTGGCATTGCTTTGATCACGAATGATAGCACAGAAAATGTAAGCAATGTTCCGAAAAGAATTATGGAATATTTTTTTACGTTCGGATTTATTTTGACCAGATAGAACAAAGATGCTAGCCCAATAATGTTCAAAGAAGTAATATTAATAATTAGAAATTGATACAATGCATTATTTTTTATTTCACTAAAGATTCTACCTTCATTATATCTGTTAGTTACGGAAGAGACAAACCCGTGAGCACTTTCGTTAGCAATTGTCGAAAGGTAAATCCAATACACCGGAAATGCCGTTATAATGAGTGCAAAAGAAAAGATTAATATTACTTTCTGGGAAGGAGTTTTGCACGATTTGAAAAGCTGATAGGCAATAATTAGAAAAAGGAAAAGAGCAAATACCCATGCTTCATACCTAGTTGTCGTTCCAACACTTAAAAAAATAGCGGTCAGCCATAAAAACTTGTTCTTACCATTCCTCAACCATAAAAGAAAAAACGCAATTGAAGCTGTCATGAAAAAGAAAAAGTATATTTCAATAAGAGGCAGAGCGCTAAACACAGCAATAGGAAGAAAGAGTGTTGCAAGAAAACCAGTGAGAATAGCGACAATTTTATTTTCAAAAAGCTGGTGAGTCAAAATTATAAGTGAAAGCAGAGTGAGTAAACCAAATAGTCCGCTCATTATTCGTGGTGTTACAAGGAGATCATAATGTATTTTTAGAGCTAATCCATTTACAATCTTAAAAAAAGGCAGCCATATCGAAAACAATTGCCCTTCTCCTTTGTACCATTCGTATGCTTCCAATGTGTGCCCGGATTCATCCGCAGATAATGCAAAAAAATTTTTGCTTAATAAACTGGACTCAACAATAAAGAATAAAAAGATAGCTGCAGCAATTGATAGGTAAAAAGGAATGTTCCCTTTGATTCTGTTTGTCATTTTTAATTATGTAATTCTTTAGATCATAAATCTATTCTATTCCAAATTACAAAATTTTACTTAATGATTCTGATGGCAAAACGAATTGTTATTTTATAGGTTTCGCGCGCTCAACTAATGGTCTTTTCTTTTTATCCTTACTATTCAGCTTGTCAAGAATTACATCTGCTTCACTTGGAGTGACATTAAAAAACGAATAGGAATCGTTAATGTGAATTCCGGTAACTTTCTCTCCAGGAATTTTGGCTTTTTGCTTCAATAAATCTAATAATGCATGCGGAGTAAGATCATCTTTTTTTCCTAGGGCAAGAAACATTCTAGATTTACCGCGATTAGAATCGAATCTATTCTTCCCATTAAATCTATTCCCTCTTCGCTCAAACTGCCTCTTATTTCTTTGCT
>Ga0214473_10006185_pt1 | contig 14332 bp, 12 predicted proteins | sample RVTome_7_FD_203509 | JGI IMG/M metagenome (GOLD analysis project Ga0214473, IMG submission 203509) | Soil microbial communities from uranium-contaminated site in the Upper Colorado River Basin, Wyoming, United States - RVT98D197 | ecosystem: Environmental > Terrestrial > Soil > Contaminated >... | reverse complement strand
CCAGAAGCCGGGGAAGAAGTTGGACGCCGCCTTCTGTTCGGGGGTGATATGGTCGGTCGTCATCAGCTCGACCGAAAGCCTCGACAGGATGCGCTCGCTCCCATGCTTCCCCTTGTCCAGCATCATCCGGCCAAAGGCGAGGAAATCATCGACCGTCGAGACCAGCCCGCTGCCCCCGGACTCGAAGACGGGAGGGCGGGAAAACCGGCCGCCGCGGGCTTCATCGAAGACCACGAGCCTGCCGGTCGCGGAATCGGTTTTGTAGCAGGTTGCCAGCCGGTCGAGCTTCGCCTCGGGCACGCTGAAACCGGTGTCCTTCATGCCGAGGGGTGCAAAGATACGTTCGCGAAAGAACGCCTCCAGCTTCTGGCCTGTGACGCGCGCGATCAGCACGCCCAGTATGTCGGAGCCGCTATGGTACATCCACTTCTCGCCGGGCTGATGCAGCAGCGGCAAGCTGCCAAAGCGCTTCATCAACTCGTCGGGCGCATGCGAAGGCAGGTCCGGCCCGGGGGCGACACCCGCCTCCGCCATCGCCTTCTGGACCGGGTAGGTGTCCGGCGGAGCCATCACCGCTCCGAGACCGAGCCGAAAGGTCAGGAGATCGCGCAGCGTGATCAAGCGCTTGGCCGGCACCGTTTCGTCGAGCGGGCTGTCAATGCGCTTGAGGACCTTGCGACCCGCCAGTTCCGGCAGCCATCGGTCGACCGGCTCGTCCAGCCGCAGCTTGCATTCTTCCACCAGGATCATCGCCGCCGCGGCCGTGACCGGCTTGGTCATCGAGGCGATGCGGAAGAGGGTGCCGCGCCACATCGGGTCGCTGCCGTCGGCGACGGCCTTCATGCCGATCGCATCGACATGCACCTCGCCGCGCCGGCTGACCAGAGTGACAAGACCGGGCACTGCGCCGCGCTCGACATGGCCGGCCATAACGTCGCGCATGCGGCCGAGCCGCGCCTTGGACAATCCTCCGGTTTTCATCGCCTGTTCCCTCCGTATCTTCTCATCCGACCTTGATGGCCGCCTTGGCGGTCGCCTCCGATACGCATCATCGCTTCCGGGTGTACGTAATTTCCATCATCTTCTCTTCTTTGCCAGTCTTGTCGGTCCCGTGCATTTCAAACACGTGGGTATTGTCATCCACGATCCTGGTCACCGAACGCCACTTCATGGGACCCTTGAGGGGGTCGTCGTAACGGCTTTCCTGTGTAATCGTCTTACCATCCGCACTGGCATTCCCTTCAAAAAAAAGGATGGCGGTGCCCATGGAATCAATCCAGGTCGACACATACTTCTTGGTATGGTTGTCGTACCCGGTGACGCCGATGCCGGTGAACGGACTCCCCATCATGTCCCCGGTAAACTCCTGCTGCAGGAAGCGTCCGCCAAGGAGCATTTTCTGCTCGCAGGTGCCTGTAGATTCCGTGGGGGGCTTGTTGGGTTCCATCCAGGTCTTGATCTTGGTGCTCCAACTTCCCGCGATGCTCGCCAGCACTTTGTGGGGGGCGCCCGGAGTCCCCAGCTTCTTGTACACGTCCGTCATCGCCTGCATGTCTATCTTGCCTTCTTGATTCCCTGTTGAAGTTGCCATGTCTCGTTCCCTCCCTTCTCGCTTTTTCTTCAACAATGAGTAAACTGCAGTCTATAGGTTAAACCTGCCCATTGAAGGGCCTTTTGTCAATGAAAATTCAGGAATGTCACGGACTTCCCATATAGTGCCTCCCGTTTGTAATCGTTTGGTTATCACATTTTGCTGCGTGTTTAACCTTCCACAAGATTACTATTCTGACGATTCATCATTGACGCTTCTAGCTGAAACATCGCATGAACAAGGGTTATACGGATACTGAAGAGAAGGGAACAAACGGGACGGAAGATATCGCCGGTATTGGGGGCCACTGCTGCGTGGAGGACGCTACCGAGCAGGGCGGTGACCGTGCCGAACTTCGGTGTAGGTTGGGTGCTGTCAGCATTGGCCACGACGATACCAAATGCGGTTCCATTGAGCGTCGCTCTCGGCTTCCGAGCTATGGCGCCATACTACATAGTAAATTGCAATTTTACAGGCCTAACATCAGAGCGTCTTCTGTTCACCGTAACCTTTTCCCTCAATAGGTTTTTCTGATCGGACCTTGATTGCCCCGAAGCCTCCACAGACGATGCAGACATTGAACCCTTTGAGGTCCTTGAAAAACTTGCCACGACCGTTACAGCTCGGACAAAAAATCATGCCGTACTTCTCTGGAATGAACACCTTATTCTTTGTTGGCTTTTCCATAAGCGTCCCCTTTCCCTCAAACCTGAATGGCGATTCGCCCATAGGAGCCACCCCAGGGCAACCCTATCTTTGCGTCCCAGGATAGGGTGCCAAATTGGATGCCCGGGGAAAGAGTCCCGACAGGGTTGTTGTTGGTAATCTGAATAAACCTAAGCTTCGCCGGCTTATTTCAGGTCATTACAGATCTTGACCGGCCACAATGCCTCTGCCCAATGAGGCCCACCCGGAAAGAGGGTCCGGTCGTACCCCCGGACACTGAAGTAATAGACGCAGCATTCGCCTCTCGGGATAGTGAACGCATCAGGTACTGGATAAGGGACTGAAGCCTTGCAGATCGGGTCCACCGTCCTAAGGTCGAACACTGCGAGCGTTCCAAATAGGGCGCTTGGATCCGGATGGGCTGGATCACACGGCGTACAGGGTGTCCGCGGATCTCCTATCCGGGATGTTCCATTGAAACAGGTGCCACCCGGACCGGGTATCGGGATATGTCTTACAGCAGTGATATCTTCACCGGGAAGGACGCGGGTGAGCGTTTCCTGAAGTGACTGGATGGAACGTTCATCCTGAGGAGAAATTGTTTCGAGATGCCCCGACAGATTCGCCAACAAGGCGAATAGCTGCTGCTGTGAATCATGAACCACTTTTTCATTCTTTTCCATCGCCCTCTCCTCCCACCGCTTGAATAGGGTTTTGCGAAAGATGAAAAGATTTTCAGTTTGGTTTCTTACTCCTCCAGCCAGAAGCGGGAACCGAGCCGGTGCTCATCGAAGGCCACCGCGCGTTGAATAAACCTGGGCGGCGCGGAGCCGCCCAGGTCCTCACACGGTGGCTGCTCGGGTCAACACCCGTTAAGGGCGCTGATCGTGCGGGACAGTCACCTCGACCGTGGCCTCGCCAGTCTGGCCCAGTTGATCGGTACACGTGATGGTAATGGTGTAGATTCGCCCTGTCCCGGTGCCCGATCGTTCGGCGCGCAGACTGACATGCGTGGCATCTACAACTTCCCAATCCGGCGACGTGTTCCCGTCACCTAACCCGTTCACGGGCTCGTTGCTCGACACGCTCAGCACGCACGTCGTTGTGCCGCCGCAGCTCTGAGCGGTATAATCAACCGTAACATCCGCCATCTTATGGTTCGGCGGCCAGAGTACGCTCGGACTCGCAGAAGCTCCGGTCACGGTCGGCGCACACACCAGTTCGAGACCGTCGATGGTGTCAGCTATTGGGCCGAAGGGCTGAAATTCCGGCCCGAGCGGGTTGCCGAGCAGATCAAAGGGTCCGACCCACCCACCCTGGCGGCCGACCCACAGGACGTTAGAGTTCAGATCGTAGGCGAGTCCGCCGGCGTTCGTCACCGTGTTAAAGACCGGCGTGAAGGTGTTCGTCGCCGGGACCCAGGTCCCGACCTGCTGCAGACTCCATTTCGAGATCCAGATGTCGGTCCCGACCCTGGTCATGCCGACGACCTCGTCCTGGGCGTACGATGTCACGATGGCACCGGTGATCGGGTCGATAAGATCGATGGTACCTCCGCCGGGCAGGAAGTGGGCGTGGAACAGGGTCCCTGTACCCACGATTTCGCTCCCTATGGCGACGACCATTTCTTCATTACAGCAACCCGACGCGAACCCGGCAAGGATATCGGTCAGCAGGTTGCCATTGTAGTCGATGGTGCGCAGCTGGCTCGAAAGCGCATCACCCGCGTAGAGGAAGCCGCCGCCGTTGGCCATGCCATTCAGCGGGTAGTCGAGCGGGATGATCGCCCCGGGGCCAATCACAGGCCCGGTGGTTGCGAACTTCCCGAGGCGGTCAGGAAGGATGCCAAGGAAATCTTCCTCGTCCGTGCCGATGAAGAGCGTCCCGTCCGCAAATGCAGATGCTGCCAGGACAACGGTCGCCACAAATATGAATACGATCCTAAAGAAACTACGCTTTGTTAACATTTTTTCCATGGTATGGTACCTCCTTTTTGGTTAGGATTAACCGTTTCACCCTTTTGTACCGCACCCGTTCTCAGAGACGTTGCAATCAAGGGACATCACCTCCTTTCCCATGGAGCTACTTCATATTTTGTCCCTAACTTTTTTTATTTGGTCTCTCATGAGTCTCTTTCAGTTTCCCTGTTACAAGCTTCCTTACCGCTTGAATCGGGTTTTCGCAAAAGATGAAAAGATTTTCAGTCTCCGTTCACATCAGCATTGACTGTTACTTTAGATTGAAGCATTTCTAATGCCAAGATTAATGAATCGTAAGGAGGTTGCTAACATCTCGAATTTCTGAAGTTTTCCAAAAAGGTCGGTTTCTTCTTGGAAACTCATACTGTAGGGATTTACCTGCATAGAAGAAAAGGAATTACGGTCAAGAATCTGGATCTTTGTATATTCATTGGCCTTTTATATGTCCGTTAATCCATACATTAAGGTATATAAAATTGTAAGGGAGAAGAGGGTATCGCTTGTTTTTAGACAACAGAGAGTAAGAAAAATAGAATTGTGAAAAATTATCTTTTGGCGTTAGCTAATTTTCCTCTAAGGGGGCGTCAAAAGAGTGTGGAAAACGGCAAAATGATCGATGTGCAGATTATGTCGTATTCCAAATGAAATATGGCACTGCCGAAAATTTAAGTCAGCGAGTTCAGGAAGTAACAAAGAGGGATGGGGTGAAAATTTAACTCTTGGACAAACCTTTCATTATTCACTAAATTTTTGGTCCTATCCATTGGCATTTAAATTGCTTCTTACATCATCATAAATAAGGGTCCAAACATTGCCGATAAAGCCTGAGAAAAAGGCAAAATAAAAAAGAAGGTTTCGTAAATAAACCCCGAGGTCAGGGAAAAGAAATCACCCATGATAAGAATCATAGCTCAACTTTTTCGCCTGACCATAGCCAGGAAATTACTCCTCGGATTCCTATCCTGTGGGATATTGGGCATCCTCATTGCCCTCATCGCCCTCTCCAACCTCCAACGACTCAATGAGATCAACAATCGGATTATAGAGCGTGATATTCCTCTGGCAGAAACTGCCAATGAAGTGGTTGACACCTTGCTGGCTCAAGAACTGTATGGGCGTCGTTCCCTCATCCTCAAGAGTTCGGAGATGGAAGCGCTTTTCTGGAAAAGAAGTGACGAATTTGAAAAGCTCCAGCGACAGATTACTGATCTTCCAGATGTCTCCAACCTTCCACTTGATCGACTAGATACCCTCCACAAAGAATATAACCGTCTTTACAAAACAGGATTTGAAAAAAGGGAAGATTTTTCTTCTTCGGCCTTCCAGGACCATAATCGACTGATTGGACGAAAGCAGGAAGAACTCTTTGAGCTGCTGAAAGGAATCTCTCGTGACGCCAAAAAGGACCAGAATGAGAAAAGCCTTAAGACCCTGAGTATAGGTCATTCAGCCTTTTGGACTATTTCCGGATTGAGTGTTGGCGGGCTATTTCTGGGAATCATCATTGCCCTGGTCATTACGCGCAACATTTCCCGCTCGATCAAGCAGTTGGAACTCTCTACCCGGGAGATATCGCAGGGGAAGTTCGACCAGCTACCCGAGGCTCGTAATCAGGATGAACTGGGAGACCTATCCCAGGCCTTTCAGAAGATGGCCCGGGGGTTGAAATCACTTGAGGAGATGCATTTAGACGCCAATCCTCTCACTTACCTTCCTGGGAGCATAACCATTGAGAATGTCCTGAATAAAAGGTTAAAGAAAGAAACACCCACAGCCTTTTGCCAGCTTGATCTGAGCAACTTCAAGGCCTTTAACGATCGGTATGGGTATGCCAGGGGTAATGAGGTCCTCCAGATGACGGCCGATACAGTTACTGAAGTGGTCGAGACAGAAGGAGAGGAAGGGGATTTCGTCGGGCATATTGGGGGAGATGATTTTGTCGTGATTACTTCACCAGAAAGGCTTGAAAAGATTTGCAGTGCCATCATTGATTCCTTTGATAAAAGGGTCTTAGATTTTTATGATCTGGAAGATCGCCAAAAGGGTTACATCCATGGGGAGACGCGGCAAGGGCAAAAAGTATCCTTCCCCATCATGACTATGGCCATTTCGGTGGTCACCAACCAATACTCCCAGTTGCAAAATCACGTCCAAGTAGGGGAGATCGCCGCGGAAGTGAAGAATTATGCCAAGTCTTTTGCCCATAGCACTTTTGTAGTTGACCGGCGCGGTGATAACGTTTCGCGTCGGACAGACTGGAAAACTTTTCCCCCCCCGGAACTGGGGGAATGAAAGGAGGAGATATGGGGTCAAAATTTCTTCGCCTCCAATGGTGTTGCTTCTTCCTCTTGCTTTCTTTCGTTGTAAGTTGTAGCTTGAACCTGGGACTGAAAAAACCGCAGGGAGAAAAAGAATTTAGCCGGGAGACCTCCCGTTTAGAAAAACTTGCCCGCGAGGATCCCGCGACATCCGTCCGGGCTAAATCTCACCTGCAGCTAGCTTTTCTCTGTGTGAATTCTAGAAACCCCCAATTAAATTACTACCGGGCTCTTCAGGAAATGGAAAGTTATCTCTCTATGTCACCGGCCAAAGAGCAAAAAGATGACTTCCGGAACTGGCTGGCAGTCCTGCGGGAAGTGGACCATTTGAACAATTACGGGATAGAAATGGGTCAAAAAAATCAGAACCTCCAGGTCCTGAGTGACAAATTAGACGCGGGCATGAAAAAGGTCGAGAAGGCTAATAGATATCTGCGTGACGAGGTGGCCAGCCTTAAAGAAACAAATAATAAAATGATAGAAACGATAGAAAGACTAAAAATCCTTGACTTTCAGATGGAGGAGAAACGAAGCCTCATCAAATGAATTTTTCCAAAGAAGATATGATTCCCTGTCGACTTTTAGATTTTTACCCAGATCGATCCAAAGCATCACTCATGGAAAACCACCGCGTTTCCCGCCGGGGATTTACCGATACGGTGTACTCCCTCCAGCCGTTTTCCACGACACGATGTCATGGTCCAAAACAAATGTCAGGATCAATTTTTAGCAAAGATTTGCTAAAATTACCGTAAATATCCGAGGCTATGAACAAAAATGTTCGTATCCCTGGTCCAGCCTCTACAGTTAATGGGTAATTGACGCTAGTCAATCCGGGTTCGACAAACGTTATGATGTTAGCTGGCGGGTTCCCGCCTTGCTCTTGGATAGCATAGTAAACTATTTCTTCGTTATCCGTGATGCTCAAATCGATGATTAACGAAAAAGCACCAATGCAGGAAAGCGTGTAAGAAATCGTTGGCGGAGTGACTCTATTTACAAGCTCTCGTAACTGTTGGGTCAGTTTGTCAAGTTGCTGTTGGAGATTCTGAAAAGGTTGCCCGGGTGGATTTCCCCCTGAATAAGAGAGCACAGGGAAACAGAGAATGAAAATTAAGAAAAGAAGTATTACTTTCCTGTTCATCATGTCTTATCCTCCTTCCTTCAGTAATCCTTTACACGACCTTTACAAATATCCAGAAAAGACTTTCCTTCAATACCCTTCTATGCAGGAAGTTTGACCGTAATTCACGTCCTCTCTTTGAATCAATATGCTCATGCTTATGTTTCACTCTACCGAAAGTCGACTGAATAGGAAATAAGGTGAACCCCGTATTTTAGGGAAAATGCGCTGTATTTTTAAATTTGGACACAGTGTGGGTTTCAATTTCAGATGGGCAAATAGCTTCAGCAGCTTCAGACCACCCCTCAGGGCTTGATGAGCGATGAGGTCCAACAACAACTATTACGCCATGGGTCCAATCTCCTGAAGCCTAAAAAGATTCGGGATGTGCTCACCTCCGCTCGATGACATCGATGATCGGATCCCAATGGTCCCGGCTCCCATAACATTCATGGCTTGCAGCCGGGCAACCGCCGCGGCACAGACCCGCGAGAGGGTGTTGGCACTTACGGCAGTCCGGCGGGATCGGCTCCCAAAACTGCCTCGTATGTTCGTCCTCAACGATCTCTGCAAAATCCCGCCGTCGCAGGTCTCCCAACACGACGGAGGCATGATTGCAGGGCCGAAGCAGCCCGTTGTGGCTGATGGTGTAATAGGCATCCTTTCCCCCACGGGGGCACCATCCGAAGTGAAGGCCTTTGTAAGGGTCGAGATCCAGCAGGCAGGGAGGGATCGGGACCGACACGGCCACCATCGCCTGGTAGTCGCGCACGACCGATTCCGCAGCGTCCAGTGCTTCTTTTAGCTGTGCTAGGGTAGGTACAAGGCGATCCGCAATGGGGAAGGTCAGGTGGCTGAGATTGACCCGGTTCAGAAGAATCGCATCGGCGCCCAAAGCGATTCCTAATTCCATGGTCCGTCGGACATCATGGGCGTTGAGGCGATTCAACACGACTGCAAGGGCGAGGCGACACCGGTGTCTCTGCACACAAACTGCGCCGCCTACCACTTTCCGGAATGCCCCCCGGCGCCCGGCGATCCGATCATGAAGCCCGGCGTCCGTGCTGAACAGCGTGACCTCGAAAATCGTCCCCTGTGGAAAACGTGAGACTCGCCGGTCGCTCAAGAGAACGCCATTGGTGATGACGACGACGCTGAGGCCTTCGTCCACCAGGTCGCCGACGATCTCGGGCAGGTCATCCCTCAGGAGGGGTTCCCCTCCCGACAACCCCACCTCTTTTATTGGCGTGTCCCGTTTTACCTTCCGGACGAGGTCACGAATCTCGGACCGTGTCAGCGACTCCGGACTATTAACAGGCGCCCGATCGTGACTCCAAAAGTTATAGCAGTGTATGCAAGCGTGCTGGCAGGCTTCCGTGACTTCGATGACGATCCGTTCGAAGCCTTCCACGACCTCAGAAACTCGCTTTCAATTCCTCGGCGAGTTTCCGATCGACGATATCCTCGTCTACGTACTTCTGGAGCAATTCCTGCCGAATCTCCGGAAGTATCTTTCGGAAGATGTCAGGCACAGGAACGTAGCAGATGATCCAGTAGCACGGCGCAACACGGCGTCCAACAGCCACGACCGTCCTGCCCGACAGGGCTACCTCAACGTCCGCTTTCCCCGCCAGTTTGCGTACGCTTGCGGCATCATTGATCTCACCGATCACGATCGGTTTCTTTGTCGCGCCGACGGTGAGCATAAATTTTTCTCGTTCGATCGTCACCTTCGCGGGTTTGAACTTGATCTCTGCCATAGATTTTCCTCCTTTTATGAATTTTGCTAAGAATTACCTTCTAACCAATATATGAAATAGGACTATTCGTGTCAAGGATAAAATAAAACTGATCATATTTGGCAATAACGGGTTGAAAGAGCAAATGACGTTCGTGCTCAGACGGTAACAATCTTTTGTTGTCTGAGAAGAAAGAAAACTTAGCGCGATAGTTCAATGGAGACATATGCAATGAGAGCTATCAGGAGAACAACAGAGATCGAAATGACCCATACCCGAACATTAGATCTCTTTCTCCGGATGGTGGGTGGGTGCTGCAGCACTTGGTCTTTTGGAAAAGATAGCTTCTCCGCACATCTCTGATGAACCGTTATCACCTCATGGGGGTCCAGACCGAGGCATCCCGCATAAGCGCGCAGAAAACTTTTTACATAAAAAGGCGGCAAGTTCCCGTACCGGTCCTCTTCCAAGGCCCTGAGGACAGGTTCCCTTATCCCTGTTGCATCAGCCACTTCCTTCAAGGAAAGCTTTTGGGATTCCCTTATTGCTTTTAAGTACTTTCCCGGTGACTCAAACGCTTCTGCTGACTCCATATAATTTCTTTATAAAGGAATTTGTGATGAATCTTAGAATGTTAGAGGGTGTGCAAATTAAGCCTCATTGGAACCTGGCGTCGGTTTTTTTTCGACCATTCATTGTTTAAACATCTTACTTCTCGCCGTTAATATCTCATTCCACGGAACCAGCGGGAAAGGATAGTTAAGAACCGTATCATTGTATACCTCTCGGCACAGTTGATCAAAACGGGCATATCCATCATTGAGATACGCCATGATATTATTCCTAAGCGTACCTGTATAGAGATTACCTATAGAAAATTGTCTATCAATATCCACAAGTTCTGGCAGTATGGAACCATCTTCCCGGATAACAATTTTTTTTAGCTCTTTTTCCACCCCCCGATGGCAGCTTTTGCCATTGCATACAAAGGCTGCGCACGGATGTGCGATCATAAAGTCTCGGCTTTGACATGTCATCTTAATTTTCAAACCTTTGGGAACATAAAATACTGCAAGATCATTCGAATGAATGAAAAGGTCATGCAGCCTTTCTTCCGACAGTCGATTATTTTGTATCCCTTTCCCTCTGCCGATGTTTTCAAGGGGTTGAAACTGAAGAGTATCCACTTTCATTTTATATGCCCACTCAGCGCACCAATCGATATACTTGAAATTACTCTCGCAAACAGTAGTGAGTATCTTCGTGACGACACCAAACTCAATCAAACGGGCAATACCCTCTTCAGATCTAGCAAAACTCCCCTTTTTACCTCTAAACATATCATGATAAACTGCTGGGCCGTCTATACTTGCCACGACGTAGGCGTTTATTTCACCAAGCAGCTCTGTAGTTTTATCATCTATCAAAGTTCCGTTTGTAGATAGAGCAACATTAAAATGTTTCCCCTTTGTTGAGCTTAAAACCTCGTGAATATGAGGATAAAGAAGGGGTTCCCCACCGCTAAACTGTACTGATTTGATGCCTAAATCGTGTGCTTCATCTATCGTGCGCTTCACCAAATCAAGCGGCAATACATGCTCTCCATTTTGGGAGGCATTAAGATAACAGTGCTTACAACTTAAATTACATTCGTCAAGCAAATGGATGAGTAGGTTTCCTGTTCGATTTATAAATTCTGAAAGATTTTCGGGCAGATCCTTCTTCACATTACTCCCTCCATAAGAAACAGCTCCTTTGAATCATTCCTTTAAGGTAAAATGATGGTCAATGCGATTCTAACCCTGCATTGACCATCACTGAGCGACAAAGAAGTGTAAGATCAAACCTTGAAGGGTTTGGGGAATATCCCAGAAGGTCGTTACCTGCCCGCTTTAAGAACAATTTGTTCCAGTGCTTGTATTCTTGTTGTTAATACATCTATTTGTGCAATATTATGCCACCAAGGAGGCCGTGGCCCGGTACCAAATTCATCGTCGTCGAAAAAGAAAAGAGAAGTTTCTACTGATGAAACTGTCTCTTTCACCAATTCTGCCTTCAGGTCTCGTCGAAAAATTTCAGTTGCTTTTGCAACAAAATCCTCAAGTCGACCCGAATGGGCAATTTGTTTAAGGTTTTCTGGATCAATCTTAAAAGTAATTTTCCCTATCTCACTGCCTTCTTTCATATCATCCTCCTTTGTTGGAAATGTCTCGAAAGACCTTCCTGTTGAACGTTAAGTCCAAAACCCCCACTCACCTATGCTGCTCTAAACTCGCACACCAGCCGAGCATTTTCCGCCTTCCTCTAAGTCTTTTGCAGAGATATTCAAATACTTATAAGACTTTCTTCCATGCCGCCAAACAAAAGCAAAATGTCGCCTGCCGATAAATTTCAAGCATAACGTATGCCAAATGCTCGTTTTGAACTACTTAGTTGATATTAAAGGGTTTTTTCTTATGAATTTGGATTTCTGGAAATAAATACTGAAGGAATTTCATACACTAACAGAAAGAAAATGCTTTACCTGAAGATCCTACATACTTGTAATCAGACTGGTTTTTTGTTTGAAGGGTTTTTCATACAGATCTATTCAGATTTTACTCGTTAGTTGATTATTGGTGATCCACACCCATCTCCCTATCCCGCCGCCTCCTCATTCTTTTCATCAACGGGGAGCTTGATCCGGAAGGTCGATCCCTTTCCCAGCTGGCTTTGCACCTGGATAACCCCGTTATGGCCTTGAATGATTCCGTAGCTGATGGCCAGCCCGAGCCCTGTTCCTTTACCGGTTTGCTTCGTCGTAAAGAAGGGGTCAAAGAGCTTCGAGAGATCTTCCTTTGCAATCCCTCCTCCCGTATCGGTAAAGGAGATCTCAGCCACATCATCTCTTACATCGGTTTTAATGGTGAGGGTGCCACCACCAGCCATTGCATCGGCTGCGTTGAGCAGGATGTTCATGAAGACCTGCTGGATCTGGTCCCCATCCACAAAAAGCATCGGTATCTGGGTTCCGAATCCTTTAACAATGCTGATATTCTGAAAGGGCCCCTGCTTTTCTACCAGGGCGAGGGTTCGCTCAATGATTTTGTGGATATCCCATTCTCTTTTATCAGGCTTTCTCTGGCGCGCAAAGTCCAGGAGTCCTCGAACGATCGTTCGACACCGGGAAGTCTGTTGAACAATCGTCTCCAGGTCTTTCTTCCAGGGATGGTTATCATCCACCTTCTTAAGCATCAGGGAACTGAAGGTGAGAACTCCTGTCAGCGGGTTGTTGATCTCATGGGCCACTCCTGCGGCCAGTTCTCCCAGCGCGGCCATCTTGCCCGCATGAATGAGTTGGTCCTGAACCTCCTGAAGTTCCCGGGTCCGCTCCTGCACGCGCTGTTCCAGGGTTTGGTTCCATTCTTCAATGGCATCGCGAGACCGCTTCAGCTCCGAGATCATGTGGTTGAAAGAATCAGAGAGATCGCCCAGCTCATCATGAGACCGAATCACCACCGATTGGTCAAGGTTCCCATCGGCAGCTCTTTTCGTAGCCGCCAGAAGTCTGCCAATCGGTTTGTTCACGAATCGGGTGAGCAGAAGGCTCAGCAAAAGACTGAGGATGATAACGCTGACGATCCCTGAAATCATCATCCTGTTGTAAATCTGGGCCTTTTCTTTCGCAAACGCTTCAAGACTGATTGTTGTGTCCAGAACTCCCAGGACGTTCAATGTTTTGGGATGGCAGGGATAACAGGGGGGTTCATTATAAATGGGATTGATGAGTCCCAGGACGCTCTGTTTTTCCGTCTGATAGACACGGGTCTTGCTGTCGGAAGGGAGGAGGACCTTTGCCTCGCCCTCCCTGTGACATCCGTAGCATGCCTCAGCCAGCTTATCGACCACCGTTCCAACCTTGCCTGGATCGGAGGAGACAGTGATTTCACCCTGTTTGTTGAAGATCCTGACCTCTGTAATTCCTTTTCTCTGGGCCACGTCATCGATGATCCTCTGGTATTCATCTCTTCGATCCTTGATCATCGCATTACGAATGCTCAGGCGAATCGTCTCGCTCAGGTTGAAAGCCTCTTCCTCCGTCTTTTCGATCATCTGCTGTGAGAGAGAAGTAATATTGAGATAAAGAAAGACTCCCTCGATCACCACCACCACGATGATGACGCTGAGAAGGATCTTGGTTTTGAGGCTTCGAAGAACCATAAATCCCCCCTCCCTACTCCCATCCCCTCAACTGATAATATTCTTTCAGCATCACGTCCAGATCTTCGGGCCGAATCGTTTTCCCTGTCTCCTGGAGGACTTCGCGATGGAATCGGCGGGGAAGCTTGTCCTCTTTTTTCGTCACCCCTTCTCGCTGATTAAAGTCCCGGGCCAGGTTGATGATCCCGGAGGCCATGGCCCTGAGTTCCGTTTTTTTCAATGAGAGGCCGCAAGCCGCCCGGATGATCTCCTGAAGATCTTTCCAGGTGATCAAATCCCGATAGAAGCGGCAGAGGATGAGGGCATCAAAAAGGGTCATCTTGTCCTCATAATCGACAAACACCCTTGCCTTTCCCTTTATCCGGTCGGGAGCAATCTGCCCGTCCAGCTCGGACTTGTAGAAAGTCGCCCTCAAATGGCAAGCGCCCCGGTCAGAAGTGGCATAGGCAAGTCCCATGCCTTTCAGCACACGGGGATCAAAACCGGCCGGTTCCAGCCCCTTCACATGAATGGCCCTCTCTTCCATGCCCCAGACGGATGCGGCATATCGGACCCCTTCCGATAAGATCCTGCCCACGCCCTTTTGAGAGGCGATCTTGTTTAGAATACCGGCGATTGCGTCGACATCACCGTAGTTGAGCTTCTCTTTGATCTTCCCATTTTTCGAAGCCTCGATGGCAAAGGCGGCCATGTTTCCCGCGGTGATCGTGTCCAGG
>Ga0214473_10006183_pt1 | contig 14333 bp, 14 predicted proteins | sample RVTome_7_FD_203509 | JGI IMG/M metagenome (GOLD analysis project Ga0214473, IMG submission 203509) | Soil microbial communities from uranium-contaminated site in the Upper Colorado River Basin, Wyoming, United States - RVT98D197 | ecosystem: Environmental > Terrestrial > Soil > Contaminated >... | reverse complement strand
GTCGATGATCGTCATTCCGGTCCCGTATCAAGTACGGGGTCGGGACGACGCCTGGACACCGGTTTTCACCGGTGAGACGAATTGTTGCAAGGTCATTGGTTTTTACATTGTTAATTTTTCAATTTGCATTTTGCAATGAGATTTTATGAAAAATCCATATCTTCCCATTCCAATGATCGTAAAAAGCGCCTCCGTGGAGACCTCGGACCGCATGCTTCGCACCCTCGAATTGGAGTTCCGAAACGAAGAGGACCGGAAGGCCTTTCGCTTCGTTCCCGGCCAGTTTTGTGAGCTTTCCGTCCTTGGAAAAGGGGAGGCTCCCTTCGGGATTGCCTCTGCCCCAACGGAAAGTGACGGATTGAAGTTCACAATTAATAAAGCGGGACAAGTCACCACAGCACTCCATCATATTGAAGAAGGCATGGAGATCGGCATTCGGGGCCCTCTGGGAAATGGATATCCCATCGACCTGTTCGAAGCAAAGGATCTGTTAGTCATTGGGGGAGGATTTGCATTCACCACATTACGATCCCTCATCGCCTTCTTCCTGAATCCGCAGAACCGCTCGAAAGTAAGAGATATCACCGTTGTCTACGGAGCCCGTACACCCGGCCTTCTTCTCTATAAAGAAGAATTGGCTGAATGGGGAAAGAGATACGACATAAAAATAATCGTAACCGTGGACGCTGGAGACAAGGACTGGACAGGAAAAGTGGGTCTTGTTCCGAATATTCTGGAAGAGGCGGCCCCTTCTTCAGACGACACCTACGCCGTGATCTGCGGACCTCCTGTAATGATCAAGTTCACCTTCCCAAAACTGGTCGCCCTCAGGTTTCCGAATGAACGGATCTATACCTCCCTGGAAAAGAGAATGAAATGCGGCATAGGAAAGTGTGGTCGATGTAACATTGGCCATCTCTATGTCTGCAAAGACGGCCCTGTCTTCAGTTACGCCCAATTGGAGAAATTACCCAAAGACTATTAAGAGAGATGGAATAGTGGAAGAAACCTGGAATTATGGAATATTGGATGGATGATGAGGTCGTAAAAAGTAGAAAAAGGCTTGATGCTCGTCATTCCGGCGAAGGCCGGAATCCAGTTATCTCAGATAATTATGAAAACACTGGATCCCGCTCGGAGCGGGATTTTCACCGGTGAGACGACTTTTTACGAAACTGTCAAAAGGTGAGTATCTAAATTTTTTTGGATTTACCCATTATTCCAATGTTCCAGTATTCCAACATTCCAAAGGAGATATGCATGGACTATGTCAAAGATCTAATCGAGATCGTTGGTGAGAAAAACGTTAAGACAGATCAAATCGAACGGCTCTGCCATTCCCGGGACATGTCTGTTCATGAAGGAGTGCCGGATGCCGTTGTATTCGCCAAGACGACTGAAGAGGTCTCAAAGATTCTCAAACTGGCTTACGATCATGACATCAAGGTCACTCCCCGGGGCTCAGGAACGAGTACGATAGGAGCCGTTCTTCCTTGCTTCGGAGGCATTGTCCTCGACGTGAGCCGGATGAATAAGATCAAGGAGATCAATCGCAAAGATGGTTATGCTATCGTAGAGCCAGGAGTCATCTGCCAGCAATTGAATAATGGACTCGCTCCCACGCATTTCTTTCCACCCGATCCGGGCAGCGCTACGATCGCTTCCATCGGCGGTATGGTCTCAACCAATGCAAGCGGCAACCGGGCCATCAAATATGGCGCAACCAAAGATTACATCTTGGCGCTGGAGGTTGTCCTGTCTGATGGAAGGATTATGAGAACGGGTTCCATCGTCCCGAAAACCTCTTCCGGGTATGACTTGGCTCACCTCTTCTGCCGGGCGGAAGGGACCCTTGGGGTAATCACAGAGATTACCGTCAAAATTCTCCCCATGCCTGAATACATTGCTTATGCCCAGGCCTGGTTCCCTTCGGTCGAAGACGCGGGAAAGGCCGCTGAAAAGATTATTACCTCCGGTGTGCCGCTCTCCTCTTGTGAAATTTTAGACCGGGTTTCCATCGATGTGGTCAATAAAGCGATGGGACTTAATATCCCCGATAATGTTGATTCCATCCTCTTCATGGAGATCGATGGGAATCGGGAGGCGGTGAAACAGAATATCCAGAAGGTTGACCGGCTTTCAAAAGAATGCAACGGTCTTGGCAACCAGTGGGATGATGACCCGGCAAGGCGCTTGAAGATGTGGGCGGGGCGACAGGGTCTTGTTCCATCCCTCTCCAAGGTCCGGAGGGGAGCAAAGCAGATTCCCTTTGTGGAGGACTTTGGCGTCCCCATGTCAAAAATTCCAGAGACGATCCGTGAAATTCAGAAGATCCGTGACAGGTACAATTTCCCCATTCCCGTATTCGGTCATATTGGAGACGGTAATCTTCATGCCGGCTTGATCATTGATGCTCGGAACAAGGAGGAATGGGAGAAAGTAAAAGGGATCGCCCAGGATTTAATTGAACTTGCCTTAAAATTTAAGGGGACCTTGACCGCTGAACATGGGATTGGTCTTGCCAAAGCCTCTTATATTCATAAAGAACTTGGGTTAGGCCTTGAAGTGATGAAATCCATCAAGAAGGCGCTCGATCCGAAAAACATCCTAAATCCCGGGAAAATGGGCCTGGATGACAGTGCTAAAGATATCTTTGATTTCTTCACCTATAAAGAATTCATTGAAACTCCTGAAAAGATAAAAGGATTTACCTCTGCGGTGGATAACGAGATCTTCGCCTGCATCAACTGCGGCTTCTGCCGGGCCGGATGCCCGGTCTTTGCCCACACGGGTCTCGAATCGGAGAATGCCCGCGGAAGAGTGATCCAGGCTTACTACCTGATGAAGGGGGTGCTCGAGCCTTCAAAAGAGGTCGCCGACAAATTCTATCTCTGCACCACCTGCCTCAACTGCAAGGCCACCTGCCCCGCGGGAGTCATGGTCTCCGATATTGTGGAGGCTGCCAGAGAACGATTGGCTGATGCCGGATTTCTCCCCGACATTCACAAGAAACTCATGGAGAATCTTGTAGCAACGGGAAATCCCTTTGGGGAGCCGAGGGAGAAGCGGACCGACATCTTCCCCTCAACTTTTAAACCCAAAACGGGACCGGTCGATACCCTTCTCTTTCTCGGATGCGTTGCTTCTTACCAGGATATCAATATCGTTCCCAACATCATGAAAATCCTCGACCGGGCTGGAGTCTCTTACACAGCCCTGGGAAAGGAAGAAAACTGCTGTGGATACATCTCTTATCTGGTAGGAACCAAGGAATTCAAAGAGGTTGCGGAGAAGAATATTAATGTTTTTTCAAAGCTTCGGGCAAAGCAGATTATGACCACCTGTGCCGGCTGTTACAAAACCTTTAAGGAGCTTTATCCCCAGCATACGACTTTCGACTTCGGGGTTGTCCATGCCATTCAATACCTGAATAATCTGATCCAGGAGGGGAAAATCAAGTTTAAAAAAGGAAATCCGATAAAGGTGGCTTATCACGACCCCTGCGACCTGGGGCGCCATCTGAATATTTTTGAGCCTCCGAGAGACTTGATCAAGAGTATTCCAGGAGTGACGCTGGTTGAATTTAAGAACAATCGTCTGCTGGCCAAATGCTGCGGGGGCGGCGGCGGGCTGAAGGCCTTTGATACGAACCTCTCCGGAGAGATCGCTTACAAACGGATGGAGGAGGCGATCGAAGTCGGAGGCGAGGTCGTGGTTTCCGCCTGTCCGTCCTGCAAGTCCAACCTGCAGATTGCTTCGGCGAGACTCCGAAAGGAGAAAAAAGGCCGCATCAAGGTGATGGATATCACGGAGCTGGTGGCAGAAGCACTGGCCTGAAAGCATAGAGCAAAGAGCATGGGGCATGGAGAAAAGAGAAGCACCAAATAAACCCTATGCCCTTTGCTCTATGCCCTATGCATCTCTACGTTGTGAAGTAGTCCTTCCAGACCTCCTCAAGCCGATTGACCACATCTCTAAATTCATAAAGGAATGTGATTTCATTAAGGTAGTTATCGAGTGAGGCGGATATCGACATTTCCACAAATCGCTTACAACTTTTTCTGAGAGCAGGCTGAAGTTGATCACACCCTATGCTTTCGGCCCGGGTTTTGATGGGTAAGCTCACATAAGCAGTTCCTGCCTCATCATAGAACCTTCCATGGAGGCAGCGAATGCACTTAGTTTTTCTTAATTCAATAGCCTGATCGATTTCCTCGTCCACGGTTTGACGAATCATCTTTTTTAAAAGAACGGCTCTGTCCTTCTGGGCAATCGCCTTTGCAAGCTTGATGATTTCTATTTTAGTCTCTTGGATCGATTGGGACATCTCGTCAATAATAATGTGAGGAGTAAAAGAGCGCTCCAATCGTAAGAGCCTTACTTCCTGAAAGATCAAAGTCTTGATTCCAAATCTCAATGCCCCTTTGATTTCCTTTTTTATCGGTGCCATAGCATTCTTTTACCAAAAATAAAAGATCTTTGCAACAATTTCATTGCATCCTTTAAGAGGTGGAAAATACTTCCTCAAATCGGTCCATCCTGAAATACTGAAGCAACTTTTGGAATTCAGGGGAATGAAGCGGATCGCTCTTCATGCCGAAAAGATGGGTTTGGCAGGAGCAGTCCGAGGACCCGAATCCGTGAATGGACCAATCTGCGATTCTTGAGAGGGCTTCGGCAATCTTGCATTCAAGGCGATCTGAAGACCGGATGGCCATTACGGAATGAAATTCGGCCACGGCCCTCAATTCATCAATATGCCAGTGGTGCCGTTTCCTGAGACGCCTGTGTCGCTCTATTCGTTGAGTCAGGTTGACCATGGCCGAACCCACATAGATGTAAAACCCTGTTCTAAAGGATATCTTGCTTAACCTGCCGACATGGAGGCTCTGTCTTCTCTTTAATCTCAGGATCAAGAGATAACTTCCCCGGTCCTTGGCTTCTTTTTCAATATACTCCCATGGAATCTGGAGAAGTTTTACATTGGGAGAAAGGGAAAGATCAGGGTTCCAGCGCACCGCAACCGGCAACACTTGAACACGATCTCTTACCTGGAGGAGGGTTTGTGAAAAAGCTAAGTCCGTATGGTAATCAGGCATAAAGACTTCAGCGAAAGGCCAATGAACGATGAAGAGAACTGTCGTTCTCATCCCCTCGTCGGAAAGCTTTGCCAATTCCGCCAGGTGCCGGGCCCCCCGTTCGGTCACTGCGTCAGGAAACATGGCCACCTTTTTACCGACGAGCGTGCATGACTTTACTTCCAAGAAAAGGTCTCTTGTCCCGTCTCTAAGCAGGAAATCGAACCGGCTCCGTCCTGACCGGACTTCCGATCTTAAGATTTCAGTTTTTTCCAGCCCCGGGATCTTCCTGTTCTGGATGAGAAATCTTGCAACATCATTGGTTATGTGAGTGTGGAGCATAATTGGATACCCATCCCGACTGACAGCTACTGCCGTATATCGTGTCTTTCGATGTTGGGCGTTCCCCTCCTGAATCAAATAGATCAGATTTCCCGGCAGGAGGAGTTCTTGGAGTCTTCCAGGATTTGGAAGAAAGGCAAGAATGGTTTTCCCATTCCATTCGCATTGAATGAGAAAACGATTCAGCCGTGAGAGGAAACGGGCCTGAAAGACGTGATTAAAGAATTCCATGCTTGTCATTAGATTAACGAATTCCAATAGCAAAATACATAGACAAAAAGAAAAATGACTGGATTCCTGTTTTCACAGGAATGACGAGTTGGAGGTGATCAAAATGACAATTGAAAACAGGGCATGAACATCATAGAATAAAGATACCATGCGACTTCCCACTTTCAACTTAGAAGAAAAGAAACTGCCAAGGATCATTCTTTCTATCCGGCCCTCCTCTTTATCCAGCAAACAGAGTCTTCTCGCTGTCATGAAAAAAGTCTATGCAATGGGGGCTTGGTTCTTGGATCTCCCTTTAAAAAAACACCTTGAATCCTTCAGGGAGCTAAAGAAGCTGACAGAGGACGAAAGCCTGATGGGCCTCTGCCATGTTAGGGCAGAGGATGGACTTTCTTTCTCTGGGAAACCCCTTCACTGGTTTGAATCGAAAGTGATCTCAACCATCAAAAGGAGCATCGTTCCTTCCGAATTGAGGAGACAAATTTTCCCCGCGGGTTCTACCTCTGAAGTGCTCACCCAGAAGGAAATCGATCGGATTACCTTTGATTCCTTCCGCTTCGATGAAGCCCTCTCGTTCTTTCAACCGAACGAATCTCCCTTGCTCCTCGTGGGAGAAAAGTACGGAGATTGGCTTCTGGGTCTGGGACGCTTCGATCTTCTGAAAAGGATGATGTCCAGAGTCCGTGAGAAAGGGTTCATACCCATCTTCTCAGGCCAGTGGGCAACGTATGTTCTTCCAAAAGCGAAACCCCTCGATACGGCAGCCTATGCGATTCCTATCAATAAAAAGTGGAGCCACTTTGATCTCAACGGGGCTTGCGACCTCATTAGGAAATTCGATCGACCCGTCATCAGCCTGAACCCGTTGGCTGATGGGGACCTTCTGAAAGAGCCTGAAGAAGCCTTTTCCTTCCTCTTTACTGAATTGAAGATCTACGGGGCTCTTGTGGAGGTCGCCTCAGAGGAGGAGGCCGGAACCGTCATGAAGGCCGCCGAGCTCTTCCCATCTCTTATCCCCTACAAAAAAACATGATGGCCCCTGCTGCGAATGGAATGGTGATGTTGTCGTCCAGCGGAATGGGAAGAAGCTCGATCACTGTAGCTCCCAGCGCTCCGAGGATACCGGAAACCAGGTCTACCTGGGAATAGATCCAGACGATTATGACGGAGGAGAAAAAAAACGCCATTGATCCCTCCAGAGTTTTTTGAAAGACCGGAATCCTTCCAATCCCTTTGCCTACCAGGGCCGCGCACGTGTCAGAGAGAATCAGAATAAAAAGGCTGACTATAGCAATCGGTTTGGGAAAGAGAAGGATGGTTAGTAAAGCGGAGAAGAGATAGTAGGTCGCACCCATGAGTGTGGATTTCTCCTCTTCTCGAAGGACTCTCCCATAAATGTATTTCTTAAAAAAGGATGCGGTCCAGCCATGAAATAGGCGGAGGAGGTCAACAAACAGAAAACCTAAAAAAAGAGGCAGGATGACTATCAGGGCGGTTTCCTCCGAGGTCAGAGCATATCCGATAGGAATAGCCAGCCCTAATAGATGAACGGCCTTTCGCTGGATTTCGACCCTGGAGAGCATAATTTCAGTTCGAAGTTTGGAGTTCTTAGTTCGGAGTGTTTCTCTTAGATCTCCGAACTCCTGACTCCGAACTTTTAACTTGGTTTAAAGCTTTGAGCTTCTTTATTTCTTCCGCTGTAAGATAGCGGAATTCTCCTGAAGGAAGGCTTCCCAACCGGATGGGTCCGAATTGAACCCTTTTCAGCTTGAGCACAGAGTGGCCGATGCCTGAAAACATCCTCTTTACCATGCGGTTTCGTCCCTCCGCCACAATAATCTCCAACCAGCAATTCTTCTCTTTCTTACGGAGAATCCGTAAGGAGAGGGCCTCCGCTCTTCCATCTTCAAGCATGATACCCCTTAGCAGCCGGCCCATTTTACTTTCATCCGGAAAACCCGAAACCTTTACCCAGTAGGTCTTTGGAACGGAAAACTTTGGGTGGGAGAGGTGATAGGTGAGTCTCCCATCATTCGTGAGAAAAAGTAGTCCTTCCGCATCGAAATCAAGCCTGCCAACGGGATAAAGCCGGTATTTCACTTTTTTCAGGAGGTCCATGACCGTTGGCCTGCCTTCAGGGTCCAAGATCGTAGAGACATACCCCCTGGGTTTATTCAAGAGAAGCGTTATATTGGGCTCAACATGAGCAACCCTCTTTCCATCGACCTTTATGTGATCCGTCATCAGGTCAGCTTTGGACCCCAGGGTATCGACTACCCTACCATTCACTGTAATCCTTCCATCGAGAAGCATTCTTTCGGCCTCTCTCCGGGAGGCGATGCCGGCTCTGGCCAGGATTTTCTGTATTCTTTCAAGGGCCATTAAATCTCTTCCTCTCCTTTTTCAGGAATAGGCTTTTCATCCACTTCCAGCGGTTCCCCGGGATTGCCTGATTCCCCCCCACCCCAACCCTCCCCCTCAAGGGGGAGGGTTGGGGTGGGGGGGGGTTCTACAGAGGTGGAACTCTGGTTTTCAGCAATCGGGGGTTCTGGTTTCTCCGCTTCTCCCGGTGTCTGGGAAGGCAGGATCTCCTTAAGCGTTGGGAGGTCAGAGAGAGCGCTGAGGCCAAAAAGCTCAAGAAAGGCCTGAGTCGTTCCATAGACAATGGGACGCCCCGGGATATCCTTTCTTCCCACCATTTTAACCAATCCTTTTTCCAGAAGAGTTCGAACGACCCACCCTGAATCCACCCCGCGGATCTTTTCGATGGCCGGCCGAATAATGGGTTGACGATAGGCAATGATTGCCAAGGTCTCCAGGGCTGAATGGCTCAGCTTCACCGCCTTGACCTTCTTCAGCCGGCTCACCCACTCACCCCATCTCGGTTTGGTGCGGAACTGGTATCCTCCCGCCACCTCCACCAGTTCCAAGCCCCTGGAGGAATCCTCAAAATCTTTCTTGATCTGTTGAATTCCTTCCAGGATAGCCTCCTCCTTCAATTCAGGAAGAAGTTCAATGAGTGTTCCAAGCCGAAGGGGAGACTCCGAGACAAAGATAAGGCTTTCCAAAACAGGTTTAATGTCGAAATCATCCATAATAAACTCCAATCAAAAAACGACCAAACCCCTCACCCTTCCCCTCTCCCCTGAGGGGAGAGGGTATATTTTATTACCTCCTCGCCCCTTTGGGGAGAGGGTGGGGGTGAGGGGTAGCTCTGTGGTCGCCAAGCTAAGGTTTGTTCTCGGAATCTGCGATTTTTCCCTTTAATAGAATGGAAGAGACGGCATGCTTATAGATTAATTGATCTGACTGATCGTTCTCGCCCTTCACTCTCAGGACCAGGCTAAAATTATCAAAGCTCAGGACAACACCTTCGATCTTACGGCCGCTGGTTAATTCTATTATCACGCGATTCCGGTCCCTCCGAATCTGGTTGAGAAACTGATCCTGAACGTTAATCTGGTTCTTGATCATGGCCATTGACTCCTTCCTTCAAAAAAGATTCAACTTCCCCGAATAGACGCCTCCGGTCCGTGGCTTCGGTTCGCCACCTGATTTCCGGATCGGCTTTAAACCATGTCCATTGCCGCTTGGCATATCGGCGCGTGTCTCTTTTCATCTGTCGAATCGCCTCATCCCATGCAATTTCCTTTGATAAAAACTGGACCATCTGTTTATAACCCAGGCTCTGCATTGGCTTCAATTCGGGTCCATACCCTTTCTCCATCAACCCTTCTACTTCCCGAAGCAATCCTTTTTCAATCATCCGGTCTACTCTCTGTTCTACTTGACGATACAGCATTTCCCGGTCTATCTCTAACCCGATCTTCAGCGTCCGGTACGGCCTGTCCTGAAACCGATGCTGCCCCCGAAAGAAAGAGATGGGAATTCCCGTCGAGTCGAAAACTTCCAGTGCCCGGATCGTTCGAAAAAGATCGTGCGGATGTAACCGCAAGGCTGTCTCCGGATCGACGCTTTGCAGGCGCTGATATAAGAAGTCTCCCCCTCTTTCACCAGAATCTTGTTTTAGCCTCTCACGGATGACAGGGGCGATTGGAAGGCTTGGAAATATTCCCTGCGTCATCACCTTTAAATAGAGCCCGGTTCCTCCGACCGCCCAGATTCGCCTTCTACTTTGATGGAGCTCTTCGATTTTCTTACGGCTTAGCATCCGATAGAGGCCGGCATGAAAGGGCTGATCCGGATTGACCACGTTAATCAAGTGGTGTGGAACCCTTTTCTGGTCCACTTCCGTGGGCTTGGCTGTCCCAATATCCATGTGCCGATAAACCTGCATGGAATCAGCGCTGATGATCTCTCCTCCGAATCTCTCTGCCAATTCGATAGACAGCTTCGATTTTCCTACTCCAGTGGGACCGACAAGGAGGACCACTCGGGGCTGCTTCCTTTTCGTCATGATGGCCATACTTCGGGAATTTTAATGAATTCAGTGGCGGACCGCAAGGGCAAAGTGACTGTAAAGAGATTTCTGAAAAAGTCCAGAAATCTCTGATTGAGAGAGCAAAAGTAGCTTTTCAGAGCTCTCGTAAATTTCTCTTGAAAAATGGGCCAGACTTGTATTATAAGAGATTCCTGGAAAACGCCGGAAATCCCTGATTACACAGATTATGAAACGATTACACAGATTAGAATTTATTGGGAAAAAAGGAAAAATCTATGTAATCATTCTTTCAAATCTGGGCAATCAAGAGAGCGAAATTAGTTTTCAAGAGCTCTCTAAAGGAGACTGAAATGCCCTCCCCCCTTCCCGCCAGTGTCCAATCGATCCCTGAGCTGAAGAGCCTTTATGAGATTATCATGCTTTCCTCGTCCCAGACCCATCTTCAGGAGTACTTCCAAAAAACCATGACGATCCTATGCCGGTATTTCCCATTCCCTTATGCAGCCCTGGTCCTTCGGGATCAGAAGAGGGATATGTTCCATGTGGAGGCCCTCTATGGGATTATAAAAGATTTACATCCTCTTTCCTGTTCGGAACGAAAAGGAACAATGGGTAGGGTCATTGAGTCCAGGCAGCCGATGGCGATCCTTAGTTTCAACCAGGAACCTCTTTACGAAGAAATGACAAGAGGAGGGAGGAAGGGCGATAAAATTCAACCCCCATTGCTCTGTGTCCCACTCTCTGCGGGTAATGAGTCCATCGGTGTCATCAACATCAACTCCCTTTTTGGACAGGGAGACGGGTTTAAAAAAGATTTTCAATTCCTGACGGTCCTTTCCGCTATCCTCTCGCCGGTGGTTGGGAGTTTTCAGGCGAAGAGAGAGGACTTACATGCAGGATCGGCACGATCAAAGCTAAGATTGGAGGACATCCTCGAGGAAAAGTTGACAGAGGTTCTCAACAGGATTGATCCTTATTTGGAGTCAAAGGCAAGACTGGGAATATTGGACGATATTGTCTCTATTGTGGAGAGGATTCTCATCAAGACGGCCATGGAAAAGGTGGGAAAGGTCCAGATTACAGCTGCCCAGCTCTTAGGGATCAATCGAAACACCCTCAGAAAGAAGATCAAAGATCTGAAAATCAAAATATGAGTTTTGGCATCACTTTAGCTTTTCAAAAAAGGTCCCCTCGGTGGTTGTCATTCCGGTGAAAACCGGAATCCAGAACCTAAAAATACTGGATTCCTGCTTTCGCAGGAATGACGAGCCCTTAAGAATATCGTTTGGGTGCATTTTTTTCAAAGCGTTGAAGTGATATGAATTTTGAAATTCATGGAAAGAAAATGTTAATATTCAACCATGTCGGAATTTCAGAACACAGAGAGAATCAAGTCGCTCTGCCAACAGTGGGGTGCCTCCCTTTTTGGTGTAGCGGATCTACGTTCCTTTAAAAGAAATGAGATCCTCCTTACTCCTTCTCTGATCGATCAGTTTCCTTTTGCCCTTTCCATCGGTTTTCATCTTTCCGACGCAATTATCGAACAGATCGAGGACAAACCTACACCTCTCTATTTCCATCATTATCAGAGGATTAACATTCTTCTGGATCATATGGGTCTCATCATCACCTCTTCCATTCAAGACCTCGACTATCAGGCGCTGCCTGTCCCGGCCTCTCAGATTGTGGACTGGAAGACCCAGCAAGGTCATCTCTCTCACAAGCATGTCGCTCAGGCAGCAGGATTAGGATGGATCGGACGAAACAATCTGCTGGTGAACAAAAAATTGGGTGCCCGAATACGGTTGGCCACGATCCTTACGAATCTTCCCCTGGTTGCCAATTCTCCAGTTTCTGAGGACTGCGGAACTTGCAAGGGTTGTAGATTCGTTTGCCCCGCAGGGGCGATTTCAGAGAGACCGGAAGATTTTGATCATATTCGATGCTACGAACAGCTCAAGGTATTTTCCAAAACCCTTCACTTCAGCCACCACATCTGCGGGGTCTGTGTGAAAGCCTGTCGAGGCAACCATACCAGGACACCGGAATAATGGAAGATTGGAAGATTGGAAAGATGAAAGACAAGTTAATGTTACAAAAGCTTCTTTTGCATTTTTCTTCAACCCATTATTCCAATATTCCACTATTCCAATATGTTCCCAATGGGAATTGAGTCTGAATGAACCATTTTCCTATTCGAAGTTATGATGTGATTGTGGTCGGTGGCGGTCATGCGGGGATTGAGGCCTCCTTGGCCAGTTCCCGAATGGGACACCCCACTCTCCTCATCACGCAAAATGTCGATCAGATTGGTTACATGTCCTGCAACCCCGCCATCGGAGGTTTGGCAAAAGGCCATCTGGTGAAAGAGATTGACGCCCTGGGTGGAGAGATGGCTAAGGCCACCGATGAAACAGGGATCCAGTTCCGCCAGCTTAACGCTGGAAGGGGACCTGCCGTCCGATCCTCCCGGGCTCAGGTGGACCGTCAGCTCTATCGTCTCCGGATGAAAAAAGCCATAGAGGATCAGAAAAATCTTTATCTCAAGCAGGCAACGGTGGAGGAAGTTATAGTCAAGGGGAATCAAGTTGCCGGGGTTAAGACCCATCTGGATGAAACCATCTCAACAAAAGCCCTGATCCTCTCTCCAGGGACCTTTCTCAATGGTCTTGTTCATATCGGTATGACAAGCTTTCCCTCGGGCCGGATGGGCGATCCCCCCTCGATTGGCTTATCGGAATCACTCAGGCGACTGGGGTTTCGGGTGGGAAGACTTAAAACAGGAACGACGCCAAGACTGGATGGAAATACAATCGATTTTTCCAGGCTCTCTCCTCAGTACGGAGATGAACCCCCCATTCCATTCTCTTTTTCAACAGGGAAGATTCAAACGGAGCAGGTCCCTTGTCATATCACGTACACAAACACATCCACCCATGAAATCATTTTAAGCAACCTTGACCGGTCCCCTCTCTACTGTGGCGTGATTAAAGGAATTGGCCCGAGATACTGTCCATCGATCGAGGATAAGGTTGTCCGGTTTGCCGACAAAAAAAGGCATCAGATCTTTTTAGAACCGGATGGACGGAACACAGCAGAAATTTATCCCAACGGGATTTCAACCAGCCTTCCTCTGGATGTCCAGGTCCGGATGTTGAGGTCGATCCAGGGCCTCGAGAAAGTGGAGATGATCCGGCCGGGATATGCGGTGGAGTATGATTTTGTCGATCCAATCGAGCTAAAGCCTTCCCTTGAAACAAAAAAAATCACTGGACTATTCCATGCCGGACAGATTAATGGAACATCTGGTTATGAAGAAGCGGCTGCACAGGGATTAATGGCTGGAATGAATGCCGCTCTTTACATTCGTGGGGAAGACCCCTTCGTTCTGAAAAGGTCCGATGCCTATCTGGGCGTGCTGATCGATGATTTAGTCACCAAGGGAGTGACAGAACCTTATCGGATGTTTACCTCCCGGGCGGAGTATCGGCTCCACTTGAGGGAAGATAATGCGGACCTGAGGCTGAGAGAGAAGGGATACCAGGCCGGGCTCGTGAGAGATCCCGATTATCAGCTCTTCTTGAGGAAGAAATCCGAGGTTGAGAAAACGCTTTCTATCCTATCGGAAAAAAGGGTCAATCCAACCCATGAGAATAATGAGATTCTGAAACAGTCCGGATTTCCTCTCATGAAGAAAGATGTCTCTCTTCGGGAGTTGCTAAAAAGGCCGGAGATCCATCTCCCGGACCTTTTCATCTTTGATGGGGACCTTAAGGACATTCCAAAAGAAGTCCTCGAACAGGCGGAGATACAGATAAAGTACGAAGGTTACATGACAAGACAAACAGAGCAGATTGCACGTTTCCAGAAGTTAGAGGAATTAGAATTCCCAAAAGACTTCGATTTCGAATCAGTGATCGGCCTCACCACCGAGGTGAGGCAGAAACTGATCCAAATTAGGCCCTTCTCTCTCGGTCAGGCTTCACGTATCTCAGGGGTCACCCCGGCAGCTATCTCCATTCTGATGGTCAACCTGAAGAAACAGGGATACCTTTAGCTCATTGCCCTCTCCCTATCTTCACCAGACAGGAAAGCTCAGGCATCGACTCTTGTCTCCTCTGCATATTCACCGACGATCGGCTCTTTCCCCTTAGACAGAAATCTTTTTGCCTTGTGGAAAGCTTCATCCACCTGGCGATCCGCCTCTCTCCTCAACTCCTCAGCCCGATGTTTGGCGTCGTCGATCGCCTGTCTGGCCTTTGTCTCGGTTTCCGAATAAA
>Ga0214473_10006182_pt1 | contig 14334 bp, 4 predicted proteins | sample RVTome_7_FD_203509 | JGI IMG/M metagenome (GOLD analysis project Ga0214473, IMG submission 203509) | Soil microbial communities from uranium-contaminated site in the Upper Colorado River Basin, Wyoming, United States - RVT98D197 | ecosystem: Environmental > Terrestrial > Soil > Contaminated >... | reverse complement strand
GCCGATCCCAGCGCCGGCGCCGGACACCGAAGACCTCGCCGCGCTGCTGCGCGAGGGAAAGTACGCCGAGGCGGAGGGCCGGGCCCGCCGGCTTCTGGCCGAGATCGAGGCCGGTGGCGGGTCCGAATCGCCGGAGGCCGCGACCGCGATCGATCTGATCGTTGAAGCGCTCTGGCGCGGCGGCCGGGCCGGCGAACCGGAGGCCGAGACTTTGGCGCTGCGGGCGCTGCGGATCAAGGAGAGCCGGCTGGGGCCGGGTCATCCGGAGGTGGCGCGCACCCTCAATCATCTGGCGCGCGTGTATGCCGAACGCGGCGAGTTTCAACTGACCCGCCCGCTGTACGAGCGCGCCCTGGCGATCCGCGAGCAGAGCCTCGGTCCCGACGACCCGGAGGTCGCGCGCAGCCTGCAGAACCTGGGAAATCTTCTCAAGAACCTTGGGGAGTACGACGAATCCCGGCGCCTGATGGAGCGGGCGCTGGAGATCAAGATCGCCCGCTTCGGGCCGGAACACCAGGATGTCGCCGTCACCCTCCACGGACTCGCCGGCCTGGCGTGGAGTCTCGGGGATCAGACGCGAGGCTGGACCCTGGCGCGGCAGGCGATCGCGATCATGGAAAAAACCTACGGTCCCGATCATCCCAGCCTGGCGATCGCGATCACGGGCCTGGGGGTGATCGTCGCGGAGCAGGGCGATCTCGCCGGCGCCCGGGAGCTCCTCGAGCGGGCCGTCGGAATCTACGAGAAAGCGCTCGGGCCGTCGCACCCGCTTCTGGCGAACGCCCTCGCGAACCTGGCGTCGGTCGTGGCCCGTCTCGGGAACCCCGCGGCGGCCGAGCCGACGGCGCGCCGGGCCCTGGAGATTTACGAGAAGACCTCCGGCGCCGACTCTCCCGACGTCGCCTTCGCCGCCATGGTCCTCGCCGACGTCTTTACCCGGACCGGCCGGGCGGGCGCGGCGCTGCCGCTGTATCGGCGCTCGCTGGCGATCAACGAAGCGACCTACGGCCCTGGTCACCCGCTGGTGGGCCAGAACCTCATCGTTCTCTCCCAAGGGGAGTGGATCGCCGGCGAAAGCGGCCCGGCCCTGGAGCATGCGCTGCGGGCCGCCTCGGTTCATGACCGGGTGTTTCGCGCGGCGGCGCGGAGCCTCTCCGAGCGGGAAGCGCTCCGGCTGGCGGAGTCCCGGATGAAGGGGGGGGATCTGGCGCTCTCGATTGTCACGGGCACCCCGCCGGATCGCCGTCCTCCGGGGGCGACGGAGTCGGCTTGGGACGCCGTCATCCGCCGCCGCGCCCGGGTCCTGGACGAAGTCGGCGCGCGCCGCCGCGCCCTGGCGGATGCCGATGATGCCGGGATCGCAGCGCTCGCCCGGGAACTCGAACAGGCCCGCGGGCGGCTCAGCCGTTTGATTGTCGGCAGCCAGCGGCCCGGCGGATCGGCATACCCGGAAAAGGTGCGCGCGGCGCAGGACGAGAAAGAGAGACTCGAGCGAGCGCTCGCGGAGAAAAGTGCCGCATTCCGCCACGAGTTGAAAGCGAGCAGCGCGGGGTTCGCCGAGGTCGCCGGCGCCCTGCCGCCGGACTCGGCGCTCGTCGCCTACGTGCGCTACGACCGGACGCCGGCCGACGGCGGGGAACCGCAACCCTCCTACGCCGCGCTGGTCCTGCGCGCGGGGTCCACGACACCGGCGTTCATCATGCTCGGCCCCGCCGCCGGTGTCGAGGCGCGCGTGGATGAGTGGCGCCGCCAGGCGGCGGCGCCGCCTGCAGGGCTCGACGGCATCGGACACCAGGCCGAGGCCGACTACCGCCGGTCCGGCGCCGCGCTCCGCCGCGGCGTCTGGGACCCGGTGACGGCCGCCGCCGGTCCGGCCGGGACCATTTTCGTCGTCCCCGACGGATCCCTGCACCTGGTGAATCTCGCGTCCCTTCCGTCCGGCCGGGATCGATACCTCGCAGAGACCGGTCCGATCCTGCATCTCCTGTCATCCGAGAGATCGCTGCTGCGGCCGGAGTCCGCGCCCGGCCATGGCCGGGGGCTGATCGCCATGGGCGGCGTCGATTTCGAGTCGATCGACGACACCCGGACCGACGCCATCGCGGCGCATCCGCCCGGGGGGCGGGAACCGGGCGCCGCGCGCGCCGGGCGGATCTTCCGGGGCGCGCACTCCGGATGCGCCGACTTCAAGGACCTGAAGTTCGATCCGCTGCCCGGTGCACGGCTGGAGGTCGATGAGGTGGCGGCGCTCTGGTCCCGCAGTCGCGCGAACGGCACGCATGGTCACGGTGAAACGGCCGAGCCGGTCCTGGTCCTGAGCGGCCGGCAGGCGACCGAGACGGCCTTCAAGGAAAAAGCGCCGGGACGGCGGGTCATCCACATCGCCACCCACGGGTTCTTCCTGGCCGACCAGTGCGCCGGGGCCGGCATGGTGCTGACGGAGAACCCGCTCCTCCTCTCGGGTCTGGCGCTCGCCGGCGCCAACCATCGCGATCGCCGGGCCGCCGGGGTGGTCGAGGACGGGATCCTGACCGCCGAGGAGGTCGCGGCCCTCGACCTGTCGGGTGTCGAGTGGGTGGTGCTGTCGGGGTGCGACACCGGCATCGGACGTCTGCAGGCCGGCGAGGGGATCCTGGGCCTGCGCCGTTCGTTCGAGGGGGCCGGCGCCGGCACGTTGATCATGGGCCTCTGGCCGGTCGAGGACACCGTCGCCCGGGACTGGATGACGCTCCTGTACGAAGGCCGCGGTGACGGTCTGTCGACCGCCGAGGCGGTGCGCCGCGCTTCGACCGCGATCATCGACGCGCGCCGCCGCGAACGGCGGACGACACACCCGTTCTACTGGGGCGCGTTCGTGGCCGCCGGCGACTGGCGCTGACCCGGCCGGACCACCTCGAATGCCGACTGCATGTGCACGATCGGTTCCGGACCGCCGTCCAGCGGCCCGGTCATCCGGATCTCATGGCGGCCCTCGCCGAGAGCCGCCGCCGGAACGGCGAACACCACCACCTCGCCGGCCCCCCGCAGGCGCCGGATGTCGTCGGCCGACAGCTCCGTGGACCACCTCACTCCGGTCCCCGGTCCGGTGATCGCGAAGCGGTACCGGTCGGTTCCGGCGGCCTGCCGCGGCAGCGGCGGCGGAACGGCGAGGAGGATCGTCGGACTTCCGGGTTCGACGTGCACGACCGGGGGCGCGTCGGTCCCTCTGACGGTGCCACGCAGGATGACGAGCGGCACCGGGCCGTCGAGGACCGCAGAGGTCGTGGCCGGCGGTTGCGGCGCAACTCGATCCTGGACCGTGGCCGGCGGCGGGGTCAGGAGCAGGCGGTCCAACGCCGCTCCGACGGCGACCCCGACGACGAGGAGCGCTGCGACCCGCCACACCGCCCCGTCCCGCCACACCGCGCCGGCGCCGCGTCTCCCAGCCGCGGCGCCACGGCCGACCGCAAGCGCCTCCTCGCGGCGCTTCCAGGCGACCACTTCGATCTGACAGGAGGGGCAGGCCGCGAGGTGTCGGGCGATCGCCGGGTCGTCCCCGGCGGAATTTCCGAGGGCCTGCGCCCGCAGCCTCTGCTCGTCGGGATGCGGCTCGAACAGCACCCTCCCTCCGGCGCGCATCGTCGCGAGGAGTCCCCGGCACTCGTCGAGGGTCGCGGCGCACGAAGCGCAGGCGTCAGTATGCGCGTCCACCGCCCGGGCCGCGTCCGGCTCCAGACGTCCCGAAAGGTAGGCCGGAATCGCTTCCAGCACTTCGCTATGTGACGACACGCAACCCTCTCCCATCCATGTGATCTAGGTCCGGGGAGCCTTCTGGTTCCGGATTATGCAACATTGGTCACGACCGGGGCTCCCGGCCCGCCGGAGGCGCCTTCGCGGCGCCTGTCAGGTGGCGCAGGCGCCGGGCCGCCCTGCCGAGGCAACGCGCGAGCCGCGATTTGACCGTCCCGATCGGCCAACCGGTGGTCGCGGCGATCTCCTCGTAGCTCTGGTCCCTGAAAAAGTAGCTCTGGATGAGCCGGCGGCACTCCTCGGGAGCGGCGTCGAGGACCGCCCGGGCCATCTGGGTCAGCGCGACCGATTCCTCCAGCGCCGGTGTCCGCGCCGGCAGGCAATCGACGACGGTCAATCGTGTACGCCGCTCCGCCCGGGTCCGTTGGGCCTCCAGCGCCGCGTTCCGCGCGACCGCCTGGACGTAGGTGTGGAGTTCCCGGGAGGCATCGAACAGCCCGCGGCGCAGGCTCTGCAGCACCCGCATCATGATTTCCTGGTGCAGATCGTCCCTCTCGTCCCTCAAGGTCCAGAACCGCGGCATGGCCAGAACGACCGCAATCCATCGGATCGCCATGCCGACGACGATTCGATCGCCGGCGAGCAGCCGTCCCGCGAGACTGTCCTTGGGGTAGGTCAGGGCCCGTGCCTCCATTCGGCAATAATCGGGAACCGGTTGCCGCCTTCCGACTACACCTATACAGCACAACCAAGGGAAGGCGCTACCGATTACCTGTCGAGTTGAAGCTGCGACTCCATGTCCGAGGGGGACCGGGTTGCGGAAAACAAGCCTTTACAATTCTCGCTCGAGGTGGCCGATGAAAACCGTCCACGGACGACTGCTCGCATGCTTCGCCGTCCTCACCGCCCTGTTGACGACTCTGGATTCGTCGAGCTTCGCGGCCGGCAAACCCCCGAAGAAGACGGTCATCGGCTATCTCTACGTCAATGAAGGGAGCAGCGATCGCAACAACCCGCTGGCCGACAACGTCATCACCGGTCTGAACGCCTGGAGCGACGGGACGTTGACCCTGCTCACCGGCTCCCCCTGGCAGACCGGTGGGCGTGGACCGATCGTTCCCCCCCTCGCCCCCTACGCCCGGCTCGGAATCCGCGTGGTCAAAGGGAGGCTCTACGCCGTCAACCAGGGAAGCGACACCATCTCCGCCTTCGCGATCGGCTCGGGCGGCGCGCTCACCGCGATCGGCGGCTCCCCCTACTTCTCCGGGGGTGGAGAGCCGTTGGGCCTGGCGGCCACGCCCGACGGACGGTTCCTCTTCGTCGGCAACGCCCTCGACTGGACGGTGGTCGGCTTCTCGATCAACACCGACGGCAGCCTGACGCAGAGCGGCGCGCCCTTCATCATGGGGAACGTGCCCTCCAGCCTCGAGGTCACTCCCGATGGCCGCTTCCTCGTCGTGACGCTGCCCGCCCTGGCGCGCGTCGCCATCCTCGAGATCGACGGGAGCGGCCAGCTCCGCCACGCCGCCGGTTCTCCCTTCTACAGCGACACCAACTCCGCCGACGGCGCCGCGGTCGCCCGCGGCGGCGCCCAGCTCTACGTCTCCGAGGCCGACCCCGAGAGCGTCCGCGTCAGCCTGTTCAACCTGGAGCCGACCGGCCGCCTCGCCGTCGCCGCCGGCTCGCCCTTCTCGAGCCCGGGCGGGGCCGCCTACGCGCTCCACCTGCTGCCGAACGGCAGGACCCTCGCGGCGTCCCTCTACGACGCCGACCAGATCGCCTCATTCGCCATCGATGCGGCCGGACGCCCGACGCCCGCCGCCGGATCTCCTTATAACAACACGCCGCTCGGCACCGGGCCGGCCGGCATGTCCAGCGACCCGTCGAGCCAATACCTCTATGCCGTCAATCTCCAGGACGGCAGCAGCACCATCAGTGTCTTCAAGCCCAACGCCGACGGCAGCCTCACCCCGCTCGCCGACTCCCCCTCCACCGGCGTCAATGGTCTCCCCTCGCGCAGCATGGTGTTCCACGCCACCGGGGACCAGGACGCCGACGGCATCGCCGCCACCGCCGACAACTGCCCCGCCGCAGGCAACGCCACCCAGACCGACACCGATGGCGACGGCAGAGGTGACGCCTGCGACAACTGCCCCACCGTGCCCAACGTCGGCTGGCGCGACTCCGACGGCGACGGCGTGGGGGATGCCTGCGACGGGGATCGTGACGGCGACGGAGTGGCCAACGCCTCCGACAACTGCCCCGACACCGCCAACGCCACCCAGACCGACTCCGACGGCGACGGGGTGGGCGACGCCTGCGACAACTGCAAGTCCGCCACCAACCCGCTCCAGGAGGACACCGACCGCAACGGCACCGGCGATGCCTGCGAGATCCCCTTCAACCGCATCGGCTTCCTCTACGTCCAGACCGAGGACCCCGAATCGAACTCGGTGGCCGCCTGGGAGGTCGACCTCCTCGGTCGTCTGCGGAGCCTGCCCGGATCGCCTTACATCAACGGGATCAATGCCAAAGGGCCTGCGGGAAGCAGCCTGTACGGGTCCCCGCGTCTGGCGTACAGCCGCTTCATGCCCGACCTCTTGTTCGCATCGAACGAAGGGAGCGCCACGCTCACCACCTGGTCGATCAACGCGGACGGCACGCTGAGGTTCCTGCCCAACAGTCTCAACTGCGCCGAGAGCGTCCCGGGTGGCTGCGCTCCCGGTCTTCGCCCGGCCGGGTTGGCGGCCCATCCGTCGCAGGCGATCCTCGCCTCGGCAAACATCGGCAATGGGACGATCGATCTCTACAGCGTGGACACGACCCTGAATGTCGGCAGGCTCTCGAAGCTGTCGAACTACCCGGAATTCGTCGGCCAGATCAACGGGATCGCTTTCCCGTCGCACGCGAAGTTCCTGGAGTTGGTGCGTTCAGCGGCGGGCGTGGCCCAGGCGTTCCGATTCACCGGCTGCCCGGGGTGCGGGGGGCCCGGATTCCTTTTCGGCACGGCGTTCAACGACCCGGGAGGAAGCCCGGCCAGCATCGCCTTCACGAAGACGGCGGACCGGATCTATCTCGCCAGCTCGACCGCCGGCCCGTCCATCCTCGGAGGGTTCGCCATCGACCAGACGGGCGTCCCGACGCGCTTCCCGCGCTCGCCCGCGAACGGCGGCGGCACGAACTCCAACTACGTGGCGATTCGTCCCGGCGACAAGTACGCCTACGTCTCGAACCAGAACAGCAACTCCATCGATGGCTTCCGCCTCGATGCCTCCGGAACTCCGAATCCGCTGCCGAATACACCATTCGCGAACGCCGCGCTCGGACGGCTTCCGGTGGGTCTCGCCATGGACTCCGAGGGGCGCTTCCTGTTCGTCACGAATTTCTCCTCGAACAGCGTCTCTTCATTCCGGGTCGAGGCGGATGGATCGCTGACCGCGCTCGGCCGTTCCGAGAAGACCGGCGCTCTGGATGGACGCCCGCTGGGCGGCATCGTGTTCGTCGCCGCGGGTGACGAGGACGGCGACGGCCTGCCGTTCGCCTCCGACAACTGTCCGGCGGCGGCCAACCCCGGGCAGGGGGATCAGGACCTGGACGGCATCGGGGACGCTTGCGACAACTGCGCGATCACCGCCAACAAGGATCAGCGGGACTCCGACGGCGACGGGTTCGGCAACCCCTGCGACCTCGACAAGGAGGGCGACGGGATCCAGGACGCGCAGGACAACTGTGACGACGACTACAACCCGCTGCAGGAAGACGGCGACGCGGATGGAATCGGCGATCTGTGCGATCGTTGCCCGATCGATCCTGCGAACGACGGGGACGGGGACGGTTACTGCGCCAATTTCGATAACTGCCCGCTGGTTCCCAACCCGTTCCAGGACAACCACGACACGGACACACTCGGGGACGACTGCGACAACTGCGACGTCCATTACAACCCCGACCAGCTGGACGGCGACGGCGATGGCGCGGGAGACGTGTGCGACGCCGGCTACCAACTCGAGGGATACCTGTACGTGAACGGGCTCTCCGCTGGAAACAACGTCTCCATATTCGAGACCAAGACGACCGGCCGGCTGCGTTGGCTGGGCCTCCAGCCGACCCAGGACAACGGCCGCCAGAACGATCCCCCGCCCACTTCCGGGCCCGAGCTCGCCCTGATCGACAACGGCCTGACCTTGATCGTCCTGAACCCCGCCACGGGAGGGACGCCGCCGCAGGTAGGGACGGTGAGCGTGTACAAGATCGACCGGAGCGGGTGGGTGGGGAATCAAGAGATCATCGGATCACCCTTCAGCACCGTCGTGGTCGAGCCCGAGGGTGTGGTGGCGAATTCCGCCGGGACGTTCCTGTTCGTGGCGGGCCGGCTGCCCGACCTCACCGGCCACGGCATCGCCTCGTTCAACATCACCCGAAGCGGCAACGTGTCGCCGACCGGTCTGCCGATTCTGACGCTGGGCGGGCAGCCGGACGGCATGGCCATTTCCCCGGACGGCGCGCTGCTGGCGGTGGCCCTGAAGGATCTGGGGAAGGTGGCCCTCTACAGCGTGGGGTCGAACGGCGCGCTCACGTCCCTGTCGGGCTGGCCGGCCAACATCTCCGGCATCGACCGATCCGGCCCGCTCGTCTTCCTGCCCCAGAAAGCCGCCGACGGCTCCTGGATCCTGGCGGCCGGTGAATCGGCGCTCGGCGCTCCGGCCGACATCACGCTCGTGGCCGCGAAGTCGGGAGGCCCGGTGACGCGCGCCTCGCTGGGTCTCGGAGTCTCCGGCGGGACGCAGGCGATCGCGCCCGACGCCGGCGGGGATCGGTTGTTCATCTCGCTTCCCGGCGCCCACCGGGTGGCTGTGGTGAACGGCGCGCTCGGGACGACGCTGTCGCAGTCGCCCGGCTCTCCCTACGCACTCCCCGCGGGCGCAGCCGGTCCGGCCGGGCTGGCCCTGGCCCCCGGCGGCGCGAATCTCTATGTCACCTGCAACGACACGAACAACCTGGTGGGATTCAACGTGGCGGCGGACGGCAGCCTGACGGCGGTCGCGGCTCCGCCCGACTACTCCCAGGTCCAGGCCGGCTGGCTCTCCGTGGGTGTCATTCTGCTCGGAGCCACCGACGTGGACGGCGACGGCATCAACCGCGTGGCGGACAACTGTCCCTCGGTCGCCAACGCCGACCAGGTCGACGGCAACTTCGACGGTGCCGGAGACGCCTGCCAGACGACGGTGCGCGTCGGCGAATTCAACCCGACCACGCTCCCCGGCGGCTCGACGCCGGTCCTCACCGCCGGGCTGGCGGTCCAGGATCCGGACGGGCAGCCCACCGGCGGATTTGTGACGATTGGCGGCCGCGAGTCGAGGTCCGTGACCATGCTCGAGTCGTTCACCTACAACGCGGAATCCTTCTCCTACGGCGTCATCTGCGGCAACGGCGTGGCGCTCGAAGGAAGGAATCCCGGCGAAGGAATCGCCTACACGAATGCCGTGTCGGGCGGGCCCGCTTTCGGTGACCAGGACTCGAACCTGCGGTGCGCCGACGGCGTGCAGGATTACGAGATTGCGCGGGGGGCGTGCTCGGATCCCGGTCTGTTCTTCGGGCAGTCGGCCGTGTTGTTCGGGCTGCCCAGCCCGGCGTACCTGTGCGTGCGCCCGAAGGACGATCCGCAGCGTCTGTACAACCTGCGAGTCGACGTCGTCTACCCGGACCGCGCCGACGTGGTCCTCGAAGTGGACACGCCGCGCATTCCCAACACCTACACCGACTCGAAGCCGCCGGCCGAGATCTCCCTCGGCACCCTGGGGCAGCCCGACCCCGGCGGGACGCCGCTGACGCTGTTCGTTTCCGGCACCGACGGCTACACCCCGCAGGGCGTCGACCGCGGCGATTTCACCTGGAACGGCGAGGCGTCGCTCTTCCTCGGCCGCACCCCCACGGTGCTCGCCAACGGTGTGCGCCAGGTCGATTGCACCTCCGCCACGGCGACCCCGGTGTCGCTCGACGCGCGCACTTTCACCTCCACCGGCGGCGGAACCATCACCTACCGCTGGTCGCAGCAGACCGGATCCGGCCTGCAGCTCCTCGCGACCGGCGACCTGGTCGCGGTGCTCCTGCCGGCGGGGACCACGTCCCTGGTCCTGGAGGTCGACGACTCCGGGAGCGTCGTCGAAACGCATCCCTTCCAGGTCTCGGTGCTCGACACCTCCGGACCGGCGGCGAGCGCCACCGCGGTCCCGGACACACTGACTCCGCCGGACGGCACGATGCGCACGGTGAACGTCACGATCGCGGCGAGCGACGCCTGTTCGTCGTCCTTCACGGTCTCGCTCATCGCGGCGACCAGCAGCGAGGCCGACGACATGACGGGGAACTGCGACGGCCGCACCAGGAACGACATCCAGGGGGCGACGATCGGCACGGACGACCGCCAGGTTCAGCTCCGCGCCGAGCGCTGCAGCACCGGCCCGGGACGCACCTATACGCTCACCTACCGGGTGACCGACGGGGCCGGGAACTCCACGACCGTCAGCGCCCTGGTGCGCGTGCCGCTGTGAAACGCACGGGGACCCGCCGAAGGCCCACAGCCTGACGGGCGGGCGCGCGGGGTGGCGGGATGCCACTCCGCGCGCCCGGTCATCCGGGTCCACGCCGCCGGCGCACGGCTTCGTCCGCTGTCCGATCCGAAGATCGGCGTGACTCCGGAGCTTCATCGGATCCATCATTCCGGGTCATGATCTCCATCCGGCGCGCGCGACCCGACGAAGCGGCGGCGCTCACGGACCTGGCGCTGCGATCGAAAGCGCACTGGGGATACGATGCCGGCTTCATGGCGGCCTGCGTCCCGGAGCTGACGGTGACGCCGGACGGCGTCCGGAAGCACCCGACCCACGTCGCCGTCGAGGACGGCCGTCCGGTAGGGTTCTATTCGCTGGCGCCGATCGCCGGCGGCGACCTGGCGCCGTTCGGAGACGCCGCCACCGAGCTGGTCTTCCTTTTCGTCGAGCCGGTCCCGGGCGCAGCCTGCCGGTGTACCGGATCGAACTCGGATGAAACAGGCACGCTGGGTATTCATGGCGGCGGGGATCATCGGTCTCCTGATGCTGCTGCCGCACTATTTTCTGTTCGAGAAGATCGGCCGCGACTATCCGCCGGCGATCACCCACCCGGAGTTTTTCTACGGCTTTGTCGGCGTGGCCGTCGCGTGGCAGTTCGCCTTCCTGGTCATCGCCCGCGACCCGGCGCGCTACCGCCTGCTCATGATCCCGGCGGTGCTGGAGAAGCTCTCCTTCGGGATCGCGGCGCTGGTCCTGTTCACGCAGCAGCGCATCCCGGCGCCGGCTCTGGCCGGCGGCTTGCTCGACCTGGTCTGGGCCGCGCTCTTCCTGATCGCCTTCCTGAAGTGGATTCCCCGACACCCCGCAAGCCAACAGAGTCGTTGATCGGCCGGCGCGACCGGCGTATATTCGCAATCAGTCTCAGACCATCAGTCCAATTCAGACCCACCCTCCCCGCAGCGTCCCGGCGGAGCGGGCCGTGTGGAAGGAGATTCTCGGTGCCGACAACCCGAAGACGCTCCGCGCCCCTGGTCGTTCTGTCCATGGTCTTCCTCGGTGCGTTCTCGCCCTGCCTGGGGGAAGGGAACCTGTTCCCGAACCAGGGCATGTCGCTGGGGTTCGCCGCCGGCGTTGCAGGGGCGCCCGAAGATCTGGACGGCGACGGGCGGGCCGATGTGGTGTTGTACGGCGCCGGCAAGATCCACATCCTGAAGGGGCTTCCGGATGGCACGCTCTCGGCGCCGGTCCCGCTTTCCACGTACGGCACCTTGCAGACCGCCCGGTTGGGGGATTTCAATGCCGACGGACATACCGACATCATCTCGGTCATCCAACTTCCGTATTACGGCCAGGGGCTGGCCCTTTCCGTCCACACCTCGAAGGGGGACGGAACATTCCACGATCCTGAGTGGGGCAAGCGAACATTTGAACCGGAGATTAGGGCAGTGGCCGATTTCAACGCCGACGGCAGGGACGATGTCATCGCCGGCGAAGCATCGAGCTTTCGTTACGGCTTCCGCGCCCTGCTGAGCACCGGCGGGGCCGCGTTTCTGGAGCTGCCGGAGGTCGTCCTGACCGATCAACCTTCCGGCTTCAGCGCCGCCGACTTCGACGGCGATGGTCAACTGGATCTCGCCGTCACATTCCCCCTTATCCGCCAACTGCGAGTCTTCTTCGGCCGCGGTGACGGCACCTTCAGCAGCCCTTCGGAACGAGAACTCCCGGTTCGGTCCGGCCGGATCGCTTCCGGGGACTTCAATGGTGACGGGGTTGACGATTGCGCCGTCCGCCTGGCGTCGTCGACGGACACACACGATATCGCGGTCCTCTTCGGACAGAGAGGCGCCGGGATCGGCGCGCCGATCCTGCTGGAGAACGGAGGCAACCTGTTGGACGTGGCCGATGTCGATCATGATGGCCGCTCCGACCTGCTGGTGGTCGATAAGCAGTACGACCTCGTGGTCCTCTTGGGGGAGGCCGGAGGGGGATTCAGAACGGTCGCCCCGGCGCCGTGGTTCGGAAGCGACACCATGCTCATCGGGGACACGGACGGCGATGCCCGAGCGGATATGGTTTTCACTTTTTACAATGAAAAGATTGGATCTCATGTCGTCGTGTCGCGGGGTCGGGGCGACGGCACATTCGCGCAGGCAACCGTCGTGGAGCGGGGATCTTTCCGCCACGCCCGGACTGCGGATCTCAATGGCGACGGCCATCAGGATCTCGCAGGCTCCAACCTTTTCGCCTATTCGACCCCACAGATCCAAGGTTACCTGGGAGACGGCACCGGCCGTTTCACGGCCGCCGGGCCGATACCGACGACTTCGGAAGCCACCGGTCTGGTGACGGCGGATTTCAACGGTGACGGGCATGCCGATCTGGTCAGCTGCCAGGCAGTCGGCAGCGGCACGTCGATCCTGATCGGTCGCGGCGACGGCACCTTCAGTCCCCCGGTCGGGTACGAGGCAGGTCGGGTGCCGGTCGCCACCGAGGTCGGGGACTTCAACGAGGACGGTTTCCCGGACGTCGTCGTGGTCAATCAGTGGACCAACGACGTCTCCATCCTGTCCGGCCTGCCTTCCGGCCTCCTTGGTCCACAGACACGATTCGGCGTGCGTGAGGAACCCACGGATGTCGCGGTCGCCGATCTGGATGAGGACGGCCACCTCGACCTGGTTGTGGCCCATCGCTCCGGTTCCGGCAGCCCCGGCAGTCCCGCGGCCCTCAAGGTCCTGCGCGGACGCGGCGATGGAGTTTTCGAGGCGGGGCCGACCCTGTTCACGCCCTCGTCCGCGGAGTCGGTTGCGGCCGCGGATTTCAACTTGGACGGGAAGATCGATCTAGCTTCGGCCAATCTGTACCCGGGGACCGTGTCGGTCACACTGTCCCGGGGCGCGGCAAGCTTCAACCCGTTCGTGCAGTATGCGGTTCCGGGATCGCCATCGTCCCTCGCAGTCGGGGATTTCAATGCGGATCGGATCCCCGATCTCGCAATCGGGGATGATTTCGTCGGCACGGTGGCCCTGCTCATCGGTACGGGTGACGGCACGTTCGGAAGCCCGATTCGCATCGGTATCGGGCGCTATCAAATCGATGTCGACGCGGCGGATGTCAATGGAGACGGGCGAACCGATCTGATCGTCGCCGCGGATCATCTCATCGTCCTCCTGAACCACGGACCGGAGCCCGATACTGACGACGACGGTGTCCCGGACCGCGACGACCCCTGCACGGACACCGACGGGGATGGTTACGGGAATCCGGGGTTTCCGTGGAACACCTGCGCGCCCGACGTGTGTCCGTCCCTCGCCGATCCCGCGCAGGATGACACTGACGGCGATGGCCGCGGCGATGCGTGCGACAACTGCCCGGCGGAACCAAACCCGGCACAGCAGGACAGGGACGACGACGGTCGCGGTGACGGATGCGATTCCTGCACCGATCAGGACGGAGACGGGCTGGGGGATCCGGCCATCGCCGGAGAAGCCTGCGGCCGGGACAACTGTGCAGTGGTCGCCAATCCCGGCCAGGAGGACGGCGACGCGGACGGCACCGGCGACCTGTGCGACAACTGCCCCACGACTCCCAACTCGCATCAGGCCGACTATGACCGGGACGGGAAGGGCGACGTCTGCGATACCTGCACCGATCTCGACAGGGACACTTATGGCGATCCAGGTTTCCCCGGCAATGTCTGCAAGCCCGACAACTGCCCGACGTTTCCGGGGTCGCTCACCGATACGGACGCCGACGGCCTGGGGGATGTCTGTGATCCCTGCACCGATACGGATGGCGACGGTTGGGGCGATTACGATGAGAAGCGCAATCTCTGTCAGCCGGATAATTGCGATACCGCACCGAATCCCGGGCAGGAGAACACGGACGGGGACTATTCCGGCGATGCCTGCGACGACTGTCCTCTGGAACCATGGAACGACTCGGACTTCGATGGGATCTGCGGGGACCTGGACACATGCCCTGACGTCCGGAACCCGGACCAGAAGGACACCGATGAAGACCAAATCGGAGATGCCTGCGACAACTGCCCCGGAGT
>Ga0214473_10006181_pt1 | contig 14334 bp, 8 predicted proteins | sample RVTome_7_FD_203509 | JGI IMG/M metagenome (GOLD analysis project Ga0214473, IMG submission 203509) | Soil microbial communities from uranium-contaminated site in the Upper Colorado River Basin, Wyoming, United States - RVT98D197 | ecosystem: Environmental > Terrestrial > Soil > Contaminated >... | reverse complement strand
GCTTGCATCACGCTGGTCCCGCTCGCCAGATCGAAGATCTGGACGCCGTGCCCCTGCTTCAGGGACGCGATGAGCAGCCTGCCGTCGGGCGTCACGGCCAGGTTATAGGGGCCGCGCCCGGTCGGAAACCGGCGCGTAATCGCCCACGGCCCGCGGCCAATCTCCACGATCACGTCTGCCTTGTTGCAGGCCACGTACACGCGCGTGCCGTCGGCCGAGGGCTGGGCCCAGGTGGGCGAGCAGGTGGCCCCGGGCCCCGTTCCGCCGGCGCCGTGCATCGCGTGCTCGCCCGTCGTCGCGAGCGCCAGGGGTCCTTCCTTCCCCCTGGCGAGACCGAACCGCCGGCTCACGTCGAACGTCCGGGTGTCAATCTCCACCAGCTGGTCGTCCATCATACAGGTGGAGTACTGGTGCGCGCCGCCGGGATCCCCCCGGCTCCCGTGCGGCATGGTACAGGTGACCGGCTGGGCCACCTCGGTGTTGGTCGGGGTGTACACCACCGAGACCGACGAGGGGACCATCTCGCCGTGCAGGTTGAAATTCACCACGAAGGCATAGAGCCCGTCCGGTGTCACGTCGATGGACGCGGGGAAGTACCCCAGGAAGATCCCGTTCCCCACCAGCGTGTCGGGCCCCAACGCGTACTTCCAGTACTTGCCGTCCGGGGAGCCGTGGCCCGTGGTCAGATGCAGGTACTTCCCCTCCCGGTCAATCTGGAGGCCGTGCGGGCCCTCCATCTCCACCGGGGACTCGCCCACGGGGAAGGACTTCTCCACCGCGGCTCCATCCGGACCGAACCGCACCCGGTGCACCAAGTCCGCCGACTCGGCGCCCACGTATACCCAGTAGTTGTGCGCGGGCCGCTCCGGCGCCCCTTGGGCGGACACCGGCGCCGCCGCGACGGACCAACAGAGCGGCACCCATCGCCAGAGGGGCGCCTTGCGCGCAGCCCGGCCGCAGGGCATCATCTTCATACCACCCTCGATCGCACGATACAACTGTCGTTAGGAGTTGAGTGCCATGAACGTAACGCCCCTCCCGCGTGCCGTCACGGCTCTTGCCGCCTTGCTGGCCGCGGTGCCATGCGCCCTCGCGGCGCAACAACCCGGCCCCGTGACCCGGCTCGTCGCTCAGCCGCCGAGCCTCACGATCCAGGCGGGGCAGGCGGCCAAGCTGCAGGTCAGCGCCTACGATGCGCAAGGCAGGATGGTGCCGGATGCCCGAATCCGCATCACCGGCCCGCGCGCGGCCCTCCGCATCCGTGACGGCGAAGTCGTCGCCCTGCAGGCCGGCACCCATGAGGTCGTGGCCACGGTGTTCCAGCTGGCCGATGCCCCGCCGGCGACCCTGACCATCCCCGTGACCGTCACCTGGCCACCGCTCGCTCGGCTCGAGATCCTCCCCGAGCCCGGGCGCCTGTACACCGGCGTCACCCTGGCGCATCAGGTGAAGGCCTTCCACGCCGACGGCAGCGAGCGGACCGACGTCCGGGGGAGCTGGACCACCTCCAACCCCGGCGTGGCGTCGGTGGATCGCTTCGGCAACGTCACCGCCGTCCGGCCCGGCGCCGTGACCGTCACGGCGGACGTCGAGGGGGTGAAGGCCGAGCGGCGCTACACCGTGGCCGCGAACCCGGTGCAGGGCCTGTCCATCGACATTTCGCAGGACGAGGTCCGGACCGGAGACGTCCTGCACCTCCGGGCCACCGCGCGGCGGGCGGATGGCGCCGTGGTCTCCGACGTCCCGGTCACCTGGAGCTACACCTACGCGCCCCACGATTCCATTGCCGCGCCGGGCGCGACGGGCGTCATTGACCGCGGGCTCTTCGCCGCCGAAGCGCCGGGCCGCTACACGCTCCTGGCCACCGCGGGCACGGTGACGGCCCGGAAGGTGATTGACGTTCGCTCCCGGGAGGTGCGGCGCCGGATCGCGCTGTCGGGCCGCGGCGCCATCACCCACGTGCATACGTCCGATCTCTGGCCCTGGACCAGCAAGGACGGCCGGGACTACGCGCTGGTGGGCACCTGGGGCGGCGACGGGTGGGCGTACGTCTTCGACATCACCGACATGGCGAACGCCGCCAGAACGGACTCCGTGAAGGTGGACGCGCGCACCATCAACGACGTCACGGTTTCGCCCGACGGCCGCTACGGCGTGCTGTCGCGGGAAGGCGCGTCCAACCGGGTCAACGGCGTCGTGCTCCTGGATCTGGCCAACCCGGCGCATCCCAAGGTCGCCTCGACGTTCGAGCAGGAGTTGACCGGCGGGGTCCACAACGTCTTCGCCACCAACGACTACCTGTTCGCCATTTCGAACGGCGACAAGTACGTGATCGTTGACGTGCGCGACATCTATCGGCCCACGTACGCGGGCGAGTACGACCATCCGGACTCCCGCGTCCACGACGTGTGGGTCCACAACGGCATCGCGTACTCGTCGGAGTGGGGCACCGGCGTGGTGGCCGTGGACGTGGGCAACGGGAAATGGGGCGGGACCATCCAGAGCCCCAAGCTCATCGCCACGTATCCCACGACCAGCGGGGCAACGCACGAGGTCTACCCGTATTACCAGAAGGGCACGGGCAAGGTGTATCTGTTCCTGGGCGACGAGATCATGTCGCGACAGGGGCGGGTGTGGGAAGGCACCAGCTACCTGTCGAACATCAACGCCAAAGGCGGTCCGCCGCAGACGTCGTCCGGCTATACGCACATCATTGATTTCACGGACCCCCAGAACCCCCGGAACATCGCCAAGTACCACCAGGAGGAGTTCGGGTCGCACGACATCATCGTGGAGGACGACATCCTCTATCAGGCGTATTACGACGGAGGCCTCCGGATCGTGGACGTTTCCGGCGAGCTGGTGGGGAATCTGGCCGAGCAGCGTCGTGAGATCGCGGTGTTCAAGTCGTACGATCCCGAGGGGTATACCGCCAACGCCACGTTCGTGATGAACGCGATGCCCTGGAAGGGGCACATTCTGTTTACCGACTTCAACAGCGGACTCTGGTCCGCCAAACTGGAGCCCAAGGCCCTGGTGCCGTGAAGGCGGGCCCGGGCAGAACCCTTCACCACGGAGGTTGCTTATGTCACGGAACTTTGTGAGGACCTGCGCGCTGGTAGGCGCGGCGGCGGCGTTCGCCGGCGGGTGCGCCAGCGACGCGCCCAGCCCGGTGGCGTCTGAGATGCACGTACCCTTGTTTGCCGCCGGCGGGAACGCCGCCTTCAACCTCGGCACGCACCTCCTCGGCGACGAAGAGGTATTCACCGGCAGCCCGTCCCCTGCCGATTCCCGGGCGCAGGGGGAAGCGATCTTCCGGGTCAGCGAGGACGGAAGCTCGGTGGACTTCCGGCTGATCGCGTCCAACATCGACAACGTGATCATGTCGCACATCCATTGCGGCCGTCCGGGAGCCAACGGGCCCATTCGCATGTGGCTGTATCCGGTGATCGGGCCGTCGGGCGCGGCCGGGCCCAATGGGTCGGGGCCGCACGACGGCGTGCTGGCCTCCGGCACCTTCTCTCCCACCGGTGTGGTGTGTCCGGCGAGCGCGGTTGGGACAGACATGCCCCTGCTCGACGCCATCCGCGCCGGGCTCACCTACGTGAACGTGCATACCAACGACGGCGTGGGTGCCACCAATTCCGGCCCTGGCGATTTCCCGGGCGGGGAAATCCGCGGGCAGATTGACCACGCCGAGGGGCACGGCGGCTGAGAACGTGACGCGATCGAGAACGATCGTCTGGTGCGCCGTGGGCCTCCTGGCCCCGGCGCCACCAGCCGCCGCGCAGGAGGCACCGCGGCGCCCCGTCAACACCTACTCCATCGTCGCCGTGGACTCGGTCACCGACCAGATTGGAGCGGCCGTGCAGTCGCACTGGTTCTCGGTGGGCTCCATCGTGACCTGGGCCGAGCCCGGAGTCGGCGCGGTCGCGACCCAGTCGTTTGTGGACCCGAGCTACGGACCCCGGGGCCTGTACCTCATGCGCTCCGGCGTCCCGGCGCCGGCGGCCCTCGCGGCGCTGTTGCGGACTGACCCGGACAGCCAGGTGCGCCAGGTGGCCATGATCGACGCTCAGGGGCTGGTGGCCGCGCACACCGGCGCGAGGAATATCCCGGCGGCCGGGCAGCACCTTGGCCGGCGGTATTCGGTCCAGGCCAATCTGATGCGGAACGACCGGGTCTGGCCAGCGATGTCGCGCGCCTTCGAGACCACGAGAGGCGATTTGGCGATGCGGATGCTGGCCGCACTCGACGCGGCCCAAGCCGCCGGCGGCGACATCCGGGGGCGCCAGTCCGCGGCGCTGGTCGTCGTCAGCGGGGATCGGAGTGCTAAGCCCTGGGAGAAGATCTTCGACCTTCGCGTGGAGGATCACCCGGATCCGTTGGGAGAGCTCCGCCGGCTCGTGACCGTCGCGCGCGCGTACCGGGCCGCCACCGACGGAGACAACTACGTCACCGCCGGCAAGATCGACTCCGCGCTGATTGCCTATCGCCGGGCGTCCGAGTTTCTACCGGACTCGGCCACCAACGGCGAGCTGGCCTACTGGGTGGGCGTCACGCTAGCCGACCAGGGCCGGGTGGACGAGTCCATCGCGTGGTTCCGGCGGTCGTTCACCGTGGATCGGAGTTGGGTCGAGCTCCTGTGGCGCTTGCCCGGGGTGGGCCTGCTCAAGGCGGACTCGACCACCCTGGCGAGGATCGTGCGCGAGGCCGGCCGCTAAGAAACGCGCTCAGCGCCCCGCCGGATACCACACCGGCCGCTCGGGGAGCCGGTCCCGATCCACGATCACCCCGTCCTTCATGACCAGGGACAGCTTGCGGATGTTCGCGATGTCGGCCAGCGGATCCGCGTCGAGCAGCAACAGGTCCGCGAGCTTGCCCACCTCCACGGTCCCGTACTGGTCGGTGCGGCACGCCAGGGCCCCGTTCCGGGTGGCGGCCACGATGGCCTGCGCCGGCGTCATCCCCAGCTCCACCAGCCCCTCGATGGCGATCAGGGTCCCGATCCCGGCCTCCTGATTCTCCACCTTGGGCTCACGCCGGAACTCCGGCGCCTGCCCGAGATAGTTGTCGGTCGCGATCGTCACCGCGCAGCCGCCCTCAATCAGCCGCCGCGCGTTCACCCGCCGGATCTCGAGGCCCACGTTGTTGTCCCGCGCCTCTTGCCGGATTTCGGCAGAGGTCTTCTGACGTTCCTGGCGCGTTTGCTGCTGCGTTTCGCGCGCCGCCTCGGCCCGCTTGCGCTCACGCTCCTGCTTGTCCCGGAGATGCTTCTGCCAGACTTTGCCCGTGATGGTGTTCGAGAGCATGGCGCACATCACCTTCCGCTCCCGAATCATCCGAATCAGGTCCTCCGGAATCGTGTCCGGCAACACCTCCGGGTGCTGGATCAAGTCAATCCCCGCCAGGATGGACAGGCGCAACCCCTCCGGACTGGTCGAATGCGTCTCGGCCACCTTGCCGCGGGCGTGCGCCGCCTCCACCAGTGCCCGCTGCTGATCCGGTGAGAACCCGATCAGGCTGGGATAGGTGAAGTGCCCGGTTCCGCCGTACTTGATGAAATCGGGTCCTTTGTCCAGGTAGCCGTTGATGGCGGCGCGAAGCTCCTCGGGATCCATGTCCATCAGCTCTTCGCCGGCACCCTGCGTGATGAAATCGTTGATCTGCTCCTGAAACAGCGTGAGCTCGTTTTCTCGAATCAGCGAGAACGTGACCGAGTAAGGGCCGCCCCACCCCACGATGTTCCCCGCCACCAGCATCCGCGGGCCCGCCGCCTCGCCCCGGCTGATCGCGTCGCGCACCCGCACCAGGGGCAGGAGCGAGCCATAGCTGTCCCGGACGGTGGTGACGCCGTGTTTCAAGTGCAGCTGTGCCGACTCGAGCGTCAGGTCGGCATTCTGTTTCTCGTAGCGGACGAACGTCTCTCCGGCGCCGTAGAGCGAGAGGTGGACGTTGGTGTCAATGAACCCCGGCGTCAGAAACTTCGCCCTCGCATCGATCACGCGGGCGCTTCGGGGGACCTGCACCTGGGCGCGGGGCCCAACGGCGGAAATCCGTTTGCCGGTGACGACCACCGTGGCGTCGGCCAGCGGCGGACCGCCGTTGCCGTCGATGAGCGTGGCGCCGACCAGAGCGATGATCTGGTCCCGGGTCTGGCCCAGCAGGGGACCCGCGCCCAGGCAGAACAACGCGACAACGAGACGGAGCGACGTTGGCATGGGGCTGCCTCTTCAGTCCTCGAGCGGTTTGCCGCTGGTGTCGGGTAACGCGAACATCAGCAGCGCGCCCGTGAGAAAGAACGCCGACGTCAGGGCCAGGGCCGAGCCGATTCCCACGTTGGGAACGGTGGCGAGCGCCCCAATGGTGTAGGGGGCCAGGGCGCCCAGTCCCCGCCCCAGATTGTAGGTGAGTCCCTGCCCCGTGGCCCGCACCGCCGTGGGGAACAGCTCGGCTAAGAACGCGCCGAACAGACTGAAGTACCCGTGGCCCACAAAGCCCAGGACCGGCCCCAGGAGCATCAAGACGGCCGGGCTTCGCGCCAGCTGGCCGTAGATCGGGACCAGCGCGGCCGCGGTAATGAGGAACAGCGCGAACGTGGGGCGGCGGCCCAGCCGGTCCGCAATGAAACCAAACGAGAGGTAGCCGAAGTACGCCCCGATCTGCATGGGGATGATCCAGCTCATGGACCGCACGATGGTCATGCCGGCTCCCCCCTGTTCCAGGGGAGCCGCGAGGAAGCTGGGCAGCCAGAAGAAGAGCCCCCAGTAGGCGAACTGGACCGATGCGCCAATGAGCGTGGCCAGGACCGTCCGGCGAAGCAGCTTGCGGCCGAACAGGATGGCGAACGGATTGGCGACCAGCTCCCCGGCCGCGCGGCGCCGAGCCCACACCGGCGGCTCCGCCACCTTGCGGCGAATCCAGATGGTGAAGAAGGCCGGGACCACGCCCATCACGAACAGCCAGCGCCAGGCGTCGGCGCCCAGCGGCAGGACGCCGAGAATCAGGGCGGCCAGGATGGCGGCGAGGATGTAGCCGAGCGCCCAGCCGGACTGCATGATGCCCACCGCCTTGGTGCGATGCTCCGCCGGCCAGGTCTCGCTCACCAGCACCGCCCCGGAAGCCCACTCGCCCCCCATGCCGATCCCCAGCAACGCACGCCACATCAACAACTGCAGGAGACTCTGGGACGTGGCCGCTCCCAACGAGCAGACGGAGAAGATCAGGATGGTCCCCATCAAGGCGCGGGCGCGGCCCACCCGGTCCGCGATGGTGCCGAAGAGGATTCCGCCGCCCGCCGAGACCAGGAGCGTGACGGTGCCCAGGAGCCCGGCGGTCGCGTCGTTGAACTGGAAGTAGGTCTTGAGCCGCCCAATCGCCATGACGTACAGCAGGAAGTCCATGGCGTCGAGCATCCAGCCGGCCTTGGCGGCCAGCAGGGCGCGCCACTGCTCCGGCGTGATGGTGCGGTACCAGGGCATCGCCCGGGCGACGACTTTGGGGGGGGCGTTGGGGGATGTCACAGGGAACCAAAGGAGCAGCGCGGGGACGCCGCGGTCAAGCCGTGAGTGGCCGGACGCCCGCGCGGCGAGTATCATGCCGCCTTGTGGAAGCCAAGATGGTCGTCCGAGCGGGCCGCGGGGTGCTCGTCGCAATCGCGCTGGTGTCCACCTGGGCCGTCCCGGCCGCGGAGGCTCAGGGCAGGCAGATCCCCGACGATGTCCGAACCCAGGCGCGGGCCCTGGTAGACAACGGCTTGACCGTGGGGGTCGTGATCGGGATCGTGGATGCCGGCGGTGCCCGGTACTTCTCCTACGGCAACACCTCGCGAAGCGGCGGGCGGCCCGTCAGCGAGAGCACCATCTACGAGATCGGGTCGGTGACCAAGGTGTTCACCGCGCTCGCCCTCGCGGACATGGCCGTGAAGGGCGACGTGGGCCTCGATGATCCGGTGCAGCGCTACCTGTCCGACCCGGTGCGCGTGCCCAGTCGCGACACCTTTCAGATCACGCTGCGCCTGCTTTCGGCGCAACGCTCGGGCTTGCCGCGCTTGCCGTCGAACATGGCGCCCGCGGATCCGGCCAACCCCTACGCCGACTACGACGAGCGCCGTCTATCCGAGTTCCTCAACGGATACACGCTCACTCGTGATCCGGGCGCGAGGTACGAGTACTCCAACCTGGGCGTCGGGCTGCTGGGCTTGGCCCTGGGCCGTCGCGCCGGCACGTCCTACGAGGGGCTCGTGCTCCGCCGCATCGCCGCCCCGCTGGGCCTCGCGAGCACCCGCGTGAGCCTCACGCCGGACCTCCGCGCGCGGCTGGCTCGCGGGCACCAGGGCGAGAACGAAGCCAGCAACTGGGACCTGGACGCGCTGGCCGGCGCCGGCGCACTTCGCTCCACCGCGGCCGACATGGTGAGGTTCCTCGCGGCCGCCATGGGCCTGACGAAGACGCCGCTGGATTCCGCCTTCCGCCTCACGCGGGTCATCCAGGGCGACGCGGGACCGGGCATGCGGATCGGCCTGGCGTGGCACGTGATCTGGCCCGATAGCTCACCGGCCTACTGGCACAACGGCGGCACCGGTGGCTATCACAGCTTCATCGGCTTCGACCCCCTGCAGCAGTTCGGCGTGGTCGTGCTGTCCAATTCCTCGCACAGCATCGACGACATCGGGTTTCACCTGCTGAAACCCTCGTTCCCGCTGGCCACCATGCGCCGCGCCATCGCGTTGCCCGCGGAGACGCTAGACCAGTACGTCGGGGAGTATCAGCTCGCCCCCGGATTCGCGCTCGCCATCCGAAAATCGCGCGACCAACTCGTCGCCCAGGCGACCGGCCAGGGCGCCGCCCCGATCTACGCATTGGCGCGGGACGAGTTCTTCTACCGCGTCGTGGACGCGCAGATCAGCTTCAAGCGTGACTCCACCGGTAGGGTCACCTCGCTGGTGCTCCATCAGGGCGGGCGCGACATGCCGGCTTCCCGCAAGCCATAAACGCGAACGCCGTACGGCAGTCACCTGCCGTACGGCATCTCGCGGGAGACCCGCCCGGCGTCAGCGCGGCGCGCTCGCCAGGTCCGTCACCGCGCCAGCCAAGGTTCGCACCTTCGCCGCGTCGGCCGCACCGGCGGCGTCCGCGCTCAACCGCGTGGCCAGCTCCGACAGCGCCGTCCGCCGCCGGTCCCCACGGGCCCGCTCGGCGCCGGCCAGGGCCGTGCGCGCGGCGGCGATGTTCTCGGCAGCGAGCCCGCTCGACCGCTCGAGCTGATCCAGGTACGCCCCGGCCAGCGCGAAGCTCGGCGGCCACACGAACTTGGGCTGCCCCTGGGCGTTCAGGTACTCGAGCCGCACCGTCTTGGCCGCGTCAATCTCGTTCTGCGAGATGAACGCGCTCGGCGTAAGCTCGAAGATGTCCAACCCCCGGGCAATCTCCGAGCTCACGAGGACGCCGTTGTACCAGTACACCGACCACGACCCGCCCATCTGCATCCGCGTCGAATCCACCGGGCCACGATCGTGGAACGCGATTTCCCTGGGATGCGTGGGGTCGGTCCAATCGAAGATGGATATGCCGCCCTGGTACCAGCCCTGCACCATGATGTCCCGGCCCGGGATGGGAATCAGGGAGCCGTTGTGGGCCACGCAGTTTTCCAGCGTGGTCTGCGGCGCCGCCATCTTGTAGTAGCTGTGGAAGCCCATCTTGCGGCCCGTAACCGTGAAGATGGCGTCCCCGCCCCACTCGTATTTGTCGGTCGCGCGGCACTTGGGCGCGCCGCCGCCGCCCCATTCGTCGGTGAACAGGATCTTGCTGCCGTCGTTATTGAAGGTCGCCGAGTGCCAGTAGGCGAAGTTGGAGTCGGCCACCGCGTCAAGGCGCACCGGGTTCGCCGGATCGCTGATATCGAGCAACAGCCCGTAGCCGCCGCAGGCGCCGCCCGCGAGCCCGATTTCCGGGTACAAGGTGATGTCGTGGCACTGGTTCGGGCCGCTGGGCGGGCGGTTTTCCCGCTGGCCGAACGTCGCCGCGATGATCTGGTCGAGCGATCCGCGGAGGGCCGCGCTGTCCGCCCCGGTGGGGTCGCCGGTCCCGCCTCGAGCTTTCACGATGCTGTCGAGCAAGGGGCGCACGAATCCCGGCCCCAGAATCAGGTCATCCCCGCGGAAGGTCGCGACGAAGCCTCCCACGCGCCGGGTCGAATCCACCGCCGCCTTCCGCGCGGCGATGTCTTCCGGCGCCTCCGCGTGCCGCGGCGCCGGCGCCAGATCCTGGAAGATCCGCGGGGAGCTCACGATGGCCGCCTGTTCGGGGTGCGCCAGCGGCACCTTGATCACCTCGATCCGGAACAGCGCGGAGTTCGGGTCTTCCTCCGGGTAGAGCCGCGAGCAGCCCGGCAGCTCGTTGGGCGAGCGCACCCCGGCGGAGCCGGAGATGTAGATGTAGACGTTCTCCGGATCCTTGGGGTCCACCAGCACGCTGTGCGTGTGGGAACCTCGGCAGGTCTGCACGTTCCCGATGTACTTGGGGTCGGTGATGTTGGTGATGTCGAAGATGCGGATCCCGCGGATCCGGTGATGGCTCACGGTATCCCGCACGCCCTCCGCGCCGCAGTCGAGCCGCGCCGACGGCGCCTCCGCGGACACAAACAACAGGTTCTTGTAGACGGAGACGTCGCTCTGGGACGCGGGGCACAGGTACCCCTTCACCAGCGTGGGGGCCGTGGGCCGGGAGATGTCCCAAACCTGGAAGCCGTTGTAGTTCCCCTGCAGCGCGTACTTGCCGAGGAACGCGAGATCCGAGTTGGTGACGCCGGCGAACCCGGGCGAAGACGGCGAATTCGAGAGGAGGCGCAGGTTCCAGATGGCCTCGCCGGCGTTCGTCAGTCCGGGTCTCAAGCCCACCCGCGGGTCCGGGCCCGGGATGGTGGACACCGCCGACGTGGTGGCCGGCGAGGGGTTGGAAGCGGTTGACGTATACGACGACCCGGCGCATGCGGCCGTCAACAGCAGTACCGGCACGAACAACGTGGAGGGGGGTTTCATCGTTACCTCTGTGGGAGGGTCAAGAGCATCTTCTGCATCCGCTCGATCTCGGTGGTCTGGTCGGCGTAAATGTCCGAGGTGAACTTGTACACCGCTTCATCCTGCCCCGCGCCGGGGGAGTTGAACAACTGCTCGACCATGGTCACGGCCCCGCGGTGGTGCTGGATCATGAACGTGAGGAACAGCCGGTCGAACTCCCCGCCCCGGGCCTGGTCGAGCTGACGTATCTGGCCGTCCGTGAGCATGCCCGGCATCATCATCTCATGCTCCATGCCGTTCATCATCATCTTCACGGGCATGGGCTTGGCCTCGGGCACCGGCTGGTTCCGGTCCCGGAGCCACGCCTGCATCAGCACGATCTCGTCGGTCTGGGCGTTGATGATCCGGTCGCAGAGCCGGCGCATGGCCTCGCTGGCGTCGTGCGTGGGCGCCCAGCCGGCCATCACGATGGCCTGGGCGTGGTGGCTGATCATGCCGGTGACGAAGTGGACGTCGGCCTCGGTAAACGGGTACCGGCCGGGGTAGGCGGTTTCCTGGGACGGCCTGCCCGCGACCTGAGCGCGGGCCGGCACTTGCACGGCCGCGAGGCCCAAGCCCACAAGCACCGCCGTGCAGGTCACCCGGGCTGCCGGGTGTGATGCGACCATCTGGCTCACGTTAATCTCCGTGCGTAGCAGGCGTTCGGGGGCGTAGAGGGCCCGAGTCGCAGTATGAAGACGTGCCTACCAAGGAAAAATGATCAGGATGCCGGCAGGGCAACAGACCCGAGGCTGCGACCAGGGCCCCATACACCGCTAGCGGGCCCGGTTTCCTTCCAGGATCCCGTCCACCCGGTCCACCACGTCCTGCCAGTGGGCCCTCGCAACCCCGGCGGGCCCCGCCGTGGCCGCCGCCCGGGCCTGCGTCTGGATGGCCCGCAGCTCGCGCCGCGCCAGCGCCGGCAGATCGCTCCGCTGCACGTTGATGGGGCCCACCAGCGGCGACGGCGGCGGGGCCGGTGGACCCTGACCCCCGCCACCTGGTCCGGTAGCAACCGCCGCTTGCGGCGGCCTGACGAACGTCTCCAGACGCTCCAGGTAAACCCTCTGCAACGCCCGCCGGTTCGCATCCAGCCTCACCGACGTGTCCGCCGCGCCGGCGCCCCACACGGCGGCCCGCAAATCGCGCAGGTATTCCTCCGCGCTATAGGGACTCGCGGGCTCCGCCAGCCGCAGCAGCCGCCGCGCATCCAGGAGCTCGTTCATCAAGCTGGTCTGACGGCCCAGCAACGAGGTGGCGCCGGACGGCGGCCCCAGCTTGGCGAGAATGTCGTCCGGGGCGAGCCACGCCGGCGTGCGGAAGACCTGCTCGCTCAGGAAGCGCAGGGCTCCGCGCTGTTGCGCTCGGGGGACGGGCGTGTAGACCGCGCCGTCTTCATCGGCGGTCTTGTAGTCCACCTGGACCCCACCGACCACCGTCACCACGTGGCCCATGTAGATGCCCCACATGGAGAGGGCCTCGCCGTACAGCTCCTGCAAATCCTCGTAATCCTCTCCGCTCTTGGTGGTCCAGGCGACCAGGTTGGTCATCACCCGCCTCAGGTTGGCCACGCCGTATCGGCTGGCGCTCACCGGATCGCCGCTGCCCACGTCCTCGGTCTGCGCCCGGGGATCGATGTCGGAGAGGAATTGCGGGACGTACCGGTAGCGCCACGGCCCGGCCGGCTCCATCAACCAGCGATTGAGCGTCGGTCGCTCGTCTTCGGGCGTCGCGGTGCCGGGGAGCACCCGGTAGCCCCACTTGATGATGAAGTCGTCGAACGGGCCCAGCTTGCGAATGAAATCGTTGGGCTCCAGACCGTCCCCGGGCTGCGCCACGTAGTTCTGCCGGGCGTAGTCCATGATGGTGGCCGAGATGCCGAAGCGTTTGACGAAGGCGGCGTTGCGCAGCGAGTCCACCGGATACAGGCTGGACGCGAACATGTTGTGCTGTAAGCCGATGGCGTGCCCCACCTCGTGCGTGATCACCTTGCGCAGCGTCTCGCCGAGGAACGCTTCGTCCAGCTCCAGGGTGCGCGCCGCCGGATTGGCGGCCCCGGTTTCGAGCACCAGGCGGTTGCGGTAGGACCGCAGGTGGTTGTGATACCAGGTGATGTCGCTCTCGATGATCTCCCCGGTGCGCGGATCTGACGTGCTCGGTCCCACGGCGTTTCGCACCAGGCTCGCCGCCCAGCGCACCACCGAGTATCGGATGTCCTCGGGGTCCCATTCAGGATCCTCGGCGCGTGACGGCGGGTCCGCGGCGAGAATGGCGTTTCTGAAGCCGGCCGCCTCGAACGGCTTTTGCCAGTCTTCGATGCCCTGTCGCACGTATTTCCGCCATTGGGCCGGCGTCGCCGGGTCGATGTAGTACACGATGGGCTTCACCGGCTCCACCAGCTCGCCGCGGGCGTAGGCCGCGGGGTCCTTGGGCTCCAGCCGCCAGCGGCGGATAAACCGCTGGGTCGCCGCCTTGTACTCGTCCAGCCCGTAGTTCACCCGTGACACGGTGAAGAACCCGACCCGCTGGTCCGCGTGGCGCGGGCGCATGGGCTCCCTGGGAAGCAGCACCAGCGACTGCCGCATCTCCAGTGAGAGGGTCCCGCTGCGCGGCTCCGAGGGCGGCTCCCCCGCGTCATATGTCTGCGTGTGCCGCACCTCCAGGTTGAACGGAAAGGCGCGGATGGTGCTGACGTAGCTCCGCGCCGGGTCCAGCCGGCGGATCTGATAGGTCCGCCGCTGCGCCGGCGAGAGGCCGGAGATCCCCGGCGTATCGCCCGCGAAGAACTCGGTCACGTCCAATACGTAGCTGGCGCTGTCCTTCCCGAACGCCTGGATGGGGAATGCGCCGATGATGGGTCCCACGTTGTTGCTGGCGACCGATAGCGCGATTGGGAGGGACTCGTCCGCTACCGCGTTGAAGCTCACGCCGCGGAGCAACAATGAGGTGTTGTGCTGCTCCCAGCGGACCACCTGTTCCTCCACCGATGTCCCGGCCGACGTGAACCCGCCGAAGTTGGGAGGGACGCCAGCGATCCGGCTCACCAGCAGGAAATCCCGCCCGCGCAGCGAGTCCGGCACCTCGAAGAACCACCGCTCGTCCACGTGGTGGACGGTGATGCCCCCGGTATCCGTGACGGTGCGCGGAGGGAGCACGTCGGCATACGGACGCGGCGCCCGGCGCTGCTGTTGGCCCGTGGATGACGGGGTCTGGCCGGCCGGAGGCGGCTGTTGTTGCTGACCGGCCAGCGGAAGGGCCGCCGACAGGAGTGTGGACAG
>Ga0214473_10006180_pt1 | contig 14335 bp, 12 predicted proteins | sample RVTome_7_FD_203509 | JGI IMG/M metagenome (GOLD analysis project Ga0214473, IMG submission 203509) | Soil microbial communities from uranium-contaminated site in the Upper Colorado River Basin, Wyoming, United States - RVT98D197 | ecosystem: Environmental > Terrestrial > Soil > Contaminated >... | reverse complement strand
GGCGACCTCACCAGGCGCAAGCTGATCCCGGCGCTTTATCATCGCTTCAAGGACGGCCAGTTCGACGAACAGTCGCGCATCATCGGCGTCTCCCGCTCCAAGTGGGACGATGCCCAGTTCCAGAAGGTGGGCCGCGACGCCATCACCGAATTCGTCGAGCCCGAATACCAGGACAAAAAGACCATCGACCGGTTCGTCTCGACCTTCTCCTACGTGGTCAACGACGTCACCGACGAGAAAAGTTGGGGCGAACTCGTTAACCTGCGCGAGGATCCCAAAGTCGTCCGCGCCTTCTACCTTGCCGTGGCGCCCGACCTTTTCGGCCCGATCTGCCAGTACCTGTCGAAGAAGGGCTACTATCGGCGCGATGCGCGCGTGGTGATCGAAAAGCCGCTCGGCCACGATCTGGTCTCGTCGATGGAGATCAACGACGCGGTGGCGCGCATCTTCAAGGAAGATCAGGTCTACCGCATCGACCACTACCTGGGCAAAGAGACGGTGCAGAACCTTCTGGCGCTGCGCTTCGCCAACATCATGTTCGAGCCGATCTGGAACTCGGCCCATATCGACCACGTGCAGATCACCGTGGCCGAATCGGTCGGCGCCGGCACTCGCGGCTACTATGACGAGAGCGGCGCTCTCCGCGACATGATCCAGAACCACATGCTGCAGCTGCTCTGCCTTGTCGCCATGGAGCCGCCGGCCTCCGACGATGCCAATGCGCTGCGCGACGAAAAGCTCAAGGTCCTGCGCTCGCTAAAGCCAGCGGTCGGGCCGGACGTGTCCCGCGTTTCGGTGCGCGGCCAGTATCGTGGCGTCACCGCCGATACCACCTCGGTCAAGAGCTACCAGGATGAACTGCCCGACGACAAGAAGGGCTCGCGCACCGAAACCTTTGTCGCGCTCAAGGCCGAGATCGAGAACTGGCGCTGGTCGGGCGTGCCGTTCTACCTGCGCACCGGCAAGCGCATGGCGACCCGAGTCTCCGAGATCGTCATCCAGTTCCGCAGCATCCCGCACTCGATCTTCGATCATGCCGAGGGGGCGCCCCGGCCCAACCGCCTGGTGATCCGCCTGCAGCCCGACGAAGGCGTCAAGCTGTTGATGATGATCAAGGATCCCGGGCCGGGCGGCATGCGGCTGCGCGAAGTGCCGCTCAACCTCTCCTTTGCCCAGACCTTCTCCGAGCGCACGCCGGAAGCCTATGAGCGCCTGCTGCTCGACGTCGTCCGCGGCAACCAGACGCTGTTCATGCGCCGCGACGAACTCGAAGCTGCCTGGACCTGGGTCGATCCGGTCCGCCAGGCCTGGGACGCCGCGACCGACGCGCCGCAGCCCTATTCGGCCGGCACCTGGGGCCCGACCGGCGCCATTGCGCTGATCGAGCGCGACGGCCGCACCTGGCACGAGGACGGACATTGAACCCAGCCCGCCGCAGTTTTGGCAGCAAGGAGGACCTGGCGCTCGCCCTCGCCGAGGCGGTCGCCGATCACCTCATCGAGGGGATCGAGCGGCGCGGCGTCGCTTCGCTTGCCGTTTCCGGAGGCTCGACACCGGGCAAGTTCTTCGGCGCGCTGGGCAAGCGCAAGGATGTGCAGTGGGAGAACGTGTTCGTCACGCTGGTCGATGAGCGCTGGGTGCCCGAAACGTCCGACCGTTCCAATGCCGGCCTGGTCAACGAGCGCATGCTGCAGGGACCGGCCGCCACCGCACGCTTCATTCCCCTCTTTACTGGCGGCGCCGAACCGGACGCGGCAGCGATCGCCCGCACCAACGCCTTGCAGCAAACCGTGCCGATGCCCTTCGATGTGGTGGTCCTGGGCATGGGGAACGATGGCCACACCGCCTCGTTCTTCCCCGGCGGCGACACCCTGGCGCAGGCGCTCGAAGGGGAGGGGCCCGCACTCGCCATCAGGGCGCCGGGAGCCGGGGAGCCCCGCGTGACGCTGACGCTCAGGCGCCTGCTGGACGCTGCCGGGCTCTACCTGCATATCGAGGGGGAGGAAAAGGAGAAGGTGCTCGAGCTGGCTCTGGGGGAGGGTCCCGTCGAGGACATGCCCGTGCGCGCCGTCCTGCGCCAGACCCATACACCTGTGACCGTTTTCTGGTGCCCTTGATTAATTTGGGGCTGCCCTCGTAAGGAGCATTCGATGTCTGTCCTCAAGTCCATCCAGGACGTCACCGACCGTATCGCGGCGCGGAGCGCGCTCACGCGCCGGGATTATCTCGATCGTATCGCCGCCGCGCGCGAGCAGGGCGTTTATCGCTCCACCCTCTCCTGCGGCAACCTGGCCCACGGCTTTGCCGCCTGCGCGCCATCCGACAAGGCCAGGCTCGCCGGCAACAAGGCGCTCAACCTGGGCATCGTCACCTCCTACAACGACATGCTGAGCGCCCATCAGCCCTATGGCACCTATCCCGACCTGATCAAGCAAGCCGCGCTCGCCATCGGCGCCACCGCCCAGGTCGCCGGCGGCGTTCCCGCCATGTGCGACGGCGTCACCCAGGGCCAGCCTGGCATGGACCTCTCGCTGTTCTCCCGCGACGTGATCGCCATGGCGACCGCCATCGCGCTGTCCCACAACATGTTCGACGCGGCGGTCTATCTGGGCATCTGCGACAAGATCGTCCCGGGTCTCCTCATCGGCGCCCTGGCCTTCGGCCATCTCCCCGGCGTCTTCGTCCCCGCCGGCCCGATGCCCTCGGGCCTGCCCAACGACGAAAAGTCCCGCGTCCGCCAGCTCTACATGGAGGGCAAGGTCGGCCGCGCCGAACTGCTCGAGGCCGAGGCCAAGTCCTACCACTCGCCCGGCACCTGCACCTTCTACGGCACCGCCAACTCCAACCAGATGCTCATGGAGATCATGGGCCTGCACCTGCCCGGCGCGAGCTTCGTCAATCCCGGGACGCCGCTGCGCGATGCGCTGACCCGCGAAGCCACCCGCCGCGCCCTCTCGCTCAGCGCCCAGGGCAATGACTATACCCCGATCGGCCACATCATCGACGAGAAGGCGATCGTCAACGGCCTCGTCGGCCTCCACGCCACCGGCGGCTCGACCAACCACACGCTGCACCTGATCGCCATTGCCGCCGCGGCCGGCCTCCACGTCACCTGGCAGGATATGTCCGATCTCTCCGATGCCGTGCCGCTGCTCGCCCGCGTCTATCCCAACGGCATCGCCGACGTGAACCACTTCCACGCCGCCGGCGGCATGGGCTTTTTGATCCGCGAACTGCTCGAAAGCGGCCACCTGCACGAAGACGTCAAGACCGTCTGGGGCGCGGGTCTCTCCAACTACACGGTCGAGGCCAAGCTGCTGGAAGACAAGCTCAGCTTCGAGCCGGCCCCCGCCAAGTCCGGCAACCCCAAGGTCTTGGCACCGGTCTCCGCCCCGTTCTCGCCGACCGGCGGATTGAAGCTTTTGACCGGCAACCTCGGCAAGTCGGTGATCAAGGTTTCCGCGGTCAAGCCGGAGAACCGCGTGGTCGAGGCCAAGGCGCGGGTGTTCCATTCCCAGCAGGGTCTGCAGGACGCCTTCAAGGCCGGCGAGCTCAATGGCGACGTCATCGCCGTGGTCCGCTTCCAGGGCCCCAAGTCGGTCGGCATGCCCGAACTGCACAAGCTCACCCCGGCGCTCGGTGTGCTGCAAGATCGCGGCCACAAGGTCGCGCTCCTGACCGACGGCCGCATGTCCGGCGCCTCCGGAAAGGTGCCCGCCGCCATCCACATGACCCCGGAGGCCAGTGACGGCGGCGCCATCTCGAAAATCCGCGACGGCGACCTCATCCGTCTCGATGCCGACGAGGGCACGCTCACCTTCCTCGGCGACGAGCGCGAATTTCTCTCCCGCACCCCCGCCACCGAAGACCTGCGCAAGGAGCATCACGGCATGGGCCGCGAACTCTTCGCCGGCTTCCGCGCGTTGGTGGGCGCGGCCGACAGGGGCGCCAGCGTGTTTGGCTAGGCGCCCCTCATCGGTGCGCGGTGGCTACGCCGCGTCCCGCGGCTGGATGGCCTCGAGCGCCTTTGCGCTCGCCGCCTCGGCGATCTCCAGATCGTACGCCCCCTGCATGTTCATCCAGAATTCGGCGCTGATGTCGAAGAAACGTTGCAACCTCAACGCTGTATCGGGCGTGATACCTGTTTCTTCGCGCGCCAGACGCTCGATGCGCGTGCGGGGGACCTTGAGTCTCTGGGCCAGCGCATAAGGCGTAATACCCAGGGGCTTCAGTAACTCTTCGCGCAGATATCTGCCCGGATGCACCGGGGGGACGATCCTGATGGTCATCGGTCTAGCTCCATATCGCCCACTGTCGGGCTAGTGGTAATCGGTGATCTCGACATCCTCGGCACGGCCATCAATCCACCGGAAACAAATCCGCCATTGGCTGTTGATGCGAATCGAGTGCTGTCCCTTGCGGTCTCCCTGCAGAGCTTCCAGGCGGTTGCCGGGCGGAACGCGCAAGTCGCCCAGCCGAGTGGCGAACCTCAGCGCCGCCAAGCGCAGCTGAGCCGGCTCCAGCAGCGTGGTGGGGAAGTTCCTCGGCTTCTCGCCGGCAGCAATTTGCTTCGCGAGCCGGCCCTTCAAGGATCCAATCACGCGCTTTCCCCTACGTACCAGCTCCTGATACTATCCGCAATCTGCAAAGTATCAGCGCCCGATACGTTGGCGATAGCCCGTAATACCACCTACTCTCCCGCCGAGTGGAGGCGAATATGCGGCGATTCGACAGGCTCTGGCGTCCCATCGCCGTGTTCGGCATCTTCGCCCTCGCCGCCTGCACCTCGCTCTCGCTCGATACCGCTGCCAAGCTCCGCGCCCTCGACTACCTCAACGATGACATCGCCAGTCTCGTCCTCGCCTTCGATGTTCCCGAAACCATCGAGCCCGTCGCCGATGGCTCCACCCTGAGTTTCGACATCGCTACCCCCGGCAAAGGCGAGCGGCACATCAAGGCGGTGCTCACGCACACCGACGCCGGCGAGGTTGCCGGCAGCCTGCCGCCGCCGGCAGGCGAGCGCACCTATTACCTCTTCGGCTTCTCCGATGCCGACAAGACCGCGCTGCGCGAAGCCCAGGCCTGGGCGCGCACCCTGCCGGCGGGCAACAATTCCCTCGCCATCAGCCTCGCCCCGCGCTTCTGCCGCACCGCGGCGGTCGATCCGGGCCAAGTCCGTGTCTCGGTGCTGGTGGCGCTGCCCGGGGCCACTTCGCTCGCCCCGCTGATCAACGGCGAAACGCTCGCCAACCTCCTGGCGCAATCGCCGGAAAAGGATTTGCCGGAGTGCGCGGGGCATAGCGGCTGAGGGCGTCAGTCGCGATCTCCAAGTCTCCCCGATTCTCGCAGTCGGGACTCCCTCCCCCTTGCGGGGAGGGATGGGGAGGGGGTGGCTACACACTCGGTCCCCAGGCCCTACCCATCGGGAAGGAGAGAAACGCCTAAAACCCGCCGCCGGTTTTGAACCCGCCATGGGTGCGCGTCCCGGCCGAGCCGCTACGCGGGCGTGAGAACCCGCCGCCGCCGCCGGTTCCGGGCAGCCGTCCCCAGCTGCCGCCGCTCGAACGCCGCGAACCACCGCCGAAGCTGCTGTCGGGCCAGGAGAACCCACCGGTGCCGGACGGCCACGGGCTGTCGCTCCGCCGCCGCTCGTCTTCGTCCTCGTCGCGGCGATCCTCGCGCCACGGGCCGGACCCACCGGTCCAGTTCTGGCTGCGCTTCCATTGTTCCCAATAGCTCGCCGCCGAAATCCCCCCACGCAGGAAGTCGTTGAGCACGTCGCCGACGAGGTTATCCTCGCGGAATGTCGAACGCGGATTGTCGAAGCCCGACTTCTTGAATTCGTACTGGATGTCCTCGAGCTCGCGCCGTCGCGCCGCCAGGGTCTTGAGCCGCGCCTTCTGGTCGCGCGTCTCGCTTTCTTCCTCGATCGCCCGGCTGCGCGCATCGTCGATCTGCTTGACGATGGTGTCGTCCTGCCCCGTGTGCGTCGCTCGCGCATCGGCGAGGAGCGTGCGGATGTCCTCGCGCCCGAGCGCCTCGGCCAAACCCGTCACGGCCCCGGCAAAGGCCGGGTCGCTCCCCTGCGCCAGCTCGCGCTGGGTCTTGGCGATGTCGTCGCGCTGGTCTTCGATCTCGACCATCTCGACGTCGATCTCGGCGATCCGCGCCTCGGCCCGCTCCAGCCCCTCGCGCACCGGCTTGCCGCCGCCGGCGTCGACTGCCGCCTTTTCAAGCGCGATCACCTCGTTCTGCGCCGCCGCGGCGATCTCGGCCTGCCGCTCGGCATGTTCGCGCAGTCGCAACGGGATCTCATTGAGCATGGCAAAATTCGGCCGCGCTTCGGGATAGCCGATCAGCCCCGCCACCATGCCGTCGAGCCACAGCACCAGGTTGTTGGCCCGGTAGTTCCGGGTGCCGTAGCTGCGTTCCCAGAGGTACATGAACAATGGGTCGTCGCGGTACGGCCGCCCCTTCTGCTCGCGGTCCGCCTCGGCCTGCTGCGTCTTCCGCATGCTCTCTTCGGCCACGTGCGCCAGTTCCGCGGCAGCTTTGCGCTTCTGCGCGTAGTCTGGGTCCTTGCCGACTTCGACCGAAATCTTGTCGGCCAGCGCCTTGAGTTCTGCCTGCAGCTGTTCCGCCTTGCCCACGAGGGTAGCGCGCTCCGCCGCGTGATCGGCGATCGCCTTGTCGAGTTCCTTCAGCTTCTGCTCGGTCGCGCTCAATTCGGTCGCGTGCCGCTTGAGCATGTCGCGCGCCCGTGTCTCGGCTTGGCTCAATTGCCCGGCCAGCTGTGCCTGGATCGCGGGGTCGAGCCGCACCGCCGCCAGCTGCCGGAACAGATCGCTCTCGGTCTCCCGGATCTTGGTGATCATCTCGGCGCTGCGAGAGAGCCGCTTGGCGATATCGTCCTCCTCGCGGCGGATGTCGCGCAAGGCCTCATCGAGCGAGTGCAGGGCGTCTGGGCCGGATAGGGTCATGGCAGAACCCGTTTGATTATTCGCTCTGCCGAGACCGATGAGGCCAGCCGTTCGAGAACTGGAGCGGGGCGTGCATCAGTGGGTGAGCACCGGAAGCGCAGAAGGCTGGGCCCGGATGTCCGGCAGAGTGGAATCTGCGAGCGGGTTTTCACCATCGCGTCACCGCGCCGCCGAGCACAGGCACGGCATAGTCCAGCTCGAGGAAGCCATACTGCTTGATGCCCACGATATTGCGCTGGATGATGCCATCGTCCCGCTTATCCGCTTCCACCGTCCGGTACACCGCTTCGGGCACCCGCACCCCCCAGATCGAGACGGTCTCGGTCTCCCCATTCTCCTCGTTGAGGATGGGCAGGCTGAGCGCCTTTCCGTCCGGATCCAGTGCTTCGACTACCACGTAATAATTGGTTGCCTCGGTGTTGATCTCGGGGAAAGTCCAAAAGCCCGATTTCACGTCCTGGCGGTTGACGATCCGCAGGTTGTATTCCTGCCGCAGCGTCTCGCGCAGCGCCGTCAGCGATTCGATGGCCCTGAGCGCGCCGGCCCGGTCACCTTCCGTTGCCGCGGCCTTGCCGCGGTAGCGCATCTCCTCGGCCTCGACCGCCGCCTGCTGCACCTTGGTCTCGTTGAAGACCGCCTGGTAGAGTGCGTCCATCTCGGCCGGCAGCTTTTCGGTGAGTTCGAGCCGCGCCGCCTCAGCCAGGCCCGCCTGGTACGGCTTGTAGGCGAGGTAGTAGCCGCCCAGCCCAATGGCCAGGATCAGCGCGATGGCGAGAGCCGCCGGCCCCCATTTCCGCCGTCCCACGTAGATACGCGCCAGCGTCGTCCCCAGCCCCGGTTTGGGCGGGGTGTAGACAAAGCGGCTCTCATCCAGCGCCGCCACGCCCTCCTTGAGGATGGCGTCGCTGACTTCGATGCCCTGCTCGTGGTAGATCTGCCTGAGCTTTTCGATGAGCTGGGCCTCGCGAGCCTCCTCGGAAAGCTCGCGCGTGACGAGGTCCTGCCGATGGCGCAGCGTATCCACCACATCCATCGCCAGCATGACGTCGTCGAGCGGCGCCTTGGCAGCAGTCGCTTCGGTGCTCATCTTCGCACGATCGTCGGGATCAGCAGTGCCGCTCACGCAGTTCCCTATGCCTTCTTGGTCTCGATCAGCAGGGCGTTGCCCTCGGCAGCCAGTAGGGCCAGCCGCCGCTTTCCGTCCTCGACTGCATCCCGGATTTCGGCCGAATTCTTGGTCGCCTGTTCGCGCATTTCGTTGATGATGGTGCGCGATTTCTCCTGGAAGGTGACGACGCTGTCGACCAGCTTCTTGACCGCGTCGGCGCGGATCGTGGGTCCGTAGCCGGCCTTGACCGCCGCCTCGCCGACCCGGTCGCCGATCTCGGAAAGCGTCTCGAGGCTCTTGGACATGCCTTCCTTCATCGCGTTCAGCGTCTCGGTCGATTCGTGCAGCCCGAACAGCCCCGTGAACGAGGCCGAGAGCGCGGTGAACACCGTCTCGTTGGTCGAAAAGAACGAGATCGATTGCTGGTAGACCCGCTCCTTGGCGTTGGTGGTCTGCATCAGCCGCGCCATCACCACTTCGGACGTCGAGTACGAGATGGTCAGGTTGTCCGAAAGGTCCTTGGCGATCTGGTAGCGGCGTTCCTCGTTCTGCAGGTCGCGCAGGCGCTCGTCGCGCGCCATCTCGAGCTTGGCCCGGTCGGCGGGCGTGCCTTCGGAGAAGGCGGAGAGGGTATCGCTCGCCGTCTTGAGGTCGATCTTGCGCATTTCGAGCTTGCCCTCGGCCAGCTCCAGCAGTTCGAGCGCCATCACCTCGGCCTGCTTCAGCGCCCCGCGGAAATCGCGATAGGCTTCGAGGATGGTGTGCTCGCGGTCGACCTGGTTCTTGGTTTCCTTCGAGACATTCAGATAGGTATCGCGGATGCGGTTGAAGCGGGTGGCGATATCGCCGCGCGAAACCTTCATCCATACGTTGGAGACGCGCTCCATCACGTCGAGCTTGCCGTCGTCGAGCTGGTCGACCAGGCCCTTGGCGTCGTCGCGGATGGAATTGAAGCTGTTGGTGATCTCTTCGTAGCGCTCGCCGATGGTCATCGCCGCCACCTGGCTGCGCACCACTTCGTTGAAGGCGCTGGCCTGGGTCAGCGTCCGGCCGATCAGGATCACCTTGGTCTCGTCCAGATGGGTGATCTCGGACAATAGGCCGATGATCGGCTGCTCGCCGGGCTGCTCCGGCCAGACGCCCAGGTCCTTGATGGCGCCCATCGCCTTGTCGAGATATTGCAGTGGCTTATCCATGACTTCCGTGGCCATCCGACGCGTCCTCCGGGTTCGGGCACCCTTATCTGGTGCAATGATTCCTGTCTGCCAGAGGCCTTACAATTCTTTGCTGTCCCCACTGGCACTATTTTGCCGATATGGTGCGAAAAAGACGCACGAATTGAGGCAGGAAAGCCTTTTGGCGGCCGGTATTTGCGTGGCCGGACGACCTCGATTGATCGCTGCGGTTTGAGGCGCTAGCCTCGCCGCTCAAAGCCAACCGGCAAGCACAAGGCAGCGCGATGCAATTCGGCGGACGATATCTCTTCTTCGCGACCCGCGCGGCGGTCTGGGCGGCGCTCAACAATACCGAAACGCTCAAGGCCGCCATCCCCGGCTGCCAGCGCATCGACTGGGCCGGCGACAGCGCGCTCGAACTCGAGATCAAGGTCAACCTGGGCATCGTGCAGCCGGTCTTTTCCGGCGACCTGACGCTCTCCCACGTCGTTCCCGCCCACCGCTACACGCTTTCGGGCCGGGGCCGCGGCGGCGTCCTGGGCATGGCGCAAGGCGCCGCCCACGTCGTCATCGAAGACGCCGAGGAAAATACCATGCTGCACTTCACCGCCACCGGCGGGGCCGATGGCGGCATCATGAAACTGGGCCGGGCGCTTGTCGGCAAATCCGCTCAAAAGGTCATCGACGGCTTCTTCGCGCGATTTGGCGATGCCATGGGCGTGCGAGTGACGCCGCTGGGGGAGTAAGGGCATCCCGGCCCACCGGCCCGCCCCCGGGAGACTGGTCGCCGCCCGCCCAGGCTGCAAATTTTTGACCAAACGTTCAAAAATCGCCGTTTTCCCTCTTGCCGAGTGTTGATTTGCAAGGTTGTATTTGCCCAACGCGTGAAGATCGTCAGGCGGCCATTGCCGTACCTCATGCGGAACAGGGAGACTGATTGATGACATATTTCACCAGGCACTTCGGTGCCCTCGCTGCCGGCGTGGCGCTCAGCGCCGTCCTCGCGGGCGCCGCCTTTGCCGATCCGGCGCTGATCTATGACGGCGGCGGCAAGTTCGACAAATCCTTCAACGAAGCGGCATATACTGGCGCCGAGAAATACAAGGCCGAGACCGGCGGCGCCTACGGCGATCTCGAGATCTCGGGCGATGCCCAGCGCGAGCAGGCCATCCGCCAGTTTGCCTCCCGCGGTGCCAACCCGATCGTCGTGCCCGGCTTCTCCTGGGAGACGGCGCTCAAGACCGTCGCCCCCGAATTTCCCGACACTCACTTCGTCATCATCGACACCGTGGTCGATCTGCCGAACGTGCGCTCGGTGGTGTTCAAGGAGCAGGAAGGGTCCTATCTCGTCGGCATCCTGGCCGCGATGAAGTCGGAAACCGGCAAGATCGGCGTCATTCCCGCCTTCAACTTCGATCTGCTCGAAGCCTTCGCCTGCGGCTACAAGCAGGGTGCCAAGTCGGTGAACCCGGACATCGAGGTCGCCGAAACCTATGTCGGCACCGGCTTTGAAGCCTTCAACGACCCGGTCAAGGCCACCGAGGTTGCCAAGTCGCAGCTCGATCAGGGCGTCGACGTGGTCTACCAGGTGTCCGGCGGCTCGGGCGCCGGCGTGCTGCAGGCTGCAGCCGATGCCGGCAAGTTCTCGATCGGCGTGGATTCCAACCAGAACCACCTCCACCCCGGCAGTGTGTTGACCTCGATGCTCAAGCGCGTCGACGTCGCCACCTACAATGCTTTCATGGACGAAAAGAACGGCACATGGACGCCGGGCCTGATCGTTCTCGGCCTTGCCGAACAGGGCGTGGGCGCCGCGTTCGACGAGAACAACGCTCCGCTGATAACGCCCGAAATGAAGGCGGCCGTCGACGCCGCAACTGCCAAGATCATCTCGGGCGAAGTGGTTGTCCACGACTTCCGTTCGGACAAGGCCTGCCCGGTCTGATCGTCAAAGTAGGTTTGGACACCTGATGCAGAGTCTGAACCAGACATCGGTGCAGCGGCCTGAAAAGGCCGCTGCGTCGCCTTTGGCGATCGAGCTGATCGGTATCAACAAGCATTTCGGCCCGGTGCACGCCAATCGGGACATTCACCTCGAAGTGCGCCGTGGCACCGTGCATGGCATCGTCGGCGAGAATGGCGCCGGCAAGTCCACGCTGATGTCTATCCTCTACGGCTTCTATAAGGCCGATTCCGGGGAGATCCGTGTCGACGGCGTCCCCCACGCCATCACCGATTCCCGCCACGCTCTCGCCCTGGGCATCGGCATGGTCCACCAGCACTTCATGCTGGTCGAAAATTTCTCCGTCCTCGAGAATATCGTCCTCGGTGTCGAGGACAGCTTTCTGTTGGGCAAGACGCTGAACCACGCCCGGGCACAGCTGCGGCGCCTCGCCACCGACTACGGGCTTGAGGTGGATCCCGACGCCGTCATCGAAAACCTCTCGGTGGGCCAGCAGCAGCGCGTCGAAATCCTCAAGGCGCTCTATCGCGGCGCCGAGACCCTCATCCTCGACGAGCCGACCGGGGTGCTCACTCCCGCCGAGGCCGATCACCTGTTCCGCATCCTCAGGACGCTGCGCGACGAGGGCAAGACCATCATCCTGATCACGCACAAGCTGCGCGAAATCATGGCCATCACCGACGAGGTTTCGGTGATGCGCCAGGGGGCAATGGTAAGGACCCTCCAGACCGCCGCCACTTCGCCTGGCGAGCTCGCCGAATTGATGGTAGGCCGCCGGGTGCTGCTGCGCGTCGACAAGGGGCCGGCCCATCCGGGCAAGGTGCTGCTCGAGGTCGAAAACCTCGTCGTCACCGACGATTTCAACATACCCCGCGTCAAGAATGTCAGCTTCTCGGTGCGCGCCGGCGAGATCGTCGGCATAGCCGGCGTAGCTGGCAACGGACAATCCGAGTTGCTCGAATCCATTTCCGGCATGCGCGATCAGCTCTCCGGCGAAATCCGGGTCGACGGCAAGGTGCTCTCGCTCGAAGGCGACGACGGCGCGGCGAGGGCCCGCAAGGCCGGCCTCGCCCACGTCCCAGAGGACCGGCTGCGCATGGGGCTGGTGAGCAACTTCCTCGAGTGGGAAAATTCGATCCTCGGCTATCAGGACAAGTACGGCCGGGGCCTCGGGCTCGACATTGCCGCTGCCAAGGCCGAGGCGAAAGAGCGGATCGCCAAATTCGATATCCGCCCCCCCAATGCCGAACTCAAGACCGCCAATTTCTCCGGCGGCAACCAGCAGAAGATCGTCCTCGCCCGCGAGATGGAGCGCGATCCGGACGTGCTGGTGGTCGGACAGCCGACCCGCGGCGTCGATATCGGCGCCATCGAATTCATCCACAACCAGATCATCAAAATGCGCGATGCCGGCAAGGCCATCCTCCTCGTCTCCGTCGAACTCGACGAGATTCGCTCGCTTTCCGACCGCATTCTCGTCCTGTTCGACGGCCAGATCGTCGGCGAGGCCGATCCGGCCACGGCCGACGAGGGCCAGCTCGGCCTGCTGATGGCCGGCGTGTCGAATGCGGATGCCGCCAATACCGCTGGCGGCGCGCTGCTCGCAGAAGGTCAGCTTGAGCGAGCGACCATGGACGACACGACCAGGGATGCGGTTTCATGAGCACGCGTACGGCGCTCCCCCGCTGGGTCGATGTCGTGCTGCTGCCGCTGCTCAACGTCGTGCTGGCATTTCTTGTGGGCGGATTGATCGTTCTGGCTGTTGGGCAGAACCCACTCGATGCCGTCGGCATCATGCTGTTCGGCGCCTTCGGCTACGGCTCGGGCTTCGGCTACACGCTCTACTACACCACCGATTTCGTCTTCGCCGGCCTGGCGGTCTCGCTCGCCTATCATGCCGGCCTCTTCAATATCGGGCCGGAAGGCCAAGCCTATGTCGCCGGCCTCGGGGTGATCCTCGTCGGACTGGCCGTCAATGGCCTGCACTGGGCGCTGGCGTTCCCGTTGATGATGATCGCCGGCGCCCTGTTCGGGGCGTTCTGGGCCTTCATTCCCGGCTATCTGCAGGCCAAGCGCGGCAGCCACATCGTCATCACCACCATTCTCTTCAACTTCATCGCCGCCTCGCTGATGTCCTTCATGATCACCCGCATCCTGAAGCCGGCGGGGGTCAATTCCGACGAAAGCGCGCCTCTCGATGCCATCACCCGCGTGCCGCAGCTGAGGCTGTTCTTCGAGATCTTCAAGAACTCGCCGGTCAACATCACCTTCTTTCTCGCGCTGATCGCCCTCGTCGCCGTCTACTGGCTGATCTGGCACACCAAGTTCGGCTTCAAGATGCGCGCGCTGGGCAACAACCCGACCGCCGCAAGCTACGCCGGCATCTCCAACGAGAAGACCATCATGATCACCATGGCCATGGCCGGCGTGCTCGCCGCCATGGTAGCGGTCAACAACGTCGGCGGCGTGCAGGGGCGGCTCATCCTCAACTTCGTCAATGGCGCCGGCTTCGTCGGCATCGCCGTGGCCTTCATGGGGCGCGGCCACCCCGTCGGCGTCGCGCTGTCGGCGCTGCTGTTCGGCGCCCTCTACCAGGGTGGGCAGGAATTGGCCTTTTCCATGCCGGGCATCACGCGCGAAATGATCGTCACCATCCAGGCACTGGTGATTCTCTTCACCGGCGCCATGGGCGATATGCTGCGCGGGCCGCTCGTCCGGCTGTTTTCCCGATCAGCCGTGGCCGGGGGCGCGTGATGCAATATTTCGTCGACCTCACGCTAATTCTCGATTCCACCGTCCGGCTCGCAGTCCCATTGCTGCTCGCCTGCCTCGCCGGGCTCTATTCCGAGCGGGCGGGCATTGTCGATATCGGGCTCGAGGGCAAGCTGCTCGGCGCTGCTTTCGGCGCGGCAGCAGCCTCGGCAGTCACCGGGTCGGCCTGGATCGGGTTGTTCGCCGGGGTCGGCGTCGCGCTGGGCTTCTCCGCCATCCACGGCTTCGCCTCGATCATGCTCAAGGGCAACCAGACCATTTCTGGCGTCGCGCTCAACTTCCTCGCCGCCGGGCTCACCACATTCCTCGGCCAGTCCTGGTTCAAGCGCGGCGGCTA
>Ga0214473_10006179_pt1 | contig 14335 bp, 10 predicted proteins | sample RVTome_7_FD_203509 | JGI IMG/M metagenome (GOLD analysis project Ga0214473, IMG submission 203509) | Soil microbial communities from uranium-contaminated site in the Upper Colorado River Basin, Wyoming, United States - RVT98D197 | ecosystem: Environmental > Terrestrial > Soil > Contaminated >... | reverse complement strand
TCGAGGTTCTTTGGGTCGGGGTAATTCACCTGCTGAACGTGCACCATGGCCGTCATGAACCCGGTCCAGTCGAAAGCGGGTGCGCCGGCCACAATGCCGTCGAAATCCTCCGGGTAGCGTTGAGATTCCATCATGGCTTGGCCGCCCCCTCGCGAGCAGCCCACGAAGTAGGAGTATTCGGGATCGCGGCCGTAACAGGCACGGACGATCGCTTTGGCGACTTCGGCCGTCCGGTGAACCGCTCCATATCCGAAGTTGACCTGGGCCTCGACATTGTCGAGCGCCCAACCGGCCTGGATGCCGGAGGGCCACTGGTGGCCGGTGTCGGTGCCCACGGTCGCGTAACCTTGGTGGACCGTCCCGCGCATAACATTGGCGACACTTCCGACGTAGCCGCCCCCGCCCCCCATGGTGAACCTGCCGTTCCATTCATCCGGAAGAAGAAGCTCGAAATGGATCGTGCCTCCGATGATACCGTCGACCTTGTAGTGCGCCGCTTTTCTGCCTTCGTTCTTGCCCGGTTCCGAGCCTACAGTCTCTTCCGTCTCGCCCTCGACATGCGTGGCGGACACGATGCGGACGTCGGGCAGCCGCAGGTTCTCAATTTCCGGACCGGTCAGTGTGATGCCGACCGTCGGGACATCGGAAGCGGCGTTGGTTCCACCGACAGCGGAGACAACCGCACAAAAAACAATTGACAGGGACCACGTATACTGCAGAAAAGAGCGCTTCATTCTCACCGACCTCCTTCGAGAGCCCCAACAGCCTCACTCTCCATCTCGACTCGTCAGGACCTTCTTCATTTTTACACATTCAACCATCCTGCCTGATTTGCAGGTGTGGCATTCAAATGTCTCCCGGACCCACGGAGTTTACCGGATTTCACCAAGGTGGTCTCGCGTGTAGGGCCAAACACGTCCGATATCAAAGGATCAGAGTGCCACCTCCATCGTCTTGAAATCGATAATTCCCCCACCAAAGATATGGAACCCGCACTTGCGGTAGAAGTCCTCGTTTTCCTTGTTGAATGTAACCTGGACGCATTGGATGCCCAGGGACTTGGCATAGCGGACGGCGTTCTTCACCAACTGGGCGCCGATGCCCCGATTCTGATAGTCGGGATGTACGATAAGGTCGACAAGGAAAGCATCAGCCACACCGTCGGAAATGACCGACACGAAGCCGACCAACCGTTCTCCGTCCCTGGCGACGAAGTAAGTGTAAACGCCTTTCAGAACACGGTCGTACGTCCCGGGTTCATGATCCCAGCCGACGGTTGCGCGGAGCGCACCGATCTCTTCGTCCGTTACGGAGGCTTCTCGGGCTACCTGAACGCCCACGCTCGAACCTCCCCAAGTTGTATCTGCCGCCCGTTTTCTCCCAGCGCGTCCGCGCCGGGTTTTCTCATGTGCGCTATGGAAGGTAATCCTCCCTCACCGGAGAAAAAACCTCGATGGCGACCGAGTCCTCCAGGATCTCCGCGCCGTGCTCGACGTCGCCGGGGATACACCAGCTGTCTCCTGGGCGAGCGTCGTACTCCTCGGCCCCGATGGAGAGGCGCATTCTGCCTTTCACGAGATATCCGGTCTGTTCGTGAGGGTGGGAGTGGCGAGGCAGGGCGCTTCCCTTTTTCAGCAAAAACTCGGTCATCAGCGTCTGTTGGCCGAAGACGAGTGTTTTCCTTTCGATGCCTTCCAGGGCGGGCTCGTAGCCGGATTCGCTGTGTTTCTCAAACACATTGTGCTCCTTTCCAGATTGCCGACACGCCCCTCGGAGGTGGAGCAGGATGAACCGATCCAAAACCGGTCAACAGCGGTTAGACTTCCTCAAGCACGGCAAACCCCTCCGGGTACTCCCGAGTGAGAAACGGATTGGCCTCCGCAGCTCCGTCGCCGACAAACACTTCTTGCCCCAGGTCGAAAGTCAGTTCACGCCCCAGGCGATAGGAGATGTTGGCAATGTGGACGAGCCTGGCCGAGAGGTGTCCCTCGAGAATATCCGCATTCAAATCCTCAGGATTCCGGCTGCGGACCGCTTCGATGAAATTGACGTAGTGCGGGTGATAGGTTTCGTCGAAGGCCGCAGCCGGTTTGAAGTCCTGCTTCCCGGCGAAAGGTTTGCCGTCGTAGCCGAATTTCGGCTGCCAGTTGCCCGCCGTCTGGTCCTGATTGGGATATCCCGCATTGGAACCTCCCCAATTGGCTCCCGCGAGAAAGCCCTCCGAGCCGTAGTAGAGGTTTCCGAGTTGGACTCCTTCTTCGGCATTCGTGTATCGTCCGCGGACTCCGTACTCGAGCCGAGTCCCGTTTTCGTAGGCGATCGAGACGGTCAATGTGTTCGGGGTCTGTCCCTGGTCCTCATAGCCGTACCGACCGCCCGAAGCATAGACTTTCACTTTCCCCTCTTGGTTCAAGACACACCGAGCGAGATCCATTTCATGAATGCCCTGGTTACCGACGTCGCCATTGCCGAAGTCCCAGAACCAGTGCCAGTTGTAGGGCACGAGATTGGCATGGTAAGGGTGCTTCCCCGCCGGTCCCAACCAAAGGTCGAAATCCAGATTTGCGGGGGGACCGGCTTCCTCCTTGAAACCGATCGAATCCCTCCGCTTGTAGCAAAGGCCGCGCGACATGTAGATGTCGCCGATGAGGCCCTCCCGCAGTTGGGGAACCCTTTCGAGAATGTGGGGGAAAGAGCGCGCCTGCATGCCCACCTGGACGATCCGCTTGTACTTGCGGGCCGCCTCGACCATCTTTCTTCCCTCCCGGACACACCACGCGGCGGGTTTCTCAACATAGACGTCCTTGCCGGCCTGACAGGCCCAGATGGTGATGAGCGCGTGCCAGTGGTTCGGCGTCGCGGTCGAGATGACGTCGATGGAGCTGTCCTCCAAAAGCTTGCGGACATCGCGAAAAGTCTTGGGGCGCTTTCCACTCTTGCCTTCCACCTCGGCTGCGCGCTTCTGCAGCACTTCGTCGTCCACGTCGCACAAGGCAACGAGATCGACGCCATTTTCGGCGAGACTGAGGAACTTGTTGATGTGGGTATTCCCCTGCCCGTTTATACCCACACAGGCGGCGCGAATTCGTTCGTTCGCTCCAACGGCCCCGAACGAGGGACCGGAAGCCGACTGCAAGAGCCCCACACCGGTGGCAGTGGCAGCCGTAGATTTGAGGAAACCGCGGCGGGTCAAATGATTGGACTTCATCTTTCACCTCCTGGCTGGAAAATCGGGGACAGACTGCGAATTAACGTCTGTTCGACTTTCCGTGGTAACGCCCCGCTTTGGGGTAATTCGTAGTCTGTCCCTGAATTTCTTCTTGCTTCAATACGGCGGTTCGGCGGGCCCATCGTATCCGCAAAGTCCCAGTCGAGGTGAATTGGGGATGGGAATCAGTTCTGCATACTCGGCGCAAGGATGGCTCTTGGCGTGCTTCTCGCACACGGCCCCCAGCCCGTCATATTCCATAGCACACTCGAAACACCACAATGAGGCCGGTTCGTCGCAATCTCCGCAGATCATCTCGGGTGGGTTGTTGCGGGCCATCAAGAAAATGGGGTGTTCTGTCAGCGGCTTGCCGTCACGCATTCCGACGGGCTGGATCAGGGTTTGCGACTCGGTTCCGAAATCATAGATGTGAGTCAGCTCGATCCCCTTTCCGAATACGCTTCCCGCAAGTTCCTCGAACGGAATCTCCTCCGCATATCGCCCCCCCGCGAAGAAGGCGCTCAGGTGCTCGCAACACTCAAGCCAAATGGTGCGTAGATAGGAGTCCAGGTCATCAAGAGGGGCCGACCCGCGCATTTCAAGATGCAACCAGTAGTCGCCGTCCCAGGCATCCCGGACCCGCAGGTGCATGAGTTTTTCTGTCTTCCGGCTCTTCCGGTCGGCATCATGGATGGCCTTTTGACGCTGAGGACAGAAAGACAAGTGCCTCGCCATTCCGGCAGAGGTCATCTCTTTTCCGCAGAAATTGCATTTTCCTTTTGTCTGTGCACGCCGTGTCATGTGACATTCCCTCCTGGACGAAAATCGGGAACAGACTGCGGACTCACTCGAGATCGAGGTAACCGCAGACCCCGAAAAAGGTGTCAATACGCGGTCTCTCCCCGATTCTCCCGATTCTCATAGACTGTCTTCAGATGCTGCAGAATCCTTTCTTTCTCAGCAGGCCCAAACTCGTGTCCGTAGAATCTCAGAAAAATCCTTCCCGGCATCTCTTCCGGCGGTATGGTCTCCCCACTCGCCTTCAACCCGGCGCGCACAAGAGACTTCGCCGTCATAAACATGCGAGTGGCCATGGTCAGCCTCTCGGCGGGAGAGCGCGACATGATCATCTCTCTGTATCGAGCCTCAACCTCGGGGGGAGTGTCCTTCATCGCGCCTCAACTCTTTCAGCATTTCAGCAACGCTTAAGACCTCGGCCCACCCTTCAATGTAGGCCCAATCAAGGTCGGGAACCGATTCGATGATAGCACGTACGTCGCCAAGATGGAGTTCGGAATCCGACGCCCTGGACCAATGGAGTTTTGACAGAATCAGATCCTCCAATGCGACTACCCAGACTCCCTCTCCTTCAATATCGAGTCTTCGACGCCGTTCAAACTCCACTTTTCGATAGTCTTCGTCCTTCCGAACGATGAAATCGGCCTTTAGAATCCAATCATTATGAATAATGTTGAACATCGATCGGCGATCGATGGCGTCTTGGATACTATCTGAATCGACATAGCAGTCTTGCGCGAACAGATCCACAATCTGCTCGATGTCGTCCCTCCGACAATCGACCACCAAGTCAATGTCGCGGGTCATCCGGGGAATGGAGTAAATCGTCATCGCCATGGAACCGGTAATCATGTACGGGATCTTTGCCGACTCCAGGCGAGAAGCGATCATCTTGACGAACTCGAGCTGCTCATCCATATCGAATGGTCCTCTGTGGGACATCACTCCCCGAACAACAGCTGGTCCAAACCGACAACCAAACCTTTGAGCTCTCTGACTTTCCGACACGCCAGAATCACCCCCGGCATGAAGCAAGAGCGGTCGATGCTGTCGTGACGGATCGTCAGCGTTTGTCCGGGAGCGCCCAGGATGACCTCCTGGTTGGCCAGCATCCCCGGCATCCGGACGGAGTGAATGCGAATCCCCTCGTATCGGGCGCCTCTCGCGCCCGACAGGGTTTCGGTTGCGGCGTGCGGACCTTCGAAAGCCGGCAAACCGGCATCGGCACGGGCCCGGGCCATGAGCTGAGCGGTCTTGTGCGCGGTTCCGGAGGGAGCATCGGCTTTGCCCGGATGGTGCAGCTCGACAATCTCCGCGCGTTCCATGTGCTTGGCGGCTTCCGCCGCGAAGCGCATCATGAGCAACGCCCCGATCGCAAAGTTGGGTGCGATGAAAAAGCCCAGTTTCTTCCCGCCACAGAGGGCGGAAAGTTCCGCAATCTGCTCGGAAGTGAAGCCGGTGGTTCCGATCACACCATGGCATTCGTTCTCGGCGATGGTTCTCGCATTCTGGAAGGCGCAGGAGGGGTGCGTAAAGTCGACGACCACGCAGCCCTTCCGCGACGCCAGTTCCCTGGTCAAGTCATCGCCCAGGTCCAAACTCGCGAGGAGCTCCAGGTCCTTCGCGGCTTCCACCGTCCTCACAGTCTCGACTCCCATCTTCCCAAGAGCGCCATTGACAACGATCGGAATCTTGGACATCTTGCCCCCCCACGCTGGAAAATGTGTTTCGATCCCCCGGTCAGGGACACCGTGCTGCTTGCGTAATGGTTGAATTCAAGCATAATGGAAGCGTGCATTCCAGTTGGGTTGCCGAGGCTGCTTCGTCGAGATCTCGATCCCAATCCAGTTTCCCAAGGAAGGATTCGTTGAGGAAGTATCGAACCAACACCGGTACGCTCTGTGGTGTGAGGGCCGTTTGTGCGATTTCGTGGAGACAGGTTCTCGCATTTTTCTGTTTTTCTCTGGTCGCGGTCTTTGCGGGGCCGATGGCGCGGGGCAACGACCGACCGGACTGGGTCGAGCAGGTCGGAGCCTATCCGGTGGGCCAGACCGATCCCTTTTCAGATACAATCCACCGGTTGCAGGTTCTCAAACTCTTCTCTTACGAGCGAGAGGACATCCAACGCGACTTTCCCGGTTGGGACTCCGGACCGACTCTCCTCGCCGACCTCTTCCCTCACTGCTACGAGTCTCTCCAGCTGCGCTTCGATCCCCACGAGTTTGAGGAGAGGGGCCGCTTTCTTTTTGCCCGGGATTTCGAACCGCATCAGGTCGATCCAAACGCCGTTCTGAAGACCAATCAGACCTACTCGCTGCACATCGACCGCTATGCGGACCCTCGCTATGAGGGACGTTATTCCGGGGCGATTCTTCTCGTGCCGGGGACAGGTTCCTACGGGGGCAACTACGTCAAATTCGCGCTTTCCATGGCCGCACTTAAAGGCTACATCGTCTACGCGATCGACCCGCTTTACCATGGCCGGAGTCATGGGCACAAGTTGATCCGGAAGAGCGTCGAGGGCGAAGGGACAGGCGTGTCCTTGCCGAAGGCCATCGGCGAAGACGGGAACTGGAATTTCCTCGCGAGCCTGGAACCGGGCTGGGAAGAGGTGCATCCGGGCAAGGTCAACCTGAGCCATTTCGTGACCAATATCCAAGCCGTGGGAAGGCGGATCGCCAAACGAGAGGAAAAGAACCTGGCGCATCTGAACGATGCGATCCTGGCATTGCCGCCCGAACAGAGATCCGAGACATGGTTCGGAAAGCCGGTCAACTCGCTGACCCATGTCACTCTGATCGGGACCAGTCAGGGGGGCGAAACGGCGTTTTGGTCGGCTGACCCGCGGGCAACGGGTCAAGGCGAGCAGGCGGCCTATGGAATCCTCTACCCGTTCGACAGCGTCATCTGCCACGACATCTACAACTCCGCTTTTACAGCTCCGCAAAAGAGGATGAAGATGCTGCGGTCCTCTTTGGCCGGAGGCCTCTGCGCCCGAATCATGGCGGACCGTGACAGCCTCTGGGAGAATGCGGACTGGACGAAATACTACGATGGGGTGTCTCTCTTCCTGCGTGCGGCCGACCGCTGGGTTCGTTGGCGTTACGACATGGAGGGTTACCAAGCCCTTCTCCGCTACGGGAAGGCTCACCGCGACACTCTTCCTCAGATGAGGCTCCCTCTTCTGGTTTCCATCGGGAAGAATGACCGCCTGTACCCGAACGACCGGGACGCTCAAGATTTGGTGATGAAGCTTTTCAAGGAGCTCCAAAGAGTTCCCGGCGACCAGTCGGCCTGGTTCCTCCAGTTCCAGACCCCCCCGGGAATGAACGGCCATCAGCTGTTGGTTCACCACACCTTCCCTTTTGTGGATCTCGTCGACGAGTGGATCCGGTACCGGCGGGGAGGACCCGACGGGTTCTTCAACTACGACCCGGATCTTTGGCAAAGGGCGCCCTGAGGAGATCGCGTTCGTCGGTTTCCCCGGGCCGAAAAGAGCGCTGAAAATCAACGTCCCGCGCCCTGGATTCCCGCTTTCGCGGGAATGACGGAAAACGAGACGTTTTCCCCAGCGGTCATCCCCGCGAAAGCGGGGATCCAGGAGAAGCAGGACTTTTTCAACGGCCTGCTAGGATATGTAAAGACCCCTCTCAGTCACCCCTACAAGGGGAGAGGATTCTCCCCCTTCCCTCGTAGGGAAGGGGGAGGCGCAAGCTCCGCACCGGCGTAAACACCAGTGCTAACGCTGCAAGCACGCTGAAGCGCGCTACCGATCCGAGGGCGCTTCAGCGTCCTTTCTTGCCTCAGAGACCCGTCCTTCAGGGAGGGGCGCGTGCCTGACCGGTCAATCAGGGCACGTGGGAGAGGTCTTACATTCTAAGGCAAAGGCTCGCCAATGCTTTGCCGCCTTGAGGTTGCGAGGAGTCCCTCGTGCCCGTTCGGCCGCCAAGTTGGCGAGGCTGAGGCTGAGTTGACATGCGGGGACGGAACGGCTATCCACTCGGTTTGTGACGATGGGGATTCCCAATCGGTTGTCGCCCCCATCGAGTTGGCGGCTACTCCGCTCACGCCGGAGTCTCCACTCCAGAACGGTTCTGCTTTCGGGAGTCCAATCCCTGGACCAGCGGGTATAAGGTGGAACACGATGACCGAAACAAGAGTTTTCTTTGGCTGGTTCCTGTTGACTTTTCTTGCCGCTGCGAGCGTTTTGGGTCGCGCGCCGGCGAAGGATCTACAGGCGGATGCCTCTCCCGAAGAAGTCTTCGACTGCTACACCCCCGTCGACGGAGGATGGCACATCCGGATCGCGGGCAACGCGGAGGCACCGCGCTTGGAACCCCGCTCGCGGATAGGCGTGGTCGAAGACAATCCCCGCCTGCACCGCCGCCCCCTGTACCCGCCGGCCGACCGGAGAATGATTTGGGACGAGGAAGAAGTCCGGACCCTCGAACGTTTCGGATTCCGTCCCCTCGTGCTGGCGTACAACGAACCGCGATTCCTCTTCGATTTCCATTCGGCGGGCGGGCTGCTCGGCCGTCTTCACATCGGCCTTTCAAGCGGTGATTCAAGCAAGTGGTTTCATCAGTGGTCCGAACTGAACGTCTCCTACGTGGATGGCCGCATGGAGTATGAGATCCACGATCCGGATTTCCCGGGAGTGGCCGTGTCGCTGAGCGCGATTCCCCTGTCCCAGTCGGCGGGACTTCTGCTGAAGGTTTCCGTTCTGGGCGCCCCGAAGGGCTCCTCGCTCGTATGGGCGTACGGCGGAGCCTCGGCCTTCTGGACGAACTACAACATGACCGCCCCGGAGTTTTCGTATCGTCCGAACCAGTCCATGAAAGACCGGGTCGCCTGGACAGACGAGCCGCCGATACACCGGTTTACCCTCCGCCGTCCCTTTGACGAGCACGACGTTTACATGCAGGAGGTCTTTGCGGCCCCGCGCCACTTGCCGGGCTGGGAGGCGGTCATCAAAGGAGGCAGTTCCTGGGAAGGGAGATCGGGTTTCGGCAACCCCAAAGCCTTCGACCTGTCGCCCGCGCATCTGGCAAACACCGCCTCCTGGTGGGTTCCCTCTTCCACGGCGGAACAACCCTCCTGCGTTGCGGTTCAGGAGATCCCTTTGAGCGACGGGAAGACCGAAGGGTATGTCGCTGTCGGCATGGGGAAGAATCTCGAAGAGGCCATCCGGAATCCGGGAGAAGCCTGGAAAGCCGCGACGGCCAGGAACGCTTCCATCGCCCGGCGGATTGTGACGAAGACACCCGACCCCTACTTGGACGCCGCCATGCGGATGATGGCTTTTTCCACGGAAGGGACCTGGGGGGATTCCTCGGTCCTTCACGGCGCCTGGTCGTGGCGGTACGCCTACCTCGGCTGGCGGGGCTGGTATGGCTCGACCTGCTATGGTTGGACCGACCGGATCGGGAAGGCCATCGAAAACCACACGGAGCTAGGCCTCATCCTCGAAGGGGAGGATGAGGGTGCGCTTGCCCCCATGCTCGAGTTTGAGGGAAACGTTTCCTACAACATGAACGAAGTCTTTCTCGACCAGGTCAGGCAGTACTTCGACTACACGAACGACCTGGAATTGATGCGCAGGGTTTTTCCCGCTCTGAAGGGAATCGCGGCGTGGGAGAATAGAAGGCTTCAGCCGAAGGGCGAGCATCTGTATGAGAACGCGCTGAATACCTGGATCAGCGACTCGCACTGGTACATCCAGGGGCAGTGTACTCAAGCATCGGCGTACATGCTGCGCGCGCACACGTTCCTGGCCGACCTGGCCGAACGACTCGGCGAAGATCCGGCCCCCTTTCGGGAGAAGGCGGGGAGAATTTTCGCCGCCATGCAGGAAAAGCTCTGGATGCCGGACCGGGGTGTCTTCGCGGAGTACTTGGACACACGCGGGCATGGCATGTTACACACCGAACCGGAACTTCCCACCATCTACCACAGCGCCGAGTTCGGCGCCGCCACGCCCGAACAGGTTGCCCGGATGCTGCGGTGGGTGGACCGGAATCTGAAACCGGAGGAAACCCCGGGAGGAGGGAAGCTCGTCTGGAGCTCGAATTGGTTTCCGAATCGTGGCCGGTCCTATACCCATAGCACCCACGAGATGGCTTATGGGGAGGAGCTCAACCTTGCCCTGACAAATTGCCTTGCAGGACGGAGCGACGAGGCCTACTCGCTCATTCGCGGCGTTCTGTGCGGAATCTTCAATGGCCCCACACCCGGCGGTCTCTCCTGCCATTGCTACACCGATGGTCGCCAGCGCGCCAACGACGAATTCGCCGATGCGATCGGCATGTGGGGGCGGACCGTTGCCGAAGGGCTTTTCGGCATCCAACCTCACAAACCCGATGGGTACATCACCCTCGCTCCGCAGTTTCCCGACGACTGGAACGAGGCTTCCATCCGGACGCCGCTTTTCTCCTACAAATGGAAGAGGGACGACGGAGAAATTCGGATTGAATGGGACACGCCCGATGCCACAAAGGTACGTCTTCGCCTCCCACTTCACTCGAAACGAGTTGAATCGGTGGAGGTAGATGGAGCGCGGGTGGAATTCGATGTGGAACCGGGTTATCTCGGCGTCGACTGGCTGCAAACCGAGATTCCGAGTGCCAGGGAGGGAAGGATCCTCGTCCGTTGCAGTCCTAGGGAGTCGGACCGTTCGACAGAAAGCATGGCCTCTTGGCAACCCCGGCCGCCCGACCGGGTATGGACGATTCCCGAGGTCGGCGAGAAAAGCCTCGACCGTTGGCAACTGGTAGAGTTGGAGGGGGTCTTCAACGCGGGAGTCACCGAGGTTCTTCCCACGGTAACCGAGAAAGCGGTTGCACCCGAGCTCCCCGCCAGTCAGGTCGGATTCAATTACTGGAAGGATCACCTGCTTCAGTACCACGGCAGCCGCAACGAGCCGGTAAGCGACTCCGCCTGGCGGGCGAAAGTCGGACCCGATGGCGTTGCCTGGACGACGGACGGGATCCCCTTCAAGACCTCGAAAGAGGGGCGCAACATTGGAGTGGTCTCGCTGACCGGGGCCTATTCCCCCCGTCTGGAATTCCCCGTAAACGCGAAAGGGAAAACTTTGTACCTGCTGGTTGGAGGGATGAGTTTTCCGGTCCAGAGCCATGTCGTAAACCTCCGCGTGACCCTCCACTACGCCGATGGGGATAGCGTGGAGCGCGAGTTGGTGAATCCTTTCGGTATCGGCGATTGTTGGAGCACCTGGTGCGGCCGTTTCCATGACACCCCCGCGAACGGTTTCGAGAACATCGGGGGGAGAAGGGGCCCCGCCGGTTCTTCTGAAGTGACGGATCGGACCCAACCGGTGGAGCTGGACACGGAGGCCCAGTTGGTTCCGTTCGACGTCCGGCAAGAGACCGAATTGACGAAAGTCGAGGTCGAGGCGATCGCCAACGACGTCGTTTTCGGAGTCATGGGAGCGACGATTCTGAAATGAGGAAGAGACCGGCTTCTCCGCGGCCATGTTTCAGTCGAGTCATCGAGTCACTAGGAGGTTGGCAATGAAACGTTATGGGATGGTGATCCGATTGCGTCCGGACAAGTTTGAGGAGTACAAGCGACTGCACGCCGCCGTCTGGCCCGACGTCCTGGCCAGGATCCGGGAGTGCAACATCCGCAACTACTCAATCTACCACAAGGACGGGTATCTCTTCAGCTACTTCGAGTACGCCGGCGAAGACTTCGACGGCGACATGGCCAGAATGGCAGCCGACCCGACCACCCAGAAGTGGTGGGACGTCTGTAAGCCCTGTCAGAAGCCCCTGGAGACGAGAGCGGAAGGGGAATGGTGGGCGAACATGGAAGAGGTATTCCATTGCGACTAAGGGGTATGCGAAAATACTCCCGACCGTCCTCTTCTTCTCCTTGACGCAGGACTTTTGTGTCTACCACCACGTGAGGAGCAGGCTGTTGACCAGAAGACCGCGTGTCCCCAGAACCCGAGGTAGGCTCCTTCCTCTTACCTTCACTTTCACGCTTCTGATTTCGGCCGGCGACACGACGGCCGGGCTTTGGGATCGATTCGATGCCGCCACGTCGCGAATCGGTCTGGCCACGGTGGCGCTCCAGTTGCGTTGGCTGCATCAGTTCCAATTCGCCGGCTACTACGCGGCGGTGGAAAAGGGTTTCTACAGGGAAGCGGGACTGGAAGTCGCCCTTGTGGAAGGAAGTCCCGACCGCAATCCCAGTGAGGAAGTCCTGTCCGGCCGCGCTCAATATGGAACGGGCAACAGCGGGATACTCTGCCAACGCCTTCATGGAAAGCCTGTCGTGGCGTTGGCCGCCGTCTTCCAACACTCTCCTTCGATCCTGCTGGCTCGGAAAGACTCGGGAATAGCCACACCTCAAGACATGATCGGCCGGCGTGTCATGATGATGGGCGGCGTCGACGACGCCGAACTCTTGGCCATTTTCCTCAACGAGGGGGTCTCCCTCGACCGGATTGTCCGGATCGACACCAGCTACAACATCGACGACCTGATCGAGGGAAAAGCGGACGTCTTCAACGCCTACACCACCAACGAGCCTTACTATCTTGAGCACAAGGGGATTCCCGTTTCGATCGTCCACCCACAAACCTACGGAATCGACTTCTACAGCGACATTCTCTTCACCTCCGAGGAGGAAATCCGGGAACACCCCGACCGTGTGCGCGCCTTTCGCGAAGCCAGCTTGCGAGGCTGGCAATACGCCATGGATAACACGGAAGAAGTCATCCAGATCATTCACGACCGGTACGGCGCTCAAAAGACTCTCGATCATCTCCGATTCGAGGCTGAGGAAATACACAGACTGATTCTTCCCCGCCTGATCGAGATCGGACACATGAATCCGGGGCGTTGGAAGCATATCGCGGACACTTTCGTCCAAGTGGGGATGGTCGAACCCGTCTACTCGCTGGAAGGTTTCGTTTACGACGCGAACCCGGATCCGGATTACGCGTGGTTGTGGTGGACGGCTGGAGTGACGGCGGTTCTTGCATCGCTGGTCGGAGTCTGCGCGGTGGTCCTCCTCGTTTTCAACAAACGGTTGCGGGGCGCCGTGAGTCGTCGCACGCTCCAGATGGAGAAAGCCAACGAGGAACTTCTGACGGAAATCGCGGTTCGCAAACGGGTTGAAGAGGCCCTCCAGGCGAGCGAGAACCGGTATCGGGAGCTTTTCGACGCCGCTCCGGTCGGGTACCACGAATTGGATTGGAAAGGACGCGTCGTCCGGGTCAACCGAACCGAGCTGGAAATGCTCGGATACGAGGCCGATGAGTTCGTGGGGCGGTACAACTGGGAGTTTGTGGTGGAACCGGAGATATCGAAACAGGCGTTTGAACGGAAGATGAAAGGTTCCATGCAACCCGGTCAGGCTTTCGAACGGACCTACAGGCGAAAGGACGGTTCCACGCTGAACGTTCTCATCGAAGACCGCCTTCTCCGAGACGAAGAGGGAACTATCTTGGGGGTTCGGTCGACCCTGCAGGATATCACCGAACGCAAGAAGGCCGAGGAGGAGCGGCGGAATCTGGAATTGCAGGTTCAGCACGCCCAGAAACTCGAAAGCCTGGGTGTCCTGGCGGGAGGAATCGCCCACGATTTCAACAACCTGCTTATGGGGATCCTGGGGAACGCCGACCTGGCTCTGATGGACCTGTCCTCCGTCTCTCCGATACGGGCCAACATCGAAGACATCCTGAAGGCGTCCCACCGGGCCGCCGATCTGTGCAAACAGATGCTCGCGTATTCGGGTAAGGGCAGGTTCGTCATCGAAGGGATCAACCTGGAAGAACTCGTCCAGGAAATGGCCCACATGCTCGAAGTTTCGGTCTCCAAGAAAGCCCTTCTCAAATACAACTTCACCTACCGCCTTCCCTCCATCGAAGGGGATGCCACCCAGATTCGGCAGGTTGTCATGAACCTGATCACCAATGCCTCGGAGGCGCTCGGCGACAATACCGGGATCGTCTCGATTTCCACGGGGGTGGTGGAGTGCGACCGGAATTACTTGAGGGAAACCTATCTGGATGAGGATCTGTCCGAGGGAGAGTATGTGTTCCTGGAAGTCTCGGATAGCGGTTGCGGAATGGATCGCGAGATCCGGGAACGGATTTTCGAGCCCTTTTTCACGACCAAGTTTACCGGACGCGGTTTGGGCATGGCGGCGGTGCTGGGGATCGTGCGAGGCCACCGGGGGGCGATCAAGGTATACAGCGAACCGGGACGAGGGAGCGCTTTCAAAGTCCTATTCCCCGCGAGAAGCATCGGCGAAAGCGTCGTTGAGAAGGAAGGACTCGCCAGCGTGGTGAGGAAAGAG